>Ga0182014_10001228_pt1 | contig 34629 bp, 28 predicted proteins | sample 612S2DmetaG_FD_120489 | JGI IMG/M metagenome (GOLD analysis project Ga0182014, IMG submission 120489) | Permafrost microbial communities from Stordalen Mire, Sweden - 612S2D metaG | ecosystem: Environmental > Terrestrial > Soil > Wetlands > Permafrost | place: Sweden: Stordalen | collected... | reverse complement strand
CGCCGGCCCGGGTGTCTCGCTGATGTCGGAATTCGTCGGCCTCGGTTATTACGCCGAGACCCCGGCCGTAATCATCAACGTGGAACGGGTCGGTCCCTCCACCGGATTGCCCACCCGCACCCAGCAGGGCGATGTGCTCACCACCGCCACGCTTTCGCACGGCGATACCAAGCATCCCATGTTCTTTCCGGCTTCGCCCGAAGAGTGCTTCCAGTTCACCATCGAAGCCTTCGATCTGGCGGCGCGCTTCCAGACTCCGGTCTTTGTGATGAGCGACCTCGATCTCGGCATGAATAATTGGATGGCCGATGCCTTCCCTTATCCATCGAAGGCGATCGACCACGGCAAAGTTTTCACCGCGGAGGATCTGGAGCGGGCGGGCGGCTTTGCCCGCTACAAAGATGTGGATGGCGATGGCGTCGGCTGGCGCACTTTGCCCGGCACCAACCATCCCCTGGCGGCTTACTTTACCCGCGGCAGCGGCCACAACGAGAAAGCCCAATATACCGAGCGCGAAGACGATTACATCCACAACATGGACCGGTTGGCGCACAAGTTCGACGTCATGCGCCGGCACGTGCCGCAGCCAGTGCTGGAGTTGGCGGAAGCGGCCGAGGTCGGGTTGATCGCTTTCGGCACTTCCGACTACGCCGTTCGCGAAAGCCGCGACCAGTTGCGCTCCGAATACGGAATCTCCGCCAGTTATTTCCGCCTGAAGGCCTACCCGTTCTCGGCCGATCTGGCGGAGTTCATCGCGCGTCACCAGCGGGTCTACGTGGTGGAGCAGAATCGCGACGGGCAGATGCTGGGGCTGATGCGCCTGGAACTGGCTGCCGGCCTCATCTCCAAGCTTCGCAGCGTGCGCTACTACGGCGGCCTGCCGCTCGATGCGCGCACCGTGACCGACGATATCGTCGCCCAGGAGGGAAAGAAATGAGCACCACCGCTACGCCGCCGCCCAAGAAAACCAACCGTCTCGGTCTGGAGGTGCTCAGCTATAGGGGCAGCAAGACCACGTTGTGCGCCGGCTGCGGGCACAATGCCATCTCCGAGCGCATCGTCGAGTGCTTTTTCGAGCTGGGCGTGAATCCCTGGAACGTGGCCAAGTTCTCCGGCATCGGCTGCTCCTCCAAGTCGCCGGCCTATTTCCTGGGGCTCTCCCATGGCTTCAACGGCGTTCACGGACGCATGCCAGCGATTGCCACCGGCGCCCTGATGGCCAACCGCAACCTGATGGGCCTGGGCGTAACCGGCGACGGCGATACCGCCTCCATTGGAATCGGCCAGTTCATGCACATGCTGCGCCGCAATGTCCAGCTCATCTACCTCATCGAAAACAACGGCGTCTACGGACTCACCAAGGGCCAGTTCTCCGCCACCGCCGATGTCGGCTCCACGCTCAAAACCGGCACCGCCAATGAACTGCCGCCCTTCGATTGCTGCGCCCTGGCGCTGCAGTGGGGCGCCACCTTCGTGGCCCGATCTTTCAGCGGCGACAAGAAACAACTGCAGACCATTCTCAAGGCGGCGATTTCCCATCGCGGGCTGTCCGTCATCGATGTGATCTCGCCTTGCGTCACCTTTAACGACCACGCAGGCTCCACCAAGAGCTACTCCTATATGAAGGACCACGAAGAACCGCTGCAGCAGCTCGACTACGTGCCCTTCTATGAGGACATTTCCGTCGACCTCCCCGAAGGCGAAACAACCGAAGTCGAGTTGCACGACGGTTCCCGCCTTCGCATCCGCAAACTCGGGCGCGACTTCGACCCCACCAACCGCATCGCGGGCCTCACCGCCCTGGATCAGGCCGATGCGGCCGGCGAAGTGCTGACGGGTGTGCTGTACGTCAATACCAGCAAGCCTACATTTGTCGACATGCTGCAGCTTGACGATTCGCCTCTGGCTACGCTTCCGGATGCCAAGCTGCGACCGGCCCCGGCCGTTTTGGAGCAGGCCATGGACGAGCTCCGTTAGCCAGCCGGGCTGTGTCAAGAGTTTGAAATTCCCGCGAAAACTTCCGTGAGGAATTCGATTTGCCGATTGTTGGATTGATTTTTCTTGCAGCCGGATGATAACATTGTCACCGGTCTGTCATCCTCCGAGACAGACTGAAGCACTTTCAGCCCCACGTCTTAACGGCATGGGGCTTTTTTTCGTGGCCCGTGGAGTAGGCCTCGGGCCTGCGCTTCCATGAGTCCATGGATTCGAACCGTAGAAACCCGTCACACTACTACCCGCCCGGCGCCGTCCTATTCTTGACTTGGCGCCTATTTGGTTCGACCCCGCGCCGCTCCGGTACCTCGGCGGCCGCATTTCTTCACAGCTTCTCCGGGAACGGTCCCGCTATGCTAAGAAGAGGGCGGCGCGTGCGTCCTATTCATTGAAAGAACCGGACAGGATGAAATTGCCGATGGCTGCCACGGTAGACTCTGCCGGCCTGCCGGCCGCCGATCTGGAACGTATTTTTGGCGAGCACCACGGGCTGGTGTTTCGCGCCGCCTATCGCATCACGGGCAATGCCAGCGATGCCGAGGACGTATTGCAAACCGTATTCCTTCGGCTGTTGAAGCGCGCGCCGGAGGCGGAACCGGTTGGCCACATGGCCAGTTTCCTGCACCGCGCCGCCATCAATGCGGCGCTCGATCTGATGCGCAGCCGGCAAAAGGTGCGGCACATCCCGCTCGACGAGTTGGAGCCGATTCTGGCGGAACCGGCCCATCGGTCCCCGGAACGGGAGCAGTCGTCGGGCGAAATCCGCGCCTGGCTGCGCGGCGCGCTCGCCCGTCTCAACCCGCGCATCGCACAAATGTTTATCCTGCGGTTCTTCGAAGAAAAAGACAATCCCGAAATCGCGCGACTGCTGGAGACCACCCCCGGAACCGTGGCCGTAACGTTATCCCGAACTCGCGACCGGCTGGAAAAGGAGTTTCGCGCCTACATGGGAGGAGTGACATGACCCCCGAAGACCGTTTCCTGGACCCGCAACTCGATGGTGCCGTAGCGGAAATCCGCGATGAGGCCGTCGATCCTGCCGCCATTGAAGCCGTCCGTTCGCGCGTCTGGCTGCGCCTGGCCTCGCAGCTTGTACCGGCCGCCGAGCACATCCGCGATTGCCCCGCTTTTCAAGCTCTCATCCCCGCGTTTCGCGCCGGCACCCTGCCGGAATCCCGGTCGCTGCTGGTACGCGATCATCTTCACACCTGCGTCGCCTGCCGCAAGGTTTACCAAGGCCGGGCCGTGCCGATCGCATCCGCCCGCGCGGCCGCGCCGGCGGGCGAGCGATCAGGGTGGCTGCGCGGCCATTGGCGCTGGGCCGCGGTCGCCGCGGCAGTCGCGGCGGAAGTCGTGTTCTGGGTTGTGGTTAGCCGGCACGGCGGTTCCGATGGCCCGGCCAGCGTCGAATCCATTAACGGCGCGCTGTATGAAGTGACCGCCGCCGGCATCCAGCCCATGACCAATGGCGAGGCCCTTCCCGACAACGTGGAAATCCGCGCCGCCAAAGCCTCCGATGCCGTTGTTCGCCTGCGCGACGGCTCGCGCGTGGAGTTGCGCGAGCGCTCCAGCCTCGTCACTTACGCGTCCGGCGGCGATCTCACCCTCCGCCTCTCTCGCGGCAGCATCATCGTGGAAGCCGCCAAACGCCGCCAAGGCCATTTGTATGTGGACACCGACGATTGCCGCGTGGCGGTCACCGGCACGGTTTTCGGCGTGAGTTCGGGGGTCAAAGGCACGCGCATTTCGGTGATTCAGGGCGAGGTCCACGTGGCCCACAACAATATCGACACCGTGCTGCACCCCGGCGATCAGGCGGTCTCGAGCCAGACGCTCGAGCCCGAATCGGTTCGAGAGGATATCGGCTGGAGCCGCAACCGCGAAGCCTTGCTGCGCCGACTGGACGCCCTGCGCGCCGGCCTGCGCGAGGTCCGCCTGCCGGCCCTGCGTTATTCCAGCCGGCTGATGGACCGCTTGCCGGCCGATACCGTGCTCTATGCCTCCATTCCCAACCTGGGGCCCTACTTGAGCGAAGCCCAGTTGGTGCTCGATCGCCAACTGGTCGAAAGTCCGGAATTGCGCGCCTGGTGGGCCGCGCGCGGCGACCGGATCGCTCCGGTGCTCCAAAAACTGCGCGCCGCCAGCGAATACCTGGGAGATGAAATCGCCCTGGTGAGCGTGGCCGGAGCCGATGGCCAAGCCCACGCGCCGGTTTTGTTCGCCGAGATAAAGCGCGCTGGCTTCCCCGAGTTCCTGAAGGCGCAGGGCCTCCGCATGGCGGTGGAATCCCGTAACGGCTTCGTAGTTTTCGGGCTGCAGCCCGAAGCCGTGGCCGCCCTCGCGCCGGCGCTCGACCGGGCATCTGGCGGTTTCACCGGCACGCCGTTTCGGGCGCGCATCGCCCAAGCCTATCGGCAAGGCGCGGGCCTCCTGGTCTGCGCCGATCTGTCCCGCCTCGCCGGCGCTCGGGTGGAAAAGACGCCGCTGGCCGGGTTGCACTACCTGATCGTGGAACAGAAAGAAGTCGAAGACAAGATGGAGGACCGCGCCACCCTGGGGTTCGATGGCGCCAACACCGGAATTGCCGCCTGGCTGGCCGACCCCGCGCCCATGGGCTCGCTCGACTACGTCACGCCGGACGCTTCGGCCGTGGCTGCCTTCGTCGTGCGCGATCCCCAGGCGCTCACTGCCCAGGTGCAGTCGTTCGTCAACACGAATGCCGGCCCGGCCGATGCCGAAACCCTGGCCGGCCTGTCCGCCAGCCTGGGCGGAGAGTTCGCCCTGGCCGTGGATGGACCGATCATGCCGGTGCCCTCCTGGAAGCTGGTGGCGGAGGTGTACGACCCCGCCCGCTGCCAGGCGGCTATCGCCAAGCTTGCAGGGCACGCCGCAAAATCCCTGCGCCTTTCCCAGGAAACGGTGGATGGCCGCGTCTTCTACTCGCTTTCCTACACACCCGAAAACGGCCGCCCCAATCCGCTCACTCAGGCGCAGTACACCTTCGCCGACGGCTACCTCATCGCCGCACCCAGCCGCGCGCTGATCGCCAGCGCGCTGGAAGCCAGGGCCACGCACCTGTCGATCGCCCACGCGGCCCGCTTTCTCAGTCTCGCGCCGCGCGATCACTTCGCCAACTTCTCGGCCGTCCTGTACGAAAACCTGGGGCCGGCCGTGGCCCCGCTGGCGAGTCTCCTCTCTACGCCGGAGCAGGCGCGTTCCTGGAGCGGCTTGAAGCCCGCGCTGGTGGCTGCTTACGCGGCGCCGGACGAGATCACCGTCGCCGGCTCGAGCGAGCTGTTGGGCGGCAATTTGAAGGATCTGCTGAGCGGCAGCATCGCCGGTATCGCCGGCCACGCCTTACCGCTGGGTCAATTATTCGGGCTGCAGATGGGCGGAACACGCCAGCGCGAAAGAGCGTATAAATAGGCTGAATGGACGCGGTCATTGAACTCGACGCGCTGGAAGTGCGCTTTGGCACGCGGGTGATCCTCGACCGGCTCACCGCCTCGCTCACCGGCCGCTCCACCGGCTTGCTGGGACCCAACGGCGCCGGCAAATCGACCCTCCTCAATACCCTGCTCGGTTTTCATCGCCCCTCGGCTGGGACCGTGCGCGTGCTGGGCCGCGACGTCAGAACCGCCGCGCGCGAAATTCGCGGCCTCATCGGCTACATGCCGGAGAACGACGCCTTCATTGCCTCCATGAGCGGCGTCCGCTTCGTGCGCATGATGGCCGAACTGGCCGGGCTCCCCAAGGCCCAGGCTCTGGAGCGCGCCCACGAGGCGTTCTTCTACGTCGGTCTGGGCGAAGTGCGTTATCGCACCCTCGGAACCTATTCGCTGGGCATGAAGCAGGCGGCCAAGCTGGCGCAGGCCATCGCCCACGGGCCCAAACTGCTGCTTCTCGATGAGCCCACCAATGGCCTCGACCCGCCCGCCCGCTCGCGCATGATCCAGCTCATTCAGGATATCCGCGCTCGCGGCGACCTCCAGCTTGTCGTCAGCTCCCACCTCCTCCGCGACGTGGAAGAGTGCTGCGACCAGGCCCTCATCCTCAAGGAAGGCCGCCTGGCCGCCTTCTGCAACCTGGAAGAGGAGCGCAAGGCCAACCGCCGTTTCCTGGAACTGGAGACCCGCGGCGGCGCCAACGGTGGTTTTCTGGCCGCCCTGGAACAAATCGGCTGCCAGACCGCCGCCGGCGCCCAAGGGCGCATCAAGCTCGTCCTGCCCGAGGACCTGGAAGTGCTCCGGCTCTACGAAATCGCCGGCCGCGAGAACGTGCAGATCCGCCGCCTCAGCCACAAGCGCGATTCGCTCGAAGATATTTTCCTGAAAGCCATGGAGGCGCCCGGTGGCCGTCTATAAGAAAACTTACCGGCCGTACCAGGGAGATTTGACCCCGCGCTGGCGCCGCTTGCTGGTGATTCCCCGATACGCGTTCGAGGACCTGCACCGCTCCCGCTTCCTCAACGTCTTCTACCTCGCCAGCTTCCTCTACCCGCTCGTCGCGGCGCTGATCGTCTACGCCGTACACAATGCCAGCGTCCTCAAGCTGTTCAACGCCGAAGGCGCCGAGCGGCTCATCTCCATCAACCTGGTTTTCTTCCAATCCCTGCTCGGCTGGCAAAGCATGCTGGCGCTGTTTCTGGCATCCTTTGTGGGTCCCGGCCAGATTTCGCCCGACTTGGCCAACAACGCGCTTTCGCTTTACCTGGCCCGCCCGTTCTCGCGCCTGGAATACGTGGCCTCGAAGATGGCCGTGCTGTTGATTCTGCTCTCGCTCATGACGTGGGTTCCGGGGCTGTTGCTGTTCGCCCTGGAGGCCAACCTAGAAGGCGGCTCCTGGATGTTCGATCACTGGCGCATTGCCGCCGGCCTGTTCTTCGGGGCCTGGGCCTGGATTCTGTTGCTGGCTCTGCTGGCGCTGGCGCTGTCGGCCTGGGTGAAGTGGAAACCCGTGGCGGGAGGATTGATGTTCGGCGTCTTCTTCGTCGCCGCCGCCTTTGGCGCCGTCGTCAATAACATCCAGGACACCAATTGGGGCCATCTGCTGAACGTCAGCTTCCTGGTAGGCTCCCTCTGGCAACATTTGTTCGAAGGCAGCCAGCCCACCACCAACGGAGCGGTCTTCTTCCGCGTCCCCAGCGGCGAGCAACTGCCCCTGCCCGCCTGCGCCGCCATGCTGGCGCTGTTGGCCTTGGCCTGTCTCTACATGCTGGCGCGGAAAATCCGCGGCGCGGATGTGGTCCGATGAACGCATTCGGCAAATTGCCAGCCGTCTTGTGGGGCAGGTTAACCAATCTGCCCCACAAAGGTGACTACGCCAGAGGCCGCAAATGACCCCCACCGCCCCCACCAACACTCTCATCACCTTCTCCGACGTGTCCCGCTTCTACGGCGAAGTGCTGGGCGTCAATCGCGTGAGCCTGGTCATTCCTCCCGGCGTCACTAGCCTGGTCGGCCCCAACGGAAGCGGCAAGAGCACGCTCATGAATTTGATGACCGGCTTGATCCGCCCTACCCAGGGCGAAATCCGCGTCTGCGGCGCCCGGCCCGACCACCCCGAACAGCTCTGCCGCCTGGTGGGATACTGCGCCCAGTTCGAAGCCGTGCCGAAGGGTCTTACCGGGTTTCAGTTTATTTATTCCTACCTGTTGCTGCATGGATTCGGAAGCGATGAGTGCGCACGGCGCGCGCGCGACGCCATCGAACGGGTCGGCATGAGCGCCGCGGCCGGCCGCCCCGTGGCCGCCTACAGCAAAGGCATGCGCCAGCGCATCAAGCTGGCCCAGGCCATGGCCCACTCGCCCGGCGTGCTGGTACTCGACGAGCCGCTCAACGGGCTCGACCCCATGGCCCGCGCCGAAACCATCGCCCTGTTTCGCGAGTGGGGTGACCAGGGCCGTCACGTCATCCTCTCCAGCCACATCCTGCACGAAGTCGACCGCATCTCCGATCGGGTGATTCTGCTCAGCCACGGCTATGTCGTCGCCGAGGGCGAAATTCAGGGCGTCCGCAGCGAGGTCACCGAGCAGCCCATGCAGATCCTGGTGCGCTGCGACCGGCCCCGCGATCTCGCCGCCCGCCTCTTCTCCCACGACCATCTGATGGAGGCCAAAATCCAGGGCGACGGCCACAACCTGCTGGTCCGCACCACCGACGCCGACCGCCTCTATCTGCTGCTCAACCAGGTCGTACTCGAAACCGGCCTCGAGATCGAAACCGTTGCCCCGGCCGACGACGACGTCAATTCGGTCTACCAGTATTTGATCGGCGCCGAAGGAGGCACCGCGTGAGCCAGAACACTACCGTGTGGCGCCGCCAAATCGCCGCCGTGTTCCGCCTGGAGTGGCGCAAGACGCTGCTCTCCCGTCGTGGCTGGTGGATTTACCTGCTCGCCGCGGGTCCGGTGGTCATCTGCCTGCTCCACGCGCTGATGACATCCCGCAGAGCGCACCCTCGCCACAGCCTGGGAAACGATGTTCTCGCTTTTGCCACCATGTTTCAGTTGTTCTACCTCAGGGGCGCCATCTTCTTTGGCTCCATGGGCATCTTCTCCAGCCTGTTTCGCGGCGAAATGCTGGAAAAAACCCTGCACTACTACTACCTCACACCGCTTCGCCGAGAATCCCTGGTGGCGGGTAAATACCTGGCCGGATTGCTGGCGGCTTGCTCGATATTCGTCCCCAGCGTGGCCGCATCGCTCCTCCTCATCGGCAGCCACGACCGCGCTTACAGCGAGTACATCTGGCATGGCCCGGGCTTGAGTCAGTTGGGATCGTACGTGCTCGTTACCGTCTTGGCTTGCGTCGGCTACGGCGCCGTCTTCCTGGCGTGCGGCCTGCTATTTCGCAATCCCATGATCCCCGCTGCCGCGGTCTACGTGTGGGAGAACGTGAACCCGTTCCTCCCCTCGCTGCTGCAAAAAGTCAGCGTCATCTCCTACCTAAAGGGATTGTGCCCCGTCGAAGTGCCGCTGCCGCCGCCGCTCAACGTGATCGTAGTGGATATCGACCCCACGCCCGCCTGGATCGCCGTCCCCGGCCTTCTCGCCGTCGCCGCCCTGCTGGTGGCGTACACCGCCATCACCGCGCGCCACGGCGAGATCAACTACGGCGACTAGGCAGCTCCGTGCGACCGATCTCCCGGTAACACCTGCTATCCTCCTGCATCATTACCAATGCGAACTTGTGCCTGCCGATCGCAGGGCGATACTGTCATGGAAGCGCAGGAGCGCGATTCTATAGCGTGCCTCACGCGTCGAGGTATGTTCGTCCCGGCGCCGGCTCGGCAGCCATCACTACCGAGCCGAGTGCCGAGGCGGGGGCGCAGAACACCCCATAGGTCTCCCCTTTGCGGGCGAGGTGAACCCTCGCCCTTCTTTTTGAAGCGATTGTAGCGGGCGGAGACCGGGCTCAAACCGCCTTGCGCGAAGGCTTGAGAGGCTTGGGGCCGGAGGAAAACTTGCATTGGCCGACGCAGCGGACATTCTTGCAAGTTTGACAGACGACTTTCTTGCCCATGCTCTCACGCTAGCCCAAAAGCCCCGCGGACAGCCTCGAACAATGCGGGCCGGTGGCACCCTAAAATGCGGGTATTCCAGGCCTGCTCACTCCAGCGGAAGGCCCGATTCCTTCAGCGCTCTCCAGCCGCCATCGAGCGAGATGGCGTTGGCGTAGCCCATCTTGCGCAGATTGTCGGCCACCAGCGCCGAGCGGAAGCCGCCGCCGCAATAGAGCACCAGGGTGGCGTTCTTATCGGGCACACTGGTTTCGATATCGCGCTCGATGATGCCTTTGCCCAGATGCAGCGCGCCGGCCACGTGGCCCGCGGCCCATTCGCTTTCCTCCCGCGTGTCGATCAGCAAGTGCGGATCGCCGGCATGGCGCAGCGTCTGGTACGCAGCGATATCGATCTGGCGTATGCGCGACTTGGCATCGTCCACCAGCGCCAGAAACCCGGGGTTATGTTTCATGCTGCCCAGTTTACTCCACCCGGCGGATGCGGGCGCCGGCCGCGGCCAGCTTGGCCTCGATCTTCTCGTAGCCGCGGTCGATATGGTAAACACGGTCGATGACGGTTTCCCCTTGCGCCACCAGCGCGCCCAGCACCAGCGACGCGCTGGCGCGCAGGTCGGAAGCAATCACGCCCGCGCCGGTCAGCTTGCGCGGGCCGGCCACCATGGCCTGCTTGCCGTCGATGCGGATGTTGGCGCCCATGCGCGCCAGCTCCTGGGCGTGCATGAAGCGGTTCTCGAAGATGGTCTCCACCACGATGGCAATCCCTTCGGCCTGGGTCATGAGTGCCATGTACTGCGCCTGCAGATCGGTGGCGAAACCGGGATATTCTTCGGTGGTCATATCGACGGAACGCAGTTGAGCGCCCCGGCATACGCGCAGCGTGGTCTCGTCGGGCTGTGTCACCCGGACCCCGGCTTGTTGCAGCTTGGACACGAGGGCGCTCACGTGCTCTGGAATACAGCCGGTCACACTCAAATCGCCGCCGGTGATGGCGCCGGCCACCAGAAACGTGCCGGTTTCGATGCGGTCGGGGATGATGGTGTGCTCGGCGCCGGCCAGCTTTTCGACGCCCTGAATGCGGATCGTGGACGTACCCGCGCCTTCGATCCTGGCGCCCATCTTGACCAGCAGATCGGCCAGGTCCGCCACCTCGGGCTCGCGCGCGGCATTGCGCAGCACGGTTTCGCCCTTGGCCAGAACCGCGGCCATGAGCAGGTCTTCGGTGCCGGTCACGGTGATGCGATCGAAATGCACGTTCGCGCCGCGCAGCCCGCCGGGCGCCTGGGCTTCGATATAGCCGTGCGCCTGGTGAATGGTGGCGCCGAGTTGTTCCAGCCCCAGGATGTGGAGGTTGATGGGACGCGCGCCGATGGCGCACCCGCCCGGCAGCGAGACCCGCGCGCGGCCGCAGCGGGCCACCAACGGTCCCAGCACCAGGCTGGACGCCCGCATGGTCTTCACCAGCTCGTACGGAGCTTCGGGGCTCGATATGCGCGGCGTCTCCAGGCGCACGGTCTCGCCTTCCCCCGTAACGCTGGCGCCGATATCCACCAACAGGCGCTGCATGGTTCGAATATCCCGCACCCGCGGAATGCGGTGCAGCGTGACCGGTTCTTCGGTGAGCAACGCCGCCGCCAGTGCCGGCAGCGCCGAGTTTTTCGATCCGTTGATGGGGATCGATCCATTGAGGGCGGTTCCGCCCGCGATTACGAACTTATCCATGGGTGCTTCTTTCGAGCGCGATAGCGACCCGCCCGCCCGCATCGGACAGCAACCGTTCGGCCGCGCCGCGATCGAGACCCGTCTTGGCCATCAGGATCGCTACGCGCGGGCTCTTGCCGGCGGCGGCCAGCAGTGCCAAAGCGCGATCGTACTCTACCCCGGCGGCCTGCGCCACAATTCGCGCGGCCCGGTCGAGCAGCTTCCGGTTGTTGGGCTGAACGTTCACCATGAGATTGCCATACACATAGCCGCGGCGCACGAACACCCCGGTGGATAGCATGTTGAGGACCATTTTCTGAGCCGTGCCGGCCTTCATGCGGGTCGAGCCGGTGATCGCCTCGGGACCCACCAGCGGGGTGATGGCGACATCCACGGCGCACGCCAGTTCCGAATCCGGCGTGCAGCTTACGCCAACCGTGACCGCGCCCAGCCGGCGCGCTTCGGCGATTGCGCCCAGCACATAGGGCGTGCGCCCGCTGGCGGCCAGGCCCACCAGCACGTCCCCGGCCTTGAAACCGCGCGCCAGAAGGTCGCGCGCGCCGATGGCGGGATCGTCCTCCGTGGTTTCGGTGGCGTGGCTGAGCGCGGCCTCGCCGCCCGCGATGATTCCCTGCACCAGTTCCGGCGGCGCGGAAAAGGTGGGCGGGCACTCGGATGCGTCCAGCACGCCCAGCCGCCCGCTGGTTCCCGCGCCAATGTAGAATAGCCGGCCGCCGCTTTCGAAAGCTGCGGCAATGGCGTCCACCGCGCGCGCGATAACAGGGATCTCCCGCCCCACGGCATCGGCAACCAGGCGGTCTTCGGCGTTGATCACGCGCAACATCTCTTCGGTCGACAGCAAATCGATCGACGCCGAGTGTTGGTTTGGTTGCTCCGTCAGGAGATTGTCCAGCCGCACTATGGCTCCATGGTAACAGCCGTGCGGCGGGCGCGAGCCGCCGTGGCGCGGGCAGTCTTGCCTGCTGTGTCGAGAGTCGGAACTCCTGATGTCGTGGAATTTGGGTTGAGCCAGCTTCGGCGGCGAGAGGGTGGGACAGACCCACAGCTGTCCGGTTAAATTTTTCTCTATCGGGGCAACTTGCTAGTTTTCATTCGCTTGCGAGGAAAACGGCGCAAAACGATTTGAATTGTGATGACCTGAGGGGTGAATCAAGGTCGGATGGTTTTCTCGCAGTTGATGGACTTCGTTCCGCAACGCGAGTTCCAGGCGTGTGTCGCACGCCATCGAGCGGACTGGCATTTGCGCCGTTTCTCGTGCTGGGATCAATGGCTCTGTATGGCATTCGCTCAGCTGACTCATCGCGAGAGCTTACGTGATATAGAATCCTGTCTGCGTGCCGTTTCCGGCAAACCCTATCATCTGGGAATTCGCGGTGAGGTCTCGCGCTCCACTCTGGCAGACGCAAACGAACGCCGCGACTGGCGCGTCTATGCCGATCTGGCCAAGGTGCTCATCGCGATGGCACGGCCGTTGTATGCCCATGATCCGTTAATCGCGGAACTCGACAGCACTGTCTATGCGCTCGAATCCACCACCATCGATGTCTGCCTCTCATTGTGTCCGTGGGCTCCCTATGAGCGTTCCCGCGGCGCCGTCAAGATGCATACACTGCTCGACCTGCGCGGCAGCATCCCGACGTTCATCGACATTACCCACGGCCGCTCCCACGACGTATTAGCGTTGGACCGGATCGCTTTCGAGCCCGGCGCCTTTTACGTGATGGATCGCGGTTACCTGAGTTTCGAACGTCTGTTTCGTATCCATCAAAGCGGCGCCTTCTTCGTCACCCGGGCGCTGCGGACCACCCAGATGGGCCGTCAGCGTTCGCGACAAGTTGCGCGCGACTCCGGCCTGCGTTCCGATCAGACCGTGCTGCTGACCGGTGTGAAGACCCGGCACCATTATCCGGTCGCGCTCCGTCGCGTCTCGTACCGCGATCTGATCAGCAGCAAGAGATTCGTCTTTCTCAGCAATCACTTTCGGCTGCCCGCACTCACCATCGCGCAGTTATACCAGAACCGCTGGAGCATCGAGGTGTTCTTCAAATGGATCAAGCAGCATCTCAGGATCAAGAGCTTCCTGGGCAATTCCCCCAACGCGGTTAAGACGCAGATCTGGATTGCGGTGAGCGTTTACGTGTTGGTGGCGATCGCCCAAAAGACCCTCGGTGTCGATGCGAGTCTCTACACTTTTTTGCAGGTCGTCGGACTCACCGCTTTTGAAAAAGTGCCCATTTTACAGGTATTTGAGCGGTCCAATCCATCCAACTCCCGAATGGAGGCAGACCTGGGCTCTAACCAACTGAATCTGTTCGAGTTTTAACCGGACAGCTGTGGGACAGACCATCGTTTTTGGTGGTCTGTCGGGCCCTCGCCAGGCCGCAACAGCCTGACAGACGACAAGAAACGATTCGCCTGTCCCACCTCTGGGTCAGGTCATTTTCCCTTGGCCACCTAGAATGCCGGGGTGACATCGGGAGTTCGGAGAGTCATCTCGACACTTCTTCCAGGCTGCGACACCGTGTCGGAGAGCAAACGTCGGCATGACTGCCGACCCGGCAGGCAGGACTGCCTGGCAGGACTGCCTGCGCCACGACACCGCACCAGAGTCGCCCTGAGAAATGCGCGTCAGAGATGCTTCCAGCGGAGGGGCGGGGCGAAGCGGGCGAAGTCGGTATCGGCCGTTACCCACTCGCAACCGGTTTCGATGGCCAGCGCCGCGTGGACGGCGTCTGCCACGATCTTCCCTCTCAGCTTGCCGGCCTCGCACAAGTTGCGAAAAATACTCCAATGGCTGGCCCCCGCGCGAATGACCGTGCAAGTGGGCAGGGCCAACAGCGCGTCGAGAAACTCAAATGCCTGGGCCACGGTGGATGGTGGATCGAATATCCGAGGGTTCGTAACCACGCGGATGAAACCGTGCATGACAAACTCGGAAATGGCGAACGGCTCCGGTCCGCTGGCGAGGTTGACAAGCCATGCGGCGTAGCGCTCATGAGAGGGAGACTCCTCGCGATGGGCGTACACCAGGACATTCACAGCCGGCATCAGCATGCGCGGCTCAGCTCTTGCCGTCAAACGCCGCCTCGTCGTCCATGGCAATTAGGGCCGACGTGCGGTCGAGGTCCAGATCGGGGCGAACCAGCCTGCCTCGCACCGTGTGCAATTCGAACTTGCCGCTGCCCCTGGCGGGGCGCCGGGCAAGATGGCTGCGCACGGCATCCTGTACCATCGCGCTCAAAGTAACTCCCCGGCGAGCGGCCTCCAGTTTGGCGCTCTCGAGCAGCGGCTCGGGAAGGTCGATGGTGGTTCGCATAGGACCATGATAGGCTACTGATGCATTATGCGTCAATCGGTGATGCACTGTGCATCAAGCGTCGCGCCTCCCGCTGACCGCTTCCATCCGCGCTTCCTGGTCCTTGTACTGAAGCTGGTAGAGCTTCCAATAGATCCCGCGCTGGGCCAGCAGCTCCTGATGGGTTCCGCTCTCCCGCAGGCGCCCCTTGTGCATCACCAGGATGTGGTCGGCCCGCTGAACGGTGGATAGCCGATGCGCGATCACGATCGACGTGCGCCCCGCCACCATGCGCTCCAGAGCGGCCCGCACGCGCAGCTCCGTTTCGGTATCCACGCTGGAAGTGGCTTCGTCCAGAATCAGGTAGCGCGGGTTGTGCGCCAGGGCGCGGGCGAAGCTGATCAACTGCTTTTGGCCCGTGGAAAGGCCGGCCCCGCGCTCGGCGATAGGGTGCGCAAACCCCTTGGGCAGCCCGCGCACGAAGTCCAGCAGGTTCACTTGCTCGGCGGCGGTTTCCACCTCCAGATCCGTAATGCTTTCCGTGCCCAGGCGGATATTTTCTTTCAGCGTCCCGGTAAACAGGTACGGGTCTTGCAGCACCACCCCAAACTGGCGCCGGAATTCTTGGGGATCGAAATCGCGCACGTCGGTTCCGCCGATGCGGATCGCCCCGCGCCCCACGTCGTAAAAGCGCAGCAAAAGGCTCACCAACGTAGTCTTCCCCGCGCCGGTATGGCCCACCACGGCTACGGTTCTGCCCGGTGCGATGGTGAAGCTCACATCCTCCAGCACCCAGTCTTCCTTCTGGTAAGCGAACCACACATGCTTGAATTCGATCGGGGCAATCGCCGCCGGAACGGACCGCGGCGCGGCCGGAGAAGGCAGCTCCACCTCGGTATCGAGCAGTTTGAAAATGCGCTCGGACGAGGCCATCGCCGCCTGCAGAATGTTGTACTTCTCGCTCAGGTCCTGAATGGGGCGAAAGAAGCGCAGACCGTACTGCAGGAACGCCACCACCACCCCCAGCGTGAGCCGGCCGCTCGTCACGCGAAAACCGCCGTAGATCAGAATTCCGGCCAGCGCCATCGTCGAAACCAGCTCCACCACCGGGTAGAACCAGCCGTAAGCCGTAATGGCGGCCTTGTAAGCGCGCATGTGCTCGCGATTGACCAGTTCGAATTCCCGGCGGCTGCGCGCTTCGCGGTTGAACAGTTGCAACACCGCCATCCCGGTGATGTGCTCCTGCAGGTAGGCGTTGATGCGCGCGATGGCGATCCGGATCCGCCGATAGCTCTGCGCCACCGTGCGCCGGAAAATCGAGGTCGCCAGAATCACCAGCGGCATCGCCGCCAGCATCACCGCGGCCAGCGGCGGGCTCATGCGGAACATGATGGCGAGAATCAGCGCCAGCACCAGCACGTCGCCCAGGATCGTCACCAGGCCGGAAGTGAACAAGTCGTTGAGCACGTCGACGTCGCTGGTGACGCGTGTTACCAGCCGGCCCACCGGATTGCGGTCGTAGAAAGCCAGATCGAGCTTCTGCAAATGCTGCATCAACTGCTTGCGCAGGTCGAACATGGCGAGCTGGCCGGTATACTGCATCAGGTAGGTTTGCCCGAATTCGCATACGAACGCGCCCAGAAGCACGCCGAGATACATCAGGCCGATGCGCGCCAGGCCGGCGTAAGGGTCGGCCGGAAGAAACCGGTCGAAGGGCGTGGCCAGACGCGCCGGGTCGGGCCGCAGGTAGGTATCGACCGCGATCTTGGTGAGCAGCGGCCCCAGCACCTGCAGCACCGATTGCACCAAAAGAAAGGCCAGCGAACCCGCCACCAACGCGCCGTGGGGACGCATGTACCCCATCAGACGGCGCATCAGGCGTCCATCGTATGCCTTGCCGAGAACTTCCTCTTCCACTTCTTCCCAGTTTAACGGATGGACATGAGGCGACCGGATTGTTATGCCGTGGGGTGCTACGCCGCGGGTGCGCGGCAAAGGTTCCGGCCACGACCCGGCAAAAATAAACCAAAGGTTTTGCAACACCGGCTTGGTCGGACAGCGTATTAGCTACTATGGGATCCGCCTTCCGCAACCTCCGGCACGTCGTCCGCTCGCTGATGAGCGATAAGGGGTTCACCATCACGGTGGTGCTGACCATTGCGGTTTGTATCGCCGTGAACACTGCCACTTTCGCCGTGGTGAACTCGGTGTTGCTGCGGCCGCTGCCGGTTCCGGACGCTGGCTCCATCCTATTGATGGCGAATCGTTATCCGAAGGCGGGCGCCGATTTCGGCTACAACAGCGCCTCGGGCGACTACTACGACCGCCTTCGCGACGTCCACGTTTTCTCGGACCAGGCGCTATTCCGGACCAGCGGCCAAACACTCCAGATGCAGGCCACACCGGAACGCATCACCGGCATGCTGGCGACGCCCTCCCTGTTCCGGCTGCTGCGCGTATCACCGGCCTGCGGCCGCGCCTTTTCCGATGCCGAGGGCGAGCCGGGCGCCAACCATAAGGCCATTCTGAGCGACGGCTTAAGCCGGCAGCTTTTCGGAAGCCCGGAAGCGGCACTCGGCCGCGATGTCCGCATCGGCGGGCAGCCATTCGCTGTGGTGGGTGTAATGCCGGCCGGCTTCAACTTCATCGATCCCGATGTCCGCCTCTGGCTGCCTGCGGCGTTCACGCCGGAACAGCGGGAGGTGCGCCACTCCAATAATTGGCAGAGCATCGGGCGGCTCAAGCCGGGCGCGACTCTCCAACAGGCGCAGTCCCAGGTCGACGCGCTGAACCGCGCCAACCTCGACCGGTTTCCGAGTTTCAAAGAACTCCTGATCAACGCGGGTTTCCATACCGTGGTGGTGCCGCTGGAGGACATGCTGGTAAAGGAGGTCCGGGGATCTCTCTACCTGCTCTGGGGAGGAGCGGCGTTCGTGCTGCTGATCGGCGTGGTGAATGTCGCGAACCTGGTGCTGGCGCGAACCACCGTGCGGCGCAAGGAGTTCGCCACTCGCCTGGCACTGGGCGCCGGGGCGGGACGTCTGATACGCCAGTTGGTGACGGAGAGTATCCTGGTGGCCCTGGCCGGTGGTGTGGCGGGGGCCGCGCTCGGCACGGGATTGTTGGGCGCTCTGCTACACGGCGGGATCGAGACGCTGCCACGCGCGAGCGAGGTCCGCGTGGACGCGATGGTGGTGCTGGCGATGCTGGCGACGGCGGCGCTGGTCGGGATTGTCATCGGGCTGATCCCTTCGATCCAGGTGATACGGGCGCGGGTCAACGACGTGCTCCGCGAAGAGAACCGCTCGGGAACCGGCGGCCGCCGGGCGCGCCGCGTCCGGCAGGTGCTGGTAGTGGCCCAGGTCGGGTTGGCTTTCGTGCTGCTGGCCGCCGCTGGATTGGTCCTGGCGAGCTTCCGCCAATTGCTCCACGTCGACCCCGGATTCGATGTTAAGGGCGTGGTCACGGCTTCCACCAGCGTGCCCCAGTCGCTATATCCCAAAGGCGCCGACGCCAGTACGCTGATGGACCGTGCGCTCGATTCTGTCCGCGCCATTCCCGGTGTGACGGCGGCCGGTGCGACCACCACCATCCCCTGGGGTGGCGACCATAGCGACAGCGTGATCCTGGTCGAAGGCTATGTCATGAAACCGGGAGAATCGGTGATTTCGCCCGAACAGGTGACAGTTACGCCGGGCTACTTCGAGGCCATGCATATCGCGATGGTGGCCGGGCGGCCGTTCGATATGCGCGATCGCGAATCCGCCCCCGGAGCCATTATCGTGGACGAGCCGCTGGCGCACCACTTCTGGCCGGGTCGCAACCCCATCGGCCGGCGCATGTATCTTCCGCAGGACATCCACAATCTCCTGAAAACGGATGAGCACACGCACTGGATGACCGTGGTGGGAGTCGCCCGCCCCGTCCACACCGCGGATGTGGAAGGCAACGGCAATCCTGTGGGTGCTTATTATCTGCCCTACGCGCAGAACATCCAAAGGGGGTACTGGCTGGCGATTAAGACCTCCGGCGGCACCGGGCCGATCCTGCGTACCGTGCGCGCCCGCTTCGCAACTATCGCGCCAAGCCTGGCATTGTTCGATGTGCGCACCATGGAGGAGCGCGGCGACCTGGCGCTTTCGTCGCGGCGGGCCTCTCTGACTCTGGCCATGTTCTTCGGCTGCCTGGCTCTGTTCCTCTCGGGCGTAGGCATCTACGGGGTGTTGGCGTACCTGGTGACGCAGCGCCAGCGCGAGATCGGCATCCGCGCCGCGCTAGGATGCACCGCGAGGGGCGTGGTGAATCTGGTGGTCGGCGAAGCGCTGTGGCTGGTGGCGGCCGGCTTGTTGCTCGGTGCGGCAGGTTCGGTAGCGCTACGCTCGGTGATTGCCGGCCAACTCTACGGTGTCAAACCGCTCGATCCGGTGGTGATGTCGGCGGTGATCCTGACTCTGGCGGTGGTGGGCCTGGCGGCGTGCGTGCTGCCGGCTCGCCGGGCTATACGCGTGGACCCGGTGACGGTGCTGCGGGAGCAGTAAGGTCTGAGAGGCCTGCGCAGCACCACTGCGGGAGCGCACGTCCGGCTACAATAGGGTCTTTCGCCGCGTTGCGAATATGTCTGCCGTCAATCGAATCCCCGTTCCTTTGCTCCGCACTCCCTTGGTCCCGGTCCGACTGGATCCCTCCGATCCCGCCATCTGGGCCAAGCTCGAGTTCCTGCAGCCAAGCGGATCCACCAAGGACCGCATCGCCGCCTTCATCCTCGATCGTGCCCTGGCCGAGAATCGCCTCGCTCCCGGCAGCCTCGTCATCGAAGCCTCCAGCGGTTCCACCAGCATTGCCTTGGCCATGGCCTGCGCGCAGCGCGGGCTGCGCTTCCTGGCGGTGATGCCCGAAAGCGTCAGTAACGAGAGGCTGCTCATGATCCGCGGCTTTGGCGGCCAGGTGGAACTCACCGCCGGGGCGGCCGGCGTGGCCGGTTCGATTGCGCGCACCGAGGAACTGGCCCGCGAGTCGGGCGGCTTTCTGCCGCGCCAGTTCTCGAACCCCGACAACGCGCGCGCCCACGAGCTCGGCTCGGCGCGCGAAATTCTGGAAGAGATTCCCGGCGGCCGCGTCGACGTGGTGGTGAGCGGCGTCGGAACCGGAGGCACTCTGGTGGGGCTTTACCAGGGCTTGCGGCCGGCCAATCCCAACCTCCGCGCCGTACTCGCTCGGCCCGTCGAAATCTCCGAAGCGGTCGATCAGGAATGCTGCAGCTTTAGCTCCCAAATACCGGGGGTGGTGGACGGAGTTTCCCGCATTTTTCGAGCCCAGGCTTTTGAACGTCTCCAGACCGTCGAAGTGCGCCAGGAAGAGGCGCTTCTGGCCGCCCGCCGCCTCATCCGCCTGGGCTTCCCGGTGGGGCCCAGTTCCGGGTTGAACTACGTCGCCGCGGTACGCGCGGCCAAAGCCGTGGAACCCGGAGCGCGCGTAGTCACCGTATTCCCGGACCGCATGGAACGGTATTTCACTACCCGTCTTTTCGACCATTGCCGTTAGTTAAGGCTATGGGGCTGCTATGATGCAGAAAGACTCATGACCCCTGAGCCCGCTCTCTCGCCCAGAATTCCCTGGGCATCGCTCACCTGGTTCACTGCGCTGGTGCTGGCATGTTATGCGCCGGTCATAGTGCCCCTGGTGCGTCAATGGGCTTGGGACGACGACATGGGGCACGGCTTTTTCGTCCCCGTTGTTGCCGCCTACATCGCCTGGCAGCGGCGCCACGAATTACTGGCTATGACCCCGAAACCGAATTGGTGGGGCCTGCTGGTAGTCGGTTGGGGCGGTTTGCAGGTATTCATCGCTACCCTGGGCGTGGAGCTCTTCACCGCCCGCACGGCAGTGGTGATCACGATCATTGGCCTGATCTGGCTCCTGTGTGGTACCGAGATTCTACGCAGACTGGCCTTTCCGCTCTTCCTGCTGTTCTTCATGGTGCCGATTCCCGCCGTCATTTACACCCAGATCACGTTTCCCCTGCAGATTTTCGCCAGCCGCCTGGCCGATTTTGCCTTGACCGTACTGGGTATACCGGTTCTACGCGAAGGCAACATTCTGGAGCTGCCCAGCGGCCCACTGTCGGTCGTGGAGGCTTGCAGCGGCATTCGCTCCCTGCTTTCCCTGACCTTCCTCTCGCTGGTATACGGCTACCTGTTCGAGAAACAAACCTGGCGGCGCGTGGTGATTTTCCTGGCGACCATCCCCGTAGCCCTGATCGCCAACGGCGGCCGCGTCACCCTGACCGGCGTTCTTTCTCAGATCAGTCCAGACCTGGCCCACGGCTTCTTTCACGAGTCCACCGGCATGGTCACGTTCTTCGCGGCGGCGGTGATGCTGTTCGTGGTGCATCAAGCCTTGCTGCTGCCCTCCCGCATCGCCGCCCGGCGCAAGGCCAAAGCCGGCAGCGCCGTCAAGCCGGCTGACCACTGAAAACTGACCGCTGTTTATCGGTACTTTCCCGCGAGGCCGTTCCAGCGCACTTTGAGTGGATCGGCGAAGGCCGCGACGCCGCGCCACATGCTCACCGTGGTGCCTTCCACGTTGTTCCATCGCACCGGAACTTCCAGCACCCGATACCCCAGCCGGGCGGCGATGAAGAGCACTTCCACGTCGAAACCGAAGCCGTCCAGCAACTGGCGGCGAAAAATCTCGCGCGCCGCTTTCGCCTGGAACAGCTTGAAGCCGCACTGCGTGTCGTGAAACCGCAAACCGGTCGCGATACGCATCAGCAGATTGAACACCCGCCCAATGTTTTCGCGAAACGCCGCCTGGTGCACGCCGATCAGCGACCGGTCGATGGCGCGCGACCCGATCGCCCCTTCCGCGACCTCGCCATCCGCCGCGTCCCAAAGCTTCTCCAGCTCTTCGATGGGCGCCGAGAGATCGGCGTCGGAAACCAGCAGCCACTCGCCCTTGGCCTCCATGACGCCATGGCGCACCGAGTAGCCTTTGCCGCGATTGCCCGGGTTTTCCAGCACGCGCACCCCGGCCGCGCGCGCCGCGTCCGCCGTCCCGTCCCGCGAGCCGTCGTTGACCACCACGATCTCCGCGTACTCCCACGCGGTGGCGCTCAGGTACCGGTTCACCGTGTCCAAAGTGCCCGGCAATCGCTTCTCTTCGTTGTAGGCGGGAATGATAATGGAAATAGAGCGTCGCAAGCGAAGCCTTATAATAGCTAATTTCCCCGGAAGGATATCGCCGAACCGCGAATCCTGAGAAGGAATGAAGAAATATAGCCACCGATGAACACAGAGAAACACAGATGAAGACCGCTAAAGACCCTTAAGAATTTATCTGCGTTTCTCTGTGTTCATCTGTGGCTGGAGTTGAATTTCTTAGGAGATTTTATTTGTCGCTGGAAGACGATTTACTGAAACAGCGGGCGGCGCGTACGCGCGAGATCGAAGCCCTGGGCTACCGGCCCTACGGCAAGCGCTTCGATGCCACCCACGGCATTCCGGACATTCTGCGCGAGTACGGCCCCAGGACCGCCGATGAGCTGGCCGCGCGCGTCGAGGTGCGGATTGCCGGCCGCATGATGACGATCCGCCACATGGGAAAGGCCGGGTTCGCGCACCTGCAGCAGAACGGAGAAAGGCTGCAAATTTATGTCCGCAAGGATGCCGTCGCCGATCGCGATTTCCGGCTCTTCAAGATGCTCGACCTCGGCGACATCGTCGGCGTCGAAGGCTACCTGTTCCGCACCCGCACCGGCGAGCTCAGCGTCCACGTCGAAAAGATCGAATTCCTGTCCAAGACCTTGCTCTCCATGCCCGAAAAGTGGCACGGCCTGGAGGACGTGGAGATTCGCTATCGCCAACGCTATCTGGATCTGATCGCCAATTCCGCCGTGCGCGACGTCTTCGTTCGGCGCGCGCGCATTATCTCCTCGCTGCGGCGGCAACTGGAATCGCGCGGCTTCATCGAAGTGGAAACCCCCATGATGCAGCCGCTGTACGGCGGCGCGGCGGCGCGGCCCTTCGTCACCCATCACAACACCCTCGATATCGATCTCTATCTCCGCATCGCGCCGGAGTTGTATCTGAAGCGGCTGGTGGTGGGCGGCCTGGAGCGGGTCTACGAGATCAACCGCAATTTCCGCAACGAAGGCCTTTCTACCCACCACAACCCCGAATTCACCATGCTGGAGTTCTATCAGGCCTACACCGACTATCGCGGCCTGATGGATTTTTCCGCCGAGCTATTGCGACAGGTCGCGCTCGACGCCAACGGAACTACCGTCGCCGAATTCGAAGAACACAAGATCGACTTCGACTCTGTGCGGCGCCTGAGTATGCGGGAAGCCGTGGTCGAATTCTGGCAAGGCGCGGACCAGCCGTCCATGGACAACGTGACCGATCCCGAATGGCTCCGCCGGCATTCCGAAAAAGCCACCGCCGGCGAAGCCCTGGCCGACCTGTTCGAGAGGCATGGAGAAGAGAAACTGATTCAGCCCACCATTATTTACGACTATCCGGTGGAGACCTCGCCTCTGTCGAAGAACAAGCCCGACGATCCGGCTTTCGTGGAGCGCTTCGAAATCTACGCCGGCGGCATGGAAATCGGCAACGCCTACACCGAGCTGAACGACCCCCAGGAGCAGCGCCGCCGCTTCGAAATGCAAATCGGCATGCGCGAGCGCGGCGACGAAGAAGCCCACCGGATGGATGAGGATTACGTACGCGCGCTCTCCTACGGCATGCCGCCCACCGGCGGCGAAGGCATCGGCATCGACCGGCTGACCATGATCCTCACCAACTCGCGCTCTATCCGCGACGTGATCCTGTTCCCCCTGCTGCGTCCCGAAGGCCCCATCGACCTGGTGCAGGCGCTGCGGGAACTGGATGGGGGAAAATGAGCAGGTCGGAATCTGCGCCTGTCACTCACAGGCTAGGTGGCAGCCTGGCAGCAGATGGTGGCACAGACTTTAGTCTGTGGGGCAGGTCAGGCTAACCCCCATGCCCCTTCCCCTCCTCGATCGTTTCGAGTTCATCGTAGCCGGCCGCTACCTGCGCGCCCGCCGCAAGGAAGCGGTCATCGGCATCATCACCGCCATCTCCGTGCTGGGCGTGGCGGCCGGAGTGATGGCCCTGGTGATCGCTATTGCCGTCACCTCCGGCTTCCGTTCCACCCTGGAGCGCAACCTTCTCGGCGCCATGGCCCATATCAACGTAATGGAAAAGGAGCCGCTCTACGGCATCGAAAACTGGCGCGACATGGTGGCGCGCATCCGCAAGCTTCCCCACGTCACCGCGGTTTCCCCGGCCCTCTATACCAAAGTGTTTCTCACCGGCGGCCCTCAAGGCGCCGGCGCGCTGCTGAAAGGCGTCGACGTCGATTCCGAAATCGGCATCAGCCCCATGCTGGTCAAACTGAAGAAGGGCTCGGTGGACCGGTTGCGCGACCCCGACGCCAACCCTCCCGGCATCGTCATCGGCGCGCGCATGGCCGAGGATTCCGGCATGCTCGCCGGCGCCAACATCAAAGCCGTCAGCCCGGAAGGGGAGCTGACGCCGCTCGGTCCGGAACCCGCTGTCCGCCGTTTCAAAGTGGTCGGTGTCTTTGAAACCGGCTTCTACGATATCGACGAGCTCTGGGCGTTCACCAGCCTCCGCGCGGCGCAAAAGTTCCTCTCGCTCGAAGACGTAATCAACCAGATCGAGCTGAACGTGGACGATGTGCACCGCGCCCCTGAAATCGCCCGGCAAGTGGAAGCCCTGGTCGGCCCCAAGTACACCACCACCACCTGGATGGAGCGCAACAAGCAACTGCTCAGCGCGCTCCAAAGCGAGCGCATCGTCACCACCATCGTCATCGGCCTGATTCTGCTGGTGGCGGCGCTGAATATCTTCATTACCCTGGTAATGATGGTGATGGAAAAATACAGGGACATCGCCATTCTGATGTCCATGGGCGCGCGCCAGGCCCAGATCCGCCGTATCTTCATAGCGCAGGGCCTGCTGATCGGAGCGTTTGGCAGCGCCATCGGTCTCACTGCCGGTTACCTCCTCTGCTATTTCGCCGACCGATACCACTGGATACCGCTCGATGCTTCGGTCTATGCGCTCAGCTATGTGCCGTTTGAAACCCACTGGCTGGATGGCGTTTGGATCGCCGCCGTAGCTATCCTGGTCAGCTTTCTGGCGACCCTCTACCCCGCCCGCAACGCCACCCGCATCGCCCCCGCCGAAGTCCTGCGCTACGAATAACCCGTGGCGCAGGCTGTCAAGCCTGCCGAGCCGAGAGTCATCTCGGCTTTTCTTTCGCGCTTCGTCTATACTCAGCGAACGGCACTGCGGCTGGCGGCCGTGCGTTGACGTCAGGCAAGTAGGTCATCAAAGCCGAAAGTCGATAGGTCGAGCGTCCCCGGCCGGCGCGAGCGGATTACCGGAAGGTCCACTTCGCCGTCGCCAAAGCAGCCGAAGGTTTCCGGCATGGGATCGCCTTGGACTTCTTTTAATACGGCCTCAACGATAAACTGCTCCACGGTAGCTCCGCGCGAGGCCGCCAGTGCTTCACTCCTTTGGTAGAGGGAGTCGGGAAGATCCACTGTGGTTTGCATAAAAACGTCCGCTTCGTTCATCTCCCACGCCAGCAGCCAGTTATCCACGGACCGCTGGCGCGTTGGCGCGTGTTTTCCTGGCTAAACTCGACGCTCGCCCGCCGCCGATTACGCCGTCGCCTTGCGCGCAGCCGTTTCCGCGCGTCGCACCCTGACTTTCACCTCGACCCGCGAGCCCAGCCGGTTGAGAATCGACATCAGCCGATCCACGGTGAATCGACCCAGGTCCGCATTGCGAATGCGCGAGAAATCGGCCGCCGCGATCCCGGTGCGCCCGTGCGCGGCGCGCACGCTCAGCCGTTCCCGATCGAGCGCCTTGATAATCTCTGCCGCCAGGATCGCCTTGAACTGCTCCGCATCGGCATTCGTGTGCCCCAGATCGCGAAAAACGTTCCCGCTCCCCCGCACCAAGTCCAATTTCTCGCCCTTCATCGCAGCGCCTCCTTCAGCCTCTTCAAACGGTCTCTTATCACGTCAAGCTCGCGCTTCGGCGTCTTGACGCCCTGTGTCGATTTCTGCTGAAACGCGTGGATCACCCAAATCTCCTCGGCCAGTTGCACCGCGTAGACCACGCGGAACGCATCGCCCCGGACCGGCAGCGCAATCTCGAACGCGCCCGAGCCCATCCCACGCATCGGCTTCGCAATGTCTGCCTTGCCGCCTTCGGCCGCGATGGTCAGGGCGGCCAGGCAAACCAACCTGGCTCCTTCCGGGAACGTCTCGAATTCCTTCAACGCCGCCCTGGTCCACGAAACAGGCCGTGTTCTTGGGGTCATCGCTTCCCGCCGTCTCTAGTACGCTCCCATAGCAATGTTGTCATATTTGACAACATCTGTCAAGCGCCGCCCGCCGCAGAGCGCGCCGGGCGCGGCCGGTTTTTTCGGGCGGAGCCCCACTTTTACGGGTGTTCGGCCTCGTCTCGAAACTTACCCCTTGCGAGACAACGGCAGGGGAGAGGAATGGGCCACGCTCGCTCACTTTCCGATACAGCCGTTGTCGGCCACTAACCCACCTTTCAGAGGCTGGCCAGGGCGAAACGCCGTATCGACGCCAATGGAATTGGTTAGCCTCTCCACTCGCCCCCATGCGAGTAGCTGGTGATAGCTTACCGAAAACCGTAAACCTGGACCCGGCCGGAACCACCTTCCGCCATGAACCTATGTTTCGCCGAGATCGCGAACGCGAAGAGTTCGGCGACCTGTTTATGGGGCGATCCCATCATCTCGAAGGCTAAGCGGAAGTGGCACGACACCTTGTATACAGTTGAGGCGACCCAATCCTCACTGACGCCGTCGAAAGAGGGCCGCGCCGCAAAGGTAACCTTGCGCTCGTCGAGTACCGCGTTACCGGTTTGGATGTCCCAGCAGGCCGCATGGTTTTCGCTAAGGTCACGCTGTAGCTGGCCAGCGCAAACCAACCTGCACGCATCCGCGAAGACCACGTCGTGCCCGATTCCGCCGACGCGCCCGACCCACTGTCGGATCAGCTTATGACCTGGATAGGTTACGATGTCGATGCCGCCCGATTGGTGATCCAAGAGCGAGTACCAGCCGGCCGCCAGTAAGCCGGCCTGCGGGCAAGTTGCTAGGGCGAATGCGAATCGATCGGGCGTCTGCCATGTATCCTCCGGGGTGCAGTCCGCATGGTGTACTTCGAAGGCCCTGTCGGGACCGATCCCATCGTACGTAGCGGTTCGATCGCCGCTCAGAAATCCCGCAAAGTGCAGTTCGTCGGCGAAGCCGCAAAGCCGCGTGCCATCGAGGCTGAACACGATTGTGCCCATGGTGGTGTTTACAGCCAGGCGCCGTCCAGAGGGCGCCCAGGCCAGTTTCCCAGGAAACGGAAACACCGGAGTCGCACCGACGTCGAACCGGTGGAGAATCGTTCCCGGCTGTTCAACTGGCACTACCACTACGTGACCGCTGCCGATACGAGGATCGTCGGTCCAATGAGTGCCGAAGCCGATCGCGAGTTGGGTCTCATCGGGCGAGAACGCAAGCCCCCAGATTGGCTCCGGTGATTGCACATTCACAGCCTCGCCGATGAGCTTCGAAACATCTACCGTCCACAGCTGCTTACGCCCGCTGGCTCCGGAGACGTGCGTCGCCAAGACCAACAGAAGTGCCGCGGTAGCAACTCGCCTTGTCACACCGCGCGCTGGGCCACGCGATTCAGCCGGCGTGAACGCGAACAAGCCCGTGTCGAAAACGGCGAACCTCACGACCATAGGTTAGCTCTGATCCCAACCTCCCGTCGTCGCCATCTGAGTTCCGGCATGTAGGCGGGCTTATCGGAAAGTGGGAGGCGGTCCCGAAACCTACCCTTTCCGGACAGGCCCACAAAAGCTTCAAGATCGCCCGTCCTCCTCTCTGCTATCGTACCTGAGGAGGCTTTCCTTGAAACCCCACTTACTCGCCGTATTCGCCTGTCTCAGCGCCGCCGCTTTCGGCCAGACCGCCGCGCCGGTACCCGAAATCCCTTATGAGTCCGTTCCCAATTTCCTCAAATTGCCGCCCGACCTTCACCTGGGCGAAGTCGCAGGTGTCGCGGTCGATTCGAAAAAACACATCTTCGTCTTCTCCCGCGGCGGCACCACCGGACCCGCCTATGGAGCTGCCGCCGCCCAGTTGCTGGAATTCGCCCCCGACGGCCGGTTCATGCGCGAGATCGGAAAGAATCTCTACGCCTGGTCCTACGCCCATGCCGTCCGCGTGGACAAGGACGACAACATCTGGGCCGTCGACAAAGGCTCGGATATGATTATCAAGTTCAACCCCGAAGGCCGCGTGGCGATGGTGTTCGGCCGCAAAAAGGAAGCCTCCGACGATAACGCCGTCCCGTGGACTCACGTCACTCCTCCCCGCCCCGCCGTCGATGGCCAGTTCCGCCAGCCCACCGATGTCACCTGGAACGCTCGTGGCGATATCTTCATCAGCGACGGCTACGTCAATTCGCGCGTGGCCAAGTACGACAAAAATGGCGACTGGGTGAAGCAATGGGGCGACCATGGCGCCCAGCCGGGCGAATTCGATACCCCGCACAGCATCGCCGCCGATAACAACGGCAATATCTACGTGGCCGATCGCGGCAATCGCCGTATTCAGGTGTTCGACTCCGATGGCGTCTTTGAGCGCGAAATCGCCATCGACGTGCCCGTACCGCCGGATGCCCACCCCTGGATGGGCGCCCAACCGACCGCCCGATCCGGCGGCGCCATGCAGAGTGGCGCGCCCTGGGCGATCTGTATCACTCCCGGTCCGAAGCAATACCTGTACAGCACCGACGGCTATCCCGGCCGCATCTACAAGCTCTCGCTCGACGGCAAGGTGCTCGGCATGTTCGGCAAGACCGGCCACCAACCGAAGCAGTTCGGCTGGATTCACGAGCTGGCTTGCCCCGCGGAAAACGAAATCTACGCCGCCGAGCTCCTCAACTGGCGCGTGCAGAAGCTGATCCTGCACCCCTAATCCTGGCGTGGGAGGCAATTCGCCTACGCCCAGAGCGCGCCGGCCCCGGGCAACTCCGGCGGCTCCGGCGGCCGGCCACCGGCTTCCGCCATGCTAATCTGCAATCGTGGCTTCGCGCACCCTCTACCAGGTTCTCTCGGAAACAGCGGCGGTCTATGGGGACCTGCCCGCTCTGCATCAGCCGGACGGCGCCGGCTACCTGACCTATACGTGGAATGAGTACCTGCGGGCGGCAGAGGAGATCGCTGCGGGGCTGAACGCGCTCGGCATCGGCAAGGGCCAGGTGGTGGGGCTCGATTCGGAAACCCGCCTGGAGTTCTACCTGGCCGATATGGGTACGCTCGCCAACGGATCCATCGCGGCGGCGCTGTATCCCAGCTACCCCACCCGCGACCTCGTGCGCAATCTGGAAAACGCCGGCGCGGTAGCCGCGTTCGTGGAAAACCCGGAAGTGTTCCGGGCGCTGCGCGCGGCCCCGGTGCGCCACTGGATTCTGCTCACCGGCAAAGCCGAGGGCGCCATGACTCTGGCGGAATTGCGGGCCATGGGGCGCGACGCCATGGCGGCCGATCCGGAATGGCGCCGGCGTTTGACGGAACGGACCAGCCCGCGAGACCCGGCCGTGCTGTACCTCACCAGCGGCGCCACGGGCGAGCCCAAGATGGCGCTGGTGACGCACGATTCCATCGTCTCGAACATCGATATGGGACCGGCCTTGCTGCCGCTCGGGCCGGAGGATGAGACCATCGTTTTCCTTCCCTCGGCGCATATTGCGCAGCGCGTGGTGATGGAGTTTCTGATGCTGCGCTGCGGCGTGCCGGTGTATTTTTCCGAAAGTCTGCTGCGGCTGCCGCAGGAAATCCGCAGCGTGCGGCCGACCGTCTTGTTGGCCCCGCCGCGCATGTGGGAACGCATCTATACCAGCATCTGCACGGAGCTTCGCAAGCGGCCCGCGGCCTTGCGCAAGGCCTTCTACGGCGCGCTGGCCCTGGCCCTGGCGGCGGCCCGCTACCGCAACGCGGGCAAACCGGTTCCCTTGCGCCTGCGCATCCCGCTGCGGCTGGCCGATCGCGCCATGTTCCGCAAAATCCGGCAGCGTTTCGGCGGACGCTTGCGACTGGCGGCTTCCGGCGCGGCGCCTCTGAGCAAAGAGCTGGCCGAGTTTTACGATGCCATCGGCATGCCGCTGATCGAGGGCTATGGGCTGACCGAGGGCGGCGTGCTGACCATGAATCCGCTCGGTAAAGGCAGACCCGGAAGCATCGGCAAACCGCTCAGCGGCTCCGTCGAGCTGCGCATCTCCGAAGAGAGCGAATTGCTGGCGCGCAGTCCCACCCTGTTTTCCGGCTACTGGAACGATCCGGCCACCACCGCCGAAGTGCTGCGCGACGGATGGCTGCATACGGGCGACCTGGCCTTCATCGGCGAAGACGGCTACGTGCACATCACCGGCCGGAAAAAGGAGCTGATCGTCTCCTCCACCGGCAAGAAGGTGCATCCGGCGCGGGTGGAAGGACTGTTCAATATGGAGCCGCTGGTGAGCCACGTTTTGCTGATCGGCGATCGCCTGCCCTACGTGGTCGCGCTCGTCACCCTGAACCCCGCCACCGCCCAGACCCTGAAAGGAATGGACCATTGGCAAGGGCCGATGGCGCAGGCCCCACCGGTCCAGGCGGAAATGCGCAAGGTCGTAGCGCGCGTGAACAAGCAGTTGGCGCCTTTCGAGCAGGTCCGCAAGTACCGCATTCTGGACCGCGAGTTTTCGATCGACAGCGGCGAGCTGACCGCCACCATGAAAGTGCGCCGCACGCAGGTCATACAGAATTTCGAGCAGGAAATCGCCGAGCTGTACGCCGGAAGGGAATAAGCGTCTAATGCCGGGTCCAAATGGCTAGTTCCACCACGGCGGCCAGCAGATCTCGTCCAATCGGCGAAGGATGTATATCGCACGGCGTCGCCGTGTATTGCCCGGCCGGCAACCGGATGAGGAGCCCCGCCTGGCACGCGTCGTGGTTGGAGAGTGCCGAAGCGAGCTGAAACGCGTCGTACCCGTCCGCGATGAGTATGGAAGGGGTATGCGTCTCCAGGGCGAATTGCGTAGCCACCTGGGTCATGGTGGTATTCAGCGCCTGGGTGACGCTGTTGAGAGCAGTGAGGGGCGAGTAGTACGTCACCAGGATTAGAGTCCCCTCGTACTGTCCGTTAAGGCGAATGCCCGCCAAGATCTGCCCGAGGTTCCCCGCATAGACGGACAAGACGGGCGTCAGCACACTTGTCTGGCACGCGGTGTCGGTGCCGCACGCCTCCAGCGCCGGCAACGCCAGCAAAATATCATTGGCGCCAATTTGCAATGTAACCAGGTTTATATGTTTGTTCGTTTGTAACTGCGTCAGCGCGAAGGCCATCTGCGCTTCGGTATACTTCGTGTGCAGGCCGTAGGTAGTCTTGAACGGGGGTACCTGCGGCGCTGGCGGCTGAAGATGCGGAAAGTTGCACCCATTGTCCGGTTCGGACGTGTCGAGGAAACTGGCGCTGGTTTCCCCTGGGCAGGAGGCATTCACCTCTTTGTTCGATTGCAAGAGACCATTCGCCGCCGCCAGGGCCTCCGGGTATCCGATGAACTCCGACGGCTTCGGGGCTACGGTCGAATACGGTAGAACGAGGGTGGCGTTCATGCCGAAGGGGATCGAGTCGCCAAGGGCTAAATAGGTGTAATTGCTGTTTGGCTGCGCAAATACTGGTGCGGCTAGTAAGGTGGGAACAAGATATGCCATTTTGATGAGTTTCATAGTCGTTTTTCCCGTTTTGGGTTTTTCATTATGGCATTTCCAGGCGGAAATAGGAAAAAAGTAAGTACTACTATATGTACTATAATTCTCAAAACCTAAGGCGCACGCGTCGCCTGCACCACGGGATGCCCTTCAGCGTTTGCGGCTATTTCGCCGTCCACTTCTGGATGCCGACGGAGAAGCCGCCTTGGGCGGTCAGCTCCAGACGCAGGCCGGTGGTGGCGACGGGCCTGAAGGCCACGGCGTTGAATTTATCCGTAGCCACGCCGTAGGCGCCGGAGGATTCCACGGGTTTCCATTCGCCGCCGTCTTTGTAGAACAGCCGCCAGGACGCCGGCACGCGCACACTGCCCTGGCCGGTATCGTCGAACCAGTACACCGCGGATTGGGAAACGGTGGCGGGCTTGTCGAAGCTGTACTCCACCGATTCCCGATTGCCGCGGGCGGGATACCAGTCGAAATAGCCGCTGTGGTCGTTGGATGCTGTTGGGATCTCGCCATCCCGGATCGCTTCGACGTTCGGCTGCTGCGGCTTTCCCGACACCGTCACCTTCGCGGTGGTGACGACGGTGGGGAACGGCTGCGGATGGGCAACGGCTTGCGCGTTGGGGAGCCACACGATCATTTGGCCGCGTCCGCGATTGGCCCATGCGTAGTAAGGAATGGCGGTAAATTCCTGTTCGGTCTTGACGATGCCGCCTTGGGCGTCGTAAGCCAGGGCGACCACCTTGCCCTTCACCACCTCCACGCCGTGGAGCAGGCCGGGCCGGAACTCGGCGGCCAGGGTTGACGAGTTGGGCAGCATCAGATTTCGCACTTTGCCGTTGGGATTGTCGGGCCATTCGGCGGCGTAGACGATGGGCCCGCGCTCGATGGCGACGCGTCCGATATCGGCGGCCACATTGTCGTTGGCCACCACGCGGCGAACCGGCATGGGGAGGTTCAGCTCGATGGTATCGCCTTTATTCCAGACGCGATCGATAGCGATATAGCCCGTGTCCAGGCCGGCGATGTTCACCCGGACCGGCTTGCCATTCACCTTCAGAGCCGGCGCGGCGTCGGAGCGATCGAGGAAGCGGTACAGGTCGGTGGGCACCGGCTGATTGCGCGCCCAACCCGGAATGCGCACGCGGACTGTAAGCGGCCCCGGCCGGTCGGGAGTGACGGTGATTTTGACGGCGCCCTCCCAGGGGTAGCGGGTTTCCTGCACCAGGCGGACGGCGCGGCCATTGTCGAGCTTGATATCGGCGGTGCTGGCCACGTACAGGTTTACCCAGATGGCGTCGTCGCGCTGGGCGTAGACGTAGCCGGGCACCGAGGCCATGAAACGGGTGATATTGCCTGGGCAGCAGGCCACGCCGAACCATGGGCTGCGCTCGTCCTTGGCGGCAAAGCCGGTGGCCTCCAGCGGGTTCTGGTAGAAGAAAGTCTTGCCATCGAGGGAAACGCCGGAGATCAGGCCGTTGTAAAGAGTTCGCTCCATCACGTCGATATATTTGGCGTCGGCATGGAGCAGAAACATGCGGTGATTCCAGAAATCGTTGCCAACGGCGGCGCAGGTTTCGTTGTAGGCGCTCATGTTGGGTAATTCGTAATCGGCGCCGAACGATTCGCCTTCGGCGCGCGCACCGATGGCGCCGGTGAGGTGCAATTTGCGGCCGGCCACGTTGTCCCAGATCTGATCGAGGGCGTGGACGTAGGCCGCATCGCCGGTAAGCGCGGCCACGTCGGCCATGCCCGAATACATATAGGTGGCGCGCACGGCGTGGCCACCGGTGACGGCCTCGGTTTGTTCGACTACTTTGCGATGCGCTTCGACGTAGGCATTGCCGGCGCCGCGCTCGTCGTTGCCGGGCCCGCGCGAATCCAGCATGAACTTGGCCAGGTTCAGGTAGCGTGCATCGCCGGTGACCCGGTAGAGCTTCGCCAAGCCCATCTCGACCACCTGGTGGCCCGGCCAGATCGCCCGCTTGCCGGGACCGAAGGTGCGGTCGAGCATGTCGGCGCTGCGGAGCGCCACGTCCAGCAGGCTCCGCTTGCCGGTGGCCTGATAATGCGCCACGGCAGCCTCGTAGAGATGGCCCAGGTCGTAGAGTTCGTGGCTGTTGACGCCTTCCAGGATCCAGCGCTCTTTGCCGGACCACGGGTGCGGTTCGAGCGGGTTGATGGTGCGCGCGGTGTAGAGGTAACCATCCGGCTCCTGGGCGGCGGCGATCTTGCGGATCAGTTCGTCGATATAGGCGTCGAGCTTGGGGTCCGGATGGACGCTGAGCGCGTAGGAAGCGCCCTCGATTACCTTGTAGACATCGGAATCGTCGAAGGGATAGCCCGGCGGTTTGTGATTTTCGAACGGCTCGCCGCGGAGGGACTCGGCCGCGCGGACGAAGCTTTCCACCCGGCCGGTTTCCTCCTCCTTTTGAAACGCAACCGGAATAGTGACCGTGCGGTTGATTTCGATGCGCGGCGCCCAAAAGCCGTCAGTGACGTGGACGGCGGTGAAGGGGACGGGTTTCACCGGATAATCGGGCGAGGTCTGGGCCCGGCAAAGGGGGACCAGCACAACCAGCACCGCGAGCGCTTTCATAGCTGCCCTTTCATGGCTGCCATTATAAGTCGCGGCGAGCGGGTGGAAGCGATTTGGCCGATCCTTTGTTTTCAATGACATCTTGGGTTCGTTCGGTGCGGATGGTCTGGGAACCAAAGCCATCGCCGACGATTTTGCTGGGCGGCGTTGTGCATTTTTGTGCAGCCTGACGGCCCTGGCCGGCGAAGGCGGGTCCAGGGGACCCGCGCAGACCGATGGTCCGCCCCACGAATTCCGCTGGTGCTTTTCATAGGCTCGCTCCCACTCTGAGGAATAGCACAGAAAGATGGGGTTGCGGCGACAAGCTCGGATGTAAGAATTGTGGAATCAATCGCTTATAAAGTTTGAAGGTCTGTCACCGGCCGCTTCTGGGTCTATTGTTTGTGCATTTTTGTGCAGAATTACCCCTTCTGTCTCAACTTCGATCAGGTGGAATTTGCAAGGTCTTTGTGGCGAGACTGTTATTTTTGGGTGCAGCTACTTTTCGAACATGGCGCGAATCGTCGGCATGGGCAGGAAGAGCTTGTCTCCGTGTGAGGTGGACCCCATCGTTTGGACAAAATTTTGCCTGTCCTTAGATGGTGAAGCGGGCTAACCAAGAGGCGGCCCGAAGGCCGCCATCCATTCCGGGCTTGAATCGGCGCTCGGGTCGCAT
>Ga0182014_10001227_pt1 | contig 34631 bp, 32 predicted proteins | sample 612S2DmetaG_FD_120489 | JGI IMG/M metagenome (GOLD analysis project Ga0182014, IMG submission 120489) | Permafrost microbial communities from Stordalen Mire, Sweden - 612S2D metaG | ecosystem: Environmental > Terrestrial > Soil > Wetlands > Permafrost | place: Sweden: Stordalen | collected... | reverse complement strand
TCTGGCGCTAGGCGTTGCACAGGCCCTCAGGTTCTAGGAAGTTCGGTCAGTCCGCGCCGAAGCCCGCCAACAAAGCTGTCGCTGCGAACAAGAACGTATCGCCCACATAGTTGACCCCCTCCACCGCGAGTGGAGTGCGGATCTCCGTTATGAGAATCGGAACGTAGAAGAAGATTGTGAGTAGCAGAAGCACTGTGCCCGCAATGGCGGCGGCGGTGCGGCGAGTGCGGCGAATCATCAGCCCAACGCCCGCGGCTAGCAACGTTGTCCCCACAAAGTAGGCAAGCAGTACCGGCGCTGGCACCCAGGCCGGAGTCATCTTCTCCAACGGAACACCGGGCACGAACCGCGGGAAGAGAAAGTGCTCGATCGCATAGAAGATGAAGGTACACGCAACAATTAACCGGCCCAACACGATGAGCTTGGCGCCTGCCGATCTCCCGCGTGACCATTGGCTGCCCGCCAGCACCATCGCTCCCCCGGCGAAGGCCGTTTCGCGTACCGTGAGCGTCCAGAACAGCCGCTCATGTATATGGTTTGGCAGGTTGGGCAGGTCGACTGTGGCGACGATGATCAGGAATAGTATTGCAAGTAGGGAAGCCGACCAGCGTACATACCGCCCCGCGATGAAGCTGATGGCCGCGGCCAGCAGAGCCGCGCCCACAAAATAAGTCCAAAACAAAGCTCCGGGCATCCAGCGCGGCACGATGCCTGAAAGATCGCGTGCTGCCAGAAAATGTTCCGCGGCAAAGATCGCCAACGCGACAGCTTCAAAGACGGGCCCAAGCACCAGAACCCTGCCGGCGCCGGAAGCTGCCGCGAACCGCGGCCGGATAAGAAAAAGTCCAGCTACCAGCACGGCACTTCCTGCTCCAATCATCCCCCAGGTCTCTACTGACATAAATGTCTCCCCTGATCGAGAGTTAAACAGAGGGCAAATTCGGGCCACACCGCGCGGATCCGCCGCTGTCACACAACGCACGAATGCAGGATAAATGCTACAGCAACTGGTATGCGTTGCTTGATTATTCTGACGATCGGTACCAGTAAGTAGCCATGGCGAATGAAATCTTAGGACCCGTCTTGGGGATTCGTGTCGCGTCGCACTGGGACTCGTCGGGCATAATATGTGTTGGTTGAAGCTTTTGTGCTTTCCCAGGTCTCAAGATCGAGACATGGGGCATCCAGATTCATCAATCCGCCTTTGAGATGATCCACCCGCCTGAGAAAGGAGGTTCCAGATCAATGGACGATCCTCTTTGTCCGATATCAACGCTGGAGCTGCTCGACAGAACTCTCAGCCTCTACAGCCGCAATTTCGTGAAGTTTGCCGGGCTGTCGATGGCCGGTCCCATGGCCACATTCGCATACCGGCTACGCTACGGCGGAGGCACGGCTGCCTTCGTGCGCCTGCATTCGTCGACGGCCGCACCGGCAGTGCTTGGGGTTCTGGTGGGAATCGTGATCATATTGGCGGGCGCGTCGATCTCCTCAGCGGCCACGGTGGAGGCGGTTGCGGCTGTCAGCCGCGGCAGTAAAGTGCGAGTCGCGGAAGGCTACCGCGCTCTCGGAATGCGGCTCTGGCGGATTGTCGGAATCGTATTGTCGGTGTTTATCCGTGCATTTCCAGCAGGCGTCCTTTTCATAGGCGCCGGTGTGATGGTTCTCGCCATGGCCGCCGCGCTTGGCTACAACTCCCCGGTGGAAGCGGGCACGATTGGTTATGTCTGTGGAGGCGTATCGCTGATCTCGGCAATCTTCGCTGCGATATGGATCTATGCGCGTTATGCGGTAGCCGTGCAGGCCTGCGTGGTGGAAGACATCGGCACCAGACTCGCTCTCAAGCGCAGTACATTCCTCACCGCGGGAGACCGCGGCCGAGTAACCATTGTTCACTTTGCCTTTCTCATTCTCGTCCTGGCCGCAGACTTCATTTTCGACGCGCCCACACTGTTACTTCCCAGTCCAGGGGCTGCATTCCGGATATCGGGCGCAGTAGCCGGTTTCATTGCCGTGGCGCTGACCTCCCCGGTAGCGACGATCAGCATGTCTCTGGTCTACTACGAAGCGCGTGCGCGTAAGGAAGGCCGCGATTAAAGAGCCACTGTCGGAATACACCTGGGAAGTCGCACATCGTCGAGCATTCTGCTCGCCCCGAATGCGAACGGACTATCAGTCGGGGCAAACAGACCGGTAGCCTCAAGGCTCGGATCTTCGAATACGGGATCAGCGAAAGGCCCACTCTTTCACGCCGTTCCTGCCAAACCGTAATCAGGCCGCGCCCTGTTCTTGCCGCCGGGCCAAAGGCCCGCTCAGAGCGAAGACGGGGCTCCTGAGACAGATCAACCATGGGATGTAAAGTCGAAGGGGCCGTTCGCCCCACGGCCGACGATTGCCGAAAATAACACTCCACCGGCGCACACTGAGAGATAGAAGACAAGAGTGCGAAACCCCTATTCACCGGAGAATCCATGTACAACATCACCGTAGTGATTGGCGACGATTGTTACCGCCGCGCCCGCGTATGGGCCGCCCAGCACGACACATCTCTTTCTGCCGTTGTAAGGCATCTTCTTGAAGCCCTGCCCGGAATCACGCGCGCCGCCAAAGCCTTTCCTGTCAGCAACATGAATCCAGCCAACTTCCCCACCGCCGGCCCCTCGGCACCAAATCAAAAAGCAGCGATTTCGAAAGGTGAAACTGTGGACCAGAACCCAACCCATTCAGTATCCAATACTTCCGCCAGCCCCTCCCACGGAAGTTCGCAAACCGTAAACCCGTGAAACTGCGGCGCAGCGTCTAACCTGATCATTATAAACAACTTATATTGCGAAGTTTCACAGCCACGCAAACTGTGAACCTGCGAACCTGTGTAGTTAAAAATTCCGCTTTTAGCTCTTGGCGATCCGCCCGCGCAGCCGCTTGAGCACATTCGGCGGCAGCAGGCCGGTCACGTCGCCCCCAAGGGTAAAGACCTCCTTCACCATCCGCGAGCTGACAAACGAGTACCGCCCCGCCGGCTGCAGAAAGACGGTCTCGATCTCCGGAGCCAGCCGCCGGTTCATCAGCGCCATCTGGAACTCGTATTCGTAGTCGGAGATGGCGCGGATGCCGCGCAGGATCGCCGCTGCGCCCTGCTGGCGGGCAAACTCCACCGTCAGCCCCTCGAAGGTCGCGATCGACACATTCTCCAGCGCGCCGGTGACTTCTTTCAGCATCTCCACCCGCTCTTCGACGGTGAAAAGCGGATTCTTGTCGGGATTATTGAGGATGGCGACCGTCAGGTGGTCGAAGAGCTTGGCTCCGCGCTGAATCAGGTCCACATGCCCGTTGGTCGGCGGGTCGAAGGTGCCTGGATAAAGGGCCGTTACGCTCATGCGGATCGCTCTACGCGGATTCTAGCAGCGTGGGCGGGCGAATCCCAAAAACATCGCTTCGGCTGGCGAACCGCAAACCGGCCTCTGGACGGCCTCACGGCTTTCCTTCGAGCCAGTTGCCAAGCCTCTCCAGCGGCAACCTAACGCCGACCTGGAATGTACCGAAGAGCGCGTACACGGCGCTGACCTCGTCGAAACGCATCTCGTAGATCAGCTTCTTGAAGACCACCGGATCGTCTGCGAAGAGATCGACACCCCACTCCCAATCGTCCATTCCAATCGAACCGGAGATGATCTGTTTGACCACCTCTCCGTATCGGCGGCCGATAAGGCCGTGTTCGTGCATCATGCGCTGGCGCTCGTCGAAGGACACGTTATACCAGTTCTCATGTTCTCCGCGCTTGCGATCCATGGGGTAGAAGCAAAGATACTTGGCTTCGGGAACGGCAGGGAAGAGCCGCGGCGCCATGGCTGTAGACTGGCGCTCGAGCGTGGCGGCAACCTCGGCCTGCCAGGCGGGCGAGTACGTCTCAAGCTCCTTGGCGGCAGCTGCCTCGTACGTCTTCCGGCTCGACTCGTAAAGGCCGAGTTCGACGACCGAGAGATAAGAGTGGCGCTGTTCCAGGTAGTCGTAGATCTCCGTCTGCGCCAACTCCAGCTCCACCTGGTTCAGCGCCTCGAAGGAGTCGCGGAAGTGGATCAAAATCAGGTCGCCCTTGTGGCCCAGCTCCGAGAAGAGAGCCGTGCGGATAGGCGCATCCGCGTTGGCGCGCTCCATGCGGCGGAGGGTTTCAGCGGCCTGGGCGGCAATGCGCTCGCGGTCGCCGGGCTGAGTGGCGCGCCATGCCTTCCAGTCGAAGCGGAAGAACTGGTGCAGCAGCGACGAGCCTTCAAGCGTAAGCGGAACAGGGGGAAGATAGGCCAACGGGCACCTCGACATTTCCTTCAATCACCCCTCATCGTAGCAAAGCGAGGCCGGGAAAGGTGTTCAAGCCGATTGCAGCGCAGGGCAATCGCATTTGAAATCGACCCTGATCGCATTGTGTATATCTCGTCGCAGACAATTCTCGTCCCGGAGGGACGACAGGGGGTTAGCCCAGGGCGGAAGCCCTGGGTAAGTCTGCCGATCCGCTATCGGAAGAAGCTGAAGCGCCTCTTTTTTTCATGGACCTCGGGCATGCCGCAAGCGGCTCTGGCCATCTGGTGAATGGCCCTCGAAATGGGTGAGTCTTCAAGAGCTAGGGGAGTGGCGGTGCTCTGAGTGCGCCGTGCCGTGGCGTAGTCATCGGGGATCTTCCACCCGGCGGGCCGGGTGAGGGCCTTGGTGATGTGCTCTTCATCGAATCCCAAAGCGCGAGGCGCGTAGCGATTGAGCACAATCTGGAGGGTGTGAATGCGGTGGCTGAAAAAGTGGGAGATCATGCGATTGGCGTTCCTCAACTCCGAGACGCCGACCTGCGTGACCAGGTAAACAATGGCTGAATCTTCAAAGAGAGTCGATCCCTTCAAGTCAACCCTGGATCCGGCATCGACGACCACGTAGTCATAGTTCTGCCGCGCCACGGAGAGGAGCTTGTCGATGGCGCCGGCGGGCGGAGGATTTTTGGCGAAATCGCTGGGAGCGGCCAGCACTTGCAGTCCAGAGGCATGTTCCGAGAGCAGCGAGGCGAGGAAGTTGGCGTCCAGGCGATTTGAATCCTGGAGGGCGTTGGCCGTCGAGTACTTGGGGACCATACCGAGGTTGATGGCGGCGTCACCGAGGGGGAGACCGAGGTCGATCAGAAGGGTAGAAAGTCCAGAGTCCTGAGCCAGCGAAACGGCAAAATTAGAGGCGAGAGTCGTCACACCGCAGCCGCCTTTTGCGCCGACAAAGATGAAGGACTTCTTGGCAACGCTCTTGGACTGGCGAACCGGAGGAGGACGGACCGAGACCCGGGCCAGAGCATCGGCCATGTCGGCGGTGGCGAGCGGCAGCTTGAGGAACTCGCGGGCTCCGGCGCGCATGCTTTGGATAGCCAGATCGAGATCGGGGTTTGCCGAATAAACGATCACGGCTGCCAGGCCGAGGGCGCAGATGCTTCTTACCATGCCTAGAGCCAGCGTTGGGTCGGTGTCCAATTCAATGATGACGAGGTCATAATCCCGCCCCAGCGCCTTGGGTACATCGTCGAGGTCATTGGGGGGGTAGGAGGCAAACTCGCGGATGTTGACGCCGGAATGGTGATGGTGGCGACGGGCGCCGTTGCCCTCGCCGGAGTCGGACGGTTCGAGCAGTTGCGGACCCCGGGCTTCCATCCCGATCTGGCACCAGGCGAGAGCAGCTGCGACCGTCCTGCGGTGCTGCTCGTTGGGGCCGATCAGCGCTATGGACAATACCCCGGCACCGGGAGCTTCGGAAATTTGGAGTGTGGCCGGCATAGCGCAGTTGCTGCTCCCAATCGCGTGCAACACTGCCAAGTTCAATCCGAAAACTGTGAAGCGTCCGGGGCCTTTCTAGCAGTGAGGGGGTATTGCTTTGGTGATTCTCCGATCTCCTCTTCGTGGTAATGCTCCGGCGGACAGCTTCAAAGCACGGGGGAAGGCGGAGATTCAACGCTTGCTTTTCATACCGTCCCGGCGACAGCTTGTTACTGAGCGAGAGCGAAGTTGACTTCCACCGTAACCGTCGATTGCGTATCCGCCGGGGCAAACCTCCATTTGCGAACCGCTTCCTCAGCGGCGGGCGAGAGCGCGTGGTTGCCGCTGACGGCTTTTGCATCGCTGACCTTGCCGTCGGGTTCTACGGTTGCCACCACTGAAACCACGCCCGATATCTTCATGTGCTTGGCGATCTCCGGGTAGATGGGCATCACGCGCGACTTTACAGCCCGCTCGTCTGCTGCCCTGGTTGGCAGAGCCATAGCCAGAATCAGCGCCAGCGCCGCTGCATGATAGGACCAGACTTTCACGCACCTCAGGGAGCGTGGACCGATTCCAAAGTTGAGTGGACTCATTGGACCTCCTTGACATTCACTAGATCTATGACCGCATAAAGTTGTACCAATGTGGGTGCCCCATCCATTCCGCAGCTTCACCGCGGAATGGGTGGGAAGGCACAAAAATCAACGGTCAAGGAACTACTGCTTATGGAGGTTATCGGCGGTGCCAAGCGGTGGGATGAGGGAATTCTTAGTTTCTGATTACAAAGGGAATCGAGCGCCCGGAAACTGGGGTTTCTAGACCCCTGACCGTAGGATTCGGTAATATTTCCTCGAATTCTGGGTGCCCCAGGTCTCGATTTTGAGACATGGGAGACTACTGATCCACGCGGTCGTGGTACTTGCAGGCCACGCCGACGGCGGCGAAAGTGAGATCTTCGGCAGCTGAGTCATGCTGCTCACGCCATTGGTCGAAGAGCCGGCCGTAGCTGAGGATGATGTATTGCGAGGGGTCGATGCCCAGGAGAGCGGCGGTGCGGTCGATCCATTCGGCGGAGCCTTCGAGCTCGGCGTAGTTGCCGATGGGGGTCTCATCCACCACGCAGTGGCCCTCGCCGTCGCTCCACTCGGCACGCCATTTCTCGTAGCGGAAGGCGGGGACGAGGCCGATGGAGAGAAAGACCTGGGCCAGGGCGTCGCCGTCTGAGAATTCGGTCTCGGTCTCGATGCGGTGCTTGTGGGTGTCTTCGCCCGGGCCGTCATCGGGTAGCCGCTTGTGGGTCAGCATCCAGCGGCCTGCATAGCTGCGAATGCGGAGAATCTCCGTGCGGGCGCGCATCTGCCGGTCGGGCGTGTCGAAGAGCACGTTACTCTCGAAGGTGCGCGGGGTCTGGAGCGTGAAGCCGGCAGCATCGAGCCGGCTGGTCAGATCGGCCAGGTCGTCCACGCGGAATTTGATCTCGGTCTCGACGGGCATCTTAAGCAGTGAGTATACGGCAGGGGCGCGGTGGATGCGCATGGTTCACCGCGACAAAGCAACAACACTCACCGCTGTGCACTACCCCAAGTGGCAGCGCTCGCGCCTGGAGTCGTGGTGATCTTATAGCCGTGCTGTATCCCCCAGGAGCGCGCGGCGGCTTCCAGCCCCGAGTCTCCGCAGTTCAAGAGGTATGTTGCCATATCGCTCTGGCCCAACTTAACAAGGGCCTCGATAATCACATCCTGAGAGCCGGGCTCACCGCGCCCGATGAAGAAGGCGTAAGCCCCAGCGACGGCCGCCAGGTTCCGTTCCTGCAAAGCGGTCAACAGCACGGCGGCGGCGCGGGGATCGCTCTCCCTGCCCAACGCAGCCGCGGCGCGGGTTTGCATGACGGTATTGGAATCCCGAAGAGCCGCAATGAGGGGATCCACGGCGCGGGGATCGTTGAAATGTCCCAGCGCGTCGGCCGCATTCCACCGGACGTTAATATAAGCATCCTTGAGGGCGGCGATGAGAGGATCGACAGCGCCGGGATCGCTGATATTGCCCAGCGCCTGGACCACATTCGACCGGAAATTACGATCTTTATCCTGCAAGGCGGCGCTGAGAGGCGCGATGGCCCGCGGGTCACCAATCTGGCCCAAAGCATTCGCTGCCGCGCCTCTAACGCCAGAGTTGGAATCCTTTAAAGCCGCGCTGAGGGCATCGACCGCGCGAGCGTCCTTGAGCTCGCCCAACCCGTATGCAACCCAGCTTCGTGCATCCGCGTTAGGGTCGCTCAGCGCGGCAATAAGTGGCTTGACGGCGGGCGCTCCGATCTTCGGCAGCGCAAAGCCCGCAGCATCTCGGACCCATTGGTTCCGGCTGCTCAGGGCGGCAATCAGCGGTTCAATCGCCCGCGGATCCTTGATCTTGCCCAGTGCGGAGGCGGCGGCATTTTGAATCTTGAAATCCGGATCTTTCATGGCCTCGACAAGAGTCTCAACAGCAGGCGGGCCAATCTCTCCCAACTGATTGGCAGCGCTCGTCCGCGCATTGATATTCGCGTTTTTGTCATTGAGCTGATCGGCCAACTGCTGCACGTGAGCATTCACCAGGGCAGCGGCATCGAATTTACCCAGTGCCTGGGCTGCATATCGCTGCACGCTCTCATCCGGATCCTTCAATGCATCTGTCAAGGGCTTGACGGCGCGCGGGTCCTTGATTTCACCCAGCGACGAAGCCGCATCCAGCCTGACCCAGGCACTCGAATCCTTGAGCGCCGCGATCAGGGGCTCGACGGCACGCGCATCCCGTGAAGCTCCCAGAGCGGAAGCCGCCAACTGGCGGGCTTCATCACTGGAATCGCGCAGGGCCGCAATGAGGGGTTCGACGCCGCGAGGATCGTTGATTTCACCAAGAGCTTTGATAGCACCACGCCGGACGAGCGGATCTTGATCTTTGAGGATGGTAATCAGAGGCTCGACGGCAAGCGTTCCGATCTTGCTCAAGCCCTCGGAGGCAACCTTGCGCACACGCCAGTCCCCATCCCTGAGCGCCTCGACTAAAGACGCAGCGGAGCGTGGGTCCTTGATGTCGCCTAACGCATTGGCAGCATTCCATCGGACGTTAACGTCCGGACTTTTCAAGTCGCCGACCAGTTGGTTCAGACCGGTTCCCTGACCGTAGGCGGGCTGCGCCAGTGGGAACGCGCAGAAGCACAACAACAGGCCGGCGGCATACAACCGGCAGGTTTGCAGGATGCGATGACTTGCCAACGAACTCATTCGATCTCCTTCAAGATGGCGGCGCGCCGGTTGCAATGCGGCTTCCGATTGCGCACGGGTAGATAGATTGCAAGAACAAGGGCGATGTTGATTTGCATCCACTATACCGAAGGGATGCCGCTTCAGGTTCGTGACTCCCCACCCTTTCTGTACAAAGAAACGGAAAGGATGGAGTAGGGGCTATTGTTTGGCTGGGAAAGGCGACAATAGGAATGTGAAGACGCTGCGATTAGTGGTTGACCCAGCAAACCTGGAGAGTCCCGAAGTCGAGAAGATCCTGGAGTGGGCGGCGGCGATTCTGCGCGCCGGCGGGCTGGTGGCGCTGCCTACGGAGACTGTGTACGGGCTGGGCGCGAATGCGCTGGACGCGGCGGCGGTAGGGCGGATCTTCACGGCAAAGCAGAGGCCAGCATGGGATCCGATCATAGTCCACATTGCAGGGCTCGATGGCGGAAGGGCGATGCTGGAGGGTCTGGTTGAGGAGGTTCCAGAGGCGGCGCGGCGGCTGATGGAGGCCTTCTGGCCGGGTCCGCTGACGCTGCTGCTGCGGCGAACCAGGGCCGTGCCGGATGTTGTGACGGCGGGGCGGCCGCTGGTTGGAGTGCGGATGCCGGCGCATCCGGTAGCGATGGAGCTGATCCGGCTGGCAGGGGTTCCGGTGGCCGCTCCCAGCGCGAACACCTTTGGGCGGATCAGCCCGACGACGGCGGCGCACGTACTGGAGGATCTGGACGGACGGATCGACGCGATGGTGGATGCGGGGCCGGCGGTGCATGGGGTCGAGTCCACGGTCCTCGACCCGAACACAACTCCGATGACGATTTACAGGCCGGGGGCGGTAACGGCTGCGCAGATTCGGGCGGTGGCTGGGGCGGTGGAGACCTTCCGTGGCGGCGAAGCGCTGACGGAGACGCCCAGAACCGCGCTACCTTCACCGGGGCTGGGACTGCGGCATTATGCGCCGAGGGCGCGGCTGGTGCTGGTGGAGGCGCCGCTGACCGAGCTGGGCGCGCGGTTGGGTGAGGCGGCCTTGCGCTGGCACGGAGAACGAGTGGGGATCATGCTGCCGGCGGAGGTTGCCGCGCCGGTGGATAGGGTCGCCGTATTTCCTTGGGGGCAGTGGGCCGCGCCTGAGGAACTGGCGCGAAAGCTCTATGCCGGGCTGCGGGCGCTGGATGCGCATGGATGTAGCGTGATCTTGTGTCCCGTTCCTCCGGCTGAAGGGGTTGGCGCGGCGGTTCGCGATCGTTTACGGAAGGCGGGAGTCAGGGAGTAACAATTTCCGGCCGAGCAGAAGGGTTTGTGGTTGGTAACCCTACTAAAGAGCCTTCGTAGAAGCGTTCCATACCGACAGTAGTTTAGAGGGGCGCGCAGAATTTCCTGCCGGTAGCAACCCGTTGCCCGCGATCGGCAGCAGCACCCCACACGTGATCGGTGTCTTCCATCACCCGCGAACGGTGGCAGCCATCACCCGCACCGGAAACGCAGTGGTTGTTAGCCCCGCGCTTCAGCGTGAGTTTGGTGAATTTTACATTTCACCCGGAGTCCCGAAAGGGACGGCGCTCAGGCCCCTCCCCAACTCGTGTCCTGCCTGGATGAAACTATTTATGCGTCTGGCCGCCGGCGGCGACCTCCAAACCATGCTTGAGCAGGCCGATGATCGAGTCCAGGCTCTCCTCGGCGCCGCGCCGGCTGCCGGGCAGGTTCACGATGAGCGTACTCCACTTTAGGCCGGCTACCGCGCGTGAGAGCCAGGCGTAGGGGTTAAGCCCCGCTCCATGAGCGCGCATGGCCTCGGCCAGTCCCGGCGCATCGCGATCGATCACCCGGCGCGTGGCCTCTGGCGTGCGGTCGCGGGGGCCCAAACCTGTGCCGCCGACAGTCAGCACCAGCGCCGCTCCCTGGCCGCTCAGCCTATCCAGCTCCGCAGCAATCGCATCCTCGTCGTCCGGTAGAATGCCGGCCTGGATTTCGGCCCCCGGCCAGTGCTGCGCCAACAGCGCAACCACAGCCGGACCTGCGGTGTCCTGGAGCAGGCCCCGCGAGCAACGGTCGGAGATGGTCAGAACGGCCAGCAGCATGAGAACGATTGTAGAACCCTACTGCGCGTCTTTCTCCGGCAGCACCTTGATGGTCCGCAGCCAGGTTTCGACGCCATCGGGCCAGGCGGTCACCGGAAGCGCCGTCCGGCGCAGGCCGTAGCCGTGTCCGCCTTCGGCGTAGATGTGCAGCTCAGCAGGTACCTTGGCGTTTTTGAGCGCCATAAAATAGACCACCGCATTCTCCACATGCACCGGATCGTCCTCCGCCTGCACGATGAACGACGGCGGCGTCTTCGCGGTGGGTTGAATGTCGGGGTTGGGCGCAAAGTTCTTATCCGCCAGGGCCAGATAGCCGGGATAGACGATGACGGCGAAGTCCGGCCGGCAACTCAGCTTGTCCGCCGCATCGACGGGGGCATAGAGGCGCTCATCGAAGTGCGTGCTGAGCGCGGCCGCCAGGTGTGCGCCCGCCGAGAATCCCAGCACTCCAATACGGCTGGGGTCGATCTGCCACTCGGTGGCATGAAGCCGCACCAGGCCAATGGCTCGCTGTGCGTCCTGCAACGCCGCCGTGGACTTGGGGTATGGACCCGTGTCCGGCACACGGTACTTGAGCAGGATGCAGGTAATGCCCGCCGAGTTTAGCCAGTCGCATACCTCCCGGCCTTCCAGGTCGATAGCCAGAATTCTGTAGCCGCCCCCAGGGAAGACCACGACCGACGCGCCCGTGTTCCTGCCCTTGGGTGTGTACAGGGTGAGGGTCGGGTTCGATACGTTGCCCAACCGTACTAACGGTTTGCCTGCGATCAGATTATCCTTGGCCGTCGTGGTGTCGATCTCGGCGGCCGGATTGGCCGGCGCCCCAGGCGCGCCGCCCGGCCATAGCGGCAGCGTGCGGTGGCCCGGCGCCGGCTGCCAGGCGGGCTGCTGAGCCAATGCGCCTGGGCAGAGTGCCGCAGTGGCGGCCAAGAGCAGAAGGGCTTGTCTCTTCATGCGAAGAACCTCCCTGGAACAAAGATCGAAGCGATGATCGCAGCCGCAAGCCGCGCGATGCAAGCGGTCAACCGGCGGCATGGGCGGCAACCGCTCGCAGCATCGCCTCCGCCTGCTCCAGATCCGCCTCCGTATCCACGCCGATCGTGTCTCGCGGAGCCTCCGCCACATAAATTGCAACTCCATTCTCCAGCAGGCGCAGTTGCTCCAGCCGCTCCGCGCGCTCCAGCGGCGAAGGTCTGAGCGCCGCAAACCGTTCCAGCGCCGCTTTCCGATATGCATAGATCCCCAGGTGCTTGCGGTATCCGCTGAAGCCTCCCTTGTCCCGGTCGAAGGGGATCGTCGCTCGCGAAAAGTAAAGCGCCCGCCCATCCAGCGCCGTAACCACCTTCACGGCATTCGGGTCCTCGACTTCTAGCGGCGCACAGGCAACCGCCAGCGTGGCCACCTCCACCTCCGGCCGCTCGAAGAGCCTGAGCAGCGGCGGAAAGAACTCCCCGGTCAGTGTTGGTTCGTCGCCCTGAATGTTGACGTAGACATCGGCGTCGATCTGCCGCGCCGCCTCGCGCACGCGGTCCGAGCCACTCGGGCACTCGGGCGAGGTCATCGCCACAGGAATCCCGCGCTCCCGGCAGACCGAGGCTACCTCCTCCGAGTCGGTTGCCACCACCACCGGGTTCATCAACCCGCTGGCCATGGCGGCGCGCCAAACCCACTCCACCATCGGGCGGCCCGCAATCGGGCGCAGCACCTTGCGGCTGAGCCGCGTCGAGGCCAATCGCGCCGGAATCACACCGGCAATTCGCAACGTACTCATGCAGCCGAGTTTACAGCAGCGCGGGCGAGGAACTCATCCGCTCCGTTTTCCGGCGGTGAAAGCGCGTCCAGCCGGACAGTCGAGTTGACCGGCTGCTCCGCTTCCCGTAGACTAGGAAATTGCGAGGGATGCGGCGAATCTGCATTCTTGCCCGCAGACCACCCCGAAGATTAAGGAAGTATCGATGGCAAATCATGTTTCGGCGCTCAAGCGCGCCCGGCAGACCGTAACCCGCTCCGAAGTGAACCGCTCCAACCGCAGCCGCGTACGCACCAGCCTGCGCGCTCTGCGCGAGGCTCTCGTCAAGGGCGACGTGCCAGCCGCCCAGGCGCAGTATCGCGAGACCGTCTCCACCCTCGACAAGAGCGTGCAGAAGGGCATTCTCCACGACAACACCGTCTCCCGCTACAAAAGCCGCCTTAACGCGCGGCTGAAGGCACTGGTCACCGCCAAGGCGTAGGGCAGCGCGGTCGAACGGGGCTGCCAAGTGGTTTCAAAAGACAGCAATAGCCGGGAGCTTCCCCGGCTGTTGCTGTCTTTTTTATGTGCGCAAAGGAAAGTTATGCGAACGGGAAGCTCTTGAAGCTTCCCGGTGTCAAAGCAGATAGGAGGTGAGTAGATGTTGCAGCCATCTTCAGAAGCAGTGGTTCTCCCTTCCGATCCGGAACTTGTGACCTCACTGGCCAAGCTGTGGCCGCATAGAGAGCACGAGTCAAACTCCCTCAAGAATCTGTGTTGCTCTCTCGGCCTGCACAATTGGCGACAACTCGATTTAAGCGAGTTGCACCCCGGCAAGGAAGTCCGCTTTTGTTTCTGGTGTTCGAAGATCAAGATCGATGGGATCATCCACAATCCATGAGAACCTAGCCGCCGGTCCGCACCCGCAGCCCCTCCTCGGCGATGCGGTAAGAGACAAGCGCCCCGCCGGCCGAAGGCTCCCGCGAGAGCGCGCTGCGCAAGGCCTCGGCGGCCTCCGGATCGCGGGCTACCATCATCAGGAACCCCCCTCCGCCGGCGCCTGCCAGCTTGGCTCCATGGATATAGGGGCGAGCCCGGTCGAGAATCGCGTTGATGGGCGCATTGGTGGTATGCGGATCGAGAATCTGATTCAACTGCCAATGCCGGTCCAGCAGCTCGCCCAGGTGCTTCCAATCGCCTTCGGAGATGGCGTAGGACATCTCCACGGCCAGCGTTTTGATGCTGTGCAGCACCTGGATGGTCGCCGTTTCGCGCGCCAGATAGCGCGAGACCACCTGCCGCAGCAGATCCTTGGCAACGCGCTGAATGCCGGTGTTGTAAAGCACCAGATGTTGACCGAACTCCGCCCGCCGGTCTTCGCTCCACGCCACCGGCTGCACGCGAATCCGCTGCCGCAGGCCGGGCCCGGTAATCAGCAACTTGGCGCCTGGGAAGATGCCGCCGGCCTGATCCTGCCAGCCGCCGCCGGTCGTCATGCGCTGTTCGAGCTGCATCACGGCCTGCGAAAGCCTATGGTCGTCCAGTTCGCGCCCCGAAATTGCGGCCAAGGCGCGGATCACAGTCGCGGCCAGAATGCTGCTGGTGCCCAGCCCCGAGCCGATCGGCAAGCGTACTCCGCAGCGAATCTCGAGGCCGCCGCCCAGCGCAGCCAGAGTCTCACTGAGCGGCTGCCCCTCAACCGGAAGGCCGTGCAGCCGGAGCGCCGTGCGCGGAATCGAAAAGACACTCCCCGGCCCGCACGGCTCCAGCAGATCCCGGGCGCTGCGATACTCGGCGATTTCCGCAACGCCGTCCGCGCGGCAGCGGATCACCGGCTCGCCGATGCGCCGGATCTCCGTCTCAATCGGATACTCCCCGTCGATCTCCAGCGCGCAATTCAGCACCGTGCCGCCCCAATCGAAACAGAAAGGCGGCGTATCGCTCCAGCCGCCGCCCAGATCGATGCGCGGCGGCGCGGAGACGTGAACGCGGTCGAAGCGCCAAGGGGACGGCGGCTCGTCCGCATCGCCGGCTGTTCCCTCGCGCACCGCCTCTTGAATGCAGCCGAAGGCCTCAGCCTCGGCCAGCTCCGCCTCATGCTCAAAGCCCGCGCGGTTCAACAGGCGCGCCGCCTGCATCAGGTGGCTGGCCGCGTGAGTCAGGTTATCGGGGCTGTCGTGGCGTAACTGCTCTGCCAGCGCTCGGAGCCTTCGTCCCACCGCTGCCGCCGGCGCCAAACCAGGCAGATTGGCCAGCAATGGGCGCAAATCCGTGCCCGACTCGGCCAATTCGACGACCGTCTCCTGCCAAATGCCTTGCATGCGGCGGTTGCGGGCCTCGGCCAGTGCCTTGCCGTCGGCGCAACCTGCGCTCCCGGCCAGCGACTGCCGCTGTGCGGCGCGCCACTGCTCCAGCCCGTACTCGCTCGCGTACCCCATCATCCAGCGCGCGCATGACCAGGCCTCATCCGGCGTGGTCACGGGAAAGAGGCTGGCGTTCCAAAGCGTAGGCTCTTGCACCGCGCCCCAAACCTCGTCGCTGCTTAGCCCCAGCCGTTGCAGCGATTCCAGGATCGGCCGGTTGAACCATGTGGCGCTTGCGAGCGCCTGCTTGGGATCGTCCTCGACCCCATAGACGCGGATCACCCAGCCGTTCCCGCTGGACGCTTCCACCGGCAACTGGTGAACCACCGTGTCTTCGGGAACCTCCACGGGTCCGCTCAATCCGGTCAGTCCGTGCAGGATGGCGCCGCGGCTGGCGGTTACCGGCACGTTCAGGTCGCACTCCAGAACCACCGCCTCATGCCCAACCTGGCTGCCGGCGCCAATCACGCTGTCCAGCACGCCGCCCGCCCCCGCCGCCAGCGACCGGAAGCCCCGCGTCGTCCCCACATGAAGAAACTCGCCCTCCACCACCGCGCAGTGAAACGCCGCCGGCCGCTCGGGCGCGCGCAGAATTCTAATCAGTTCTCGCCAGAACGGTCCGGCATCGGCAGCCGGCTTCCACTCACCCGTCAGCCCGCGCGTCATCTGATCGTAGAGATCGACCGCCGGGATGGTCTTGAACTCTGCCAGCCCGGTCAGCGCCGCCGTCAGATCGGGGTCGAAGCGCAGCAATCCGACGTCGACCGCAACGCGCCCATCCGCCAGCAATCCGCCCGCGGCCTTCGCCGCCGCCGGCGTGGGCTTTTGCAGGAAGGTATACACCTGATCCCCGGCGCCCACCACATAGACACCGTGATGCCCGCCCGTTTCCACATCCAGCCGCATCGCCACGCCTGTTACGCCGGGCCGGTTCCATTCCACCTGGCCAGCATCGAAGCGCAGGATCACATCGCCAGAAGCCACCAACAGCCCGTTGGCGATCCTCTCTGCCCAGGCCGCCGAGAGCGCCAGAGTCTCGTCGAAGACTGTCGTCGTGGCGCGCGGCTGCGTGCGCGAGGGCAACACGCCGAAGAGTTTGCCGCCCGGCGAGTACTGCGGCAAACGGCGCGAGTCTCCGCCGGAGTGAATCAGCAACGCCCGATGCGTTCTCCACCACGCGAGATCCCTGCCCAGAACCCCCAGTGCGTTGATCGTCGCTCCGCCGCTGCCTACCCGGCGGTCGTCCGGATCGGGGACCACCAGGAACTCCGTCTCCTGGGGCAGCATTCCGCGCACTCTGCGCCGTTCAATCTCATCGCGATAGAGCATGGCCTGCCGCGCCGACGAGGCCGTGACTATCAGAACGTCCCAATTTTTCAACGATCTTCTCCGCGCCGGAGGGGAATTTGCGCCCATCCGCCCAAGGAGCCACTTGTAAAATTCCATTGAAACTGCAAGAAGTGTCAGGGCACGACTTCAGTCGTGCCGGAAGAGCAACAAAATCGTAGAGGGCTTTAGCCCCTGCGGTCTTGTTTTCAGTAATTTGCAATTCTGCAGCGGCTAAAGCCGGAATCTAAATTGACCGTCAGAGCACGTCTGAAGTCGTGCCCTGACGCAATTCTTAACTTGAAGACAGTTTTACAAGAGGCTCCGAACCCAATATATCCCAGAGGCCGGGACTCACGGGCTCTCTTTCATGCTGGCATCGGCCGGCTACGCCCCGTATTGCAGGTCGCTCACCTGCTCCATCCAGTCGACGGTCTTGCCGTCCAGCTTCTCCTGGATGGCGATGTGGGTCATCGCCGTGGTCGGAGACGCCCCGTGCCAATGTTTCTCGCCCGGCGCAAACCAGATTACGTCTCCTGGCCGGATCTCCTCGACCGCGCCACCCCAGCGCTGCGCGCGCCCGAAGCCGGAGGTAACGACCAGCGTCTGTCCCAGTGGATGCGTATGCCACGCCGTGCGCGCGCCGGGCTCGAAGGTGACGCTCGCGCCCACGACGCGCGCCGGATCGGGCGCGGTAAAGAGCGGATCGATTCGTACAGCGCCCGTGAACCAGTCGGACGGCCCCTTGCCCGAAGGTTGGGAGCCGCTTCTCATGATCTCCATTGTTTTTTCTCCTATGTTGACCGCAGGGGAACCTGGCGGGGATAAATCCAAGATCCAAGGAGTTCTTTCCTTGGATCCTTGAGATGCGCAATTGGATCGTTCAACGGTTGGTCATCTTCTCAAGGTGTTCCGGATACCGCGCCCCTTCCACCTTGATCTTTGATGCGGCACTTTCGATCTGCTCAAGATCGTCTGCCGAAAGCTCAACCACGGCTGCTCCGATGTTCTCTTCCAGCCGATGAAGCTTAGTCGTCCCCGGTATGGGCACGATCCACGGCTTCTGCGCAAGCAGCCAAGCAAGAGCGATCTGCGCCGGCGTCGCCTTCTTTTGTGCTGCGATGCTACCCAGCAGATCGACAAGAGCATGATTGACCTTCATGGCATCCGGCGAGAAGCGGGGGATCGAGCTGCGGATGTCGTTCTTCTCGAACTTCCGGCTCTCGTCCATCTTGCCGGTCAGGAAGCCCTTGCCCAGGGGGCTGAAGGGAACGAAGCCGATGCCGAGTTCATCGAGCGTGGGAATGATCTTCTCCTCGGGCGTCCGGTACCAGAGCGAGTACTCGCTCTGTAGGGCTGTAACGGGCTGGACAGCGTGGGCGCGGCGGATGGTTTTCGCGCCGGCCTCCGAGAGGCCAAAATGCTTGACTTTCCCCTGCTGAATGAGCTCTTTGACTGCTCCTGCTACGTCTTCAATCGGCACTTCGGGGTCGACGCGGTGCTGGTAGTAAAGATCGATGACATCGGTCTTGAGGCGCTTGAGCGAGCCTTCCACTGCCTGCTTGATGTGCTCCGGCTGGCTGTTCACTGGTTTCGGGCCGCGACTTCCGTCGGGATTGATATCGAATCCGAACTTGGTGGCGATGACCACCTGCCCGCGGAAGGGCTCGAGGGCCTCGCCGAGGAGTTCCTCATTGTTGAAAGGGCCGTAAACCTCGGCTGTGTCAAAAAAGGTGACCCCGCGCTCGACGGCCGCGCGGAGCAGAGCGATCGAATCCTTCTTTTCCGGAAAAGGAGCATAGGAAAAAGTCATTCCCATGCAGCCAAGGCCGATTGCCGATACTTCGAGATTGCTGCTTCCCAATTTGCGCTTTTGCATTTCTTCTTCTCCTTATGAAAGACGGTTGGCGACTCTGCGATGGACCAAGAGCGACTCTTAGCGGCCGGTCATTTTCTCAACTTCTTCAGGATATCGGCCGCCTTGCACTGTGACGCTTGAGACGATCTTGTCGATCTCGCACAGATCGTCGGGAGTAAGTTCCAGTGCAGTCGCTCCGATGTTCTCTTCAACCCGCTCCAGTTTTGTGGTGCCGGGGATTGGAACGATCCAGGGCTTCTGCGCAAGCAGCCAGGCGAGCGCGATCTGAGCCGCGGTTGCATTCTTGCGCGCCGCGAAAGCTGCCAGCAAATCAACCAGGGGCCGATTCGCTTTGCGGGCCTCGGGCGAAAAGCGAGGAAAACTGCCGCGGTTGTCCTCTTTGTCGAAGTGAGTGTTTTCAGTAATTGTTCCGGTTAGAAACCCTCTGCCGAGAGGGCTGAACGGAACAAGACCAATCCCGAGTTCCTCGAGCGTTGGCAATATCTCTTCTTCCGGGCTCCTCCACCAAAGAGAGTACTCGCTTTGCAGCGCAGTCACCGGCTGAACTGCATGCGCCCGGCGAATCGTCTGCGCTCCCGCTTCCGACAGGCCGAAGTGTCTGACCTTGCCCTCCTGAATTAGATCCTTCACCGCTCCGGCCACAACTTCGATAGGTACCTCAGGATCGACGCGGTGCTGATAAAGCAGATCGATGGTATCGACGCGGAGCCGCTTCAGCGATCCTTCCACGGTCTGCTTGATGTACTCCGGCCGGCTATTCAGTCCCGTTGGATGCGGCTCTTCCTCGGAGTCGATCTTGAACCCAAACTTCGTTGCGATCACCACCTGGTCACGCACAGGCGCGAGTGCTTCGCCTACGAGCTCTTCATTGCCGAACGGACCGTAAACTTGAGCCGTATCGAAGAATGTTATTCCCCGCTCGACCGCTCCTCGCATCACCGCTATCATCTCCTGCTTGGTCCCCGCTACTGGGCCGTGACCTCTGCTCATCCTCATGCAGCCTAACCCAATCGCCGAGACTTCCAAATCACTTGTTCCAAGTTTGCGTTTCTGCATAGTGTCTCCAATCAGCGGTTCAGTTCCGTCCCATCTCGCATCGAATTCTAAGGCTACTGTTTGTCTTCTTCGAAGACTTTCTTTGCAACTGCGATTGCAGAAATGGCGCTCGACCAAGGCGAGCGGCCTCGCCCCGTACTTCCTCTGAACCAAAGAATAGGACGGGTTGTACCCTGAGTGGTATCCCGATCCTTCCGATTGATTGCCTATTCCTCTTGATCCTTGCACTTTTCTGTGCATAGAAATCCCGAGCGGCGCTACCCTGAAGATGCAAGGAGCAACTCCCCATGCCGATGGCGCTTCAGAGTCCCGCAACCGCCCCCGCACCGGACCAACCATCCGAAATCGCCGCGGCTCGCGCCGAATTGGCCCGACTTATCGCCGCCCGCAACCAGATCGAAGGTGTAGTAGTCACCCCCGTTCCCGGCCTCACCCTCTACCGAAGCACCACCCTCACCACCTGCACCTCGGCTGTTTACGAACCTAGCCTCATCCTCTACGCTCAGGGAGAAAAGCGCGTCCACATCGGTTCTACTACCTACACCTGTGACGAGGCCCATTTCCGGCTCACCTCGGTCGACCTGCCGGTCATCAGCGAAGTCACCCGTGCAACCCCGGAGGAGCCGCTCCTCGGTTTGATTCTCAAACTGGAGATGGGGATGGTTCGCGAGATTCTGAGCCAGGAGGAGTTCCTGACGCCCGAGGCCGCTTTTGGAGCGCGGGGCATGGCGGTCGGCAAAACTCCGGCGGACTTGCTGAGCGCCTGCTCACGGCTGCTGGATCTTCTGGACACTCCCCGCGACATCCCCTTTCTAGGCAGCCTGCTGCAGCGGGAGATTGTCTATCGCGTGCTGCGCACGCCGCTCGGCAGGAACCTGCGCGCCATCGCCACATTGGGTGAGCAGAGCAACCGGACGGCCAAGGCTGTCCACTGGCTCAGGTCGAACTTCGACAAGCCCCTGCGCGTGGAAGAGCTGGCCTCAGTGGCGCAGATGGGCGTCTCCACGCTGCATCATCACTTCCGCTCCCTGACCGCGATGAGCCCGCTGCAATATCAGAAGCGGCTGCGTCTGCACGCGGCGCGCTTGCGCATGATGACGGAGGGCATGGATGCCGCCAGCGCCGCCTTCGAGGTCGGCTATGAGAGCGCAAGCCAATTCAATCGCGAGTACAGCAGGTTCTTCGGCCAGCCGCCGATGCGAGACATCAAGGCGCGCCGGTTCGCCGTTGCTGCCACCGCTGGCGACTGACGCCGGCGCAATCATTGGCAGTTCATCCAGTTCCATCGTAAGTAGCGCGATCTTAGGCCGGTCACCCCATTTTGAATGGAATACTTCTCCTATAGGTATGAAGTTGGGTGCCCCACCCTCGCCGCGTTCTTGTTCTTGCGGCTAGGGTGGGACGCAACCCCCATTACAGCAACGGGAGAAATGCTCTAAGTCCACTTCTTTCCCAGCGCGCCCAGGTCGGCACGGCCCAGATCTTCCGCTGTCATGGCAATGCGAAACTCGACTGTTGCGTTGAAGCTGAGAAACCAGGGCTCGGCCAGCCTTGCGACATCGGAAGGGCTATCGAGGTTCACCACGAAGATACCGCCGCGGTGGCCTTCCCGTTCAGTGAAATAGGCGGTTTCCGGTTTGGTGGCTTCGAGAATCCGGTGCATCGTCTCGCCGATGGTTCCGTTTCGGACAGCGGTGTTGAACGGCTCAATGGGGAATTGAACCAGCATGATCATGCGCACAAACGACCTCCACGTGCCGGGGAATCGCGTTCAAGCCGCGAGCGGCACGGGGTGAACTATAGCATGCACTGCAGCCCGCGCGCCGAAGCAACGTCAATTCAAGCGATGGGATTTTCAACGCCAAGTTTGATCGATGCCGCCTTGAGCGTTGTCTACCCCGATTCCAGCGCCTGACCAGTCGCTCGGGGCATCACGTGGTTATCCGGGCGTGGAGCATGAGGCCTGGTTCTTCTTTTTCGGTCCCAGACTCTTAAGGCACGCCGGCCCCCTGAGGCGCGGCATCCGCCCGCCGTGATAGCCTCCAGAAAAGCGCAGCCCGCATTGAACCGGCTGCCACGAGCTCAATCCCGGCCCTTGTCCAGGGGCGCTCCCTACGCCGTCGAGGATGGCCGGTTGGCTCCTTCTCCAGGAGGACTCTCCATGAAATGTCTTCGCATCGCATGCTTGCTGATTGTTGCCGCCGGAACCGCGCAGGCACAGGCGCCTGCCGGCGCACCCTCCTCCTCCCAGCAGCAACCCGCGCCGGTCGCGGCCAGCAAGAGCTTCGATCTCTCAGCCATCGACAAGACAGCCGATCCTTGCACCGATTTTTACCAGTACGCATGCGGAAACTGGATCAAGAACAACCCCATTCCGGCCGATCAGGCGCGTTGGGCGCGGTCGTTCTCGGTGCTGCGGGAGCGCAACCGCTACCTGCTTTGGCAGGAACTCGATGCCGCCGCAAAGGATCCCAAGTCTCCCGTGCAGAAGCAGTTCGGCGACTTCTATGCAGCTTGCATGGATACCGATCTTGTGGATCAAAAGGGCCTGAAGCCGATTGAGCCCGCCTGGAAGTTCATCGCCGGCCTCAAGAAGACGAAGCAGCTTCCTGCGCTGCTCGCCCAGCTTGAGAATGACGGCACGCCGGACGGCTTCTTCGAGTTTGGCGTCGGCCAGGACGACAAGGACTCATCGAAGCAGATCGCTCAGTTGTACCAGGGCGGTATTTCGCTCCCGGATCGCGATTACTACATCGTGGATTCGCCGCGCTTTACCGAGATACGGGCGCAGTATGTGGAGCATTTGAAGAAGATGTTTACTCTGGCCGGCGATAAAACGGAAAAGGCCGCAAAGGAAGCCGCAGCGGTGATGGAAATTGAGACCACATTGGCCAAGGCCTCCACCAGCCGCACTGACATGCGCCAGCCGGAGAACCGCTATCACATCTTTACGGTGGCAGACCTGGATAAGCAAACACCGGGCTTCGACTGGAGCGATTACTTCAAGGCCATCGGCATCGGGCGATTCGACACGCTCAATGTGGCCACGCCGGAGTTTTTCAAGGAGCTGAGCAGGCTGATTCAGAACGAGCCGCTTGAGACCTGGAAGAGCTATCTGCGCTGGCACGCGCTGCATGGACAGGCCAGGAATCTGCCCAAGGCCTTCTTCGATGAAGACTTCGCTTTCTTCGGCAAGACGCTGCAGGGCCAGAAGGAGCCTCTGGCGCGCTGGAAGCAGTGCAGTACCGCGACCGACGGCGCGCTCGGCGAGGCTGTCGGCCAGGACTGGGTCAAGCAGAACTTTCCTCCCGAGGCTAAGGACAGCATGGACAAACTGGTCGCGGCGATGGAGAAGTCGCTCGGCGACGACATCCAGACTCTGCCCTGGATGAGCGATGCCACCAAGAAGGCTGCCGGAGAGAAGCTGGCTATGATCCGCAATAAGATAGGTTACCCGGAGAAGTGGCGCGACTACTCCAGCGTCAAGGTGGATCGCAACGACCTGATCGGCAATCTGCACCGCAGCGCCGTCTACGAGCGCAACTACAACTTTGCCAAGCTAGGCAAGCCGGTAGACGAGAAGGAATGGCAGATGACGCCCCCGACGGTCAACGCCTACTACGACGACAACTTCAACGACATCAACTTTCCCGCCGGCATCCTGCAGCCGCCGTTCTTCGATTTCACCGTCGACCCTGCTGTGAACTTCGGCGGCATTGGGGTGGTCATCGGCCACGAGATGACCCACGGCTTCGACGACCAGGGCTCCAAATACGACGGCAAGGGCAATCTGCGCGAGTGGCAAACCTCAGATGACCGCAAGGCCTTTACCGAGCGGACAGAGTGCGTGTCCAAGGAGTACAGCGGATTCGAAGCAGCACCGGCGCACGGCGATGCCTCTGCGCAAATGCTGAAGGGTGACCTCACGCTGGGCGAAAACACGGCCGACAACGGCGGCCTGCGCATTGCCTACCTGGCATTGCTGGACACGTTGGCGACGCAAGGCAAATCGATCGACGACAAGATCGACGACTACACCGAGGCGCAGCGTTACTTCATCGGATTCGCCCAGGTATGGTGCCAGAACCAGACGGAAGAGTCGGCCCGCCAGTCCGCGCTCACCGATCCTCATTCGCCGGGCAAGTGGCGCGTCAACGGCAGCGTCCAGAACTTCGACGAATTCGGCAAGGCCTTCGGCTGCGCCAAGGGCCAGCCAATGGTTCCGGTCAACTCCTGCCGGGTCTGGTAAATATCGCAATGCTCCGGAGCCGTGTCTAGCCAAGCCACGGCTCTTGCCCTTACGCCGCGCCTGTCAGGCGGTGACGCACTCCGGCGCTTCGACGATTATGTGGAACCCTGACCGCTCTGATCGTGTAGGAGATTTCCCGGTGCCTGCGTGTTGACCTTTTTTACCGTCGCAGAGTCCAAAACGCAGCCGCAACCGAAATGCTTGTTGCAAGTTGGGGGAACGCCGGGTTGGGTGGCGTTCGCCACGGTGCGGTCATGAAAAATGCCCTGTTTTGCCGCGTTTCTCAACGAAACTAGGCACAACCTGCCCTCGCCTTTTACAATGCAGCAGGGACCCGTCCCAACCCAGCACTGCTGTGGAACTAGCAAACTTGGCGGCGCACGCCCGACCAGGATGAAGGAATCGCATGAAGTTCACGAAATTCGGCAAGGCACTTCTGATGAGCGCCCTCTTTGCAGGCGTCGTCCTCAGCGTCACGTCTTGCATCCAGAGCTATACGGTCGGCTTTTTGTATGTGACGGGAACGGCAACGGCACAGTCCTCCGGCAGCGGCATCGTCAGCGGCTTCAAGATCGATCACAATACCGGCCAGCTCACCGTCATCAACGGAATGCCGGTCTCCTCCGGCGGCTCCAATCCCGGTCGTGCGGTTCTACTGGTAGGCAGCCGCTTCCTTTATGTACTCAACCGGGGCGCCAACGCCTCAGGCGGTTCCGTCTGCACCACGGCCAACCCCTGCCAGAACTCCAATATCACCCAGTTCGCGGTCGGCGGCAACGGCATCCTGACGCCGCAGCAAACCTTCTACACCCAGGGCATCAACCCTTTCCGGATCATCGCCGACACCGGGGGCAATTTCCTGTATGTTCTTGACCATGATTCCCCGGCGCCCAACGGCCAGCCGTCGAGCCTAACAAATGTGAATCCGAACTGCGCCCTTGCTCTTGGCGCGGGCGTGAAAAACTGCGGCGATGTCACAGTCTTCTCCATCAACCAGACAAACGGCCGCCTGCAATTGGTGGTCAACGCCCAGGTTACGGCGGTGAATGGCTCGGCCTTGACTTACTTTCCAGTGCCGGCCAATCCCATCGACGGCCTGCTCAGCGGCGGGTATTTCTTTACCCTCAGCGGAACACCAGCCACCGGCGACTCCGTCTTCCCATATTCGTATACTTCCACTAACGGCCAACTGACCATCAGCCAAAACAGCGCGCAGCCGCTGAACATCGTGCAGGCCACAGGCATCGTAACCGCCGGCGGGAACATCTACGTGATGGACAACGAACCCATCACGGCGAACGGCACCACATCTTCCAGTCAGATTCTTCCCTTCACGGTTGGAACCGGCGGCGCTCTGCTGGCGCAGACCGGGGGCATTGTCCCCGACGATCCCACGCTCTCCAACCCCATCTACATGCTGGGCGAATCCAAGGGCAAGTTCGTCTATGTGGCCAACCAGGGGAACAACACCAACACCACCAATGCCCAGAGCGGCCTGGCCGGTTATGTGATCGACCCCAGCACTCACCAGCTCAGCTACATCGCGGGTGAACCCTGGGGCACGGGCGCCGGGCCGCAGTGTCTGGTCGAGGATCCATCCGACCAGTTTATTTTCACTGCCAACTTCAACGATTCCACCGTGACCGGCCGCGTGGTTGACCCCAACTCGGGCGTGCTCACCAATATGCGAGTAACCAACACCTATTCGCTCAGCGGCCCGCCCGCATGGTGCCTGGTCAACGGGCGTACCGATTAGGACGGCGTCTCGGCGGTTTTCACCAGGAGTGGGCGTCGGCCGGCTGGCTGGCACCCGCTCAGGCTCCCGGCTCTGGGTATTGCTCTTGAATTTCGGAGCGCCCCGACTCTTAACGAATGCAGCCGAACTTCGGGCGCGGCTTTTTTCAAGCGCGTGGGGTTCGATTCCAAAACGAGTTTTCCAGCGGGAGCGAGGTCTTCTCCCGCCGACGAAAGATGCGCATGAAGTTCAACAAATCCGGCCAGCTCGTGCTGGTCTCCGCGGCCAGCCTTCTGGTGGCTGCGCTCATCACAGCTTGCGGCACGCTTACCGTGGATTTTGTCTTCGTGACCAGCTCTAAGGCCGCGGGATCGAATAACTACGGCGAGGTCGACGTCTTCGAGGTCAACTCCGAGTCCGGCTTCATGCGCCAGATTCCCACCTCGCCTTTCCCTTCCGGCGGACGCAACCCTGTGGCCGAAGCCATCTCATCGGACAACACCAACCTCTATGTGGTTAACCAGGACGACAACACCATCGTCCAGTTCATCATCGGCAACGACGGCAAGCTCTATCCGCAGAACACCGTGAATACTCCCGGAATCTTCCCCTTCGCTGCCGCCGTGAACGGAACCAACCTGTTCGTCGCGGACACCTACCAGCCGCTGCCATCCTGCTCCACCGCGGCCCCGTGCTCCGGGTCCATTGCTGTATTTCCCATTACAGCCTCCTCTGCTACCCCTCCCAGCGACGCGCTCGGATCGCCGCTGGCCAACGGAAGCCTCAATTACTGGCCCTTGAGCCTGCCTGCCAGTCCCCAGGACTTGCTGGAGCCGACAGGGATCGATGTTTTGGCCTCCGGGAAGTACCTCTATGTGACTGCTTACGATTCGACGGTGAGAGCCAGCTATATCTTCGGCTTTTCGATTACGGGAGGCGCGCTCACCCCCCTCAATGGCGGCGTGCCTTTGGGCGGATCGGGGACGCCCTTCGCAACGGGAACCTGTTCGAACGCATACCTCAACGCGCCCTTTGTCGCCGGTACTTGCCCCTCGGCCATCGCCAGCGATTCGACCGGTAGCTACGTTTACGCCGCCGACCCCGCAAACAGCTCGATTCACGGTTACTCGGTCAACGCGGCAACCGGCCTGCTGACCGCGCTCTCAGGCAGTCCATTCCCGGCTGGAGATCAGCCCTCGGCGATTGTCATCGATCCTGCTTACTCCTATCTTTACGTCGCCAACGCGCAGGACTCCACAGTCATGGCCTACTCGATGAGCAACGGTGCACTCACGCGCCTGGGCTCTTACCCAACCGGCCTGCAGCCGGTCGCCATCGGCGTCGATCCCTCGACAAATCACTTCCTTTACACCGCCAACTTTCTGGGTACGACGGTCAACGGTACGGTCTCCGGCTTTGAGTTGAGTCCCACAGCCGGCACCCTCGTCAACTCGCAGAATTCGCCCTACACGGCCAACTCCCTGCCGACCGCGATCGTCGGCATTTCGCATAAAACCGCGGGTTCGAGCGCGCAGAAATAAAAGCCGGCGCGGCCCCGCACTCCAAGGGGCAATAGCGGCAAAGGTAGCAACACCCCGAGACCGGCTCTTACAATGGTTACGGGGCAACCTAAAACGAGTTTTCCTGGGGCTTGAACCTGATGGCCCACGACGAAGGAACCGCATGAAGTTCAGCAAATTGAGCCAGCTCTTTCTGGTCTCTATGATTGGCTTGGCAGCGGCCGCCCTCTTGGCGGGTTGCCAGATCGTTACCATCGACTATGTCTTTGTGGCCGATTCTGCGGGCTCGAGTTCCAGCAGCAATGGACAGATCCAGACCTTCGACGCGGATTCCCAATCCGGCGCGCTCCGTTCCGGACAGCCGTCGGTCCCCTCCGGAGGGTCCAACCCGGTTTCGATGACTGTCAGCTCCGACTATGCGAATCTTTATGTCGCCAACCAGGGAACCGGCTCCGGAAACGGCAACGTGGTCCACTTCGCCATCGACGGCAACGGCGTCCTGACCCAGAAGGATGTGGTTACGCCCAGCACGCCACCCGTCGCGGTTGCTGTCAACGCCGCCATTACCTACTTGTTTGTCGTCTCTGGAACCAACTCTGCCACGCTCTCGGTCTATCCGCTGTCGTCGGGCGCCATCGGCGCTGCCGCTTCCCCGGTGACTCTTACTGTTCCCGGCTACGCAGGCGACACGATGGTTCCCACCGGAGTCTTTGCGCTGGCCAACAACAATGCCGTCTACGTCACGGCCTACGATCAGTCCGCCTACAATCCCGGCGGGTCGACCAGCAGCACCGCCAACCCCGGCTGGATATTTGGATTTGGCGTGGGCTCGGGCGGCGCATTGACCCCCGCCGCAGGCAGTCCCTGGAAGGCGGGCGTCAAGCCCTCCGGCCTCGTCGCGGACCCCACTAGCCGCTTCCTCTATGCCACCGACTTCGCCTCCAACCAGTTGATCGGATACACGATTCAGTCAGGCGACGTACTCTCCTTCCTGATCAACGGACCCTTCCCGACCGGCAACGAGCCATCCGCCGTCACCATCGATCCACGCGGTAAGTATATGTACGTCACCAATGCGCTGGACTCCTCCGTTTCGGGCTTCACCATCGACCTCGCCACGGGAACCCCAACGAAAATCGTCAACGTCATCGGCGCCGCCGTCAACTCTACTGACACTGACCCGGTCGCCATTGTCGTGGATCCCGCGCTGGCCCGGGTTATCTATACCGCAAACCGCCTTGGGGATTCGGTATCCGGATTCAGACTGGACCCGGACACAGGCGCCGCCTCACCCACCCAGGCCACACCCTACCCCACTGCCGCAAATCCCACTGCCATCGCCGCGATTCCTCATGGCAACCATGCCAACCAGGTGACAACCCCGTAGCTTGAGAGATCGGTATTCCTGAGAAGCCCAGTCCTCTCCGGACTGGGCTTTTTGCTTCCCCCCGTAATGGCTTCGTGATTGTGCTTCTCCCGCGTGAGCGTGGTCTATCATCCGCCTCGCGCTCCTGGCGCAACCGGCAGGACGGCCGCTCAGCCTACGCGCTCATCCATTTGCGCAGTTGCCGCTGCGCCGGCTTCTCCACCAGGTGAAGCGCCACCAACGCGAGCGCAATCAGCAGCACATAGCTGATCCACGGGTCGTATCGGATCAGCCCCGTCCGCTCCAGCAGATGCGAATCGTGAACCAGGTTCCACAGGTTGAAGTGCAGCAGGTAGAGGCAGTAGCTGGCCTCGCCCACAAAGACCAGCGGCCGCCAGCCCAGCGCGCGCGCCAGCGCATTCTGGCCGGCGAGGCCCAGAATGATGCAGCCGAAGAGCGGCATCAGCAGGCCGTCGTGAATGATGGCATAGGGTACTCGCGGTCCCAGCCACAGGATCCAGAAGGTGCCTCCAAACCCGCCCAGACCTAACAGCAGGCGCAGACGCCCTGACCGTTCCACCATCTCATCCAGCCCGGCCAGGACGACGCCGAAAACAAAGCTGGCCAGGTGCGGCAGCGGCGTGAACTTGAGTACCTGCAGCCATGGTCCCCCACTCCATCGGTCGGGATGCGCAATGCCGTCCGGATTGATGGCAATGTACAGAGCGCCGGGAATCATCCCCAGCATCCACACCGCGCCCAGCTGCATCACGCAACGCCATGCCCCCAAGGGCTTCTTCCAGCTGGCCAGCCAGGGAAAGATCGCGTAGTAAAAGCTCTCGGCCGACATTGTCCAGGCCGGTGTATTCAGGAACGTGGCCACCGGCGGAATCCACCCCTGCAGCAGCAGCGGCGTCAGCGCCATCCCCGTCCAGAACATCCCATGCGTGTGTGCGTGGTACTCCACCGCAACCATCCGCCAGGCCAGCAGCAGACTCAGCAGGTAGATGGGGTAAAGCCGCGTGAAGCGCGCCTTCCAGAAGCGCACCCGGTCCAGCGTTCCGGCCCGCGCCCGCCCTGCGTAGTTATACGCCAGCACAAAGCCCGACAGCAGAATGAAGAAGCTCACCGAAGCGAAGCCGGCGTTGACCACCGGCGCCAGCCAGCCAAACCAATTTGGATCGGAAAAATGGAAGAAGACGATATTGACGGCCGCAAAGCAACGCAGGCCCGTCAGTGCGTTCAATCGTTCTGGCTTGCGCAGCTCCACTGGCTGTTAGACGCCTCCCAGCGGCCTCCCGGTTCAGCCAGTCTCACCGAAGCCCCGCACCGCCTCTGACCACTGTTTACTGACCACTGTTCACTGTTCTTACGCCGTCACCAGCGATCCCACCTTTTCCCCCAGCACAACCCGCCGGATATTCCCCGGCTGGTTCATGTTGAAGATGATCATGGGCAGGTTGTTGTCCTTGCACAGGCTCACCGCGGTCAGGTCCATCACCTTCAATCCCTGGCGCAGGATCTCCATGTAGGTAATCTCGTCGTACTTCACTGCATCCTTTATCAGCACCGGATCGGCGCTATAGATTCCATCCACCTTGGTGCCCTTCAGCAGCACGTCGGCCTTGATCTCCATGGCGCGCAGGCTGGCCGCGGTATCGGTGGAAAAGAAGGGGTTGCCAATGCCGGCGGCAAAGATCACTACGCGGCCCTTTTCCAGGTGGCGCACAGCCCGGCGGCGAATATATGGCTCGGCAATCTGGTTCATGAAGACGGCGCTCATCACCCGGCATTGCACGCCGCGCTGTTCCAGGGCATCCTGCAGTGCAATGGCGTTGATGACCGTCGAGAGCATGCCCATGTTGTCAGCGGCCACCCGGTCCATCTGCCTGGCTTGATCGCTTATGCCGCGGAAGAAGTTGCCTCCGCCCACCACCACGCCAACCTCCACGCCCAGGGCGTTCAGATCGGCCAGTTCGCCGGTAATCTCGGCAACCTTTTCGGCATCCAGGCCAAAGCTGCGCTCGCCCGCCAATGCCTCTCCCGATAGCTTCAAAACAATCCGTTTGTACATGCTTTTTCGAGTATCGCATATGCGCCGCCGGCTCCGTCCCGCTCACTGCGCCGTCATATTTGCCATACTGAAAGACTCGTCCGCTGCCCGGAAAGCCGCCTGCCGCCGAATCCGCTTATCATTCCTACTGGAGGTCAGAAATCCCCATGAATCTCACCGGCAACACCATCCTCATCACCGGCGGCGGCTCGGGCATCGGCCGCGGCCTTGCGGAAGAGCTGCACAAACTCGGCAATCAAGTCATCATCGCAGGCCGCCGCCGGAAGGCGCTGGACGAGACCACCGCTGCCAACCCCGGCATGAAGTCGCTCACCCTCGACATTGAGAATCCCGCAGCAATCCGCTCCTTTGCGGGCCAGGTGGCAGCGGAGTTTCCGGCGCTCAACGTGCTCGTCAACAACGCCGGCATCATGCGCCCCGAAAAGCTGCTCGCCCAGCCAGCCGATCTTGCGGACGCCGAAGCCATCGTCGCCACCAACCTGCTCGGTCCCATACGGCTGACGGCGGCGCTGCTGCCCCTGCTCCTGAAGCAGCCCCACTCCGCAATCATGAACGTCTCCTCCGGGCTGGCTTTTCTTCCCCTGGCTCTCACCCCTACCTATTGCGCCACCAAGGCCGCGATTCACTCCTATACGCAGTCGCTCCGCTACCAGCTCAAGGAGACCACCACCGAGGTTCTGGAGCTGGTTCCTCCCTACGTGGCCACCAACCTGATGAGCGGCGCTGACGATCCGCGCGCCATGCCGCTCGGCGCCTTCATCGCCGAAGTCATGCAGATTCTGAAGAGGCAGCCCACACCGCGTGAGATTTGCGTCGAAAACGTGAAGGGCCTGCGCTTTGCCGCCGAGAGCGGCAAGTACGACGCCATCTTTCAAGGGCTCAACGCGGCCAGGACCGACGGTCACTAAGTCTCTCCTGCTTTTTGTATCAACTTTCGGGTGCCCCAGGTCCCGATTCTGGGATCTGGGATCGCTTGCTGAGGGCGCTTTCATGACAGAGAACAAAGCCGGGGACATCGCTCAGCAGTTTGCCAGCGACAACTACTCGGGTATCTGCCCCGAGGCATGGGCCGCAATGGAGAGCGCCAATCGCGGGAGCGCTTCTTCGTACGGCGAAGATCCGTGGACGGCGCGCGCCGCGAATGCCTTTCGAGAGCTGTTTGAAACCAATCTTGAGCTGTTCTTTGTCTTCAACGGCACCGCAGCCAACTCGCTGGCTCTGGCGTCGCTCTGCCAGTCCTATCATGGCGTGATCTGCGTCGAGCAGGCGCACGTTGAGACGGACGAGTGCGGCGCGCCGGAGTTCTTTTCAAATGGTTCCAAGCTACTTGTGGCCCGATCCGCTGATGGAAAGCTCACGCCCGCTTCGATTCATGAGCTGGCCACCAAGCGGCAGGACATTCACTACCCCAAGCCCCGGGTTGTCACCATCACTCAATCGACGGAAACGGGCCTGGTTTACACCGTGGATGAGGTGAAGGCCATCTCTTCGGCCTGCAAAGCGCATGGGCTTTGGCTGCACATGGACGGCGCCCGCTTTGCCAACGCCTGCGCCAGCCTTGGCTGCTCACCCTCGGAGCTTAGCTGGAAGTGCGGCGTGGATGTGCTGTGCTTCGGCGGCACAAAGAACGGGATGGCCGTGGGCGACGCCGTCCTGTTCTTCGATCCTGCGGTCGCAGTCGATTTTGAATACCGATGCAAGCAAGCGGGGCAGCTTGCGTCCAAGATGCGCTTCCTGGCTGCGCCGTGGGTGGGAATGCTGGAGAGCGGCGCATGGCTCACGAATGCGGCCCACGCGAACAAGTGCGCGGGGTACTTCGCGGAGCAGATTGTAGGCATTCCCAATGTGACCATTGCTTCGGCGGTTGAAGCCAACGCAGTCTTCCTCATGGCCTCTGACGATCTTCTCAGCCGGCTGCGCGGCCGAGGCTGGAAGTTCTACAACTTCATCGGCGGAGCGGCCCGCATCATGTTCGCCTGGGACAGCGATTTGAAGCGAGTGGACGCTTTGGCGCGCGACGTGCGCGAGTGCGCTATTCAAAGCGCCTGAATGTCCTGCCTGGCGCGATTGTACTGGCGGCTTCCACGCCTCCAGGGTGCGTTTGCGGGCCAGGAGGCCCACACGACAGCCGACCTGGAGGTCGGCGCTACTTATATACGGATAAGTTCTAAGTCCCTGAGGCAAGTCTTTCGGCGAAGTGTGCAATATTGAGCCGCACACGCTGAGAATAGGTGATAGGATCAATCAAGACGCGCCGGCAACCGGCGGGACATGAATCGATTCGGTCCATCCGGTTGCTCGAATGCCGGAGGATTCCCCTCTAGAACAATTGAGTTGATTCTCTGTGTGGTGATCCACCGCCAAGGACAGCCTCGCCCGAAACGGTTGCTTCGATTTCCTCGGCTTCTGAAAAAACAAGAACCCCAAAATTTAAAACCAGTTCACCAACCTTGTTCTGTCGAATGGGAACCGAGAGCGGATAGCCCTGCTCCGAGTGCCGCCATTTGAGTGAAAGAGCGCCTCGTCTCAGAGTGTTTGAAGGCGCAATGCACGCAGTACGAACAATGGTCATTGGGAGGTCGATGGCAACAGCAATTTTGACGGCGGCAAGCTATGCTCCTGGAGGAGCATTAACCAGAGAATACGGGATCGCAAAGCGCGTAATAACGTTATGTGCCTCCCCGCTCTTCACGGGGCTCTCAATGAGGGAATGCGCACAGATCGCATCGATCGCCAGCGAGAGGTTCTTCGAGCGCAATCAGCCCCTTTTCATGCAGGGCCAGCCGGCTCGTCACCTCATGATGATCCGGGCTGGCAGCGTCAAGGTCTCCCAGCTCAGCCGGAACGGCGAAGAAGCCGTTCTTTTGATGACTGGGCCCGGCGATCCGCTGGGCATGCTGACCGAGGCCCTTTCGCAAACCTACACATGCACCGCATCTGCAATGGCGCCGACGATTGCCCTGGTTTGGGAATACGCCAGACTTCAAGGCTTGATTCCTGAGATCCCCCAGATGAGACAGAACATAAGCCAGATTCTCACCAGCCGGCTGGAGGAGCTTCAGGAACGGTTCCGCGAGGTTGCCACGGAAAAAGTTGCTCCGCGAGTGGCCAAGGCGCTCATGAGACTGGTCAAGCAGGTCGGAAGGCCCGTCCGGGGGGGAATCGAGATATCGCTCTCGCGCGAGGAACTTGCCCAGATGACTGGCACAACCCTGTTTACCACCAGCCGTCTGCTGGCGAAGTGGGGAGGAGAGGGCTTTATACAGCCCCGCAGAGAGGCTGTCGTGGTCCTCGATGCCCTGCGTCTGGAACAAGTGAGCTGTTTGGAAGGCTAGCGCCTGTTCAGGTTCGCCTTTTGCTATTCCCCTGGGATCCTTTGTTCTCAAGTCTGACTCCAGGCCGAGAAAGGCCCCATGGGATGCCGGCTGCCATGCAAGAACTTGGTCAGAGCCTTCTTAACCGCGCGCATCCACGCTCCGCACCGGCTGCGCGACCGAGGCTGGGAGTTCTACACCTTCATCGGCGGAGCGGCCCGCACCATGTTCGCGTGGGACACGGATCTGAAACGCGTAGACGCTTTGGCGCGCGACCTTCGCGCATGCGCCGCTTTGTAATTCTTTACTGGGGTGCAGCGGCTGAAACTGCGATTTACGAAATCGCTCGTAACGCTTTTTTAATGAGAGATTTCAGGGCAAAGGTACTGAAATACTTATTCTGTACGGGGGGCGATTGCTGCCCGGCAAGTTGCTGAAGGGAAACGGGCTTCGTGGGGTTTACAGGCGCACAGGGCGAAATCTCTCTTTTTTCCGGGGAGGGGCCGGCCGGGAGAGAGGGAGCGGGCAGGTTCGGAGTGAGGACGGCGGGCGTGGCCGCGGCACGGGCGGCGCGCGCGGCAGCCTGGCCAAATTGCGGCCGGCCGCCGGGGTAGCGCGCGGCCTTGACCGCTTCAGGCAAGACCAAGAGCAGAAACCTTACCATGTCAGTTACGGTGGTGTTATAATCGGCCGCAATCTTTCGCGTCTGGCGGTAGAGTTCGGGTTCGACGGCTACTGTGATGTTTCTGACGGTTCGCATGGTCCGGCTTTCGAAAGGCGTCAAGGATTCGCTCTATTGGTAGTGTGCGCCAAGGGGGAATAATTCTCTGCAAAACAGCCTTGAGAGCCTCCGATTCAGATCGAATGTGGCGCTTTCCTCCCCGGTCCCCAAAAGCGAG
>Ga0182014_10001226_pt1 | contig 34646 bp, 31 predicted proteins | sample 612S2DmetaG_FD_120489 | JGI IMG/M metagenome (GOLD analysis project Ga0182014, IMG submission 120489) | Permafrost microbial communities from Stordalen Mire, Sweden - 612S2D metaG | ecosystem: Environmental > Terrestrial > Soil > Wetlands > Permafrost | place: Sweden: Stordalen | collected... | reverse complement strand
GAACAATCGGTTCGGGAATAGAAGATGCGCTCTTGTGCCTCAATACCAACCGTCCTCGCCGGCTGATTCAACGTAACAAGGTCAGCTAAATCGCGTCACGCATCCTTGCCGAAAACTCACAGTCCGCGCTGACGATGGTTCCGTTCTGAATAAGTATCGTAGACATCGGTGACGTCCTGTTTGATCAGTCTAGGAGTCCGGGCCAACTGCGCAGATACCAAAACACCGGCAGCTCAAAGACCATGACGTTGAACCAAAGAAGGCCCCATTTTTCAACTCGGGTAAGAATGGTGATCCATAGAAACAAATGCAACACTAAGAGCGATGCAGTCAGGATCCAGAATCGAGGGTTTCGTAAATATCTGCGACTGTCGTGGACGAAGTAGCCGAAAAGAACGAGTGTGCTTGTCGTCAAGCCGCCGAACTTGACATTCACATCAGGACCAAATGCAACGAACAACCCGAAAATCAGGAGCAGGGCGAATGCGATGATCAAAGCTTCGCGTGTGCTGAGATCATTTGGCTCAAACCGCCAACGGTTCTTGGCCTCTGCTCGCATATTGGTTGGAAATCATTGTATTCCACCGTTTCGTTCGAAAAGCAACCGCAGATCCTTCGACTCCTTCGCTTCGCTACGGTGGCTCAGGATGACAGAGACGAGGGGTACGGGTCGTTCAGATCATGATCGCTGCGGCTCCGGGGCGCAATCCATCCCGCGAGTGCGGTCGTCCCATGTCTCCGGCGCAAGGCCGGCATCCACACGGACCATGGTGATGCACTCATCGACAGGGCAGACCAGAGAACATAGATTGCAGCCCACGCACTCCGTTTCGTCCACACGTGGAATGCGCGCCAGCGGCGTAGATTGCAGACTTTGTGCGGCGTCACGCTCCTTACGCGTAACCGGCGTGAAAGCAATTGCGGCCCGGCTGCGGGCCTCGATTGCAGCGGGAGTGGAATGCAGCTCTACGTGGCCGTCGATGGGGCCGGAAACGCGGTCGAGATGAATGCACTGGTGAGCACCGTCCCAGCAGGCAATGTGGCATAGATCGCAGCCAATGCACTTCTTCTCATCGATGCGCGCGACGATTTTGTAATTTAGGTTCAGGTGCTTCCACTCGGTGACGTTCGGCAGCGAGAGGCCACGGAAGTCTTCGATGGTCCTGAAGCCCTTGGAGCGCATCCAGTTATCCAGCCCCTCGGCCATATCTTCGACAATGCGGTAGCCGTGGTGCATGACGGCGGTGCAAACCTGTACGGTACCGCAACCCAGCAGGATGAACTCCGCCGCATCTCGCCACGTGGCAATGCCGCCCATGCCGGAAAGGGGCAACGCAGATTCAGAATCGGACATGACCTGCTGAACCATGTTGAGCGCGATGGGCTTGACCGCAGGTCCACAGTAGCCGCCGTGCGAGGTTTTGCCGTCCACATTGGGCCGCGGAACCAATGTATCAAGATCGATGCCGGTAATGGAGCTGATGGTATTAATCGCGGCGAGGCCGTCCGCGCCGCCGCGCTTGCCCGCACGCGCAACGGTGCGTATGTCGGTGATATTGGGCGTGAGCTTCACCAGTACGGGCGTACGCGCCTTCTCCTTCACCCACGCCGTGATCATCTCGGCGTATTCCGGAACCTGGCCCACTGCAGAACCCATTCCGCGCTCACTCATGCCGTGCGGACAGCCGAAATTAAGTTCCAGTCCGTCCGCGCCGGCATCCTCTGCGCGCGCGACAATCTCATGCCACGCCTCGCGGTTCGACGCCACCATGAGCGAGGCGATCACCGCATGATATGGATATCGTTTCTTTACCTGGGCCAACTCGCGCAGGTTGGTCTCCACGCTGCGGTCGCTGATGAGCTCGATATTATTGAAGCCCATGATGCGTTGGCTGTTCCAATCGGCGGCGGAGTAGCGCGACGCGACGTTGACAACCGGCTCGCCGATCGTCTTCCACACTGCTCCTCCCCATCCAGCGTCGAACGCGCGCATGATTTGCTCTCCGCAGTTGGTGGGCGGCGCAGAGGCCAGCCAGAACGGGTTTGGCGCGTTGATACGGCCGGCAAATCCATGAACGCGAATGTCAGGCATAAGCAGCCTCCGCGATCTTGAGCATGGCCAATGCCGCGCGCTTGCCGTCGGCCACAGCATCCACGACTTCCCGGCCGCCGTTGGCACAATCGCCACCGGTAAAGTAGCGCGGATTGCGGGTTTGACCGGTGGCGCGGTTGGCCACAATTCTTCCATCGTTCACTTCAATCTTGCGGAGCTCGCGCATCAACTGCATAAACGGTGACTGGCCGATGGCAGGCACGACCAGATGGCAGGCAATGGTGAATTGCGAATCGGGAATCGGCAGAATCGTCGAGTCCAATTCCCGTACCTGGATCGTATCCAGCAGCAGGCCTCCGTGGGCATCCGAACGGATGGCGGTTGGCTGACGCCGCCACAGGAACTGCACGCCCTCCTGCTTGGCATGCTCATACTCAAAGTCGAAGGCAGGTATATCGCTTTCGCCCCTCCGATAAAGGAGATAAACAGTCTCCGCACCCAGGCGGCGAGCCGCGTTGGCGGCGTCGATTGCGGTATTTCCGGCACCCACCACAACTACGGTACCCGTGAGCTGGCGTATATGCCTCGTCTTATACGCGGCAATGAGTTCAAGAGCATTCATCACTCCGTCCATCTCTTCGCCGGGAATATTCAGCCTCTCCATCGCTCCCAGGCCAACACCAAGAAAGATGTAGTCGAATTCAGACTCGAGGGCTTCGAGGTCTGCGGCAGTCTCGACGCCGGCACCGAAGCGGAATTCCACTCCCATACGGCGGATCATCTCCACTTCGCGCAAGCTGTCGGCGGCGCTGAGCTTATACTCGGCCACGCCGTAGGTGTTCAGGCCGCCGGGCAGCGCGCGGCGTTCAATGACGGTGGCCCGGGCGCCATTGCGGCAAAGCTCCGCGGCACAAGCCAACGACGCGGGGCCGCCGCCGATGCAGGCCACACGCACACTGTGCGAGGCACGCGGGGCTGTAAGCAACTCTTCTCCGGCAGCCAGAAAGGCATCCATGGCGTGCCGTTGCAAAAGCGCAATCTGAATGGGCTCGCGATTGAGGCGGTGCATCACGCAGGCACCCTCGCAGAGCACTTCGACCGGGCAGGATCGTGAACAACTGCCGCCCAGAATGTTGGCATCGAGAATGCGCAACGCGGACCCGCGCAGGTTGCCGGAGGCGATGCGCTTGATAAAGCCGGGGACATCGATGTGGGTGGGACAAGCGCCGGTGCACGGTGCATCGAAGCAGTACAGACAGCGGTCTGCCTCAATGACGGCGGCCTGGGGCGCGAGCGGCGGCTTGAGTTCGCTGAATCGTTCGCGAAGAAGAGGATCGTCGGGTAAAGTTGTGGTACTCATGCAGACCTCAGGGAAGTTGTCGTACCCGGCGCGCTTAACTTCAAAATTCCGGGGCCTCGCGCCACAGCCCATTCGAAATTCACTCTAAGAAGCGACCAGAGGCCCATATAATTCGGGTCGGCGGTCGCGGAAAAACTGCCAGGTGCGGCGCACCTCGGCAATCTCGTCCAAATCCAGATCGGCGGTCAGCACTTCATCTTTGTCACGCGATGCCTGGGCAACAATCTGGCCGCGCGGATTGGCGAAGTAGCTTGACCCGTAAAACTCGCCAATGTTCCATGGAGGCTCGGTGCCTACGCGGTTGATGGCGGCGATGAAATATCCATTGGCCGCGGCGTGCGCCGGCTGCTCCAGCTTCCACAGGTGTTCGCTCAGGCCGGCCACGGTGGCGGATGGGTTGAAGACGATCTCCGCGCCGTTAAGGCCGAGGCAACGCGCTCCTTCGGGAAAGTGGCGGTCATAACAGATATAGACGCCGATCTTTGCAAAGCCCAGATCAAAGACTGGATAGCCCAGGTTGCCAGGCCGGAAGTAAAACTTCTCCCAAAAGCCCGGCGCCACGTGAGGGATGTGCGTCTTGCGATACTTGCCGAGGTAAGAGCCATCGTTGTGGATGACCGCGGCGGTGTTGTAGAAGAAGCCTTCCTGCTCGATTTCGTAGACCGGAACTACCATCGCGATTTTCAATTCACGGGCGAGCGATTGAATCAGGCTGACTGTGGGGCCATCGGGAACGCGCTCTGTCGTTTCATACCATTTGACAGATTGCTCGGCGCAAAAATAGGGGCCGTTGAAGATCTCCTGCAGACACACGACTTGTGCGCCATCTGCAGCCGCCTGGCGGATGAGACCCAGGTGTTTCTCGATCATGGCCTTCTTTTGAGCTGCCAACGGCTCGGTGGCCAGCACGGCGTTGGAGGCCTGGATGATAGAACATCTAACGACTCGGGGCATAGTGCGCCGACTCCACGGGGAAATAGCTGTGAGTATTAGACGGTAATTGAATTGAGCGGGTTGAGCAATGGATTTGTTCCCCGGCCTCGGCGCAGGCAAGGACTGGACTTGTCAGTATTTGACTTTGCTCTCCGACGCGATCCAAACGGCAAAACTGGCCCAGGCCTCACCGCCGAGGAATTGCGTGGCGGGCAATGAACGCGCCGCCTTGTCCCTGCAGAATTCCTGGTAGAGAAAAGCATCGTCAAATCCGGCGCGGGCAGCATCTGCGGCGGAGCAACTGTAATAGACGGCGCTAAGCCGCGCCCAGTACGCTGCAGCCAGACACATGGGGCACGGCTCGCAACTGGTGTAGAGTTCACAGCCCGCTAGGGTGAATGTGCCCAAAGCCTTGCAGGCTGCGCGGATGGCGTTCACCTCGCCATGCGCGGTGGGGTCCTGGGTCGCGGTTACGGTGTTGACTCCCTCGCCCACGATCTTGCCGTCGCGCACGATGACGGCTGCAAAGGGTCCGCCCCTGCCGCTGACAACATTGTCTGTGGCCAGCCAAATGGCGCGGCGCATAAACTCCGGATTCGGTGCGGTCAAATTCAAGGACTTGCCCTCAACCTCCCTGAGCGGTGAAAGTAAACACAGTATGGCACAGGCATTCCGCTCCACCCGAGTCTTGACGCCAGAGGGGCTTAGGCCCGCGACCCTGCTGGTTGAGGATGAGCGCATCGCTGAAGTGCGCGCCTGGGATGAAGCGCCGCCGGGGGTCGGTCTGCACGATTTTGGGGAGTCTGTTCTGCTGCCGGGATTGGTGGATTCGCACGTGCACATCAACGAGCCCGGTCGTACCGAGTGGGAGGGATTCTGGACCGCTACGCGGGCAGCCGCCTCAGGCGGAATCACCACCCTGGTGGACATGCCCCTGAATTGCGTGCCCGAGACCATCGATGAACTTGCACTCAGCGCTAAGCGCGCTGCGGCTCAGGGGCTGACGTGGGTGGATTGGGCTGCGTGGGGCGGCGTGGTGCGAGGTAACGCCGTGGCACTGCAACCGCTGGCCGCAGCGGGCGTTCCCGGCTTCAAGTGCTTTCTGATTCACTCTGGCATTTACGGCTTCGCCTGGGTGAGCGAGGCCGATCTTCGCGCAGCCCTGGAACATTTGCGCGGCTCCGGCCTGCCGCTGCTCGCGCACGCTGAAGTAGCCGGTCCGGTAAACTCGGCGACTGAAGCCTTGAACGCCGCGAGCGCGGACTGGCGCAGGTATTCGACTTACCTGGCCTCGCGGCCAGATGCCGCGGAGGTGGAAGCAATTGCTTTGCTGATCCGCCTGGCAGAGGAGTTCGATACGCCCATCCACATCGTGCATCTGGCCAGCGCGCAAGCACTGCCTCAGCTTGCCGAAGCGCGCAGATGCGGCGTGCGCATCACCGTGGAAACCTGTGCGCACTACTTATGGTTCGGCGCCGAAGAGATTCCCGATGGCGCCACGGAGTTCAAATGTGCGCCACCGATTCGGGGCTTGCGGAATCGCGAGGCGTTGTGGGATGCGCTGGAGAGCGGACTAATCGACATGGTGATCACCGATCACTCGCCCTGCCCGCGGGCAATGAAGCGCCGTGAGGAAGGCCGCTGGGACCTGGCCTGGGGGGGCATCGCCAGCCTGGGTCTTGCGCTGCCAGTGCTCTGGACCGCAATGACTCGGCGCGGACTAAGCATTGAACGGATAGGAACCTGGATGGCCGCAGCACCCGCCAAGCTGGCCGGCTTGACCGGCCGCAAGGGAGCGCTCGCGGCCGGCGCCGACGCGGATATTGTGGTCTTCGATCCGGACGCGGTGTGGACCGTAACGCAAGATCATTTGCACTTTCGCCACAAAGTCTCGCCGTACATCGGCGCGGAGTTGCGGGGGCGGGTGCAACAGACTTGGCTGCGCGGCCAGCAGGTCTTCGGCCAGGATGGCTTTGCGGGCAAGGCGCGCGGCAGAGAGTTGGTGCGTGCATGAGAGACCGCGCCCGCCGCGCTATTTCGGAATGCAAACACATCGCCACAATGAGCGAAGAGCCTGACCGCATCACGCGCCGTTTTCTTACCCCGCCCGTGCACCAGGTTCACGCCCATCTGCGCGCTCGCATGGAGGCAATGGGAATGACGATACGCGTGGACGCGGCGGGCAACCTTTGCGGCCTGTGGCAACCTGCAGGCGCAAGGGGTGCACGGCTCATCATGGGTTCGCACATCGACACCGTGCCTAACGCAGGGGCCTATGACGGCATACTCGGCGTGGCGCTGGCGCTCGAATGGGTCGCATTGGCGCAGGAACTGGCGCTGCCCCTCGCACTTGAAGTGATTGCTTTCTCTGAGGAAGAGGGCGTGCGCTTTGGGGTTCCTTTCATTGGAAGCCGCGTGGTGGCGGGGCGCTTCGACACCGCATTGCTTGAATTCAAAGACTCGGATGGGGTGACGATGGAGCAGGCGATCCTGGACTATGGGCTCGATCCACACTGCATTGCCGAAGCGGCTGTGGATGATGATGCGCTGGGCTTTGTGGAGATTCATGTCGAGCAGGGCCCGGTGCTGGACTCCGGAGGATTGAGCGTCGCGGCAGTCTCTGCGATTATGGGCCAGACGCGGCTCAGCCTGAAGTTTACCGGCCAAGCCAACCACGCCGGCACGACGCCCATGCGCCTGCGCCGGGATGCGCTCACCGCAGCCGCGGAGTGGGTTACTGCTGTGGAGACGTACGCAATTGCTACCGAAGGCCTGGTGGCCACGATCGGAAAATTTGCAGTGGATCCAAATGCCAGCAACGTGATTCCGGGAGTGGCACAGCTCAGCCTGGATGTTCGCCACCCCGACGATACCGCGCGCAACGACGCCGTGGATGTGTTGCTGGCAAAGACAAGCGCCATTGGCGCGCGGCGCGGATTGACTACCATATGCGTTCGCGAGATGGATCAGCCAGCGGTGCCCATGGACGAACGCCTGACTGCCTTTGTTACTGAAGCGATCGATGCCTGCGGCTTTCGAGTGAAGACGATGCCCAGCGGCGCGGGCCACGATGCCATGGTGATGGCGGCGCGCATGCCGGCGGCAATGCTCTTCCTGCGCAGTCCCGGCGGCATCAGCCACCACCCCGCGGAAACTGTGCTTGAAGAAGATGTGGAGGCCGCACTGCACGTCGGACGCAAATTTCTGCAGCGCCTGACAGCAGAAAGTCGTTAGAATCGAACGACATCATCCCCCGCGAGGTCACGTGTGCATCATCTGGGAGCAACACGAAGCAGCCTGAAGACGGATCACCTGCTGCATACGCCGGACACGTTTGTGCGTACCCCGTTGCCCGGCGCGGCAGGCGTGGAGTTTATCGTCCATGCAGCACCGCAGATGGGCGCGCGCTTTACACAGATGACCGCGGAGTTTGCCGCCGGAGGCTCACTGGGCGTTACTCCGGCACAGCGCTTCGTCTATGTCATTGAGGGCGAGTTGGAGTTGAGGACAGGCGGCAAAAAGCATGTTCTCGATCCGGGCGGATTTGCCTATCTACCCGAAGCCGCACCGCACACTGTACACGCAGTGTCAGCTTCGCGCGCGGCAGTGATCGAGAAGTCCTATGAACCGCAACCAGGTGTGGCGGCTCCGGAGGTTGTAGTCGGCGACGAGGCCGCCGTCAGTGCCGTTCCTTTGATGGGCGACGAAGCGCTGAGGGTGCGCGCGCTGATGCCGGATGGACCGCCATATGACTTTGCCGTCAACACCATGACCTATGATCCCGGCGCGTCACTGAGCATGATAGAGATCCATGTGATGGAGCACGGGCTGTTGATGCTTGAAGGCGGAGGCATCTACAGACTGGGCAACTCGTGGTATCCGGTGAAAGCCGGCGATTTTATCTGGATGGCTCCATATTGTCCGCAGTGGTTTGGCGCGCTTGGCAAGCGGCCGGCCAAGTACCTCATCTACAAAGACTGGCGCAGACATCCACTGGGAGCGTAGACCATGAACACTCATCCTAGACTCGAGATCGACGGGCTGATTGCAGAGTTGATGACCCTGGCGCAAATCTCCGAAGCCGAACCGCCGATCGTGACGCGGGTGGTCTTTGGCGAAGCGGACCGGCGTGCGCGCGCCTACTTGAAAGGGCTGTGCGCGGCTGCGGGGCTCACCGTGCGGGAAGATGCAGTGGGCAACACTTTTGCCCGCTGGCAGGGCAGCGATGCGGAACTTGCGCCGGTGGGGACAGGCTCCCACATCGACGCCATTCCCAACGCAGGCTTGTACGACGGATGTGTCGGAGTGCTCGGTGGGCTGGAGGCGATTCGCGTCCTGCAACATCTCGGGTTCAAGCCGCGGCGGTCGATTGAATTGGTGATCTTTACCGCCGAGGAGCCGACGCGATTCGGCATCGGCTGCCTGGGCAGCCGCATGATGGCCAATGTGCTGACGCCCTCGCAGGCACTTGCTCTCCGCGATAAAGAAGGCCGTGGACTGGAGGAGTTGCGCACACAGGCCGGATTCGCTGGTACGCTGGAATCCGTTGCTCTGCCCTTAGGACGATTCCATCAATTTATCGAACTGCATATCGAACAGGGCCCGCTGCTCGAACAGGAAGGAATCGACCTTGGACTCGTGACCCACATCGCCGCACCGGCCAGCGTGCGCGTTGTTATTGAAGGCGAGGGGGGACACGCAGGGGCCCGGCTGATGCCCGGACGCAAAGATGCCCTCGCCGCGGCTGCGGAGCTGATTCTAGCTTTGGAGACGGCAGCCAGGTCTACTGGAGCTATCGATACCGTGGCTACGGTGGGCGTTTGCGAGGTCTTTCCGGGAGCGGTTAACAGCATTCCTTCGCGCGTGCGCCTTGAAACTGACATTCGCGATATAGACGGTGCGCGCCGCGACTGTGTGATCGATGCTCTTCATGCTGCATGCGGCGAGGTTTCGGGCCGGCGCGGCGTGGCAATTGCCGAAGAACTGGTGAACGCTGACCCGCCCGCCACTTGCGATGCAGAGATTTTGGCGGCGCTGGAAGCATCGGCGGTCGAGGCAGGCAAGAGCTACAAGAAGATGGTGAGCCGCGCCTATCATGACTCGCTTTTTATGGCCCGCATCGCACCGGTAGCTATGCTGTTCATTCCTTGCCGCGGCGGAGTCAGCCATCGGCCCGACGAGTACGCCCGGCCGGAGTGGATTGGCAGCGGAGTGCACGTGCTGGCGCGTACGCTGGCTGGGTTGGCTGCGTAAATCATTCGCTTTGCAACCGGCCCGCGGCGATGTATGCTATGCCTCAACCCGTACGGTCGTTCGGACTTCCCCAAACCATGAACACGAGCGAGACAACCCGCATCGTTGGCGCCTCCGTCGCCCGCAAGGAGGGAGTGGATAAGCTGCTGGGGAGGGCGCGCTATGTGGACGACATTGAGCGCGAAGGCATGTGGCATGGAGCGACCGTGCGCAGTTCCATCCCGCGCGGCTTCATCCGATCCATCGGCTTTGACCGCCGCATCGATTGGAGCCAGTTCTCTGTCGTCTCCGCCTCCGACATTCCGGGAGACAATCACATTCAGCTGATCGTGGCCGATCAGCCATGCCTTGCCGACGGCATGGTGAATCATCGCGAAGAAGCCATCCTGCTGCTGGCGCACCCTGACAAACACAAGCTGCGTGAGGCAGTGGAGGCCGTGCATATCGAGTACGAACCACTGCCGGCAGTTTTCTCGATCGAGGAGAGCGAGCGTCAAGATCCGATTGTGTGGGGCACCGACAACGTCTTCAAGACTTTTCTGCTAGAGAAAGGCGATGTGGACTCCGCGTGGGCGGACGCCGCGCACATTGTCGAAGGCGAATACCGCACCGGTGCGCAGGAACATCTCTACATCGAGAATAACGGCGTCATCGCGGAATACAGCGCCGAGACTGGGGTGACAGTTTGGGGCTCCCTGCAATGTCCTTTCTATGTGCACAAATCGCTGCTCGCGGTCTTCGATTTACCTGCAGAAAAAGTCCGGGTTATCCAGACCGAGACGGGCGGCGCCTTTGGAGGCAAAGAGGACTATCCTTCGCTGCTGGCTGCTCATGCCGCATTGCTGGCAATGAAGAGCGGGCATCCAGTGAAAATGATCTACGACCGCATGGAGGATCTGGCCGCAACCACAAAACGCCATCCTTCCCGCGTGCGCCACCGCACCGCGCTCGACAACGAAGGCAAACTGCTGGCCATGGATATCGAGATTGCCACCGACGGAGGCGCGTACTCCACACTGTCTTCCACCGTGCTTTCGCGGGCTACGCTGCATTCTCCGGGGCCGTATGTGTGCCCCAACGTGCGCATCCGATCTCGCTCTTGGGCTACAAATACCGTGCCCTACGGCGCGTTTCGCGGTTTTGGCGCACCACAAACCATCTTCGCCGTCGAACGCCACATGGATGAGATCGCTGCAAAACTCGGCATTGATCCGGCCGAATTGCGACGCAGGAACTTCCTCCATGACGGTGACACCACCGCAACCGAACAAGTGATGCGAGAGCCAGTCATCCTGGATCAATTGCTTGATCGCGCACTGGCGGAAAGTAACTACCATGCGAAGCGAGCGCAGTTTACCGGCGAGAATCCTACCAGCGCAGTCAAGCGCGGCATGGGCATTGCCGCTTTCTATCACGGGTCGGGCTTCACAGGCTCCGGCGAGCGATATCTGAATTCACTGGCCGGCGTGGACGTGACACCGGAAGGCGAAGTGCGGGTGCTAGTTTCAAGCACCGAGTTCGGCCAGGGAACCAACACCGTGCTCACTCAGATTGCCGCCGAAGCTATCGGCCTGGATTACTGCGATGTGATCATGGCCCCCGCCGACACCGGCATCGTTCCCAACAGCGGACCCACCGTGGCATCGCGCACGGCCATGGTTGTGGGCCGGTTGATTGAGCGTGCCGGCCTGCAACTTGTGGCTCTGCTCCGTGAGCATGCGGGCCTCGGTGAGCATTTCACGCGTGCGGAGTTCTTTGCCGCATCGGAGCGCTATCGAGCCGCAAAGGGAGAAGCCGTGTCCCTTTGCCGGTACCAGCCGCCACCCGGCATCTTCTGGGACGACCAGAAATATCGCGGTGAAGCCTACCCGGCGTTTGCATGGTCTGTTCAGGTTGCACAGGTGGCTGTCGACACCGTTACTTGCTCCGCGGAAGTGGAAGAGTTCTGGGCGGTGCAGGAAGCGGGACGGGTGATTAATCCCGTGCTGGCGACGGGGCAGATTGAAGGCGGCATTGCGCAGGGCATCGGCTACGCACTCTATGAAAAGGTGCTATTGCAGAATGGGCAGATGATCAACAACCAGATGACCAACTACATCATGCCCACCGCGGAAGATGTGCCGCCGATTCATGCGCACTTTGTTGAGATTCCTTTCCAACACGGCGGTTACGGCGCCAAGGGTATTGGTGAGTTGCCGCACGATGGTCCCGCACCGGCAATCCTGAACGCCATCCGAGATGCAACGGGCGTGAGTTTCCATTCGATTCCATTGCTGCCCGAGGATCTGTTTGCCGCGCTTGCGGCTCGCCAAGCAATCGAGGAGCCGGCGGCCGTATGAGCGAGTGTTGGCCCACTATCCGCATCACAGTCAACGGCCAACGCCACCTTGTGCAGGCACCTCCCATGAAGCGGTTGCTCGACGTGTTGCGCGAAGATTTGCATCTGACGGGAACGAAAGAGGGATGCGGCGAGGGCGAGTGTGGCTCGTGCTCCGTGCGCATGAACGGCGAATTGGTGAATAGCTGCCTGGTGCCGGCACTACAGGCCGAGGGCGCAACCATCGAGACCGTCGAGGGACTCGCGCAGAAAGGTGAACTACATCCCTTGCAACAAGCGTTTCTCAAATGCGGAGGCGCGCAATGCGGCATCTGCACGCCGGGCATGTTGATGGCCGCAAAGCACCTGCTGGCGCACAACCCTCACCCCGATATCGCCGAGATTCGCGAGGGACTCGCCGGCAACCTGTGCCGCTGTACCGGCTTCATGCGCATCTTCGAGTCGGTCATTGCCGCGGCTGCCCAATCCTGCGTGGCCGAGGAGCAAAGGGGGGCAGATGCGAGGTGATGCGGAAGCGCATGAACTCATCGCACCCGGCAACCTGAGTGCGGTGCTGAAGCTGATGGCGGACGCGCCCGGCGAATGGACACCGATTGCAGGCGGTACGGAATTGATGGTGGCGCATGCGGCTGGGCGACTGAATGCAAGAAGGCTTGTAAGTCTCTGGGGCATCTCCGATCTGCGCTTTATCAACGCAACAACGGAGAGCATCGCGATTGGCGCAGGCGTCACGTTTCGCGATTTGCGCGAGCACGGTGTTGTCGCGTCCGATCTTCCGCTTCTGGCCAGGGCTGCGAGCTGGATTGGATCCATCGCGAATCAAAGCCGCGCAACCGTCGGTGGCAACCTGGTGAATGGATCGCCTGCCGCCGACTCCTCTCCTGCGCTGCTGGCCTACGATGCGGAGATTGAGGTTGTGTCGGTGCACGGCCGACGCCGCATTGCCTACAGCGAATTTCATACCGGTTATAAGCGCAATATCATGACCACGGATGAACTGCTCTATGCAATCCATCTCCCGCGCCGCTTTGCGCGTCACCAGCAATACCTGCGAAAAGTGGGAACGCGGCGCGCCATGGCCATCGCCAAGGTTGCGCTGGCCGGAACGGCTCTTCTGGAAGGGAAGAAAATCAGTGAGATTCGCCTGGCTGCGGCGAGCCTGGCGCCTTTTCCCACGCGGCTCTATCGAACTGAAGCCGTAATGCTGGGCGAGGCCGTGACGGCCGAGACAATTCACGCCGCGCGCAAGGCACTGCTGGCCGAGTCGCAACCCATTGACGACATCCGCTCCACGGCTGAATACAGGAGAGGCGTAGCTGCCAATCTTCTTGAGGAGTTTCTGCAATCATTGCGGCAGGAGGGTAGGACGCAATGAATCCGGTGCTCGCAGCATGGAACCAGGCGGATGGGGAATCTGCACTCGCTACGATGACCGCCTGTTGCGGAGCTCGACGCTGGGCAGCGGCAATGGTTGCTTTGCGCCCTATTGATGGGATCGCCGAACTAAGCGTGGCTGCGGATCGAGTGTGGAGCGCGATGGGGGAGGATGACTGGATGGAGGCATTTGCCTGCCACCCGCGCATCGGCGGACGCGACGCCACACAGGCCACGGCGCAATCACTCGAGTGGTCGAAGAATGAGCAATCATCCACCGCCGTCGCGACGAAACTCGTGCTGGCCGAACTTGCCGAATGCAACGAGATGTACGAGCAGCGCTTCGGATTCACCTACATTGTTTGCGCCACGGGCAAGAGCTCCGAAGAGATGCTCAGCATCCTCAAACGGCGCCTGACCAGCGACCGCACAACTGAACTGCGCGAGGCCGCTGAGCAGCAACGCCAGATTACTCAAATTCGACTGGGAAAGTGGCTGATCTCATGAGCAGAATCACGACACACGTCCTGGACACGGTGCTGGGCAAGCCGGCTGCGGGTATTGCTCTCCGGCTGGAGCGGAGAGAAGGCGATACGTGGGTCACTGCTGCTAACGGCGTGACGGATAAAGACGGGAGAAGCGGTGAACTGGCCACAGATGCGGCCTCCGGCACCTACCGACTCATCTTCAGCACCGGTCCTTATTTTGCCGGCAGCGGCCGGCACAGCCTCTACCCAGAGATTTGCATCACCTTTGCATGCGCCACGGAAGCGCATTACCACTTGCCGCTTCTATTGAGCGATAACAGCTACACAACCTATCGAGGAAGTTGAGAGATGGCGAGACTGGGTGAGAACCGCTACGGGAAATCGCGTGTCCGCCTTTCGCGCATCACGCGCCACGCAGATCGCCACGACTTTAACGAGTGGATCGTTGACGTGCTGCTGCAAGGCGACTTCGAATCCAGCTTCACGGCGGCGGACAACAGTAAGATTCTGCCCACCGACACCATGAAGAATACCGTCTACTCGATCGCCCGCGGCTCAAAGGCCACGACCATCGAGGAGTTTGCCGCAGAACTCGGCGACTATCTGCTCAACAACAATCCGCAGGTGTCACAGGCCAGCATTGAGATCAAGGAGAAGGCCTGGGAGCGCTTAAGCGTGGACGGCGTCGCCGACGCAACGACCTTCAAACTGGGCGGCGCGGAGTTGCAGACTGTGCATGCGGTGCGCGAGAAGGGCGGCGCCTGGTCGATGACCTCCGGCGTTGACGGGCTGACTATCCTGAAGACCACCAAGTCAGCCTTCACCGGCTACGTCAAGGACAAACTGACTACGCTCAAGCCGGCCATCGATCGCATCTTCGGCACCCGCGCAACAGTAAGGTGGGAATTTGCGGCGGCCAAACCGGACTACGCCACGGTGCGCCGGAAGATCACCGCGGCGCTGCTTAAAGAATTTTCCGCGCACCATAGCATGAGCGTGCAGCACACGCTCTTCGATATGGGCAAAGCCGCGCTGGATGCGGCGCCGGAGATTGCGCGCGTCACGCTCACCATGCCCAATCTGCATCATCTGCTTGCGGATCTAAGTCCCTTCGGACAGGACAACCCAAACCACATCTTTGTGCCCATCGATGAGCCGCACGGCACCATCGAGGCCACTATCGAGAGGTAACCACTACTCCAGTTGCTCGAGGTCGACAGGCAAGTCGATATCCACCTCACCGCCTTCGAAAGGCAGAGCAATCAATGGACATGGTGGCTTGGCAAGCAAGGAGCGTGCGCCCTTGTCGCCGCGCAGCGCATTCAACTGTGGAAACACGCTGCGCGGAAACACCGCGGGGACGCCGCGAACACCGGCGTATGCCGATGCAACGATTCCCGCTGCGGCTTGCGCAGCAAAAGCTTCGATCAGCGCGCGCAAATGCTCGCTCGTTAACCGGGGTTGGTCGCAGTTCATCAGCAGCGCGCCAGGGGCATAAGGCGCGCACACATCCAAGGCGCGCAATCCCGCATGAATGGAGGTCGCAAGGCCATGCTTCCACTTGTCGCTGTGAATTGCGACAGCTTCATTGAATGGGATCGCCGCTAAGATGACCTCAAAATGCGCACCCAGCACCACCAGCACCGGCGCTGCTCCCGCGGCATTAGCGAGATGAATCGCGCGTTCCAGCAGTGTTTCGCCGCGATACTCGAGCAACTGCTTGGGCTGACCCAGACGGCGGCTCGCTCCTCCGGCAAGAATGATGGCGGCAACAGACATCGGCATCAGTGTATCCCGGGATTCTTGACTGCGGGACGGGCGGCGGGCAAGATTAGAACAACTTGCAAACAATCAGGACGTGAAGGGCGGATTCGTGAGCGACGGGACGAGCACGGCAGGCGAAGTGTACGAGAGCAACCGCGGGACAGAGGAGTACGGACTCCACAAGGGCGTCCTCGGACCCATTGAGACTCTCGCGCAGTCAGTCTCGGCCATGGCACCTTCCACCTCGTCGTCGCTTACCATTCCGCTGGTTTTTGCCCTGGCCGGTAACGGCACCTGGTTTGTGTATCTTCTGGCTCTTGGGGCCACCTTGCTGGTCGGCTTCTGTGTCAGCCGCTTCGCGCAACTCTCTGCGTCACCGGGGTCGCTCTACAGCTACACGGCAAATACTCTTCCATCTTTCTTCGGCGTCACTGCAGCATGGGGATTGCTGCTCGCCTACCTTGCCACTGGCGCTTCGGTGGCCGGCGGAACACTTTATTACAGCGTGTTGCTCTGCCAACAGTTTCTCCATTGGTCACCGCCCGCGTTGCCGGTATTGGCGGCCGTGTGCGCGATTGCCGCGTGGATCGCTTATCGCGATGTGAAACTCTCTGCCGAACTGATGCTGTGGCTTGAAGCCATTTCCATTGGTTTGGTTCTGATTGTGCTGGCGGTGCTGGTATTCCGCTTCGGCTTGCAAATCGATGTGGATCAATTTCGGCTGAAGGGCGTGTCTTTTTCAGCGTTAGGGCCCGCGCTGGTGCTTTCGATGTTCAGCTTTGTGGGTTTTGAGAGCGCAACCACGCTGGGTGGTGAGGCTCGTGAGCCCCTGCGCACCATTCCTCGCGCCGTGGTGCAATGCGCTGTTCTTGCGGGCGTCTTCTTCATGCTGTGTTCGTATTCTGAAGTACTTGGCTTTCGTGGCGAGTCGGGTAGACTCAGCGAGTCAACCAGCCCGCTGCACCTGCTGGCCGCCAAGGCCGGCATTTCTCCACTTGGCGTGGCCATCGACTTTGGCGCGGGCATCAGCATGTTCGCGTGTGTGTTGGCCTGCACCACCGCAGCCGCACGCGTGCTGATGCGCATGGCGCATGGATCCCTGCTTCCAGGAGCCCTGCAGCAGACCAGCCGGCGTCACGGGACACCGGGAGCTGCGATTGTGGTCTCGGCAACGCTGATGTTGGCTGCAACGGCGGGGCTGGCTATGCGCGGCGTTACCGGTTCCGACATGTACGACTGGCTGGGGTCACTCGCCGTATTCGGGTTTCTGACGGCCTACGCACTGGTGGCCATTGCACTTCCATTTGCGCGGCGCACATTAGGCCAGCACTCTCACTGGGTGGCCCTTCTCAGCGTGCTCACCGTGCTGGTGATGATCCTGATTGTGATCTTCGATCTGAGGTCAACCAGCGACGAAAATCACGCCCGGATTCCGTGGATATTTCTTGCCTATATTGCCGCGGGACTCGCGTGGCATGCACTGCGGCGGAAGAAGTCCAACGGTATTGCAAAGTGATGTATCTCACCTGACCTTCTCCTGTTCTGGTGTCGGCACTATCTGTCGAAATCACATTCACCTGACCGGGGCACAACCTCGCCAGCCAGGGGATCGTATTTCCGTCCCGTTTTTTTGCACAGCTCGCCGCCATTCAGGTAGCACGCTGCCATAAGGATGGCGTAAAGATCGGCTTAATTTCTGGTTGAATTGTTACCGGAGCAGGTATCCTATAGTCATCCTGCAGTGAGTGTCTGGCAAATCCAACAAACGAGAGCCACCCCTAATTGTGTCTCCCTTTCTTCTTTTTGGGATTAACTAAAGAGCGCCATGATTTCCATTTGATCCGGAGTTACACGATCTCCCCCACGAGACCGCCGGGGAAATCTCCATTTTCGAGGCCTGCTACGTGAGGTGTTCCATGCGACTTCTTCCCAATCAGTATTTCCGGCTGCTGGCAATCGTGGCAGCCATTGCGCTGTGTAGTTCATTCCTTATGGCACAGCAAACGCTTGGCGGCATTACCGGTTCGGTCACCGACGCATCAGGTGGAGTCATTCCCAACGTGACAGTCAACCTGATAGACGAACAAACCTCATTGACACGCACTACTACGACCAATGGTTCCGGCATCTATTTGCTCGTGAACCTGCCAATTGGCACGTACACGCTGACCTATTCGGCTACGGGCTTCGATGTGCAAAGAACGCAGCACATCACCGTGCAGGCAGATCGAACGGCCACGGTGAACGCCTCGCTCAAAGTGGGCGAGACCACCACCACTGTCGAAGTGGAAGCCTCTCCGCTGATGAACGCCGTGGATACGACAACGGGCTACGTGATGGATGAAGCGCAAGTGGAGACGGTGCCCCTAGCGACTGGAAGTTTCACGGGTGTGGCAATTCTCTCCCCGGGTGTCAACGCAGAACTGTCCGGTGGAACCGGCTCGAACAGCGGGCTTGGCAATGCGCCTATCTGGGCCAATGGACAGCGCGACACGAGCAACAGTTTTTCACTGAACGGCGTAGATGCCAGCAATCTATTCAACGGCAAGAGCACCAGCCAGGTTCCTTCTGCTCGTGTCATTAACTCGACTGGCGTCTCCAGCAGCGCCGGCGGCGGCGGTGTCATCCCCTCGACGGCCTCCATTTACCTCTCTATCGGCAATGCCATTCCCACTCCCGCGCCTGAGAGTCTGCAGGAGGTGCGTGTCAATGCCTCAATGTACGACGCTCAACAGGGTTCCACCTCTGGCGCGCATATCGATCTAAATACCGGTTCCGGTACAAACAATCTGCACGGAACTGCATACGTTCATCGCGGCACCAGTTGGCTGAATGCGGCGCCGTTCTTCTTCAACCAGGATCCGACCATTCCGAAGGGTCTGAAGGTTCCGGAACTGCACCGCTACACAGCCGGCGGCCTGGCCGGCGGACCGCTCATCAAGGACAAGCTCTTTGGCTTCCTCTCTTATCAACACGAGCATGTTTCAGACCAGGAAGTCGGCTACTCTTTACTTGACGTTCCCATCGGTCTGAATGACATCAATCGCGATGCCAGCGGTCTTGCCGACATTGCGAACGCTTCCTTCGGCAGCAATATCACGTCCTCCCAAATTGACCCCCTCGCATTGGTCCTGTTCAACTCTCCCGCACTGCCCGGTGAGCCCGGCAAATGGCTCGTCCCCAATGACGACGGAATAGCACCATCTGTGGCGCACATTGAGAATGCCTTCCTCCCTGGCACGGGTATATTTACCGCCGACCTGGCAGTGGCAGATCTCGACTACAACGCCACCAAAAGAGATACCGTCAGCCTCAAGTACTTTTATCAGCACGATCCCACCATCGCGCCCTATTCGTACTCCAGCGTCCCCGGGTTCACTGAACACCTCGACTCGGGAGCCCAGGTGGCTTCCCTCACCAACACTTTTATCGTGAAGTCCAACCTCAGCACGACCCAGACTCTTGGGGTGCTGCGGGAGAAGAACTGGGGCGACAATGTGCAAGCCTTCGGCCCCGGGTCGATCCCCGGCGGTGGTTATGGAACGGGATCGATCAACGTATTCGGGTCAAGCTACTTCCCCGGCGTCTCGATCTACAACATACTGGGCAGCAGCCAGCCGACCGGGCTTTCATCACAGGCAATCCTGAATATCGGCCCCAACGCGGAAGGACAGTCCTCTAATACCGGCGCCTTCCAGAACCGCCTTGCTCCCTCGGGCAGCGCCATCTGGACTCTCGGCAAGCACACCGTCAACTTTGGCGCCAGCTACACCTACACCCAGCTCAATACCATCGATAAGCGCACTGGAACGGGCACGATTGCGACCGACGATTTCAGCCAGATGGTGCAGGGCTTTGTTTCGCCCGGCAGTTCGGCGAGTGGTTTTTATGTCACTTCGTTCCTGCAGGGCAACGCCAATCGCTACTACCGCGCCAACCAACTGGGCATGTATGTGCAGGATAAATACCAGATCACCCCATCCCTTTCGCTGAGCGCCGGCGTCCGCTATGACTGGGACGGCGGTCTGACCGAGAAGTACGGCCGCATCTTCAACTTCGATCCCAGCCTCTATAACTACAGTGTTCTGACCGATACGATCACGAATCCGGGCTTGATCATCGCCGGCAACAACACGAACGGTACGAAGGGTGTGAGTGCGACCACCCTCACCGGCCGCCAGTGGGGCATCGGTCCCCGGGTCGGCGCCGCATGGCAGCCGGGATTCTTCCACAACAAGGTGGTCATCCGCACCGGCGGTGGCATCTACTACGACCGTGGCGAGTTGTTCAGCTACTTTTCGCCGGGCTACGCCATCGGCACCGTTACCGGCGGTCCCTTCGGTGTGAACCAACAGCTCCCGTTCGTCAACACTTCAGTTTGCCCAGCAGCTTCGATGTCTCTTTATGAGGGTTACATTCCCACCTGCGGTGGAAACGGCGGCTTCGGTCCTCCTACGGGTCCGCCTACAGCCGAGACGGGCAACCTGGAAAATCCCTATGGAACCTCGCTTCAACACGCGGCCCCTTCCAACCCCAAGGCTTCCGATCTGGCCAACTATCTGCCCAACGCCTGCAGCATCGTAAACACTGGATTGAGCGGCGTTCCTGGACTCTGCCCCACAGGGGTGATCAATAACGGCCAGCCAATCTCCCTCGGTGTCTACGACCGCGCCAACAAGCTGCCATACACCATCAACTACACGTTGGACCTTCAGTGGCAACCGCGCAACGACCTGGCGATCGAAGTTGGCTATGTTGGCAACCTGGGCCGCCATCAAGTCATTCCTGTGCCGTTCAACCAATCGAACATTGCCTCTCCGGCCAACCCTGCCCTGGTAGGCAGCCCATACCAGCAAAACTACAGCTACGGCTACACCATCTTCGGTGCAAGTCTGCCGGATAACAGCTTCTGGCAGGCCAACTATGAGGGCGGAAACGTCGACCTGCGGGTTCCCTACATCGGTTATGCGGCTGAATCCATCAGTTACAAAGCTGCCGGCATCGATGCCTACAACGCGCTCCAGGCGCACATTGAGAAGCGCATGAGCCACGGCATCCAGGTTGGGGCCTCTTACACTTGGTCGCACGCAACCGACGAGCAGAGCGGACTCGGACTCTTCTACAACGGCAACAATCCCCTTAATCTTCGCAGCGGGTATGGCTCGGCCGACTTCGACCGCACCCACGTCATCAACTTCAACTACGTCTTCCGTGTGCCCGACCTAGCCAAAAAGAGCTCGCTTGAAGGCGATATCATCGACGGGTGGTCGCTGGTTGGCCTCACCGTTTTGCAGAGCGGCCAGCCCTACAGCGTCATCGACTTCTCCGGCGCCATCGGCAGCATCTACTATTCCACCTTCGATGGCATCACCAACCCCATTGTGCCGTTGGCCAAAGGCTGCACGGCGAAGAGTGCCAAAACGGGCGCTTCCGGCGCTTGGACCCCAGCGGGAGGAAAAGCAGCTTTGAATGCCGCTTGCTTCACCATTCCGATACTCCCTGCGGGTGGTCTTGGCGGCGCCATTCCTACCCAGGACCCATATGAAACCGGCTTCACCACAGGCCAACGCAATATTTTCCGCCAGACCTTCCAGAAACGCGCCGATGCTTCACTGGTCAAGGTTGCGAATTTCAAAGAGCGGTATAGCCTCAAGTACACCTTCGACGTCTACAACCTCACCAACACCTCGAGCTTCGATGTTCCCGGCAATGAGGTCGCTCAGAACTTTAGCTACAATCCATTCCCGGCACTCGGAACACCGGTGCTGCCCACCGGTTGCGGCACCAACAAGGCTGTCAACAACTTCTATAGCTGCCCATCCGGTCTGGGAATCGTCACGCACACCATCGGCAGCCCGCGCCAGATCCAGATGTCGCTCCGCCTGGATTTCTGAGCCGGCTTTGCTCTACGCAGCAAAGTGCGTCAACGCATTGCGTTGACGCACTTTGCACGTGGGCAGGTTGTCTGGAACCCCGGACGGGGAACAACAACTGTCCCGATTTTCTAATCCTCCCCGATGTCCTCATTCCACACTTCGGAGTGTTCGGCAATGTAGCCTTCCAGCAACTCGCGGCACTCGCGGCTGTCCAAATCGATTACCTCGACGCCGTTTTCGCGCAGCCAGTCGAGACCGCCGGCAAAGGTGCGGCTCTCGCCCACCACCAGCGTGCCGAAGCCGAACTGCCGCACCAGCCCACTGCAGTACCAGCACGGGGCCAGCGTGGTCACCATCACCATGTCACGGTAGCTGCGCTGCCGCCCGGCGCGGCGAAAGGCGTCAGTCTCCGCATGAACGCTGGGGTCGCCTTGCTGCACACGGCGGTTATGGCCCCGGCTCACCAACTCGCCGCTACGCCGGAAAAGTGCCGCCCCAATTGGAATGCCGCCTTCCACCAGGCCATACCGCGCTTCTTCCAGAGCCACCGCCAACATTCGTTCGTAAAGCTCCTGCTGAGCCATAACTTCCCTCACATGTGAAGCATAAGCCATGCTTGACGCCGGCTGGGGCTGCTCTCACTGCAGCTTGCACGACGTGTTCTCCTTTCGCAACCCCTGAAGCGCCTTGACTTCGAGTGCGCTCAAAGATGTAGGTTGGATGTATGGGGTATGCAGGGTTCACCATTCGAAGCATGGCGGAGCGATGCGGAATGACTGCGCACACGCTTCGCTACTATGAGCGCGTGGGACTGATTCAACCGGTAGAGCGGGCGCGCAACGGTCACCGCCGTTATTCCGACGCCGACGAGGCATGGATTCATTTCCTGCACTGCATGCGGGCCACCAGCATGCCCATTCGCGAGATGCAGCGCTATGCGGCGCTACGTGAAGTCGGCGACTCCACCTCGTTGGAACGGCGCAAGATTCTCGAAGATCACCAGGCTGCCATCGCCGCGCAGATCGTTGAACTGCAGCAGGCTCATGCGCTCCTGACCCATAAAATCGCCAACTATCGCAAGATTGAACAGCGCATCCGTATCGGTGGTCCGCAGATTATCGAGGCGGAAGACGATTGCACGCTGGCGTCCACGAACTGATGGCTCGCCAGCCTGCGAGAGGTAGCAGACAATGAAGATTCGCAGATTGGGCACCAACGGCCCCGCAGTCTCGGCCATCGGGCTGGGTTGCATGGGCATGAGCGAATTCTATGGAGGCCGCGACGACCGGGAGTCGCTAGCCACCATTGATCGCGCTTTGGAACTGGGTATCAACTTCCTCGACACCTCCGACGTCTACGGCCCGCACACCAACGAAGTGCTGGTAGGCAAAGCTTTGAAGGGGCGGCGCAACAAGTTCTTTTTAGCTACCAAGTTCGGCATAGTGCGCGACCCGGCCAATCCTGAACGGCGCGGCGTTGATGGCAGCCCGGCCTATGTACGCAAGTCCGTTGAGGGTAGTCTGGAGCGCCTGGGCATTGAGACCATCGATCTCTATTACCAGCATCGTGTGGACGCCAGAACGCCCATTGAAGAAACTGTGGGTGCGATGTCTCGCCTGGTCGAAGAGGGCAAGGTGCGCTACCTCGGCCTGTCGGAGGCGGCTCCGGCGACCATTGAACGTGCCCATAGCGTTCACCCCATTTGCGCGCTTCAGACCGAGTACTCGCTTTGGACCCGCGATCCCGAGCCGGAAGTATTGCCCACCTGCCGCCGCCTGGGAATCGCGTTTATAGCCTACAGCCCTCTGGGCCGAGGCTTTTTGACCGGCGGAATCAAGAGCCCCGAAGACTTTGAAGCGGGTGATTATCGCCGCTCGAGCCCTCGCTTCCAAGGCGAAAACTTCAGCCGTAATCTGAAGCTGGTGGAAACAGTGAAGCAACTGGCAGAGGCATCGGGCATTACACCGAGCCAGCTTGCCCTGGCCTGGGTACTGGCACAGGGCGACGACATCGTGCCTATCCCCGGCACCAAGCGCCGTAAGTATCTGGAGGAGAATGCGGCAGCCGTGGACGTTTCGCTTGCCCCGGAACTGATCCAGAAGCTGCAGCAAGCGTTTCCCCCGGATGCTGCGGCAGGCGACCGGTATGTTGCAGAGATGAAGGCACTCGTCAACGGGTAGGTATTCCAGCCGATCGGAGCGATTCCCCTTTGCTCAGATCCACAGTCATGCGCCGCGCTGCTGCATCATCCAGCCCGGCGCAAATCTAACCCCCACCCCATGTAAATCGGGTAGGATAGCGGCACGGGCGGCATAGCCGTTCTCTGGATTGGAGCAGACAGAAACGTCTGCTCCAGAATGCCGGCAAGTCCCCATGCATTAGAGAACGGCCCTGTCCCGAGGAGGTCACCTGTGGCAGATACGTTAGATCTGCGCTTCAAGCACCTGTGCTCACATTCGGCCCAGAAGCCCAAAGATGAACTTTCGCCCGACCAGCAGACTTTGGACCTGGAGCCTCTGACTCCGGTGGATACGCAGCCAGCGAGCAGCCGCTTCAGTCGCCGGTCATTTCTCTCCGGACTGGGCGCAACAGGCCTGTTGGCCGGTACTGTACCCTTCGCTGAAGCTGCGCCAGTGGTGGCGCCTGCGGCCGATGAGCCCACTGCGGACTCCGCCACTGGAGTGCTGACCTTGCGGATCAACGGCAAGCAGTACACGCTGCGGGGGCTCGACGCGCGCGCCACGCTGCTGGACACATTGCGCGAGCGCCTGCACCTAACCGGCACCAAAAAGGGCTGCGATCACGGGCAGTGTGGGGCCTGCACAGTGCACGTGAACGGACGCCGCGTGAACAGTTGCCTCTCCTTGGCCGTGATGCACGAGGGCGACGAGATTACCACCATCGAAGGCCTGGGCCAGCCGTCGAACCTGCACCCCATGCAAGCGGCCTTTGTGGAGCACGACGGCTACCAGTGCGGATATTGCACCAGCGGCCAGATCATGAGTGCCGTGGCCCTGCTGAAGGAGCCCATCGGCCCCACCGTGGAAGACATCAAGCACGCCATGGCAGGCAACATCTGCCGCTGCGGAGCCTACACCAACATCGTCGCCGCCGTTCGGCAAGTACGGGCACAGGCCTGAACCAGGAGCATACACCATGCAGACCTTTGAGTACCTCAAGGCCGCAAGCGTTGACAAAGCGCTGTCCACTGCGGGCAAGTTCATCGCCGGCGGCACCACGCTGGTGGACCTGATGAAGCTGAACGTCGAGCAGCCAACCGCGCTGGTAGACATCAACCTCCTGCCTCTGGACAAGATTGATAAGCTGCCCAACGGCGGCCTTCGCATCGGGGCAATGGTGCGCAACTCCGACCTGGCCTGGCACCCGGATGTGAAGGAGTCGTACGCGGTGCTGTCGCAGGCGATTCTTTCCGGCGCCTCGCCGCAGTTGCGCAACATGGCCACCACCGGCGGCAACCTCTTACAGCGGACCCGCTGCGCCTACTTCCGCGAGCCTACAGCGGGCACGCCGGGCGGCTACGGGTGCAACAAGCGCACGCCGGGCACCGGTTGCGCCGCACTGGAAGGCTACCATCGCATGCACGCCATCCTAGGCACCAGCGACCACTGCATTGCTACGCATCCATCGGACATGTGCGTGGCCATGGCCGCACTCGAAGCGGTGATCGGCGTGGAAGGACCCAAGGGCAAACGGACCATCCCCATTGCCGATTTCCATAGGCTGCCCGGCGACACTCCGCACATTGAAAACGCGCTGGAGCCTGGCGAGTTGATCACGCATGTCGACCTTCCCAAGCCGATAGAGGGCGCGCGCTCCGTCTACCTGAAGCTGCGCGACCGCGCCAGCTACGAGTTCGCGCTGGCCTCGGCCGCTGTGATGGCCAAGGTCGAAGGCGGCCACATCCGGTACGTGCGCGTGGCAATGGGCGGTGTGGGCACCAAGCCCTGGCGCTCGCATGAGGCCGAGGCCGCTTTGGCCGACAAGCCTGCGGATGCTGCCAGCTTCCGCGCCGCAGCCCAAGCCGCACTGGCCAATGCAAAGCCGCGCACCGACAACGCATTCAAAGTGGAATTGGCGAAGCGCTGCCTGGTTCGTACCCTGAAACTCGCCACTGCATAGTTGGTGCTGCAATCGACAATTCTCGAAGCCTGAAATGAGTTCCGCCAGAAGACAAGGATGTAGCAGAAAGGCCGGTACGCCGTGAAGATTTTCAGCAGCAAAGATCGATCCAGCCGCAAAGGCCCGGCGGCGTGGTTCACGGGAAACGCCTGGGTGGATGAGATCGTGGCAGGCGCCGCACCTTCGCGGCTCCGTGTCTTCATGCTTAACTTCGGGCCGGGCACGCGCACGGCATGGCACACCCATCCCCTGGGCCAAACTCTGCATGTGCTGACCGGTGCCGGAGTTGTGCAGATTGCAGGCGAGCCGGTACGAGAGATTCATCCCGGTGACACGGTGATCATCGAGCCGGACGCGCTGCACTGGCACGGCGCCACGCCGGAGAACTCGCTGGTGCATTTCGCCATCCAGGAAGCGGATGCGCAGGGCATAGATGTGGTGTGGCTGGAACCCGTAACGGATGAGGAGTATGCAGCTCGGTAGGAGTGATAGTCGAAGAGCCGGTTGCGGCAGGATGCAAGCACGGAAAGGGAACGCACGAGTATGACACCAGATTCGATCATCGGTCGAGCCACACCGCGCATCGACGGGCCGCTGAAGACCACGGGCTCGGCCGAGTATTCCGCTGACTTCCACTTTGAGCGTATGGTCCACGCAGTGCCAGTGGCTGCAACCGTCGCCAGTGGAAGGGTTCGCAAACTCGACACCGCCGCAGCCGAAAAGATGCCGGGCGTATTGCTGGTTTTGCATCACGGCAACATCGGCCCGCTCTTCCGCGCCGTGCCCGGTGACGACAACGCAACCAGCAGCGAAGTCCGCTCCGCATTTGAGGATGAGATTGTTCGCCACTGGGGCCAGTATGTCGCGGTTGCCGTGGCTGAGACGCTGGAGCAGGCCGTGACTGCGGCGGCAGCCGTAAATGTAGAGTACGACCCGCAGCCGGCCAACCTGCGAGCAGACCTTGATGACTACACTGGCAAGCGCAAATCCGTGTCGAAACGGGGCGATCCCGATGCTGCCTTTGCCGCAGCGCCTATCAAGATTGACGCCACCTATATCACGCCTATCGAGACCCACAACCCCATCGAGTTGCACGCGTCGGTGGCCGTGTGGGAAGGCGACCGCGTGACGCTCTACGAAACTTCACAAGGTGTCGTGAATCATCGCGTGGTGATGGCCCAGGTTCTTGGCCTGCCTGTCGAAAACGTTCGTGTCGTTACGCGCTTTCTGGGCTCTGGGTTTGGCGGCAAGCTCTTTCCATGGCCTCACACTGCCATGGCTGCGGTGGCCGCGCGCAACCTGGACCGGCCAGTCAAGTTGAGCCTCGACCGGCGCATGATGTTCTCCAGCGTTGGGTATCGACCACGCACCGAGCAGCACATCAAGCTGGGTGCAAGCAAGGAAGGCAAACTGCTGGCGCTACGCCACGATTACCTCAATGTGACTTCGCAACTGGATGACTTTGACGAAGGCTGCGGGGAAGCGACACCCTACCTCTACAGCGTTGCAAACCTCGAAGTCACCAGTGCAATGGTACGGCGCCATGTGGGCGCACCCATGTACATGCGGGGTCCCGGTGCGGTGCCTGGCCTGTATGCGCTCGAGGCCGGCATGAACGAACTGGCTGATGCGCTCAAGATCGATCCGCTGCAGTTGCGCCTGCTCAACGACGCCGAAAGGGATGAGGACAAGAACCTGCCCTTTTCATCGCGCCACTTGCGTGAATGCTACGAGGTGGGCGCGAAGAAGTTCGGATGGGCACAACGCACACCAGGCATCGGCTCCATGCACCGCGACGGCAAGATTCTGGGTTGGGGCCTGGCTGGTGCGAGCTGGGTGGCATTGCGCTTGCCCTGCAACGCCACGGTCGAATTGCACGCCGACGGTCGGGTCGCAGTTCGCTGCGGCACCCAGGACATCGGCACCGGCACCTACACCATATTTGCGCAGGTGCTGCACGAGAAAACCGGAGTTCCGCTCGATCGAATCGATGTCATACTGGGTGACAGCGCACTGCCCGACGGCCCCATGTCCGGCGGTTCCATGGTTACCGGCTCAGTGCTTAATGCCATTGCCGCAGGCGCCACCGCCGCAACGAATCGACTGCTGCAACTGGCCTCAACGACGCAAGGTTCGCCGTTCAAGGATGCCGCGGCAGAAACGCTCACCTTTTCTGCAGGCCGCGTCCACAAGAAGGACCAGGCGTCTGGCGGCGGAATCTCTTTTGCTGAAATTCTGCAACTCGCACGGCTGAACAGCGTGAGCGCTGAGGGCAAAACACAGCCCAGTTGGGAAGACCCAAAGTCGAAGGGCGTTTCGCTGCACTCTTACGGTGCGCAGTTTGTGGAGGTGGAGTGGGAACCGGAGATTGCCCACCTTCGCGTAAGCCGGGTGGTCACCGTGATTGACGCCGGCCGCATCATCAACCCCAAGGCCGCAGCCAATCAGATTGCTGGAGCGGTGGTGATGGGCGTTGGAATGGGCGTGATGGAAGAGACAGTCTACGACCAGCGTACCGGGCAACCCATCAACGGCAGCATGGCTGACTACCTGATGGCAACCTGCGCCGACTCGCCGGAGATCGACGTCACCTTCCTCGACTATCCTGACCCGGCAATGGGCGAGTATGGCGCGCGCGGCGTGGGCGAGATCGGATTGGCGGGCGTTGCCCCGGCCATCACTGCGGCGGTTTTTCACGCCACCGGCGTGCACGTGCGCAAACTGCCGGTACGCATCGAGGATTTGCTGCAATCGAAAATCTTCGAGGTTTAAGCGAGAATAGGAGTCAATGACGGATCTCGAACACATCCTGCCGATGTGGCACGAACTGGAAGCCGCTGGGGCGGACTATGTGCTGGCGACGATCGTAGCGGTGGAGGGCTCCAGCTACCGCAAGCCGGGTGCGCGCATGCTGCTGGCCCAGGACAGCCGCCGCGCAGGCACAGTGAGCGGCGGCTGCCTTGAAGCCGAAGTTGCCCGTCGCGCTTGGTGGCTCACTGAAGCTGGACCAGTGGTCTGTTCTTACTCCACCGTCGCCGACGACGGGGACATGCCCTACGGCTCTGGATGCGGCGGCGTGGTCCATATCTTGTTGGAGCGGGCCCAGACGGCCGGCCTTTTGCTGACGGCGATGGAGAGCGCCTTCAATGCGCGTAGGCCGCTGGCCATCGCCACAGTCGTGGAAGGTCCGCAGATCGGCCAGAGGGCCTTTGCCGGCCTGCCGGAGGTGGTAACGGATGGATCGCAAAATCTGAGTTATCCCTCGTTTCACCCTCTATCCGGGGAAGGAATTGAGGGTCACGGACACGAAGCCGCCCCCTTCCACCTGGACTTGCAGAACCTGGCAGGCCTTGCGCTGGAGCACCGCGCGTCGATGGAGAAAAAGATACCGCTGGAAGGCACCCAGACCCGTGTTTGGGCCGACTACCGTCCCGCTCGGCCTGGCCTGTGGGTCTTCAGCGCTGGCGACGACGCCAAGCCACTTGTGCACCTTGCCCGCGAATTGGGCTGGTTCGTCGCCGTGGCCGATGGCCGCTCCCATCTGGCCACGCGTGAACGATTTGGTGCAGCCGATGAGGTGCAGGCGCTGCCGATCGCCGCGCTGCCCGATGCGGCTCCAGCGCATCTTCCCCTGCTGCCCAGCGACGCGGCTGTGGTGATGACCCACAGCTTCGACCAGGACTCGCGCGTCCTTGCCTCGCTGTTGGCGCTTCCCTTCCCGCTGACCTACATCGGTGTACTCGGCCCGCAACGCCGGACCCGCGAACTGCTAGCCGAGTCGGCTCGCCTGCTCCATCTTCCTGCTTCCATGGAACATGTCGACCGCTGGCTGACGCAAATCCACGCACCCACGGGCCTTGACCTCGGCGGAGAGGCGCCCGCTGCCGTCGCGCTCTCGATCCTGGCAGAGATTCAGCAGGTCCTCAGTGCCGCCACCGGTCTATCCTTACGCGAAGTACGCGCCACCGCGCCTGCGATCAGCAGGTAGCTGTTTTCGCGCATTCGATTCATGCCGTCAGGTGCGCTTCCAGCACATCGAGAAACTTCGCCAGCCAAGCCGGATGCGCCGTCCATGCCGGGCCCGTGACCAGTTTCCCATCCACTACGGCCTCTGAGAAATCCACCTTCACAAAGGTCCCGCCGGCCAGTTCCACCTCTGGCGCGCAGGCTGGATAACAATTCAGTTTGCGGCCCTTCAGGATGCCTGCTGCGGCCAGCAGTTGGGCTCCATGGCACAGCGCGGCAATCGGCTTATCAGCCTTGTCGAAATACCGCACGATGTCCAGCACCTTGGCGTTCAGCCGCAGATATTCCGGCGCGCGGCCCCCGGGAACCACCAGTGCGTCGTACTTGGCCGGATCGATCTCGTCGAAGGTAGCGTTGAGAGTGAAATTGTGCCCACGCTTCTCGGAATAGGTTTGATCGCCCTCGAAGTCGTGGATCGCCGTGCGCACCTGCTCGCCCTGCTTCTTGCCGGGGCAAACCGCGTGTACCGTGTGGCCCACCATCTGCAGGGCCTGAAAAGGAACCATGATCTCGTAATCCTCAACAAAATCGCCAGCTAGCAACAACAGCTTTGCAGGTTTCATCGCCTTCTTCTCCAATCAAAAAGTTGTCCTGGTTGCCCAATACCGCTCCATCTCGTGTCCGGGCAAAACGAGGCATTCGATGCAACGAGCCACCACTCCATCTGATGGCATTTTCCATCTGTAGATTCATCCTTCCGCCCCGCGGAGTTCAAGCACAATTCACTCTAACTTCGAAAGGTGCAATCTCATAGAATTCCGCTATGACCTCTTCCCCCGAAACCCTTGACGCCCTGAATGCCCGCATCGTCGCGTGCGACCGTTGCCCCCGTCTGCGAGCGCATTGCGCTGAGATGGCTCGTGTGCGCCGCCGCGCCTATGCGCAGTGGGAATACTGGGGCCGCCCCGTACCCTCGTTTGGCGACCCGCAGGCACGGGTTCTGGCCTTGGGGCTGGCGCCCGGCGCGCACGGTTCGAACCGCACCGGGCGCATCTTCACCGGCGATGGATCGGGCGACTTTCTCTACCCCGTCTTATACGAAGCGGGCTTTGCCTCGCAGCCCAACGCCGTCAGCCGCGAAGACGGCATGCAGCTCACCGGCCTGTGGATCAGCGCTGTCGTCCGTTGCGCGCCCCCGGCCAATAAGCCGACCTTTGAGGAGCTGCGCAGCTGCGCTCCGTGGCTGGACCAAGAGATGAAGCTGCTCGGCAGTCTCCGCGTGGCCATCTGCCTGGGCCGCATCTCTTTCGACGGCTTGCTGGGCTGGGCGCAGCGGACCGGCCAAGTCACGTCGCGCATCGGTTTCGTCTTCTCCCACGGAGCCGAATACATGCTGCCCGGCGGTCTCAATATCATCGCCAGCTATCATCCATCCCTGCAAAACACCAATACCGGTAAGCTTACCCGCCCCATGTTTCTCTCCATCTTCAATCGGGCAAGGCAACTGGCGGGTCAAGGTTAAGGATCGGACTGAAGGAAGGAGCACCCCACAGCCGGTGCGGGCTTGGCTCCTATCGTTTACGCCGCGGTGCCTTTTTGTGCTGTGGAATTGAACTCTCGCGGATTCGGGAAAACATTCGAGTACATAATCAAGACACATCAGGAGTGAATCGGCTAAAGTGGATTGGATCTGAGGAATGGTATGAGATTGATTCAGGTTGCCGATGCCGCTCGCTATCCGCGCATGACCACCGAGGAGTTGCGCGCCGCTTATCTGGTGGAGCGTCTCTTCCGACCCGGCCAGATCGATCTGGCCTATGTCGATCTCGACCGCACGGTCATCGGTTCCGCGGTTCCGCTGCATGTACCGCTCACCCTGGAAACCGACCCCGACCTGCGCGCCGACTATTTCACTGAGCGCCGCGAACTCGGCATCCTCAACATCGGTGGACTCGGCTCCGTTACGACCGATGGAACTGACTACGAGTTATCCACCCTAGATGGACTCTATGTGGGCCGGGGAGTGAAACATATTTCCTTCCAGAGCCGCGACTCTTCCAAACCTGCCGAATTCTATCTGCTAAGCTATCCGGCCCATGCCAGTTATCCGGTGAGCAGAATTGAGGCTGACAGCATTGAACCTTCGGTGCTTGGATCGCCGGAAGCCGCCAACCATCGCCGCATCAGGAGATATATCCACCTTGAAGGTGCACAAAGCTGCCAGCTAGTCATGGGAGTCACGCAACTTACTACGGGCAGCGTGTGGAACACCATGCCACCTCACACCCACATGCGCCGGTCTGAAGTGTATCTCTACTTCAATCTGAATCCTCAGGACCGCGTTGTTCACCTGATGGGACCGGCACAAGAAACGCGGCACATCGTCGTCGCCGACAAGCAGGTGGTCGTCTCTCCGGGCTGGTCTATCCATGCCGGCGTGGGCACCGCTAGTTACACTTTCTGCTGGGGCATGGGCGGCGAGAACCAGGTGTATAACGACATGGATCCGCTGGCCATCGCGGATCTGCTGTGAGGCAGTCAATGCAGAATTTAGCACGAAATCTTATCCCGGCAGCATTCTTTTTGCTGTCTCTCGGAGCAAATCCACAAACTATGAAAACCGACCATTGGTCTCCCACGCAGTTATTGGAACGGGCCACGCATCTGCGGCAGCTGGCAGCGCAGGGCGAAGGCGCGGCCAGCGAAACGCTGGAAACGTATCCTCACCATTACACGATGCTTGCCTTCCGCAGTAAGGACGGCAGCGGAGAACTGCACCAGAACTTCGCCGACTTATTCTACATTCTCGATGGCCACGTGACTTTGCTGACTGGAGGCGAAGTCGTGGACGCCAGAACAACCGCGCCGGGCGAGGTCCGCGGCCCCTCGGTAAAGGGCGGGACCGCGCAGGAACTGAAAGCCGGAGACGTGGTGCACATTCCGGCCAACACGCCGCACCAGATGCTGGTGGCGGCGGGCGATACAGTTACCTATTTTGTGGTCAAGATCCAGGAAAACCAGTGATTGGCTGAAGGCTCACACACGACCCGTATGTGCTGCAAGAAGACTGGAGCGGGAGACCGGGATCGAACCGGCGACATTCAGCTTGGGAATGTGGCGATCAATTGAAAACAAAGAACATGGCGTTCACCCAATCTCGTTCTGGCGATAGAGATTCTGGGCGTTTTTGAAAGCGCTGTTCTACAGAATTCGAATAGAGCAGAAATGGAGCAGACGGATTTCTGAATCGACAGATGATCGTTAGCATACCGCACAACCAAAGGCGTCTGCGGCAAGCTGCATCCAAGCCTGCGCCGAATGTTGGATGGACTCCACTCGCCCAACCCCATTTCCTTGGCCTACCTGGCCTGCGAACCGTCGGTAATCCTTCTATCATGAATGGATAGGCATTCACCAGAACTGGCGGAATCCCGCCGGATGTGGCCGGTTTGATGCCGAGAGCGCCAAGCTTTTGCAGGGCATTCGGAGGTTGCAATGAGCACAAGCCGGAACTCCACCCCTCTTTACGAAGCCATCCGCAGTTTGGTGTTGTCGGCTCGTCAGAGCGCCGCGCGCGGCGTCAACCTGCTTCAGGTCTACACGAACTACGAGATTGGCCGCCGAATCTTCGAGCAGGAACAGCAACGCGCAGATCGCGCTGGGTATGGCAAAGAACTCCTGAATGAGTTGGCCGCACGGCTGACCCGAGAATTCGGCGGCGGGTTCTCCAGAACGAATCTTGCATCCATGCGCCAGTTTTACATGACCTACCCGGATCGAATCCCAAAGATTATCCAGACAGCGTCTGGACAATTCCCGGCTTTGCCAATCGTCCAGACACTGTCTGGACAATTGCAGGATGCCAGCGGCCAATCGCAGCCGGCGTTTTCCCTGAGCTGGTCGCACTATGTATTCCTGATCGGCCTCAAAGAGGAGGAACGCAACTTCTACGAGATTGAGGCATCCCAGCAGGGTTGGACTCTGCGCGAACTCCGACGCCAATTCGATGCCGGCCTCTATGAGCGTCTGGCCCTCAGCCGGGACAAGCAGGCGATCCGTGACCTGGCGCGGCAGGGGCAGCACGTCGCCAAGCCGCAAGACCTACTCAAAGACCCCTACGTGCTGGAGTTTCTCGGCATTGAGGAAAAGACCCGCTACTCCGAGTCTGATCTGGAGTCGGCCATCGTCACCCACATTGAAAAGTTCCTGCTCGAACTGGGGAAGGGCTTCCTCTTCGAATCCCGGCAGAAGCGGTTCACCTTCGACGAAGAGCACTTCTTCGTCGATCTTGTGTTCTATAACCGGCTGTTGCGATCCTACGTGCTCATCGACCTCAAAATTGGCAAGCTCACGCATCAAGACCTCGGCCAGATGCAGATGTACGTCAACTACTTCGACCGCCATGTCAGGACCGAGGCGGAAAACCACACCATCGGCATCGTGCTCTGCAAGAAAAAGAATTCCGCCCTGGTCGAGATCACCCTTCCCAAAGACGCCAATATTCATGCCCGCGAATACCAGCTCTACCTGCCCAGCAAGGAGGAACTGCAACAGAAACTTGTGGAATGGATGGGAGAGCAGGATGAACTAGGCAGGAATTGAGCGAAGCGCTTACAGAGAGCTACCAAACCATGCGCAGCCGCTTTTGAACCAATAAAACCGTGTATTTGCCGGAACTTCTCGAATTTTTCGAGCAGTTCAAGCGAGTATCCTATGAACTGTATGCCCGATGCAGTGCAGCGGAAGATCATCGCCGTCGGCCACAAGCCACTGGTCGAGACAGCAAGCCATCATTATGAATCTGATCAAGTCCAAAAAACGCGTTGCAGACCACGGAGAGGTGTTCACGCCTCAATGGCTGGTCGAAAACATGCTCGACTTGGTTAAGGGCGAGACAGAGCGCATTGACTCTCGTTTCCTGGAGCCTGCGTGCGGAAGCGGAAATTTTCTTGTACCCGTCTTGCAGCGCAAACTCGCCGCCGTAGAGGCCAAGTTTGGCAAGTCTGACTTTGAGAGGCGGCACTATGCACTTTTGGCGGTGATGTGCAGCTACGGGATTGAAATCTTGGCAGATAATATCGCTGAGTGCCGCGCAAATATG
>Ga0182014_10001225_pt1 | contig 34663 bp, 21 predicted proteins | sample 612S2DmetaG_FD_120489 | JGI IMG/M metagenome (GOLD analysis project Ga0182014, IMG submission 120489) | Permafrost microbial communities from Stordalen Mire, Sweden - 612S2D metaG | ecosystem: Environmental > Terrestrial > Soil > Wetlands > Permafrost | place: Sweden: Stordalen | collected... | reverse complement strand
GCGCCACCTGTGCCGGCGGACCCACCGCCGCCGCCGCCATAAGTACCCGATAAACCAGGTGCACCATTCCCACCATCGTGCTTGACATCACCGGTTGATGCGGCCGCTGTGCCGCCGGTGCCAGCCGCCCCATTATCAGCACTGATGCCACCCGAACCGCCGGCTGCGACGCAGGTAGTGCTGTTGAACGAACTGGCTCCGCCAGCAGTGGCTATGCCGCCACCAGCGCCAACAGTGTAGGAGTAGGAGTTGCCGGGTGTGACCGCGAAAGAGCTTATCATAGCATATGCGCCGCCGCCGCCACCGCCAGCGCCACCAGAGGCAGATGACGAATCAGTTCCACCGCCGCCGCCACCACCCCAAGTCTCGATGGTGACCGTGCTGACGCCAGCCGGTGCCGTCCAACTGGCAGTGCCCGCTAGGGTGAAAGTCTCAACTGTTGGAGTGTTGTAGGAAATGCGGACTTGCCCGGCGGCACCAGCGCCGCCATAATAGCTAGTGCTGCTGCCGCGCTGAGCACCGCCTCCACCGCCACCCGGTGAAGAACCAGCATTTCCAATAGAATTGCCGCTGCTGCCGCTACCTCCTGCTGCACCGCCTACAATTCCAGCACTGCCAGCCGTAGGATTACCGCCGGGGCCACCATTACCCCCTGCACCAGCAGAACCACCGCCCCCGCCACCTGTGGTGCTGTTCCCGCTGGCTCCGCTGCCACCGCTAAATACAAATCCGACATCGCCAGTTGATGCGCTTGCCAAGCCGCCCCCACCACCGGTCCCAGTATCACCATTGACACCAGGCGAGCCGCCGGCGGCGACGCAGGAAGAGATATTAAAGGAAGAGCTCCCGCCCGCAGTGGCTGCGGCGCCATTAACCAAGCCGCCGCTGCCATTTGCACCGACGATATAGGAGTAGATTGTGCCGGGTGTAACGGCGAGAGCATTCACCCTGGCGTATGCGCCGCCGCCGCCGCCGCCGGCGCCACCAGAGGCGCTTGACGTATCACTTCCACCGCCGCCGCCCCCACCCCAAGCCTCGACGGCGATCAAATAAACGCCAGCCGGCGCCGTCCAACTGCCATTCGTGGTGAAAGTGCTCGTTGTGATTGCCGCGCTAGCCGTCGCAACGCTGAGCAGCATGCCGCACAGCCTGAACAGTGGGAGGACCGTTAATGTTCTCATATAGTTGACTAGGGTTTTTCGGAGCTGTATCTGAGGCTGAAGGAAGAACTAAAAGCTGAAATGGGTGGGCGGAGCACGAAGCCGAGAGTCGCCTTTCCATGATCGCATTCGACAGTTGTTGTCTTGGCATGGCTGTTCTAGGCCACCATCGGTTGACCGCGCCGCAGCCTTTAAACCAAGCCTGACCAGACCCCACCCGGGCACATCGAGACTGAAATTAGGCATCTACTTATGGGGATTTTAAATATGAGCGCCAGTTCGTCAAGCCCGGCTTATTCACTAAATGTACAGATGCGCCCCCCGACCGCCTGCGCGAATAGCGGCTCACCTGCATACTCCGTTTGTTGCCCTCCGGGGCCATATGCCAATTTGCCCGATTACGTAATAAGGCTTGGGAAGATCACGGCAGTCACGGGGACCATCGCTCTGAGAAGTGAGACTTGGAAACCTGGAAGATTGGCTGCCGCGGAGGCGGGTAGGCCCGGATAGCCGCGGCAGAAGCTCCGGCCGTCGCCGGCGGCAGTTGCAATGCCTGGCTCAGCGATTCGGGACCCGTGGACCGCTGGCCGTCGCACGCTCGCCTTCCAGCGAGATCAGCCCGTTGGCAATGGCGTACTTGGTCAGCCCGGCCACCGAATGGATGCTCAGCCGGCGCATGATGCGCTCCCGGTGCGTTTCGATGGTGCGGACGCCGATGCCCAGCCGGTCGGCGATTTCCTTATTGCTCTTGCCTTCGGCAATCTGGACGAGCACCTCGCGTTCCCGGCTGGTGAGTTGGGCAAAGGGCTCCTTCTTCCCTCCGCTGCTCACGAACTCGTTCAGGGCGGCGCGGGCAATGTCTTCGCTAAAGTGAGGTTCGCCCGCAGCCACGGATTCAATCGCGCGCAGCAGCTCCTCCGGGGGCGCTTCCTTGGAGACATATCCGTGCGCGCCCGCCTGGATGACTCGGAAGATGTAATCCTTGTTGGTATGCACCGAGAGGACGAGCACCTTCATTTCCGGCGCTTCTTTGCGCAGGACTTCGGTGACCGCCAGCCCGTTCATGCCCGGCATACTGATGTCCATCAGGACGACGTCCGGTGACAGTGCGCGCGCCTTGCGCAGGGCATCATCTCCGTCAGCCGCCTCGCCCACGATCCTCAAGTGTCCCTGCCGGGAAAGGAAAGTCTGCAGCCCTTTCCGGACGACCGGATGATCGTCTGCCACCAGTACTTTAATTATCTGTTTCTTTGCGCTCACTCTTTTGCCTTGTTGGCAGCAAGGCGATCGTGCCTCGCTCGGGGCTAATGCCGCAGAATCTAAGCCAATCCCGGTTCGGGTGTAAAGAAAGATTGTCAGGGCCCGGAAGTCCGCTGTCGGCGCAGAGCGAGCTTGCCACCTTTAAGGGGCGCTGCTATGCAAGCCGCCGATGAATTCAGCTTTGAGCGGCTCTTAAACCGGCGCCATGGAAATCAGCACCATCGGGCGTCCGCGCAATGTGGGTTGGGTGCGGGCCGCCGCGCTGCTCTATGGCGATTGGGGCACGAGCAAAGCCTATGTGATCGGCCTGGCGATTGCCGCGGTGGGTTTTACGGCGCTGCCCCACCTGCTGGCGGTCTGCGCGCTGACCGGCCTCGTCGGCATTAACTATATCTGGGTCTGCAAACACTTCCCCAACGGCGGCGGCGTCTATACCGCCGCCGGCCTGCATTCGCGGCGGCTGGCCACGATTGGTGGGCTGCTCCTGCTGGCGGATTTCATCGTTACCGCCGCCTTGAGTTGCCTGGATGGGTTTCACTACCTTGGCTTCGAGGAATCCGCGACCGCCAAGAAATGGGCAATCACCGCCATCTTTGTCATCGGGGCGATTAACTTCCTTGGGCCCAAGCACACCGGCGGCATCGCCGTCTGGCTGGCGGTGCCCACGGTCGTGGTGGTGATGATGCTCATTGCCGGGGGCGCGCCCCATATTGCCCAGTTTCATCCGCAGCCCCCCACCGGCAGCGTCGTTGGCAACTGGGCCGCCTTCGTGGGCATGATTCTCGCCCTGTCCGGCGTGGAAGTGGCCGCCAGCAGCACCGGCGTTCTTAAACTGGACTCCGGGGCGACGCTGGAGAAGCCATCGGTTTTCATCACCGCCCGGCGCGCGGTGTGGGCGGTGATGCTGGATGTAGTGATCGGCACCGCCCTCCTCAGCGTGCTGGCCATGTGCCTGCCCGACGCGGCCAAAGCGCACCAGAACGACATGTTGCGGTACATGGGAGAGGTCTTCATCGGGCCGCATTTCGCCAATCTGGTCGGCTGGATCTTCGGCGTCCTGCTCATCTCGGCGGTCAACACCGCCATCACCGGCATGGTCGCCCTGCTCTATGTGATGGCGCGCGACGGCGAACTGCCCGACACCTTCCTTCTGCTCAACAGTTTTGGCGTCCCGTGGGTCGGCCTCATCACCGCCACGATTCTGCCCGTCGTGGTATTGAACATTGACGACAAGGTCGAAGGGTTGGCCGCCCTCTACGCCATTGGTGTGGTCGGGGCCATCGCCATCAACCTGGGCTCCTGCGGCTTCGCCAAGTCCATCGACCTCAAGAAGGTCGAACGCATCACCATGAAGGTCACCTTTCTCGTGCTGGCGGCCGTTTGGATTACCATTGCGTTGAGCAAGCCCTACGCCCTCCTGTTCGTGGCGATTGTGCTCGGATTAGGTTTGGTGCTGCGCGAAGTCACTTCCCGCCACCGGCAGGCCGCGCCCGCCGCGCCCATGCTGGCGACCGTCGTGCCCATAACTCCCGCCCTCGGCTCCCCACCCGAGTTCCTCGGCCAGTTCATCCTGGTGGCCGCGCGCGGCTGGACCCCGGCGCTCCAGTTTGCGCTGGAGGAAAGCCGGTTGCGCGGCGCTCAATTGCTCGTGCTCTACATCCGCGAAGTCGCCGTCAACCTTGACATGGACAGCAACTGGCAGGACGATCCGGATGCCAAGGTGCTCTTCACCCGCCTGGAAACTGAGGCGCGCGGCTTGAAGGTCAATAAGCTCTACAGCGTCAGCGACTCGCCCGCCGACACCATCATCGATATCGCCGCCACCTTCGGCGTGGATTCCGTCGTCCTCGGCGGCAGCCGGCGGGCGACGTTCGTCAATCTCCTCAAGGGCAACGTCGTCGCGCGCGTCGCCGCCAGCCTGCCCGAGTCCATGCATCTCATCGTGATCGGGTGATTACCAGTAGAGCCGTCAGTAGAGGAACAATCGAGCACCAATCGAGGAACAATCGAGGAACAATCGAGGGCAGCGCCTTATCTCCTCTAGCGCAAAACGCTTAATTCAGGCTCACCTCACCGGCGCTTGCCGGAGGGTCCGCGAAACTGCAACGGAGCCAAACCTGCTTCCCCTGCGCCTTCACGGGCACGCCGGAGGTGACAAACAACGGATATGCTGGTAATACGCCGGTAACAATTGGGCGGTAGGTTTTGGCGCATGAAAAGAATACATCTGTTCTCTATTCGGGCACGCAGGACCGGCGCAGCGCTCCTCCTGCTTGCGTTCACCGGCCTCCTCACGACGGCGCAAATGGCCGCTGCCGCCTCCCCCTCCGAGCTCCTGGAGCAGGGCATCTACTCGGAGGAAACCAAAGGCGATGTCGATGCCGCCTTGAAACTCTACCAGCAGGTGGTCACGGAAGCCAAAGCCGGGCAGGCCATCGCCGCCCAGGCTCAATACCGCGTGGGCATCTGCTATTACAAGAAGAAGAACTACGGCGATGCCAACGCGGCCTTTGAGAAGCTGGGCCGGGATTATCCGGATCAGAAGGACCTCATCGCGCTCGCCAACAAGTACCTCGCCAACGCCATGCCCTTGATGCCCGCGCCCTGGGTGGACGGCGAGGAGATGCAGCTCGACCTCAAGTTCCCGAGCGGCATCAAGATCGGCACCGCCTGTTACCGGGTCTATGCCGGCGAGGCCAACGGCCAGAAGATCTGGCGGCTGCGCACGAGGCTCGTGGCCGCCAGCAGCCAACAATTCAGCCGGGTAGAAGTCGAGGCCGACTCGTTCCAACCCCTGCACTGCCGCTGGAAAATCAACGCGATTGGCGAGTGCGACGTAACCTATTTACCTGGTCACGCAGAGCTGAAAATGATCGGGCAGGATGAAGTTAAGCAGATCGCCCTGAGCGGCGTGGTCTATGACAATGAGGAGGTCGCCCAGTTGATCCGGCGTCTGCCGTTGGCCTCCGGCTACAACACCACCGTGCATACCTTCACCGGCCTGGGCGGCGGCAGCATCATTCCCGTGCAAGTCGCGGTGACCGGCTCGGAGAAGCTGGAGGTGCCCGCCGGAACCTTCGACTGTTACAAGGTCGAGTTGAGCTTCGTCGGCCAGAGCCAGACTTTCTGGTATTCCACCGACGAGCACCATTACCTGGTCCAATTCAAGGGCGGTGGCGTGATCGCGGTATTGGCCGCGGTGACTCAGCGCAAAGCCGGTGAACCGATGCCCTTCCAGGACCCGGCGTTCGGTTTCTCGCTGACGGCCCCGGCGGACTGGATGTTCTATCACATGGACTCGAGAGACGACAAAACCAAGACGCGGGTGATGGTGCTCGACCCGGAGGGCACCGCCACCAGCATCGTGAGTGTGGGCAGTCGCAAGGCCCTTTGGCCGGAAGCGCAGCAATCGCTCCGCGCCTGGGCGGAGAAGGAAATCGCCGAGGGCGAGGGCAGCAAGACGCTCAAGGATCTGAAGATCCGGCCCGATAGCTGGAAAGACCGGACCGTGGCCGGCAAACCCGGGCTGAGTTTCATTGGCGACTTCGTCGAAGGATCCGAGAAGAAGATCGGCTACGCCGTGTTCACCTTCGGGGACAGCAATGCCGCCACGTTTGTCCTGCTCTGCGGGGCCAAAGACTTCGAGGCCTTCCAGCCGAAGTTCGAGGCGATCGTCGATTCCTACAAAGAGAAGTGAACGCGCACCCGTTCCATGAACCTCAGCGTGCAGAAGCGCTGGCATCACTACTCCCTCTCCCCTTCCGAAGGGGAGGGGGCCGCGGTCGATCCCAGCCCCTCCGCCGCCATCATCCTGAAAGGATGAGATCACTGAGCCCAGGGTTGCGAGGCACGAGCTACCCTGGATGTGCGATGCGCTGGAGCGTCAACCCTGAAAGGGTTGCATCACCTATCCCTTGCGCGGTTGTCAATCTCAGGGCATGGCGGCGAGAACGGACCGTTCGAGGCAGTGACGCAACCCTTACAGGGTTGGTGGTTCTCGCGATGGTTGATCCCAGGGTCGCTCGTGCCTCGCAACCCTGGGCTGAACGATCCAATCCCTTTGGGATTGGGGGGTAAGAACGTGAAAACCCTTGGCGAAAAGCTCAGCATCGGCGCGCGCCGCCCGAGCGGCTCGTGGCTGATGCTGCTGTTGTTGCTGGCGGTGCTGGTGCCGTCGGTCTGCTTGCTGTGGTTCATCAACCAGGCGGTGCAAAACGAGCGCCTGGCCGTCCACCAGAAGCTGGTCGATGCATACCGGATAAACCTCGCGCTGGTGCAAGACCAATTGGAGGCGTACTTGCGCCAGGGCGCAGTTGCTCTGGATGCAGAAGCCGATCACCTTCCCGCGCCCGCGCTCTTTGCCAGGCAAGTCCGCGCCGGTCTCGCCGATGCCGTGATCTGCCTCGATCCAGCCGGCAACGTCGCGTACCCTGGGCCAAGCCCGACTCCCAAGCCGCAAGCGCCCGGAGCCCCGTGGGCCGAGGCGGAATACCTCGAGACCAGGCGCCCCGCCGAGGCCGCCACCGCCTTCGCTCACCTGGCGGAGCAAGCGACCAGCCCCGATCTGGCCGCGCGCGCCTTGCAGGCGCAAGCGCGATGTCTGTTGGAAGCGGGCAAGAAGGACGAAGCGGTCTCGCTGCTGACGAGCTCCTTGGAGCAGGAAGAGTTGCGGCACGCCACTGATGCGCAGGGCCGGCTCCTGGTGCCCAGCGCCGAACTGATGGCCCTCGAGCTCCTCAAAGACCCAGCGCCGGACCGGGCACGCGTCACGCTCGAACGCCTGAAGCAGCGCCTGCTCGATTACGACGACCCGGCCCTGGCCGCCCCGCAACGGCGCTTCCTCATGCACGAGGTGCAGCGGCTGTTTCCCGATCAGACATTGTCCCCGATGCTGGCGGCGGAAGATCTGGCCGCGCGCTGCCTGGAAGCGGGGCCAATCCGCCCTGGAGAGCCGGCGTTGCGCCCCACGGCCTTGCCGGGCGTGTGGCAACTTGCTTCCGCCGGTGGGCGCGTAGTGGCGTTGCACCAGACGGAAGCGCTCCTCGCCCGGATGCGCAGTGGGGTTTCCACCCAACTCCTGCCTGCGGGTGTGAGCGTGACTTTCCTGCCGCCGGGCAAGGAGTTCGAGCGGTTCTTCCTGTCCCAGCCGGCGGGGTCGAGCTTGCCCGGCTGGCGGCTGGCCCTCTCGCTGAACGACCAGCGCTTATTCGAGTCCGCGGCGGATCAACGAATCGCTGCGTATGTTTGGATTGGGCTCCTGGTGGTGGCGGTCGTGATTGTGCTGGCCGCCCTGGCCTTGCGCCTGGTGCGCCGGCAAATGGCGTTGACCCAGCTTAGAAACGACCTGGTCGCCAACGTCACTCACGAGTTGAAGACGCCCCTCGCCTCGATGCGCCTGCTCGTGGACACGCTGCTGAACTCGCAGCCGCTCCACGAACCAACCGCCCGCGAATACCTCCAACTCATCGCGCAGGAGAATCTGCGGCTGAGCCGCCTGATCGACAACTTCCTCACCTTCTCCCGCATGGAACGGAACAAGTACGCGTTCGGGTTCAAGGAAGTGGACGCCACGGCCATTGTCGAAGGAGCAATTACCGCCGTGCGCGAGCGCTTTAATGCCCCCGGCTGCCAGTTCGAAACCCATGTTGCTCGCGACCTGCCGTCCGTGGTGGCAGATGCGGATGCCCTGGTGACCGCCGTGGTGAACCTCTTGGACAACGCCTACAAATACTCCGGCGACGAAAAGCAAATCAGCCTGAGTGCAAGCGCGGAGAATGGCGCCGTCTTCTTCGCGGTAAAGGACAACGGCATCGGCCTGTCTCCGCGCGACACCAAGCGCATTTTCAAACGCTTCTTCCAGGTGGATCAGCGCCTGTCCCGAAGCAGCGGCGGCTGCGGCCTGGGGTTGAGCATTGTGAAGTTTATTGTGGCGTCGCACCACGGCAGCGTGCGGGTCGAAAGCCAGCCGGGCCGGGGCAGCACATTTACGATATCCATCCCGAGGGCGGAAGTTCAAGCCGAAGAAGAAGAGAAAACGTTATCGAACACCGACTCAAAGGGAGGATTGCAATGACTGCAAAGCGCATACTTTGTATCGAACAGTGCGGAAGGACGAGCGCTCCCTTCCGGCTCACCCCAAGCCCCTCCCTAAGGGAGAGGGAGCATGCTCGCCAGCGCCCCGGCGAAGCTGACACGCCCAAGAATATCGAGAGCCTGACGTCGCTTCCCCCTCTCCCTGAGGGCTTGCCATTACCCACAAGTTCGTCGGCCGCTTCTCAATCCCAAAGGGATTGTGTCCTCCAGCCCAGGGTTGCGAGCAGCGAGCTACCCTGGGTGAACTGGGCCAGATGGCGCCAACCCCAACGGGGTTGCGACCTCCGGTCCTCGCTTGACGCCGCAACCCCGTTGGGGTTGGCCGCTGTGTGGACTCCCTTTTCCCAGGGTAGCTCGCGGCTCGCAACCCTGGGCTTTGAGACGGAATCCCCTTGGGATTCGCCTGCTCGACGATACGACTTGTGGGGCATGCCCAGCCCTCACGGGGAGGGCTGGGGTGAGGGGGAAGGGAACATCCGACTACCCTCGCGCAAACCAACGAAGCCAACACAATGAGCACCAAGACCATTCTCATTGTCGAAGACGATCCAGTGCTGCTCCGTGGATTGAAGGACAACTTCGAGGCGGAAGGCCACGTAGTCCGCACGGCCAGGGACGGCCAGAAGGGATTGGATGCCTTGCTGACCGAACCGCCCGACCTCCTGCTGCTGGACCTGATGCTGCCGAAGATCAACGGCTACGAAATCTGCCGCACCGCCCGGGCTCGCCAGTTGGACATGCCGATCATCATGGTCACCGCCAAGGGACAGGAGGACGACATTGTTCGCGGCCTGGAACTGGGCGCCGACGACTACGTCACCAAGCCCTTCAGCATTCGGGAGCTGCTTGCCCGGGTGAAAGCCTTTCTCCGCCGCCAGGGACCGGAGTCTACCGGCTACGAGTTCGGCGACTATCAGCTCGATCTGACCGCCCACAAGTTGTTCAAGGAGGGCGTCGAGATCGAGCTTACCGCCAAGGAGTTCAGGCTCCTGGAGTTCTTCGTGAAGCGCGCTGGCCGGGCGCTAACCCGGGATAGCATCCTCGCCGGTGTCTGGGGTGACGAAGTGATTGTGACTGACCGCAGTGTGGACCGCTGCATCACCACCCTGCGCGGCAAGATCGAGCGGGACCCGCGCAACCCGCGCTTCATCCAGACCATCCGGGATATCGGGTATCGGTTTGAGGACTCGGGCAGCCATTGAAATGCGGAAGCGTAATATGGGTTGAGTTATGAAACACTACGAAGCTCCCTGGAGCACGTCGCTTATTGTGATGTCAGTGCTGACCACCATCATCTGCCTGGGCGCTAGCGCCGGCGCATGGTTGGGTCTCGCAGCGAAGCACCCGCCTGGAGCGCTCGGCTTGGCGGTGCTCTTGCCGCTGGCTATCCTGCTCGGTGCCGCGCTCTTCACCATCCGCGGCTACAGCCTTTCCTCGGACAGCATCCTGGTGCATCGGCTGTTGTGGTCCACGGCGTTGCCTCGAGTCGGCCTGGAATCGGCGCAGGTCGAGTTGGACGCCATGCGGGGGAGCATCCGCACCTTCGGCAATGGCGGGGCCTTCTCCTTCACGGGGTTCTACTACAACAAACGCCTGGGCAGCTATCGGGCCTATGTGACCGCCCCGCGCCGCACCGTCGTACTCCGCTATGCCACGCGCCGCGTGGTCCTGTCACCCGGCGCGCCGGAGGATTTCGTAAGCGACGTGTCCCTGGCCAAGCCTGCACCAACAAGCACGCCTTTCAAATAACTCGAAGCAACACCCCTGACTGTATATGAAAAGAACAACCGCACTACTATCCGCACTCCTATTCTCATCCGCCATTGCCTTTGACGCCCCGGCTACGAATGACCTGGCCGGCAATTGGAAAGGCACTCTCGAGGTTGGGCAGGCCAAACTGCGGCTGCTCTTCAAAGTCAGCCGCACGCCCGACGGCATTCTGACCGCCAAACTGGACAGCCTCGACCAGGGCGCGCGTGATATCCCCGTGGAAACCGTTGTCGTCAAGGACAACGCCGTGCGGATGGAGGTGAAGTTAGTCCAAGGCGTGTATGAAGGCGCTTTCGATGCAGCCGGGAAGAAGATAACCGGCACTTGGCAGCAAGGGCCGCAACCGCTGCCCCTGACGTTGGAGCGGACTCAGGGAACGGTAGTGGCTGCCGAGCCCGAGAAACTTTCCCCCGCCGACCTGGCGGCCAGCAAGCAGGCCGCGCAGAAGCTCGCCGGCGTTTGGAACGGCACCCTGGCCGCGGGAGCGGCTAACCTTCGCCTGAAGGTTACGATTGCGAAGACCTCGGCCGGCGCGGCGACCGGAACCATGGAGAGTGTGGATCAGGGCGCCAAAGACATCCCCCTCAGCGCCATCACCTGCAAGGAAGGCGCGGTCCGGTTTGAAGCCCGCGGCATCGGGGGCTCCTATGATGGAACGTTAAGCCCCGCCGGGGTCGTCCTCACCGGCCAATGGCATCAGGCCGGCCAATCAATGCCGTTGGAGCTCAAGAAAGCTGCCTCGAGCCGCTGAGTTTGCAATTAGGCGACTCCACGACCCATGAAAACATTGCGCACGCCAGCACTCGTTCTCGGTTTGCTCTATGTGTGCTTCTTCGGCTACCTGGGATCATCGAGCTCACAGTTGCCAAGCCGCGTTGCCACCCATTTTGACGGCCACGGTCAGCCCAACGGCTGGATGAGTCGCGCCGCTCATCTGCGGTTCATGGCCGTGTTTGGTCTTGGCTTTCCGTTGTTGGTCCCGGCCATAGTCTATGCCAGTCGGTTCCTTCCTGATCGGTTCTACAATCTTCCGCACCGTGAATACTGGCTCGCTCCCGCGCGACGAAATGAGACGATGGCTTATGTCTTTCGGCATTCGCTGTGGTTTGCCTCAATGGCTCTGTGCTTTGCCATCGGGATTAATTATTCGATCATCCACGCCAATAGCTTGGCACAGGCACATCTTTCCACGCTGCTGATTCTGCCTTTAGCCGGATGTTTTCTGGCCGGCACTGCTGTTTGGGGCGTGAGCCTGGTCCGTCATTTCCACCGCGTCGCCTGACACTCTAACATATGAAATGGTTCCGTTGGCTCAAATTGGCTTGCGTCGGCGCACTGGTGACGGTGGCAAGTGCGGGCGCTAGCCATGCCGTGGTGGTCGTGCCGGATTACGTCGAGGGCGAAGTGATCGTCCAGTTCCGCGCGGCAGAAACCTGGAACAGCGCCCAGTTCACCGCGACCTTGCACAGCCTGGAGCTGGCGCGGCGCTATGACTGGCTCTCCGCGCACCGGGGCCAGGTAATGTGCCTGTTGCGTTCACCCACAGAAACCACCGACACCTTGATTGCGGAGTTGAGCCAGGATCCCACGGTGGCCTTGGTCGAGCCAAATTACCTTCGCTGGCCCACGGACATGCGGACACCGAACGACCCGCGGTTCGGACAGTTGTGGGGCTTGCAGAACACCAGCCAGGCCGTCAACGGCGTCAACGGTACCGCCCACGCCGACATTGGTTTTCTCAGCGCCTGGGGCCTGGCCAGGCCGTCCGCCAACGAAGTCGTAGTGGCGGTCATTGACACGGGTCTGGACCTCACGCACCCGGACATTGTGAGCAACCTGTGGACGAATCCCGGGGAGATTCCGAACAACGGGCTGGACGACGATGGCAATGGTTACGTGGACGACGTGCATGGTTACGACTTTGTCAACGAGACCGGCGCGGTAACTGATGCCGGGTTTCACGGCACGCATGTGAGTGGGACCATCGCCGCTTCGGGCAACAACGGCCTGGGTGTGATCGGCGTTGATTTCCAGGCGCACATCATGGCGCTCAGAGTGTCCAGCGACGGAACGGTGTTCGACAGCGCCGCGATCATTGAGGCCTTGCAATACACTGCCATGATGAAAACGCGCGGGGTGAACGTGGTCGCCATCAACGCCTCCTACGGCGGCGGCAGCTACAGCAGCACCGAATCCGCCGCCATCCAGGCGGCCGGCAACGTCGGCATCATTTTCTGCGCCGCCGCCGGCAATGACGCCGCGAACAATGACACGACCCCCATTTACCCCGCAGGCTACCGCCTATCGAATATGATCGTCATTGCCGCCAGCGATCAAAACGACGCGCTGGCCACCTTCTCCGATTACGGCGCGACGACCGTGGACCTCGCCGCGCCGGGCGTCAACATCCTCTCCTGCGTGCCGGTGTCTCAGGCCGGCAACACCTCCTATGTCCAGCAAGCCTCGGCGGTTTATCAGGCCAACGCCCTGATCTATTCGGGCCTCACCACCTCCAATGGCCTTACCGCGGCGATCTATTACTGCGGGCTGGGTTACCCGACAGATTTCCCCGCTGCCGTGAGCAACAACATCGCGCTGATCCAGCGCGGCACGTTGTTCTTCTCGGATAAGGTTTCCAACGCCATGGCAGCCGGCGCGCGGGCGGCAGTGGTTTTCAACAACGTCACCGGCAATGTCAACAACGCCACCCTTCAGACCGCCGGCAACTGGATTCCCGCAATTGCAATTTCCCAGGCCGACGGCCAGTCGCTGCTCGCGGCGCTGCCCGCTTCCGGCACGGTGGTCAACGTGCCTGACCCCGCCAACATCTACCAGTTACTCGACGGCACCTCCATGGCCGCGCCCCACGTCGCCGGCGCGGTGGCCTTCGCCGCGATGAATTTTCCCGCCGAGACCGTCGCCCAACGCATCCAGCGCCTCCTCTCCAATGTCACGCCCGCCGCCGGCTTGGCCGGCAAAGTCGCCACCGGCGGACGCCTCAATCTTGCCCGTTCGGTGGACACCGACGGCAACGGCCTGCCTGATTGGTGGGAACAACAGTTCTTTGGCCGCTTGACCGGCACCGATCCCAATGCCGATCCCGACCACGACGGCGCGAGCAACCTCGCCGAGTTTCTCGCGGGCACGGACCCGACCAACTTCAGCTCCGCACTCCGCCTCACCGCGCTGCGCGCCGCCGATACAAACGGCATCGTGCTGGAATGGCCGAGCGTGATGGGCCGCTACTACCGGTTGCTGCGTGCGACGAACCTGCTCAACGGATTCGACTCCCTCGTCCTCACCAACCTCGCTGCCACGCCGCCGCTCAACACCGCAACCGATGCCGCGCCGCCCAGCGCCGGTCCGCGGTATTACCGGCTCGAACTGGAGCCCTGACCGCTGCGGCGCAGCAGCGCAACTCACCTGACCACTTGGATGCCGCAGATCTTGGGCTCACCCGCCGAGCCGCGCGTAAAGGCGATGACGATATTACCGCTGGCGTCGGGTGAAATGCCCTGGAAGTCCTTCACGACCGCCTTGTCCTTGCCCGCCTCGGCGGCGATGTCGTAGTCGCTGAGCACACGGCGGCCATTGATTTCCACGTTGAACTTGCGTTCACCCGGTTCAGCCTTCACCTCAGCGAAGTGCAGGCGAACAGTGCATGACTGCCCTTGGTTGACGTGAACCGTGTAAGTGCATTTCCCCCATCGCTCGCTCTGATAGACGGCAGAGGGAGCCGCATTGGGGGCCTGGGTATCAATAACTTTGCTAGTATCGGGCATTGAAGCGGTGCTGCCGCCCTGGTAATCGCGGTCCTGGGCAAAGGCGGGCGGCGGAGCTCCGAAGCGGAAGAAACCGATTTGGCTGCCGCCGCAGTTGATGCCCAGGATTTCACCCGCTGCATTTACAGGCATCCCCGCGGTCGCCCTTACTTGGGCCTCCATATTTGGCGCCACCGCCACAGCTCGGCTGCCAGAGGCGGACGTGGGATTCACGGTCACGTTCCAGCCATCCACGGCCAGCGTGGGCGCGTCCCCATCAAGATCACCGGCGGCGGCCTCGACGGTAAGCGTCTTGCGCTCACCTGGCAGCAGCGACAGGTAATTGTCACTATAGAACACCGGCAGGACGCGCTGACCGGAGCGGGCCTTCCGCAATTGCAGATGGCTCATCAGAGCGATGGACTTGGAGGGATTGCGCAGCACCACGTCCATGATGCACTTGCCGCCGGTATCATGCCGCGTCGCCTGGATGTCCAGCGCGACCGTAGGCAGCGCGTTCAGTGCCTGGAAGTTGTCCTCATCGCCGGGGGCGGCGCGCCAGTAGAAGTTGTCCGAAAGCAGCCGGCCCTTGCCGTCGCGCAGTTCAAGTTTGACGAAGTGGATAGCCGACGACCCGTCGGGAAAAGCGATGGCGCCGAGGTCTGTGGCGGCGCTCGGGGCGGCGGTGACGGCATCGCTGTGGGTGTATTGGATGCTGCCGTCAAGGTTGTACACTGTCGTCCTGGCCGTCGCCCCTCGCAACGGTTCGGCGGTGTTGTTGACGACCATGACATGCCAATCAGCTTGGTTCATCATGATATGGACCGGCTCGCAGGCCTTGCGCGTCCCATACAACGAGGCGTTCGGCTCCAGGTCATGGCTGTAGAGTTGCCAGACGAAGCTCGGCTGGGCCGGGCTGCTCATCCAGGTGATGACGCCGGTTTCCGGGTGGAACAGCTTGGCAAAGCGGCCTTCGTACATCGCCCGGAAACACTCATAGTTGGCGAGCTGGGATTTGCGCACGAAGTCCGGCAGGCTGGCAATCGGGCCATACCGGTCGGTGATGATATAGGGATAGCGGTCGCCCTGTTGCGCACCGCTGCAGAAATCATGCTCGGCCCAGTCGTCGTTGATGACCTCCCAATCCTTCGCCGGCATCATTGCGCGGACCGCTTCGAGCGTCGGCACGGAGATAGACCCAATCTCCGTCTTGAAGGCTTCGCTAAAGGTGTAGAACTCCCGAGGTGTTCGCCAGTGGTAAGGTCCGCCCGAGTTGACGCCCCGGCCCGAAGTCGAGCTGGGCTGGTAAAGCCGGCGCGGGTCCAGCTCGTTAATGAGCTTCTGGATGCCCTGACCGATGGCCGGGGGCGGATCGCCTTCGTTGCGCGCGCACCACAGGGCGATGCAGGCATGGTTGCGGAAGCGCAAAATCTTATCGCGCACGTTCGCCAGGTAAAGCCCCACGTCCTCCGGAATCGGCCCGTCGCCAGGGTAAGGCTCGAAGAACTCGTCCCAGAGCAGAATCCCATACTCATCGCACACGTCACAAAGATCGGCGCTGGTGCTCTGGCCAACCCAGTTGCGGATCATGGTGTAATTGGCGATTTGGTGCATCCGAACCATGGCATCCAACCGCTGCCGCGGGATGCGTTTCATCGCCTCGTCCAGGCCCCAGTCGCCCCCCTTGGCGATGACGGGCACGCCGTTGACGGACAGCGCCAGGTTCTCCGAGCCCGGCAACGTGTAAGTGATCTTGCGGACGCCAAAAGTAGTGTCCTGGGCGTCAGAGACCGTGCCATTGACCGAGAAGCTCACGTGCAGCTTGTAAAGGTTCTGAGGCCCGTAACCATTGGGCCACCATAGCCTGGGCTGGCGCAGGTGCAGCGCCGGGGTCGTCGCCGGAGTGAATGTCACCGGACGCGTCTCGTTCGCTGCGAGCGAGACGTCTTGCTTGAAGCTGGCCCCGTCAATCGTGCCGGTCAGTGTGCCGGCCTGCGGGGTGTCAGTGACGTTGCGCACGGTAGCCTGCACCGTCAGGTCCGCCGTGTCCGTGCGCGGCAACGGCAGGTCCGAGGTGACGTAGGGATCCTGCACCACCACGGGTCCACTCGCAGACAGGATGACATCCTGCCAAATACCTGTGTCGCGGTCGCGGATAGTGGGAATCCAGTCCCAGCCGATGCTGCATAGTAACGTGGGACCATCCAGGCCGGTGACCCCGCCGTTGAGTGGGCACCCGCTCGCGATAGTCTTCTCGTGCGTAGCGCCCGGGTGCGGCTGTGGCTGGACGTGGACCGCCAGCGCGTTGGCCGCGCCCACCGTGACGCAAGGCGTGACGTTAAAAATGCCGCGCGTGAACGCGCCCTTGATGGTGCCGACCTGCCGGCCATTGACCCAGACCTCGGCGATGTAGTTGATGCCCATGAAGTTGAGCCATATTTGCTTCCCGTCATAAGACTGCGCCGGCGTGAACGTAGTCCGATACCAGTAAGAAGTGCGACAGAGGCTGTCGGGGATGGTGTTCGTGCGGTTGTTCTCGCCGTAGAGCGGTTCGGGATAGACGCCGTCATTAACCAAGCTGGTCAGAACCGTGCCCGGCACCGTCGCGTGGTGCCACCCGTCCGGCTGATAATCCGTCCGCGACAAGGCCTCCCCGGTCTTGAGGACCAGGCCAGCGTCCTGCAGCTCCCAGCCCGAGGTCAGCCGCAGCGGCGCCGGCGGCCCTTTGCTCCCGGCCGCTTGGGCCGTGGAAAAGCAAAGCGGCGAAAAGGAGACGATCAGCAGCAACCAGAACGCGAACCGCTTGGTCCGCCAGTTCCGGCCATGGACGGTGATAAGATCAAATGACATGAGAAGATAAGACACGTAAGGTTCGCTCCCGTCAATACACTTGGCGTTGAGCAAAACGGCGCATTTCAATTCCCGCGCACCCGCGAGCCGGATCTCATTAACACCTCGCTTCAGCGAGGTGTATGACGCGCGCACAGCCTGTAACCGCTTCAGCGGTTTGCGGGGGAGTGAGTAAACCGCTGAAGTGGTTCCAGCGCCCCAGCACCAGCCCGCACCCCGCTGAAGCGGGGTGTTAATGAAAGGGCAGCAAAGACAAGGAGTTAGCAGGAAGTGTCGCCCCCTCACAAACTAATATACGCCCTGACCATTAGCCCCGGTTCGTTTAGCTCGTTTGGCGTTGCCGGCTCCCCAACTCCTCGTTAGGATTGGACCTGTGAATGGCGTCTGCTGTCAGGCAGGACAGATGATCAACCACGCTGGGTGGCTGGCGGTGCGGGGCTGCGGAGAGGAGTGGGCTTTCTGGACGGCTTTGTCCTTGCACCAACGCAGTCGGAAGAGCAACCGCCACCGTGATGCGGAAAAGTGGGTTCCCTGACTTTGTCTTTGCACCTATGACTTTGTCCCAAACATACTGTTCGCTGACAGGCTGCACATGAAGACCGACGCGGATTCGGCACTCGAAGGATTGTCGCGCTTTGTTCAAGTCATCGGGAGGGACACAGCGCTTCGGCAACGCTTCGGCCGGCTCGCCGGCCTGTCCCCCATCCAGAGATCCAACGAGATCCACGTAATGGCGGACCAAATGACAACAGAGCACAAAGACCCCGAACTCGTCGCCTTGTTCAGGTTGTTTGCGGATGCCAGGGTATTTGAGGCAGCCGTGGTGGCCCTGCGGGAGTGCGTATACGTCAAGGACTGAGAGATGCAAAGCCTGGCAGCGGAGCATGGTGCAGGCAACAGCGCGGTTGCGTTCACGTTCCATGTCGGACGTTCCTGGCGCCCCGCGCCTGAGCAGCATCGTTCGGCCCGTCACCTGATTTCGCATGAACGTAAATGAGATCAACGCTTACCTGCAACAAGCACGGGAGATTATCGGAGACAGGTCCCCGTCCGAGATCGCTTACGACGACTCCGTCGTAGCGCACCTCAGCCGGGGAAAGGACATCAAACGAGCCATTCGAGCCGCCAACCAGGAGCACCCGGAAGAAGCCCTGGAGCCGGGGCCGGAACACTGGGCAGATTTGGCTGTCCGTTACGAATACATCCTGGAGCACAAGGCCATCCTGAAGACGTTGGGGATGAAGGAATGAGGGACGTTTTACTCGACGTGGGCGCATCCGCAAGCCTCCCACCGCGTCTGGATTGTGCCCTGAGGGAAGCGCGAAAGGCTGTCCACTTTGCTCACTGGCATGTTGGGCGTTGCGCACGGGTACGCCTCTGGTAGAATGGATCCATGCCGAAGCAGTGGTTGGATGAAATGCGCGTGGACCGCCAGGCCTTTGAGGTAACGACCTTTGCCGCGGCGGAGGAAGCGGACCTGCAGTATTGGCGTTCCCGCACCCCCGACGAGCGTCTCGAAGCGCTGGAACTGAGCCGGCAAATCGCTTATGGCTACGATCCGACTGCCCGCGGACTTTCGCGACTTTTTGAAGTTGCTGAATTCCCACCGCGTTGAATACCTCTTGGTCGGGGGCTACGCGGTCTGTTACTACGGTTACTACCGCACTACAGCGGACATGGACTTGTGGATTGCGGTCAATCGAGAAAACGCCGCGAAGATGGTCCCCCTCATTCGAGAGTTCGGCTTTGACGTGCCGGAGCTTTCGGAATCGCTCTTTTTGCACAAGGGCCGCATTGTTAGAATGGGTGTTGAACCAGTGCGGATTGAGATTCTGACAGAAATCTCCGGCTGTGAATTCTCCGAATGCTACGCACACAGGATTGAGGCAACCTTGGATGGTATTCCGGTGACGATCATCGGCCTGGCCGATCTGATCAAGAACAAGCTCAAGAGCGGGCGGCTCAAGGACCTCGACGACGCCCGAAAGTTGAGTTGAGCGTTACTTGCTGAGATCAACGCCTGCTTGCAGCCAGCGCGGGAGATTATCCGAGACAGGTCCCCGTCCGAGATCGCCTACGACGACTCCGTCGTAGCGCACTTCGGCCGGGGAAAGGACATCAAACGAGCGATTCGAGCCGCCAACCAGGAGCACCCGGAGGAAGCCCTGGAGCCGGGGCCGGAACACTGGGCAGAATTGTCTGCCCGTTACGAATACATCCTGGAGCACAAGGCCATCCTGAAGACCTTGGGGATGAGAGAATGAGCGCGCGTAGCAGTATTGGTTTCGAGGTCAACACGCACCCGAGAATGCGGAAAGTAAAGTAACAAAGGCCGAAGATGACCTGCAAGTGGCTCAGTGGCAGAAGGTTACGCAATCAACATGGGAGCTACACCAGGGTATCGCCGGGGTCCCTCCGGAGTATTGCCGGGGCAGGACTGCGGGGGATGGCAGAGCCGACCCGGAAAGCAGTTGCCCGTTCGGGTCCTGAGATTGGGCTCGATAGAGTCCGACGCCGGAAGTCCGAACGCGCGACAGCTTACGGCGGACACGAAGCCCTTGCGCAGGCCGCACTTTGGCCTTCGGGCTTCGGCCTTCCTTCGGATTTCGGATTTCGGCCTTCGGCGTGCCCCTCGTTTCCGCTTGCCGCGCCTCTGCGAACCCGCTATTCCCCTCGCATGGAGCCCCACGAAGCCCTGGTGGCGCTGAATCTGATTGAGCACGTCGGCCCCGTCCGCGTGCGGCAATTGCTCGAGCACTTCGGCGACCCGCCGGCCATCCTGCGGGCGTCCAGGTCCCAATTGCTCCAAGTCCGCGGCATCGGTGAAGACACCGCCGAGGCCATCGCCGCCTGGGAGAAGACCATCGACCTGGCTGCCGAGCTCAAGCGCATCGCGGATTCCGGCTGCCGCATCGTGACGCAAGCCGACCCCGAATACCCGGAGCTGCTGCGCCAGATTTACGACCCGCCGATTGTGCTCTACGTCAAAGGGGCCCTGAGTGTGAAGGACAAGAACTCCGTCGCCATGGTCGGCTCGCGCATGACCACGCATTACGGCATCGAAGCTGCCCGCAAGCTGGCCTACCAGCTTGCCTACCTCGGCGTCACCGTCGTCAGCGGCGGTGCACGCGGCATCGACACCGCGTCCCATCAAGGCGCCTTGAGCGGGAAAGGCCGCACCATCGCCGTGTTAGGAACAGGCATCAACCTGGTCACGCCGCCCGAGAATGCGAAGCTGTTCGAGCAGATCGCCGCCAACGGCGCGCTGATTACCCAGTTTCCCTTCAATCGCCCCGCCGACAAGCAATCCTTCCCCATCCGCAACCGCATCGTCGCCGGCATGACGCTCGGCACGGTTGTCGTCGAGGCCAACCTGACCAGCGGCGCGCTCATCACCGCCAACTTCGCCAACGAATACGGCCGCCAGGTCTTCGCAGTCCCCGGCCGCATTGACTCGCCGCGGAGCAAAGGCTGCCACGACCTCATCAAGAAAGGCGCTAAACTTTGCGAAGGCGTGGAAGACATCCTGAGCGAGTTCGAATACCTGTTCCCGCCCAGCAACCGCCCCCCATCCGCCAGCGAGACGGGCGTCCTCCCGGCGCTGGAGCTGAGCGAGAATGAGCAGAAGGTCTATGCGGCCCTGGACCACGAAGAGATCAGCATTGACGAGGTGATCCGCAAGTGCGGTCTGCCCAGTTCCGCCGTGTCCGTCGCTTTACTCAGCCTGGAAATGAAACGGCTCATCCGCCAATTGCCGGGGAAGATGTTTGTGCGCAACGGCTGACACCACTGTTGGCGCAGCACTCGGTAGGAACGGGGAGTTATCCAGAGGGGATTCTCTGGTTGACTGATTTAACCGACCTGCATTTCCACAGAATGATCACGGTGGTCGTCCAGTAAGGGGATGATATTACCAGCGGGCGCCTGACCGTCGAGGGAGAGTCGGCTGCCGCCAGGAGCGGCATCCGGGAGTCTGGTGATGCGAATATGGTAAGGAGTCTCGCGATAGCGGTAGTGAAGGGTGAACGCGTTCCATGTCCCAGGAAGGCTGGGCGTAAGGCGCAGTTGGTTGCCTTCCAGATTCACGCCGAGCAGGGTTTCGAGCAGGAGCCGATACATCCAACCCGCAGACCCGGTGTACCAAGTCCAACCGCCACGGCCAGTGTGGGGCGCGACGGCATAGACGTCGGCGGCCACGACGTAGGGTTCAACCTTATAGGTCGAGACTTGGCTGGGGGTGGCAGAGTGGTGGACGGGGTTCAGCAGAGCGAACAAGTCCCAAGCCCGGTCCTTTTCTCCCAGGAGGGCGAAGGCCATGGTGGTCCAGAGGGCGCCATGGGTGTATTGGCCCCCGTTTTCGCGCACGCCGGGGATGTAGGCTTTGATGTAGCCCGGATTGAGGGAGGAGTGATCGAAAGGGGGATCGAATAGCTGGATCAACCCGGCTTCGCGGCGGACAAGGCGCTGATCCACGGCTTGCATGGCCTGGATAGCTCGCTGGGGGTTGCCGGCGCCGCTGATGACCGACCAGCTTTGCGGCAGGGAATCGATCTGACATTCCGGATTACTGCTGGAGCCCAGGGGCTCCCCATTGTCGAAGTACGCGCGGCGATACCACTGGCTGTCCCAGGCGTTCTGCTCGATGTTCTGCCGCAATTGATAAGCCTGGGCGAGGCAACGCTCGGCAAAGGCAGCGTCGTTCCGTCGGCGCGCCAAGGCTGCAAATTGGGTCAGCACGTCGTAGAGGAAGAACCCCAGCCAGACGCTTTCGCCGCGTCCGTCCTTCCCCACCAGATTCATGCCGTCGTTCCAGTCGCCGCCACCCATGAGCGGCAGGCCATGCTGGCCGAATTTAAGCCCGCGCTCGATGGCGCGAACGCAATGCTGATACAGCGAGGCCGACGTTTCCGAGCGATTGGGCAAGTCGTAATAAGATTCCTCGTCTGGTTTGAGGGGCCGGCCTTCGAGAAAAGGAACGGACTCGTCGAGCACGCCGGTGTCGGCGACGCACGCGACGTAGCGGCAAGTGGCGTACGGCAGCCATAGGAAGTCATCAGAGCAATGCGTGCGCACGCCGCGGTTGCTGGGAGGATGCCACCAATGCTGCACATCACCTTCGCGGAACTGATGCGCCGCGGCGCGCAAGAGATGCTCGCGGGTGAGGGCGGGCTTGGCATGCACCAGCGCCATCACGTCCTGCAATTGATCGCGGAAGCCGAAGGCGCCACCGGATTGGTAAAAGCCGGTGCGGGCCCACAGGCGGCCGCTCAAGGTCTGGTACAACAGCCAGCCGTTGGCCATCACATTAACGGCGGGATCTGGGGTTTCGACCTGCACGGCACCAAGCGCCCGATTCCAATACTGCCAGACTCCTTCGAGGGCCGCATGGCTGGCCTCCGGGGGGCGATAGCGGCGGATCAAGGTCTGCACATCAGCGACGCTCCGCCCCACCCCGAGGCGGAAGGTGGTTTCCTGTTGTTGCCCGGCAAGGAGATCAAGGGTCACTTGCACTGCGGCGCAAGGGTCCAACCCCGCTCCTGTTTTCCCTGACAGCCGCGTCCGCTTGAGGGCCGCCGGATTGGACAGGCTCCCGTTGCGGCCTAGAAACTCCCTTCGATCCCCGGTAAACGTTCGCCTCGACTCACTCACGTCCACGAAGACGATGCGTTCGGCAAACTCGGTATTGAAAGGATTCCGTGCCAGCAGCGCGCCGGTCTTAGGGTCCATCTCGGTCTGGACGTGCAGCAAGCTTTTTTGGCGCAACTCTCCCAGCACCCATTCCCAGTAGCCGGTCACGGACAAACGGCGCGGCCTCCCCGAGAGGTTGCGCAGCTTCAAGACGGCGAACTTTACGGGCGCGTCCATAGCCACATAGACGGTCAACTCGGAGGCGATGCCGTTTTCGGTGTGCTCGAACACCGAATAGCCAAAGCCGTGACGAATGACGTAGGGTGTGGCACCCCGTGCGGGCTGCGGCGTGGGCGACCAGAATTGTCCCGTCTGTTCGTCCCGGACGTAGAACGCTTCACCGGTGGTATCGGTGACGGGATCATTGTTCCAGGGCGTCAGGCGAAACTCATGGCAGTTCTCGACCCACGTGTAGGCGCTGCCGCTCTCGGAGATGACCGTTCCGAAATAGGGGTTGGCCAGCACGTTTACCCAGGGGGCGGGCGTGACCCGGTCCTCTGATAACGTAATGACATATTCACGTCCATCACGGGTGAAACCGCCCAACCCATTGTGAAATATCAAGTCCCGCTGCGGGAGCGGCTCAGGAACATCGCGCGGCACGGAGCGGACAGGCCTGAGCAAAGGTAGGATCGGCTCAGGGAGACCGGGACGTTCCAGTTGTTCGGTCAACGTTCCGTTTTCATCCGCCAGTACCAGGCGCGCGACCGACTGGAGCAACACCCGGTCTTCACTGGAGACTTGTTCCAAGCGCCGGACAAAGATGCCGCCTGGCTTGTCGAGCATTTGGTCTTCGATGCCCGAGGCAATCATGCGGAGGATTTGGTCCTGCAACGGCTGGCGATAGACGGAAACGTCTTCATTGAGAATCACCAGGTCAACGGGCAATCCTTTCATCCGCCAGTAGGAATGGGCTTGGAGAAGTTGCTGGACGAGCTCGATTCTAGTGGAGTCACTGATGCGCAGCAAAACGATCGGCGCGTCACCGGAGATGCCATAACCCCAAAGGCCGCTTTGGCCGCGCCGGTTATTGAGCAGCACACTGGGAGTGGCACGGCGGGCCGGGTTAGCGTAAATCAATGGACTCGCCAGCCGAGCATAGAGCTGGGCGTCGGCTTCGGAAGCGTTAAGGTGGCGCAGGGTGACCTGGCTGTGGGTCCACGCGAGCTCCAAGGCCCGGTCGGCCATGCGTGGGTTGTAGTATTTTTCCACCAGCGCGAGCGCCGCGTCCCGGGTTTCCGCTAATCCCATGACGAGATCGATGCGAGCAGTTTCGTGGGGCGCTAATGTGACCGTGCGCCGCAATGAGCTGATAGGATCCAACACGGAGCCGGTCGTGTTGGATAGCGGTGAAATGCTCTGGAGAGCCGCTGGCTCAGCGAGGGTCCGGCCTCGCCCGATGAACCTGGCGCGATCGGTCTCGCACGATACCTCGCCCTGCTGGCCACCTTGGCCGACCATGAAGTTCAGGAGCCAGGGCGGTTTGTCCCCTTCGGAACGGGGGCGGCGGGTGCAAAGAACGGCTGGGCGCGGGCGCAGGAACTCGGTTTGCACGAACAGATTACTAAAGGCGGGATGGGAAAGGTCGGTCGCGGGCAGCGCGAGCACGACTTCGGCGTAACTGGTCACCTCGATGACTCGCGGCGCATGGGAATGGTTGGTGAGCGTCACGCGGCGCAGTTCGACATCGTCTTCGGGCGAGACGCTGATGTCGGTGTGGATTTCCAGGCCGGCATGGTGCTGGCGAAACTCGGCACGGGCTTGCGTGAAGATGGCCTCGCAACGTTTGGTGGCGCGTCCGCAAGGTTGCTGGGAAGCGGACCAAAATTCGCCCGTGGCCAGATCACGCAAATAGATAAAAGTGCCCCAGCAATCGCGCGTGGTATCCTCGCGCCAGCGGGTGACAGCGAGGTCCCGCCACCGGCTGTAACCGCCGCCCGCGTTGCTGACCACGACATGATAGCGCCCATTGGATAACAGATGGACTTCGGGCGCATGCAGATTGACATTGGTGAAGACGCGCATGAGGCCCTCGCTGTCATCCCCAAGCTTCCGCGACTTCACCAATTCATAATCTTCGGAGAGCACCTTGGCGATTGTGTTGGGCACGCGCTCCTGCAAGAGCAAGTCCGCGGCTCTGAAGGAGGGGCACGACATGAAGCGCCGTTGCATGGGACAGTCCAGCAGCCAATACGCCAGGCCGAGAAGGCTCATTCCTTGATGATGGGCCATGAACGAGCGGATGGTGACGCTGGATTGGCCTGGCGGCAGACGGGAAGGTGTATAGTCCACCGCCTCGTAAAACCCGTATGCCCCGAGGCGCCCTTCGGCAGCGAGTTTTGCCAGATTGTCACAGGCTTCCCGGGGCGCGACCATCAGCGCCATCGCGGTGGCATAAGGAGCGATCACGAGGTCCTCCGCCAAGCCCCGCTTCAGGCCAAGCCCCGGCACGCCAAATGCGCGGTACTGGTAGTTCAGATGGACGTCGGTCCGGTTGTAACCCGATTCGGAAATACCCCAGGGAACGCCGCGCAGTTGGCCGTATTTGATTTGCTGGCGGACGGCCCCTTTGCATGTCTGATCCAGCAAGGTGTTTTCATAATTTGGCATGACCAGCAGCGGCATCAAGTACTCGAACATCGATCCGCTCCACGAAGCCAATACGGGATCACCCCGTAAAGCGACAAGCAGACGTCCCAGAGAGAACCAGTGGTCCTGTGGAACCTGCCCCTGGGAGATAGCAACGTAGCTGCATAGTCGAGCCTCGGACGCCAGCAGGTCATAGAAGCTGGCATCACACCGGCTTTCGGCGACGTTGAAACCGATGGAGAAGAGTTCTCGCGCGGGGTCGAACACAAGGCTAAAGTCCATCACGGCCATCTCGGTGGCTTGCCGAGCCAAGGCCTCCAGAGCAAGGATGCGCTGGCGGGCGCGACTGCTGGCTTCCCGCAGGGATTGCAGCCATTGGGCAAGCACCGCTTCCTCCTCGGGTTTCCGGGCCAGGGCAGGTTCCACGGAGAGGGTTTGCAGCGTTGCGTCGATCAATGGACAGAGGGATTGATCCAATTCTGCAACCTGGCGCAAACTGGGCGTCTGATCGAGTTGAACGAGCTTCCCTGAGATCTGCCCCGCCGATGCCGGGGCCAAAGTCAACCAGGGCGCGAGGAAAAGCAGGTCCTCCAGGGGCGCCTGGCAATCTCGCAATAGGGTCTGGGTCCACCATTTCAATTCCTCCTCCGCTCCCGGCTGTAACGTTGCCGCCAATGCGGCCGCCCGAGTGGTCGCTCGCTGGAGCAGGTCAACTCCAGCACGCAGAGTCGAGGTTGGCTGCGCCAGCTCCGCCTCGAGGCGCTCCAGCTCGGGACTTCGACCGGTCAGCTCACGGAGAATGCCCACGGTGTCGGATAGGCCAACGAAAACTTGAGGGCCGAGGATTGGTTGGGCGGGTAATTCCGCCAGACCAGGGCCCAGGGTCAGCAAATGGCCTGCAAGGTTGCCGCTGTCCACACTGGAAACATAGAGCGGCAGCAAGGGCTTGAGGGTTCGAGTATCATACCAATTGAAAAAGTGGCCCCGATATCGTTCGAGGCGTTGCATGACCCCCAAGGCGTCCTGTGTGCGCCGCAGGAGTTGGCCGATAGAAAGATAGCCGAAATCGCTCGCGGCCAGGTTGGCGAGCAAGGCCAATCCCATGTTGGTGGGAGACGTGCGTGATGCCACCACGGGGACAGGCTCCTCCTGGAAATTATCCGGCGGCAGCCAGTTATCTTGCGCCGTGACGAAGGTCTCGAAAAAGCGCCAGGTCTTACGAGCCGTGCGCCGAAGAAAGGCCAATTGCCTTGGTTTTGACTGCGGCAGCGCTGAGGGCTCGATGGGCTGGCTGATGCGCCATGCTATCCAGGGGGAGGCGAGCCAGAGGCCCAGGATAGGCATGGTCAACAGCAACTGAGAGGGTTGCGTCATGGCCAGGAAAACTCCGGAGCCCAGAGCGACCAAAGGCGCGATCCACATGGTCGCATAAAATCCCGGGAGACTGCTGCGGGCGGTGCGCTCCGCATCGCTGGCGGTTTGCCATTCCAGAAGCCGCTTGCGAGTAAACAGCAAGCGCACCAGCGTGCGACCGATGGCATCGAGGCTGATAAAAGCGTCGTATGGCAGGAACACGAAACTGAGCAGGGCTTGGCCGAGCTGACGTGCGGACGAGCCGACCAGCCCGCGCAGGTGCAACCGAATCGACACGTCCCGCGGCTTGCGGAAGAGCTCGACGGCCATCGACAACCAAGCCGGCAGGGTAATGATCGAGAGGACCAGCAGGGGGCCGCTGGAACCGAGGCCGGGCAGCAGTATCCAGTTGCCCAGCAACATCAGCAGCAGGGCTGCGGGGACCAGGCTGCGCCGGAGATTGTCGAGAATCTTCCACTGCGACAAACCGGAAAGGGGATTGGCGATGCGCCGGGCATCCGGTCCCGGAACGCGGGGCAAAAGCCACTGGGCGATTTGCCAGTCGCCGCGAATCCAGCGGTGGCGCCGATTGATGTCGGTATTGTAACGGGAAGGGTATTCTTCGTACAACTCGACGTCGCTTACCAGCGCCGAGCGGGCATGGCAGGATTCAATCAAATCATGGCTCAGCACCGTGTTTTCCGGGAAGCGGCCGGCGACGGCCTGTTGAAATGCATCCACATCGTAGATCCCCTTGCCAATAAACGAACCCTCCTGAAACACATCCTGGTAAACATCGGAAACCGCGCGCGTGTAAGGGTCAATGCCGACGTCGCCGGCAAAGAGTTTGACGAACCAGGAACGTCCGGCGCTGGGCAGGCTCACACCCACACGCGGCTGCAGGATGCTGTAGCCTTCGGTGACCACGCCCTTTGCCGAATCGAACTGCGGCCGGTTCAGCGGATGAGCAATTGTTCCCACGAGCTGGCGGGCGGCATCGCGAGGAAGCTGAGTGTCGGTGTCGAGGGTGATGACAAACCTAATGCCCGACAGAATGGAAGCGTCGCCGACTACCTCGGAAAAGCAGTCTCGGGCCCCCCCGCGCAGCAGGGCATTGAACTCGGTCAATTTGCCCCGCTTGCGTTCATAACCCATCCACAGGGCTTCGGCTTTGTTCCAGCGGCGGGGCCGGTGGAACAGAAAGAAGATGTTGGGCCGGTCGGACTGGTACTTGGCATTGAGCGTTTCGACGCCTGCCCGCGCAAGCCGAAGCAGTGATTTGTCTAACGGCTGAGTCTCCTCGGGCGCGTCCTGGAAATCAGTCAGCAAAGCGAAATAAAGCTGCTTGTCGCGGTTCGCCAGGTAATGAATCTCCAGGCTTTCGACGAGCCGGGCGACCGCTCCGGAACTGGTCAACAGGGTCGGCACGACCACCATGGTCCGGCACTCAGCAGCGATGCCGGCGGAGTAATCCAGGCGCGGAAGCAGGCAGGGTCTGACCAAGAAAGTGGAAAGCCAATTCATCAACGAGACGGCCAGTTGACTGGAACAGAGGAGGACCACGAGCGTGAAGAAAGCCAGCTTCCAGCCCTGCACCTCGATCGCCCGCGCCTGCTGGATAAACCCGAAGGTTACCAACGCCGTGAGCAACAACACCCCGCCCACGTAGAAGGCCAGCGGAAATTGGCGGATGCGCCGTTCGATGGCTGTTTGCCGGGGATGGCGCGTGAGTGCTGCGCGTTCAAGTGCGACTAGGCCTTTGTCGATCAGGTAGAAACCCACATGAGCGGTGCGGTCTTGAATTCCTTTCTCCCGAGCGCTCGCTTCGGCTAATTGGATTGCCTTTTTCGCCACTTCCAACTCCAGAAGCCGGCTGTGGCGGGCGGTGGCCTCGACAGAATGGCGATAACGATCGCGGGTGAAGAAGTCCATGGCCCCGTACACCCCGGCGGGGTCGAGGCGGAGCGTCTGCTCGACCTGGCTCATGGCCTCGACAAACTCGCGCCAATCCAGGGAGCCCAGGAGGCGCAGGCTGTTGATGGTATGACTGACAGAGACCTGGTCGGCGGCCTGGTTCTGGCTCTCGAGCTGGACCAGTTGGTCGATGAGCAGCCCCTGGTCCGTGAGCCGCTGCTCGAGCCAGGCCCGTGCCAGATGCATCACCGGGCTTTGGCGTGACAAGCGTTGAGAGAACTCCGCCACGAAGGCGCTGGATAAGGGCAGCGTGGATTGCGCCATATCGGCCACCACGACGACGAGGTGCGAGGGATTCTTCTCCGTCATCTCCTGCAAACGCTCCACCCACAGGTCAGCGAGGTCGCGATCATGCCGCGCGATCATCAACCGGGAGGTGACCCGTCGCAGGTTTTCAATCAAGGCTAGCCGGAGCATGATCGGAATGGCCCACAACTCGCCCAGTTTCAGGGCCGATACAGTTTGGTAAGCCTCGATGAACGCCCGCAGCGGCTCGGCATCGATTTGCGCATCCACATGCGAAATCAATTCGAGCACGAGGTCATAGACTCGCGGAAGCCCGGCGGACGGACCCGACCGGAGGCGGGGCAATTCACGGCTGTAACCCCGAGGCAAATGCCGGCGGGCCATCTGGATTTGCTCTTCGATTAAGTAGAAGTTGTCGAGCAGCCATTCGGCCGCATGGGTGACGCGCCGGGTTTGGTCCACGGCCTGAGTCGCGCGATTATAGGCTCGGAGGATTTGTTCATTTTCATCCAGCCGTGCGAGCAGCCGGTTGGAGCCCCGTTTCGTTACAACCCGATGGTCTTCGGCCAGGGCTTTGGCATGCTGGACCATTTGGTCGAGGCTGAAGACCTCCGCTCGCAGGGGTGCTTCATCAGAGAAAGGGCGCGCCTGCCCATACTTAGCCACTCGGCTGAGCAAGGCTTCCAGGCCCATTTTCTTCCCGGATACAGCGTTCACAATGAAATGGCTAGGTCTCGGTCATGCTGCGTTCAACGCGTGGCGTGCCGCAACGGCATGCAATAGTCATTCCAGCGCCGCGGACAAATCGGCAGGTCCTTTCCTTGCATCCGCCTGTCCGTTTCGGGCAAAGGCGCCGCAAATTGCCAGGTAGACGAGGCTACAGGAGAACAATAATCCCCCGATGAGTAGGACGGCCTGAAAACCAATAGCACCGGAAGACCGATTCGGCAAACTGCTCCGAGGAAAATGGCTCCGACCAAAGGGATGACAGTGTCAACATTATCAGTCGCGATGGCGGGAGCACCGGCGCATGGCCAAATAGCCGATGAGCGCTCCAACACCAAAGGCGATGCCGATAGCTTGATAAGGATTATCACGCACGACTTGGTCGGCAGCTTTCGCGCCTTCGACCGCTTTGTCGCGAACACGGCCCGCGATGTCCTTGGCGTTCTCCAGCGCGGCGGCGAGCCGCTTGCGAGCTTCCGCGACTTTTTCTCCGGCTACATCGGCGGTAGCGGCCATCAAGGCGCGCGCATCCTCGGCGAGCGAGCCCAAGTCATTGCTGTGTGATTGTGTGTGGTTGCTCATATTTGAGGTGCTCTTAAGCTTCGCACGTGCCACGATGCTCCGTGATGGCCGGCTGAGCACAACCAGCGCGAGGTCGCCGCCTTCTAAAACGCTACAAATGCCCCGCCATTAACCGCGAACGGGGCAAAGCTGATAACGCGAGGGAAAGACCATTGCGCGTTGGCGCGCGGCTTCTGAAGTCCGAACTGGCCCTCGCGGACGTGCAAAATGCAATGGGGGCAGTGCAAAGTGCATGGTTTCACCACTGGCAATCTGCACCCCTAGCGCGCACATTCACCCTAAATATAAATGGTCCATTCTACACACGCAGCAAGATCATCGGGACGGTCGTCATCGAACCCTGCCACTTGCCGGGGAAGATGTTTGTGAGGAACTCCTGACTGTCCCAGGTACTCAGATGTAGTACATCTTTTCCTTCTCAGCGCTTTCTTCGAGCAAGCGCTGGAAAGTGATTGCGCCCACGGCGTCTTCCACTGCTTGCCGGAGTTTGTGCCAGGCGCGCCGCAGTTCTGGTGGTCCGCCCGAGTTGCTCAGTCCCGGCGCGTCGAACAGCGGCCCATCCACGGCCTGCAACACGTCGCCCAATGTGATTTCGGCCGGCGGGCGGGCGAGCAAATAGCCGCCGGACATCCCGCGTACGCTGCGGAGAATGCCCTTAGCCTTCAACTCGAGGAGGATCTGGGGGAGGTACTTCGGCGGCAGCCCCTGCTCTTCCGCTACTTGATCCATGGTCATTGCGACATGGTGCGGGTAATGGCGCGCCAAACCCAGCACCGCCCGGGCCGCATAATCGCTCTTCACCGATAGCTTCACCCGCGCAACTTAGGCAGAGTAGCCGGAATCCGCAATCAAAACGGCCTTGGCGCGGCCAAGCGGCGAATACCTCAAGCGTGGGCTTCCCTACTCGGACTTTGAGCTTTGGACTTTAGACATTGGACTTGCCCGTCCGAGCCGTTCTTTCATCCACGCCAGGGTTTTGGCCCACATCTCGGGCGTATAGACGTGGCCTTGGCCGGCATAGATGAAGCTTTGGCATTCGGCCTCCTGGGCGTAGAGCCTATACACCGCGCGCACGGGCTTTTCAATGGCGCGAATGCCATCCGCCGGTGAGCCGCCGTCCTGGTCGCCGTTCATGAACAAGACGGGCCGCGGCGCGATCAAGGCCACGACGGCTTCCGTATCGAAGTGATTCAGCAGCTTGGGCACAAAGTAATAAATGCCATGTTCCTTCAGGGATTCATGCTCGATCAGGTTCTGGTAACGCGTCAGGCAGGCGACGGCCACGCCGGTCTGGATGCGCTCGTCCAGGGCCATCAGCCACCACGAGCGCGTCGCCCCCATGCTCATGCCGGTGACACCGATCCGGCGGGCATCCACCTCGGGGCGAGACGCCAGGTAATCCAGCGCCATCAAGTCATCGCGCAGCATCATACCCCAGAGCGTGCGCCCGACCCAGAGGTTGAACTTGCTCGCGGTCATTTCACCGTTGCTCCCCGTGTCGGCTGGACCGCCGGGGCCCCGCCCATTGCGCTCGCCGAAGCAGCAGGCGTCGATGCCCAGCACGACGAATCCAAGCTTCGCCAGGGCCGGCCCCGGCGGTTCGGGCGTGTGTTTGGCTTGAAACAGCTCTTCCTTTCCGATCTCGTAATCGCCGCCGTGCCAATGGCAGTAGAGGATCGCCGGCGCTTTGTCCGGAATCGTCTTCGGCCGGAGCAGGTAGCCCGGCACCGTGGACCCGGCGCCGTTATCGAACTGGAACTTCTCCACCACGTAATCCCCCCGGTCCTCAGTGGAAAGGGTTTCTACTTTGGGCAGGCTCGGCCGAGGCGGCAATTTGCCCAGCAACCCCCAAAGCTGCGCGCGCACCTGCTTGCGCTGGCTCTCCCACGCAGCCCGGGATGCGGGCACGGCAAAGGCCGGGGCGAGGTCGGACTTCGCCAGCCAGCGCGCGGCATCGGATGGGTTGGTCTGGGCCATCAGGACATTCGGCGCAGCCTAAAGCAGCGCCGCCGCCAATAGTGCGCTGCCGCAAGGGAAGTTTCGATGCATATTTTGGCGGGGAGATGCGAGCCGAATCACGAGGCGGATTCTGCCTCGCCTGCCGGAAAGTGCAATGCTCGACGAACGCGCCGCCTCGGGACGCCCGATTTGACAAGGCGCTAGCGGGGTACATGTTGTCTTAAACATATGGTCAGGAAACCTTATGAAAGCTAGAAATACCAATTACGCTGGCGCAGCCCGGCAGGTGCCCGTTTCCACGGACCAGCAGCCGGTCGCCTCGCCGTCCGCATCAGCCCCAGCCGGGGATGACGCGCTGTTCGACGCCTACTCGCGGGCGGTGATCCGCTCGGCTGACCAAGTCGGGCCGTCCGTTGTGAACATCGAAGTCCGGCGGCGCTCCGGCGAGCGCCTGGGCAGCGGCTCCGGCTTCATCATCACGCCGGATGGATTCGTGCTGACCAACAGCCACGTTGTGCATGGCGCCGAACGGGTCGAGGTCACGCTGGCCGATGGCCGCCACCCCGACGCGCACGTGGTCGGCGACGATCCGGATACAGACCTGGCGGTGGTTCGGATTTACGCGCCGCAACTGCATCCAGTCCGGTTGGGCGAATCCCGGAGCGTGCGCGTGGGACAAGTTGCCATCGCGATCGGCAATCCGTACGGATTTCAGTGCACTGTGACGGCCGGGGTCGTCAGCGCCCTGGGCCGGTCCTTCCGAGCCAATACCGGGCGGCTCATCGACGACGTCATCCAAACGGACGCCGCGCTGAACCCCGGCAACTCCGGCGGGCCGCTGGTCAATTCGCGGGGTGAAGTCATTGGCGTCAACACCGCCGTCATTCTGCCGGCCCAGGGGATTTGCTTCGCCATCGCCATCGATATGGCTAAATACGTTGCAGGCTGGCTTATCAAAGACGGCAAGATCCCGCGCAGCTACATCGGCGTAGGCGGACAGAACGTGCCGCTGCTTCGCCGGCTCGTGCGACATTATCGGTTGAAGGCGTCAAGCGGGGTGCAGGTGATCGCGATTGCGCCCAGTAGTCCAGCTCGGCGCGCGGGATTGCGCGAGGGAGACGTGATGGTGGAGTTCAACGGCCAGCCAGTCCCGTCCATTGACGCGCTGCACAAGCTGCTGACGGCTGACCGCATCGGCGTCGAGTCCCCGCTGACGATTCTCCGTGGCACGGAGAAGCTGTTCCTGCCGATCACTCCGCAGGAATCGGGGCACTTCTGAGGTTTCCGTTCTATCCTTAAGGCCGCCTGAAGCCGAGAAGGAGGATCACCAAATCAATCACGAATAGCAGCACGATTGTTACCTCCAAGATCAGCATCCAGCGGTTGGTGTGATCGTGGTTGAGCAGTTGGTAGAGGTCGTCCAGCGTCTGCAGTTTCTTGTCGATGGTGCGGTGCCAGTCGCCCAGGTGAAACCGGGCGGAGATGTTCTCGTAAATGCGCGTCAGGTGCCAGTCGCCGAAGAACTTGGTGATGTTAGATAGCTCATCGCTGAACCGCGTCAGGTCGATGCGGATTTCGCGCAGCTCGCGCAATACGGCGGCCCGCCCACGCGTCGGCCGCGGGCTCAGGTCGCGATAGGCCCGTTCGAGGGAGTCGTCCAGGATGCGGTCGTAGGCTTCCAGTTCGGCTAATTGCAGGTTGGCCAGCTCCATCACGTAGAGCGTCTCCTCAAAGTTCTGGGGCTCATCGATGATCAGCGCGGCGTCCCAGTCGATCACCACCAGGTCGCGCTCATAGTAGCTGAGGAAACGGCCGGTGGATTCGTCCGCTTCCTGCTTCGAGAGGTGGTAAACGTCCGGCTCCTGCGTCAGCAGCGACGCGACGGCGCGCCGGTTGGCCCGCCGCCAGGTCTCGGCGCCCACCGTAGTGCCTTCCTCGGTCAACAGCGGGGATTCAAAGCAGAAAACCGTGTAGGCCTCTTCATCCGCGAGCTGGCTCACTGGCCGGACGTAGTGCGATGCCAATTCGCTCCGCACCTCTTCCGCCAGGCGGCGCACCTCATCAATACGCAAACTAAGATACCCCGCGGCACGAACAATGTCTAAGGCCAGGGCGAAACGAGTCAAAACACCCAAAACGTCCCCTGCCCGCCCTCGCCCACCCGACCTTCTGCCTTCGACCTCTCCCGGGCAGCCCCCTGTTCTACCGGTGATGCCCCGGAAGGGGCCTGGCGATAACCCCGCGTGTACCCGGCGTTGATCAGAATAGCCCCTTTACTTGCGAGGCATCCTTACCACTGTCGGCGTCCGGCGTGCTTTGTGCACATGAAGCTCACGAGCGCTTGGAGGCGGCCTGATCGGGTGTGAGAGAGAATTCTGGTCAAGGTGAGACGGGGTTGGCACCGCGTAGCGGTGTTTTGAACATAGCCGGGCGGCTTCAGCCCCTGGTGCGCAAGCAGCAAGCACCGAAGCGTTGCGTTGCGGCGGCTGAAAGGTATAGCAGCGCCAGATCACCGCCTTGGCAATACCATAGTAGCTAGCATGTTGCAAGCATGTTCCTAGGATGTTCCTTGCTTGTTCTTAGCTTTCCCCTCCCTCCATCTCCGCCGCCAAAACCTGCCCGCCTCACGAATTGGCGCTGCCCTCCTCCCCT
>Ga0182014_10001224_pt1 | contig 34697 bp, 28 predicted proteins | sample 612S2DmetaG_FD_120489 | JGI IMG/M metagenome (GOLD analysis project Ga0182014, IMG submission 120489) | Permafrost microbial communities from Stordalen Mire, Sweden - 612S2D metaG | ecosystem: Environmental > Terrestrial > Soil > Wetlands > Permafrost | place: Sweden: Stordalen | collected... | reverse complement strand
TCAGCGGGTGCACGAGTTTGATGTTGTCCAGGTCGACGTAGAAATCGCGGACCTGATCCGGTGGCGCGGGCACCTCTTCGGTCAGCGTTCGATCGGCGTGGGCCATCCACCAGCTCATACGAGAACCCTAACTCCCGGGCCCGCGAGCGTAACCCCACGGCGACTGGCTGCCCTCTTGGATTCTTCGCCGCAGCGTTACGCTCGCGACATGGGCAACGCGACTGCCAGCGCCGGCGTGGTTGAGCGATATCTGAAGTGCCTGGCCGATCACGATTGGGACGGACTGGCCACCACCATTGCCGACGAGGGCCTGGTCCGAGAGGGTCCGTTCTGCGACGGCGTCGAAGGCAAGGCGCACTACGTCGCCTACCTTCGCAAGATCCTGACTCAACTCAAAGGTCATCGGCTCGACGTGCAGCGTGTCTCACGCGTTGACGACCGGTTGTCGTACGTGGAGCTAACCGAGGCTTTCGAAATGGACTGGGCAATGGACGGCGCGATTGATGGCGTCACCACCGAATGGCCCGAATGCATTCTCTTCGAACAGCGCGACGACGGGCTGATCAGTCGAGTCAGCGTGTTCTTCAAACAGCGCCCGGCCAACAGCGGGTAGTCAAGATCTCGGTCATATCGTGCACCAGGTCGTCTGGTGCACCTCGACGGCGTCCACCACGACCAATTCACGACCCTGCGCGGCTAGCGCAGCCTGCACGTACTCCGAACCGAGTCGGCAGAACCGGCCCCGGTGCTCCACCACGATCCGCTTCACCGATTGCTCACTCATCAGAATCAGCCGACCCACTCGCCGGGCACGATGGGGTCGCCGCGATCACTGTCTTTCTTGACGCGGCCTTGTTCAGTGCGTTCGATTTACCGGCAACCCGGTAGGCTTCCTAACAGGCAAGCGGTTGCACTCCTGGTGAGCGGGGAATCCGGGATAACCATGGTCGCCGATGTCATCGCACGGCTCAGCCCGCGCCATATGTGGACAGTTCCGTAACGCCCCAGGAGTATTAGGCGCGGTAGAGGTAGTTGAAGGGTGACTGAATGAAGATTCCGGGTGTAGCCAGCGTGGTCGCTGGCGTCACCGGCGGAGCGGCCCAAATTGTGCGGGCCGGCGTGTCCTCTGCGGCGGGCGCTGTGGGTGCAGTGCAGCTGTTGGCCAACCCGGTCGTCGAGCTGGCGGGCCCCGCAGTGGAGTCGGTGGCCAACTCGACCGGCCGAGCACTCGGGATAAACACTTCCCCTAATGGGTCTGCTGAGGGCATCACGCCCCCCGTGCGTTGGCAGAGTGGCCAGCGGGTTCATCTGGACCTGGACCCGTTGCTGCCGTTCCCCCGCTGGCACGACTACGCGGCGGTGGTAGAAGAGCCGATCCGCAGAATCCCGGGAGTGGCACAGGCCCACATCGAGGGGTCGTTGGGCAGGCTGGTGGTCGAACTCGAAGACGACGCGGACTTCGGCGTCGTCTTGGACGAGGTGCGCGACACGGTGATTGCCGTCGCTGCCGACCTCCGGGAGTCCGAGACGACGTCGGCACCCCGGTCTGCACCATTCGCCGACCCAGGTAACCCGTTGGGGATCCTGGTGCCGATGACCGCTGCGGCTATGGACGTGGTGGCGATCGGCGCCGCAGTCACCGGCTGGGTCACCCGGTTGCCGATGGCGCCGAAAAGCGCGCGAGCCGCTGTCGCGCTGCTCAAACACCAACCGCGGGTGGTGTCGGTGCTGGAATCGCGGCTGGGTCGAGTCGGCACAGACCTAGCGCTCAGCGCGACGACCGCGATGGCCTACGGGCTGACCCAATCGGCGGGCACACCTTTGCTGGACCTTGCTCAGCGTGGCCTCGAGGTCACCGAGGCGGCGGCTCATCGGCAGCGGTGGCGATCCCGAGAGCCCGAGCTCGCCTCGCCCAACCGCCCCCAGGCTCCGGTGGTCCCGGTCATCTCGTCCACCAACGGTTCGCAGGCACCGCGGCACGACTCGCTGGTCGCGGCGGCGGGCGAGGCTTCACACGTCGTGGTCGATGGGGCAATTGACGGCGCAATCGATACCGCCAAGGGGGCATGGGCAGGTCCGGTCGAGGAATACGTTGGTCAGGCCGCCAACGGGGTGTTGATCGCCGCGGCCGGTGCGCTGCTGGCCGGAGGCGGAGCTAACGAGGCGGCGGAGGCGGTCCTCGCCGGTGTGCCGAAGGCAGCGCATTTGGGCCGGCAGGCGTTCGCCGCGGTGTTAGGACGTGGCCTGGCAAATGCCGGGCAACTCGTCCTCGACCCTGGCGCCCTGCGCCGCCTGGACCGGGTGAAGGTGGTCGTCATCGACGGCGCTGCGCTGCGCGGAGATCACCGCGCCGTCTTGCATTCACGCGGCGACGCACCCGGCTGGGACGACGACCGGGTATATGAGGTTGCCGACGCGCTGCTGCACGGTGAAGAGGCACCCGAGCCCGACTCGGATGAGTTGCCTGCTACCGGCGCGCGGCTGAAATGGGTCCGGTCGCAGGGGCCGTCGGCGGCGCCCGCTCAGGGCCTCGAATACGCCGACCTAATGGTCGACGGCGAATGCGTGGGCAATGTCGAGGTCGGGTGGGAGGTCGACCCCTACGCGATCCCGCTGTTCCAGACAGCGAACCGGACCGGAGCGCGGGTGGTTTTGCGCCATGTCGCCGGCACCGAGGACATGACTGCCAGCGTTGGCACTACGCATCCTCCCGGCACACCGCTGCTGAAAGTGGTCCGCGAGCTGCGGGCGGATCGCGGACCGGTGTTGCTGATCACCGCGCTGCACCGGGACTTTGCGTCAACCGATACGCTGGCTGCCCTTGCGATCGCTGATGTCGGTGTAGCCCTTGATGATCCACGCGCCGCGACACCATGGACCGCAGACATCATTACCGGCACCGACCTGGCCGATGCCGTGCGGATCCTGTCGGCGATTCCGGTGGCCCGGTCGGCCAGCGAATCGGCCGTGCACCTTGCCCAGGGCGGCACCACGCTGGCCGGGTTGCTGCTGGTCACCGGCGAGGAGGGCACTACGAGCAATCCGGCCAGCTTCCGACGCTGGCTCAACCCGGTCAACGCCGCCGCCGCCACGGCTTTGGTGTCGGGAACCTTCTCGGCCAGCCGGGTGCTGCGATTGCCGGACCCCACGCCGCAGCCGCTGACCGCCTGGCATGCGCTGGATCCGGAGATCGTTTACTCGCGGTTGGCCGGCGGTGCACGACCGTTGGCTGTCGAGTCAGGTAGGTCGTCGTGGCGGAGCCGTCTGGACGACCTGGCCTACACACCGGCGTTGGAGCCGCTGCGCGCGCCGGCACGAAACGCCGGACGGCTCGCGATAGCGACGCGCGCCGAACTCGCCGATCCTTTGACGCCGATCCTGGCAGTCGGAGCGGCCGCGTCCGCGATCGTCGGCAGCAATATCGACGCGCTTCTGGTCGCGGGCGTGATGACCGCCAACGCGATAATCGGTGGGGCGCAACGGTTACGGGCTGAAGCAGCGGCTGCCGAGCTGTTCGCCGAGCAGGACCAGCTGGTGCGCCGTGTTGTCGTCCCCGTCGTGGCGAGGACGCGACGCCGGCTGGACGCCGCCCAACACGCCACCCGCACCGCAACGGTGTCAGCGAAGTCGCTGCGGCCTGGCGACGTCATCGATCTGGCCGCGCCCGAAGTGGTCCCAGCCGATGCTCGACTGTTGGTGGCCGAGGACCTCGAGGTCGATGAGTCCTTGCTCACCGGTGAGTCGATGCCGGTGGACAAGCAGGTGGAGCCCGTCGCCGTCAACGAAGCCGATCGAGCCAGCATGCTGTTCGAGGGCAGCACAATCGTCGCCGGCCACGCCCGTGCGATCGTGGTGGCCACCGGGGTCGGCACCGCCGCGCAGCGCGCGATCTCGGCAGTCGCCAACGTTGACACAGCGGCCGGTGTGCAGGCCCGCCTGCATGAGCTGACCAGCAAGGTCCTTCCACTGACCCTGGCCGGTGGTGCGGCCGTGTCCGGTTTGGCGATGCTGCGCCACGCCACGCTGCGCCAAGCCGTTGCCGACGGCGTCGCAATCGCGGTAGCCGCAGTTCCAGAAGGCCTGCCGTTGGTGGCCACGATGTCTCAACTTTCCGCCGCCCGGCGTCTGACCGAACGCGGAGCATTAGTCCGCGCGCCCCGCACCATCGAGGCACTGGGCCGGGTCGACACCGTGTGTTTCGACAAGACGGGAACTCTCACCGAGAACCGGTTGCGTGTCGTTTGTGCTGTAACAGGTGCGGCCATCCCAGAGGCAGCCTTCCCGGCTAAGGACGATCCGGAGTCCGCCGCCGTGCTTCAGGCAGCCGCGTGGGCATCTACGCAGCCCCAGGACGGCCAAGGACATGCGCACGCCACCGACGAAGCCATCCTGACGGCGGCGAGTTCGCTCGGCAGCCAGAGCGATTCGGAATGGACGATGCTCGCGGAGGTGCCGTTCGAGTCCAGTCGTGGGTTCGCCGCCGCGATAGGCACACTGGGACCAAACCCATCAGCACCGATCCTGATGCTTAAAGGTGCCCCGGAGGTGGTGCTGCCGCGTTGCCGGTTCGCCAACCCCGACGCCGAACTTGAACACGCAGAGTCCTTGGTACACAGCCTTGCCGAGCAAGGTTTGCGAGTGCTCGCAGTGGCGAGGCGCAGCTGGGTTCACGATACCGACGATGATGACGACACTGACGCAGACGCCGTAGACGCCGCAGCGCAAGATTTGGAATTGCTGGGCTATGTCGGTTTGGCGGACACCGCGAGGGCGTCGTCGCGCCCATTGATCGAAGCATTGGTGGAAGCCAAGCGCAACGTCGTTCTGATCACCGGCGACCACCCAGTCACCGCGCGGGCCATCGCCCGCCAGCTGGGCCTGCCGATGGATGCGCGCGTCGTAACCGGCGCCGAACTCGCCGGCCTAGACGAGGACGCGAGCGCCAAACTCGTTGCCGACGTTCAGGTCTTCGCTCGCGTCAGCCCGGAACAAAAGGTGCAGATCGTGGCGGCGCTACAGCGCTGCGGGCGAGTGACGGCGATGGTCGGCGACGGCGCCAACGACGCCGCCGCGATCCGGATGGCCGATGTCGGCATCGGAGTAAGCGGTCGCGGTTCGTCGGCCGCCCGGGGGGCCGCCGACATCGTGCTGACCGACGACGATCTAGGCGTGCTGCTGGACGCGTTGGTCGAGGGTCGCAGCATGTGGGCGGGCGTTCGGGATGCAGTCACGATCCTGGTCGGCGGCAATGTGGGCGAAGTGCTGTTTACGATCATCGGGACTGCGTTCGGTTCGGGCCGGGCGCCGGTAGGAACCCGTCAGCTCCTGTTGGTGAACCTGCTCACCGATATGTTCCCCGCACTTGCGGTCGCGGTCACTTCGCAATATGTCGAACCCGACGAGTCCGAGTACGCAACCGATGAAGAAGCCGAAGAGGCACGCCGCGAGGATCGACGCAGGGTATTGACCGGGCCGACGCCCTCGCTCGACGCCCCGCTGATGCGTCAGATCGTCAGCCGCGGCGCGGTCACGGCCGCCGGGGCGACGGCAGCCTGGGCCATCGGGCGCTGGACTCCGGGCACCGAACGCCGAACGTCGACAATGGGTTTGACCGCGTTGGTGTCGACACAGCTGGCGCAGACCCTGCTGACTCGCCGGCACAGCCCGCTCGTCGTGGCGACCGCGCTCGGCAGCGCGGGCGTGCTGGTTGGCATCGTTCAGACCCCGGTCATCAGCCAGTTCTTCGGATGCACACCGCTGGGACCGGTAGCCTGGACGGGCGTGCTGGGGTCCACCGCGGGGGCCACCGCAATCTCCGCGCTGGCGCCCAACTGGCTGGCCAAGACAGTAGGCGCCGTGACGCCCGAGGGCGGGATTGAGCTTCCGCTGAACACATTGAACGCGATCACGAGCAAACGCAGCAATCCGCCACCTTCCTAGGTGGCCGCGTAAGGGCCGTATTTATTTCTGGGCCGAACTATTTCGTGCTATCGACCGGTACGAGGTCTTCTGTGAGGGCCTCGTCAGCCAGGTCTTCGAGCTCTTTGCCCTTCGTCTCCGGTCCTAGCAGGTAGCCGACCACCGTCAACGCCCAGAGGCCGGCGAGCGCCAGGTATGGCGTCTGCAGCCCGTAATGCGTGATCCCCCAGCCGATGGCGGTCGGAGCCGCGATGGACACGACGCGGCCGCCGCCAACTGCGATTCCGAAACCGGTACCGCGCAACACGGTTGGGAAAAGCTCGGAGATGTACGTGTCGCCGACGCCCCAGAGCCAGCCGAGGGTGGCAATAGAGATCGCGCCAAAGACCAGGTATCTATCCAGCGAGTGGGAGGTGGCGGCGAGAACGGTTGACACGAACTCAATGACTGCGGCGAGGATCGCCGAGGGGCGTCGGCCCACCCAGTCCGCGAGAGCGGTCCCCAGGTAGACGAAGACGAATTGCAGCAGGAAGAACACGAGTGCGTAGCGGATCGCTTCGATTGGGGATGCGTGAAACCTCTTCACGATGTAGGTCGTCAAAAAGAGCGTCATGCCCCAGTAGCCGACGGCGTTGGCGGTGTAAATGAGCCAGCCGGCGATGAGTCGTCGCCGCACGCCGGGAAGTCGCCAAAGCCGCGGCTTCACGGCCCCGCTCACGACTCTGGCCTGCACGTCGGTGTAGCGGTGCGACTCTTTGATACCTCGCCGGACAAGGAACAAGACGATCGCCGGGATAATCGCCACGATGAACGCCGATTGCCACCCGAAGTGCGGCACCAAGGCCAACGCGACGGCCGCGGCGAGAACGTAACCCAGTGAGAAGAGGGAGAAGATCACGCCGCCGACGCCGATGGCGCGGGTCTTCGCAGGCCAAACTTCGGCAGTGTATGGCGCGCCGACCGCGAGTTCTCCGGCGCCGCCCACACCGGTCAGGAAACGCAGTCCCGTGAAGGCGGCGATATTCGTTGTGAGACCGGCCAGCGCAGTAGTCACGCCGTAAAGCAGGATCGACGCCCCGAGTGTCGCTTTACGCCCCCACCTGTCTGCGGCGAATCCAAACCCGATGGTGCCGATGGTGTAACCGAGCAGAAAAATCGAACCTATGTACCCGGCTTCAGCGTCGGTGATGTGCAACGTCCTCTTGATGTCCGGCAACACCAGGCCGTAGATGTTCACCGCGTAGGAATCGAAGCCATAGCCGAGTCCGGCGGTCACTGCAACGAACAGGGCTTGTTTGAAAGTCGCAGGTACGGCCCGGGGCACCTGGGTCGGGATGCTTCCGACGTTCAATGTCATTCGGGAACGATATGCGACTAGGCGATCCCTACAGAAGGATCACAATCCGCCTGATCACAACACCTATTCTTCCGGCTTCTTCCGACGCAAGCCGCAGATCATCGCTGCGCCTTGGTAGCTAAAGTCCCTGCTCATCGCGAATTATCGCTGGTCAGCTCCTTGCGCAGCACCTTCCCCGCGGAATTGCGGGGAATGCTGCTGACGATGTGGATGTCTCTGGGCTGCTCAAAGCGAGAGACCTTGCCTTTCAGGTGCTCTCGCATCGCCGCTACGTCGACGTCCCTGCCAGGCGGTGCGACGATAAACGCGGCCAGTCGTCGCCCGAACTGCTCGTCGGGGACCCCGACGACGGCGTTCTCAGCGACGTCTGGATGTTCACCGAGCGCGTTTTCCAGCGCGCGCGGATAGACGTTCTCACCGCCTGAGACGATCATATCGTCTTCGCGGCCAACGATATACAGCCGGCCCGCGTTATCGAGATACCCCATATCGCCAGTGCTGCTCATCCGATCTATGACAACTTTGGCGTCCCCACCTGTGGAGCCGTCGGTGGTCAGCTCACCACCGATGAAGATGCGTCCGGTCACGCGTGGACCGACGGGCCGCCCGGCTCTGCTGAAAATCCGCACGGGGCATCCCGCGACCGGCCTGCCGACCGTTTCGGGCGCGCGCCGTAACTCGGCGGGCGTTGCCAGCGCGCCGATCCCGATTTCCGTTGCGCCGTATGCGTTGTAGAGGATGTCGCCATAGGCGTCCATGAACCGTCGGACCAGGCTGGGGTCGAGCCGGTCACCGCTGGATATCACCACCCGCAACGATGGCACCGAGTTTCGCGCCCGTACCTGGTGAGGCAATTCCATCATGCGTGCCAGCATTATCGGGACTACCGTCAGCGCGTCCGCGCGCTGCTGCGATGCCCGCGCGAGGGTGTTTTCCGCGTCAAAACGCCGATGGGTGATGATCGTGCCGCCCAAGCTGATGGCAAGAATCGACGTGCCAAGGCCAAAGCCATGAAACATGGGTGCGGCTACCATAATTCGTGATCCAACACGCAGCCCGGTTCGCTCGAGCAGCGTGACGCCGACGCCCAATCCCAAGCTCAGTCGTGGTGAGCGCGGCACGCTCTTGGGCACGCCGGTCGTGCCCGAAGTCATCAGAACGATTCGGCCCGAACCCGCGACTTTCGGGCGCGAATCACCCGGTTGGGGCTCGATGTCTGCGGGATCGATCACCGTGACAGACACATCCACATCCCGGATCTGTGCGGAGAATTCCGAGTCGGCGAACATCGTCCCGATCCGATGGGTGGCGAACGCGCTCGCTAGGGCGTTGCTGCGAAAGTCCGTGTTCACGGGAACTATGTCGGCACCGACCAGCCCGGTCGCGAACACCGCCGCGACGAAGTTACGTCCATTGCGGCACATGATTCCCACCGCGTGTCCAGGTCCAACGCCGTGGCCGGACAGCTCGCGAGCCAGCGATTCGGTCTCGGCCTGCAGCTCGAGGTAGCTCAACGCACCGTCGTCGTCAATGATCGCGGTCCGGTCCGGCCACCGGGCGGCCGCAATGGCGAGCAGCGCATAGAGATTCGTGCCACTTCGGTGCAACTCGCGCGCGAGCCGCAGCGCCGTCAGGGGGCCGGGCGGACCCAACAACCCGGAAGACAACAGCGCCCGAGCCGCCGCGGCGGCCAGCCCGCCCGTCAACAGCACGTTCATGCCAGAAACGGCGTTGCGTAGCTTGTCGGGGTCCGATATGCGCGCGGGGTTAGCCAACCCATCGGTAGCCGTTTTGACGACCCGAGCTATCACGTTCACATCCACCGTATTCACCGAAATAGCAGGTCAAGTCCTGACGCCACGCTGTTTGTCAACGCCCCATGACTTAACCTACCGCGACCAGGTCGCGCAGCTGCTGTGAATCCGCGACCACGTGACGCGGAACACTTTCGAGCACTTTTCGAAGCCTCAGGCGCGGAGCTGCCGCCGGTAGGTGAGTTTGTCGAATTCCCGGCCGTACTCGTCGACCGCCACGACATCCATCTCGCTGACGAAGAACCCCGGCCGCACGTCGACGCGAACGAACGCATAGTTGCGGAATCGCACCCGCGACCAGCCGACCGCCTCGGGTTGTTTGCGGCCGTCGGCGGTCCACACGTAGCTGTTGGGCACGAAGGTGTCCGGGAGTGCGTTCCCGCGGTAGCTTTCCTGTTCGCCGGGCTGAAACTCGTATCGCGGCCGCCCCGCGGATCCGACGGTGTAGTAGACGGTGCCGTCGGTTTCGGGGTAGACGACGGCGTTGTCGGCGGCGACCATTGTGGGCTTGCCCGCGCGGATCGGGTCGGAGCGTTCGAAGACGTGGTTGTGGCCTTGCAGCACCAGGTCGACCTGGTGACGATCGAACAGGTCGGACCAGGCCGCGCGCACGCCGCCGTCGCTGGCGTGTTGCTTGGTGGTGGAGTAGGCGCAGTGGTGGAAGAAGCACACGACGAAGTCGATGTCAGGGTTGGCGCGGTAGCCGGCCAATGTCTTTTCCACCCAGCTATTTTGGGCTCCTCCCGAGTAGCCCGTGTTCGCGGTGATCTCATAGCTGACGTCGTTGGCGTCCAGAGACAGCACGGCGACGTTGCCGTAGACGAATGAGTACACCGACGGGCACGGCGCGGGCCCGTTGCCGGCGAAATCCAGCCGCGCCAGATGCCCACCGTAGCCGTGGGTGGGGTAAGCGGCCTCCATGTCGTGGTTGCCGGTGGCAAACATCCACGGGGTAGTCGAGGCGCTGGTTTCGATGGAGCCGAGATAGACGTCCCACACGAACGGGTTGAAGCTGTCGAGACCGGTGGGGGGCTGGGCCAATGACGGGTCAAACGTCGCCGGCTTGCCCAGACCGGACGTGTCGGCATAAGCGATGTCACCGGCGAGCACGTGAAAGTCGGGGCGGGACAAGATGATCTGGTTGAGCACGTTGGCGGCGTGTGGCACCGCGGCCTCGTTGTCGGGTTTGTAGTAACTGTCGTCGTAAACGCCGGGCGCTAGTCCGGGCGGTAGCACCGGAGTGTCGTCGGTGCCCTGATCGCCCATCATGGTGAACCGGAACGGGGCCAACGCCGCTCGCGCACTCGGCATCGCGGTCGCCGCGGAGCGGACGTCGCTGGTGTAGCCGTCCGCGGTGCGCCACTGGTAGAAGAGCGGCGTGCCGCCAGGCAGACCGTTCACCGGGGCGTGCGCGTAAAACTGCTCGGCAGCCAGGACCCCACCTCTGCTGTCGGGGATTTGCGTCACCAGGTTGCGGATCTCGGCCTGCACCGAGCCGCCCAACGCCGGTGTTGGACCGTGATCGAGATATACCTTGACGCCGCCAGGGTTGCGGGACAGCTGCGCGGCCAGCCGTAGCTGGCTGGCGGCGTCGCCACCGTAGCCGACCCGGCGATTGGCCAGAGTCAGTGGCGCATCCTGCGCGTACGCCCGCGGACCGAACGGTGAAACACCCAGCGCCGCGACCGCCGCCGCGGCCGCCGACCCGTGCAGGAAGGCGCGCCTCGACACGCGATGGCGGCGCAGGTACGCCTGGTGCCACTCATACCGCTCGGCCATCGTCATGCCGACGGCGGTCTGCGGCGCAATGCCGGTATCGGGGATGTCCGCGTCGGCGGGCACGCGCTTGAAGGTCACGAGCAATAGTGGCCTATGTCGGTTCGGGCGGCGCGGCGTCCACCGTGCGACCCGGAAAGTCCCGGTCCCTGATAAAGCCCTTGTTGCGCATCAGGCCATCCGCCAGGAACCCGTCGTGCGGGATCCCGGGCGCCGAGTAGTAGGTCGGGTGGTTGCCCGAGTAGACGTTGGTAACCGTCGGTTCCGCGAGCAGGTCGTCGATCAGCTCGTCGTCGCCCGTGATCGCCGTGACGACCAGCGAATTCCGCAGCGGTTCCATACCGGCGTCACGAGACCACGGCGACACCCACACGCACGGAAAGGGCAGTTCAATGTTGAGCGGGTCGGTGAGCTTGCCGGAGCCGGGCGCGACCAACACATGCACGGCGGGCCGCAGCGCGGCATAGCCGTCACCCAACGCCGCCACCACCTGATCGGCGCCCAGCAGCGGGGTCGTGCCCGCGGCTTTGACCGCCAGGTAGTCCGCCAGGGCCTGGGCCTTGTCGACCGGCTGGGTGGGCAGGATCGCTCGCTCATCCTCGCTCGGCAGCGGCTCGATCGCCGCCAGCCGCTCGGCGATCGCCTTCGCCAGCGGCACCGGATCACCCTCGTACAGCACCGCCGTGGTGTTGACACAAGCCATGCCGCCAAGGTTCGCGATCGAGTCCACGATGAGGTCGATGTGGTCACGCCAATCGCGATCGGCGGTGATCAGGATCTTGGTGCGCCCCGGTCCGTTCACCATCACCGTCGGATCGCTGGCGTATTTGTCCACGACGTCCTGCCCGCCATACACCATCGCGAGGTCGGCCGAGCGGATGATCTCGTCGGCTCCGCCATGGTCGGTCGGCAGATACACGGCGTCCTCGGGGCGAAATCCGCTACAGAGCAACGCATTCACCAGCCGGTGCGCGGTCAGCGGCTCGCGGCGTGACGGGCGCACCGCCACCCGATAGCCCAGCGCGAGCGCCTGCGGCCAAAGGCCGTGGACGCCCGGGCCGTTCCCGGCGGCATGCACCGCGAACACCTCTCCCCGACGTGCCCACACGGCGCCGCCGGTGCGGGTGCGTTCCTCTCGCCAATCGAGCACCGCACCCACCGGCCGAGCCGGCCGCACCGCATCGAATGCCGTTGCGACGGCATCCGCGACGACGCCGGCCCCGGCACGGGTGACCCCAATCGGCAGCCCCGAAATCCTGCTGACCAACTCGACATAGGCATCGAAATCCAGGCCGCCGATGACCGCTGTCGCGAAGACATCGGCCGCCTTGTCCAGAGCGGCTTCACGAGCCGGCACCGGCAGTGGCTTGATTTTGCGTTGCGCAGCCAGGGTTCTCGACACATATAACGGTGGCGCCAAGCTCAACTCGGCAACCGGCACACCGGCTGTACTCATGATCACTTCGCGGTTGCGGGTCCGGTATTCTCCCTGCGGTCCGAGCGCATCGATGCACACCAGATCGGCTGTGACACCTGCCTGTTCGTGCGCCACGCTCAGTACACTCCCTCGATGACGGCCTCGCCCTCGAAGGTGGCCACCGGACGCACCGCACTGACCGAATCGCTGAGTTGCGCTGCGGGTCCAGGCATCCGGATCGCCATGTCGCGTTCGAGATTGTTCGGTATGAACATTCCCTTGCTGATGTGGTTCATTACCACCTGGCCAAGGTGGCCGTACGGCACCTGCTCACCGGTTTCGGGGTCAACCACCCAAAACACGACGTACGGGGTCCGCGGATCGAAGACGAATGACCCACCATCGGTGGTTCGGGTGACCGCCTGTGAAAGAACCATGGTGCTGCCGAAGGCCATCGTGATCGTCGTGTTCGGGAAGATGTCGCCCAGCAGGTCGAGGGTGTCGGCATCCACGTGCGCCCCACTGAGCAACAGGTAACGGATCTTGTCGTTGACTAGGTCCACCACGCGGTCGTTGCGGGCGAGCGCTTCGAGCAGCGGCGGGGTGGCGTGCAGATTAGCGACATCCTGCGTCTGCAAAATGAACACGGCCTGATCGACGACGTGATCGACGTATGCCGCCACTTCCGCGGCGGCATTGCGGGCGGCGATCTTTTTGACCCACCGGGGATCGATGTCAATCGCGTGGAACACCGAACCAAGTCGCTCGGAAACCAGGCGCGAGAAGTAGCCCACGCCGTGCGGGCCGCTCGGCATCAGGCACACGAATCCGCGGCCCGACACAAAGCCGCCCGCGGCGAAGTCTTCCGTTTGCCACTGAATAACCTGCGCTACCCAATCCGGCATCTGCGCGGTGCGCTTCGGGGCGCCGGTGGTGCCGCCGGATTCGAATATCTGGGGCACCGGCGGCTTCGGGCCATAGCCGCGCGGTATCAGGTCCTCGACCGGCACCTCCCGCAGCTCGTTGACCAGGTTGGGAAACATGCGCAGATCAGTGAAGCTCTTGATATCGGTCAGCGGGTCGAAATCCAACGTCCTGGCGGTGCGCAACCAGAACGCGGAGCCGGTGTCTTCGCCGAAGTGCCAGGCGATCGCGGTACGCAGATAGGCCTCAGGGTCATCGACTGGACCCGACCTCGGGACGTCCAGCAGGGAAAAGTCGATATCGGCCATGTCATCGATCCTGTCGTATGCCGGAGTCGTTCGCCACGCTGTCCGGGGCCGCTGGGCATACAGCGACTGAACATTGCGTGCGCCGAACGTGAAGCTGGCCGCACACTCGGCGACTGACGGGGCTAGGTTCGACTTCGTGGCCCTTCCTAACCCATCGCCCACCAGTACCGCCGTCGTGACCGGGGCGTCGTCGGGCATCGGCGCCGACATCGCCCGCGAACTGGCCGACCGCGGGCACGGCGTCACGCTGGTCGCGCGCCGCGAGGACCGGCTGCGTGAACTGGCCGCCGAACTCGCGGACCGCGTCCGTGTCGAGGTGATCGCCTGCGATGTCGCGGACTCCGCGGCGCGCGCCGCCCTCTTCGACGAGGTCGACCGCCGCGGCCTGACGATCGACATCCTGGTGAACAACGCCGGCATCGGCACGATGGGGTCGGTGACGAAATCGCCGGTCGCCGACGAGATCGCCCAGGTGCGGGTAAACGTCGAAGCCGTCATCGATCTGACCACCCGCGCGGTCCAGCAGATGGTGCCCCGCGGACGCGGCGCGATCCTCAACATCGGGTCCACCGCCGGGTACGAGCCGTTCCCGGGGCAGGCCGGATACGCCGCCACCAAGGCCTTCGTGAACAGCTACACCGAGGCAGTGCGCGCGGAATTGACCGGCACCGGCGTAACGGTCGCGCTGCTGTGCCCAGGTCCGGTGCGCACCGAGTTCCTGAAGAGCGCCGGCATGGATGAGCGGGATTTCGCGGACGCGTTCCCGAAGTTCATGTGGACGGCCTCGCGCGATGTGGCGCGCACCGGGGTCGACGCGCTCGACGGCGACCGCGGAACGGTGATCGCCGGGCTGCCCAACCAGATCAGCACCCGCCTCTTCCAGCTCATACCGCACCGGTTGCTGCTCCCGCTGCTGGCCAAGCGGCACCCGGGTCTGCACCGGGACAGCTCAGCGAGCTGAGCCAGGCCAGCGCCGCATCCAGCCCTCTACCGGCAGCGCAAGGGCATTGCACAGCGTGCAGATCGTCCGATACCAGCCGACGGCCGTGAGCAACTCGATCCGTTGTTCGTCATTGAGGAAGCGGCCCAGTGCAATCCACGTTGTGTCCGACCACGACCCGGTGCGCTCCAGCTCGTCGACCGCCTCGATCAGTGTGCGTTCGGCAGCGCTCCACCGTGGATCATCGGCGCCGCCGGTGACCAGCGCGTCGCACTCATCGTCGCTGACGCCCGCGATCGGGCCCCAGAAGGCGGCCTGCCCACCCCACTCGTACTCGCAGCCCACCAGAGCGCAGATCCGCAGGATCGCGATCGTCCTCGATCGGGGCGGCAAAAGCGCTGATACGTAGAGGGATTCACCGAGCTTGCGCAGCCGGGTGGCCAGCGCCGGATGGCGCTGCAGGCAACGCACCAGCAGCAGCGGTTCGTAGCTGCGGTCGGGGTGGCCCCAGCTGTTGATACTCGCGGCATCTGCCTCGCTCCACGGCGGAGCCAGCGGCGCGACGCGGATCACATTGCGACCATACCGCGGCGCCCTCACAGTCGAAGTAAACGTTCGGCGTTGCCGTGCGCGATTAGTTCGCGGTCGCGTTCGGACAAGACGGTGCGCTCGAATCCGGCGACGGCCTCATATGACGATTCGTAGGGGTAGTCAACCGAGAACATGATTGCGTCAGCGCCGACCTCCAACACCGCCCCCAGCATCGTCGCCGGCGAGAAGACGCCGCTGTTGGTGAACACGACGTTGGTACCCAGGTAAGCCGAGGGCAGTTGGTCGAGCTTTGTTGCCGGGTCCAAGGTCTGGTAGCGCGAGTCGAGTCTGCTGCGTTGGAACGGCAGGAACTCACCCATGTGTCCTAAAATCAGGGTCGCGTTGGGGTGCCGGTCGAACACACCGCTGTAAACGATGCGCAGGGCATGGCCGGCAGTTTCGGCGGCCCAACTCCACGACGCCCCCGAAAGCTCTGGGCGTCCCTCCAGGACCTTCCATTGGTCGGCCGCCGGGGCGCCGGGGTGAAGGTACAGGGGCACGCCCAGCGATTCGAGGGCCGACCACACCTCGGTGTATTCGGGTGCGTCCAGATAACGCCCACCGGGGCCGTACACGCAGTCGTTGACCAGCGCACCACAAAAACCAAGTTCGTTCACAGCGCGATCCAGCTCGGCGGCCGCGCCAGCGGGGTCCTGCAGCGGCAACGCGGCGAAGCCGCGGAATCGGTCCGGGTTTTTGCTCACCACCTCCGCGGTGTAGTCATTGACGAAACGGGCGTTGCTCCGGGCTAATTCGGGTTCGATGTCGACCTGCAGGCCCGGCACCGTCAGCGACAGGACCTGTATGTCGATGCCGGCCTCGTCCATCTCGGGCAACCGGTACTGGGTGAAGTCGGGTAGGCGCGCGGCGAAGCGCTCGACGAGGTCGGCCCGGAAACAGGACGGCACTGCCGGAACACCATCCTTGGGCATCGGTTGACGTTCGGCCAGTTCTGGAATGACGAATGCTTCCTCCAAGGCGACGTATCGCATCGCACTTCCTTCCTATCTATGTCGGGAAAGCTGCTGACTCCAGCCTGCCGCGGCACGAGACATTTGTGAAATGAATTCCTAATATCATTGGTATGCATCAAACGCATATTGCAGGCGTCGACCTGAACCTGCTGCCCGCGCTGGCGGCCTTGCTCGAGGAACGTCACGTCTCGCGCGCCGCGACCCGCGTCGGGTTGAGCCAACCGGCAATGAGCCGTGCCTTGCAGCGGTTACGCCGGATATTCGATGACGCCCTGCTGGTGAGCGGTCCCGACGGCTACACATTGACTCCGCGAGCCGAACGCGTCCACAGTCGCCTGGCGGCTGTGTTGTCCGAGTTGGACGCCTTGTTCGGCGCTGAGGACTTCGACCCGATGACGGCGCAGGAGTCCTACCGGCTGGAGTTGAGCGACTATTCGGTGGCAGCCTTCGGCGCGGATCTGGCACGAACCATCCGCGCGGAATCGCCGGGGTCGACGCTGGCATACCAACTGCTCGACGACGACGCCTTCGATCACCTCAGCACCGGCGCTATTGATCTGCTGATTCTCGGCAGACCTGCACCAGAACAGTTCTCCAGCCAGTTGTTGTTCACCGATCACTTCGTGTGCGCCGTCGCCGCCGATCACAAGCTCGCCCGGCGACGCCAACTTTCCGTGCGCGACTACCTGCGCTGGCCGCACATCAGGATCGATATCGACCGTGGCGGACAGCACCTCATCGAACGCACGTTGGGCAGTCCCCGAAAGGTCGCCATCACCACGCCATTTCACGCTCTCGCTCCAGAGATGCTGACCGGCACCGACCTGGTGCTTACGTTTCCGGCGCGGCTGGCACCGAAGTTCGCTCCCAAACTCGGACAACCCTGCGACATCAACATCATCGAGGCCCCAAAGGAACTGCCGGAACTACCCTTCTACTCGGTGTGGCACCCTCGCCTCGACAACGACCCGAGCCGTCGCTGGCTGCGAGACGTCACGCGCGCCGCCGCGGCGTCATGAGGCGTGGTTGTGCAGCGTGCGCGGGTCGATGCCCGCGCGGCGCCATGCCTCGACCGCCCAGGGGGTGTAGACAAACCAGAGCGGAAGCCGGTTCATGAGTGGATTCAACGCGCGCATTGCCGCGGCGAATCGCTGGAATCGCTTCTCCTTCTTAGTATCCCATTCCAGTGCGCACACTGTGCGCATCTGCGCCGGCAGGGTCCCGACGAGGACCAGGCGGGTGTAGGCGTTGACTGGCGCGGACATGACCTTCCAGACCAGCTTGGGAATCCAGCGCGGGCCGGGTATGCCTTTCCGGATGTAGCCGGTGCCGTAGAGAACGGTCTTGTGCGGGACGAAGCGCTCACACATGTCGTCCCAGTAGGCGACGAAATCGTCGTAGGTCTGCGGCTGGCCGCGGTCACTGACCCCGTAGAGGCTGTACCAGATCTTGCCCTCGTTGAAGATCTGCTCCTTCTCTTCGCGGGATAGCCGGCGGATGAACGTGTCGGTCGTGTAGATCACCTGGTCGACGAATGTGGCGTGCGCCCAGTAGAACAGCTCCGGATTCAGCGCGTGATACCTCGAGCCGTCGCTGATGGTTCCTTTGATCGGCTTGTGGAAGTCCCGCACCGTGCGGCCCCACTTGTGCGGATCCTCGGAGTAGACGGTCTTCATCAGTGGTGGTCCAGTTCGCTTGGCCCGGCCCAACGTGTCGCTGAAGACCACCGAATGATCGAGGACCCCCTGGCCGAGTTGCTCGATGCAGTTTTCGACGCCTGCGACGCGCTGGAATCCGAAGAACTGTGTGCGGTGATCTCCGTAGAACTTCCATGTCAGGGACTCGGGCCCTAGCCGCGGCGAGGCGTCGGAGAAACCTTCGTCCACCAGCACAGGCTCAGCTTCGCGAACACCGGCTTCGAAGCCGGCCACAGACCGCGCCGCCTGGCCATTCTCAGCCGTCATTGCCAACCTTCCCTGAAACATTGACACAAAAGTGTATCTTTGGTTCAGACTACCAATGACTACCGAAGCCACCGATTCGACCACCGATCTCGAACGCACCATCCTGGAGACCGCCCGGGCTGTCTTCGAGACCTACGGCGTCCGTCGCGCCAACATCGAAGACATCGCCGCCCGCGCCGGCGTCAGCCGCAGCACCATCTACCGCCGCTTTCCCACCAAGGACGACCTGTTCGAACATGTGGTGCGGCACGAGGCTGAAACCTTCTTCCGCACACTGGACCGGGCGACCGCCGGCCGCGATCCGCAACAGGCTGTGATCGAGGCTTTTGTGCTCGGAGTGCGCCTAGTCCACGACTCGCCCCTGTATTCGCGGATCGTCGAGAGCGAGCCTGAGCTGTTGGGCATGTTTTCCCGATCGCGCGCCTTCCCGATCGGACGATTCGCCGACGGGATCGCCCATACCTTGCGACGCTGTGGTGCCGATATGCCAGAGCCGGATCTGGCCAACATCGCGGATATCCTGCTGCGGGTCGCGCTCGGCATCATCATCTTTCCCACCGACCGCCTCGACACCTCGGATCCCGCGGCCGTGCGCGAGTACGCGGCCCGCTATCTGGTTTCGATCATCGGTTGAATTGCCAGCTAGCTCGCCTTTCGATGTGTCGGCGGCCTCAACTAGCCTGTAATCCGTGGCCGGATCGTCTGGGGCACCGCGGACCAGGTACGCCAGTTGCGGCGAGATCGACATCGCCTATCAGGTCTTCGGCGATGGCCCGATCGACCTGCTCGTGCTGCCGGGACCGTTAATCCCGATCGACTGCGTCGACGCCGAGCCGTCGATGTACCGCTTTCATCGACGGCTAGCCTCGTTCTGCCGGGTGATCCGGCTCGACCAGCGCGGGATTGGCCTCTCGTCGGGGGTCCCCTCGCCGGACGTGATCGGGCCGAAATACTGGGCGCAGGACGCCATCGCGGTGATGGATGCCGTTGGATGCGAGCGAGCGACGATTTTGGCTCCCAGTTTCACGTCGTTGACCGGACTCGTTCTCGCAGCCGATTACCCCGACCGGGTGAGCAGCCTGGTGATCATCAACGGAGGGGCACGTACGCTGCGGGCCCCCGACTATCCGATGGGCTCCGAAATCGACACCACCGATCCCTTTACAACGATCGGGATCGAGCCGGATGCCGTCGACCGGGGCTTCGACATCCTGGGCATCATCGCGCCCTCCGTAGCGAGCGACGACGCGTTCCGCTCGTGGTGGGATATGGCCGGCAACCGTGCCGCTTCCCCCAGCATGGCCCGCACCTTCATCAAGGCGATCCGGCAAGCCGACGTGCGCGACGCACTGCCACGCATCACCGTGCCGACGCTGATCCTGCACCGCGACAACCCGGACTTCAGCCCCATCGGGCAAGCTCACTACCTCGCCGAGCACATCGCCGGATCGCACCTCGTCGAGCTACCAGGCGAAGAAGCCCTGTACTGGGTCGGCGACACCGCGCCGATGCTCGCCGAGATCGAGGAGTTCATCACCGGCGTGCGGGGCGGCTCCGATGCCGAGCGCTTGCTCACCACGATCGTGTTCACCGACATCGTCGGATCGACCGAGCGCGCCGCCCAGCTCGGCGATGACCGGTGGCGCGACCTGCTGGATAACCACGACACCATCGTGCGCCACCAGCTGCAGCGATTCGGCGGACGCGAAGTCAATACGGCCGGAGACGGATTCGTCGCGACGTTCAGCAGCCCGAGCGCCGCGCTTGGGTGCTCGGACGAAATCGTCGACGCCGTCCGGGTGCTCGGGATCGAGGTGCGGGTGGGCATTCACGCCGGCGAGGTCGAGGTACGCGGCGCTGATATTGCCGGCATGGCCGTGCACATCGCTGCACGCGTGGCAGCTCTGGCGGGATCCAGCGAAGTGCTGGTGTCCTCGACGGTGCGCGACATCGTCACCGGATCGCGGCACAGATTCGCCGACCGCGGCGAGACCGAACTCAAAGGTGTGCCGGGCTACTGGCGGATGTATGCCCTGGTAACCGAGCACGCGATCGTCGGACGTTAACGGACTAGTCCCTTTTCACACCGGGGTGGCTGCGTACCAGGATCGGCAACAGCAGCTCGGGTGGCGCCACCCGGAAAAGGCTGATGCAACCCGGTTGACGCGACCAGGCACTACGACAGCCTTACCGGCTGCCAGCCCGTCGATTCCAGCCTGCGCCACCTTGTCGGCAGCAATCCACATCACCTGTGGCAGAACCGATTCGGCTTCCTCCTTGCTGAACCCGGCCGCCTCACCAAAACCGGTGTCCACCGGCCCCGGGCACAGCGCGGTCGCACTGACCCCGGTGCCACGCAGCTCGCCGCGCAGGCTATGGGTGTAGGACAGCACGAACGCCTTGGCCGCTCCGTAGGCCGCTTGGCCCGGCAACGGACCGAACGCGGCCACCGACGCCACATTCAGCAGCGCCCCTCGATGACGCTCGACCATGCCCGGCAACAACCTGCTGCACAGATCCACCACCGCGGCGACGTCGACTTCCACGAGGTTAAGTTCTTGTTCTGGAACCGATTTCGCGACGGTGCCGAGCGTCGAAAGGCCGGCGTTGTTGATCAGGATGTCCGGCACGAGGCCGAGTGCGGCAATCCGGTCCGGCAGGGCTGCCCGGGCGGTCCGGTCGGACAGGTCGGCGGGCAGCGGGTGGGCTTGTGGGCCCAACCGTCCGGCGAGCTCCTGGAGGCGGTCCGCGCTGCGCGCCACCAGCACGACCTGGTAACCGCGGCGGGACAGTATTTGGGCGAATTCGACGCCGATTCCAGACGAGGCGCCCGTGATGATGGCAGCGCGGTCGTTTCCTGGTGGTGGGAGAGCCATCAAACGACCGTACCGGCTACCCTCCGGGAGTCCGTGCGACCTCAGCCAGGCGGTCCATCGACTCCCTCAGCATTTCGGGCGTCGTCGAACGAGCCTTTTCCAGCCGCTTGCTGTCGGTCAGCGCCGTCCAGTCGTAGGTATGCGTCACGTTGGTGAGTGTGGAGTTGATCGGCTCGAGCTTCCAGCGCCACAGATGGCCGGGCGGCTGCTTTCCGGGTTCCGCCGGACGCCAGGCGATCTGGCTGCCTTCGATGAATTCCACGACGTGGTTTTCCCGGACCGCTCCATTGGTCAACGTCGTTTTGAACACGTCGCCGACCTGGCGGACGCGCTGCCCCGGGGCAGCCGAGGCGAGGTTGTTATTGCCGTCCCAGCTCGGCTGGAGGGACGGATCGGCGATCAGGTCGAAGATCCTCTCGGCGCCGGCGGACATTGCGCGGGTCGCACTGATGATGCGTTCATCGGAATCGGGTTCCATGTTGTAATCCAAACACGACGGCAATGTGCGGGACCGACCACTGTGGCGTCAGGAACGCATCCGGCGCAGGCCCAGGTACTGCAGGTCGGCCATCACCAGCGTGTAGACGCCGCTCCCGAGGGTGAACACGACGCCGAGCGTGGTCAGCGGCCAGACACCCGCCAGCACGACGCCGACCGCGGCCACGGTGTAGACGACGTTGGCGATCATCACGCCAATGCCAGCGCTGCGCACCGAAGGCAGTAGCGTCAGCGCGAACACCGTCGCACCGTAGGCGACGAAGAAGACGCCCAGTGCGTACTCGGTGGTAACAGTGGTGCCCGTCAGCTCGGCGAGCCGGGGAGCGATCGCGAGTCCCCCGACACCGACGAGCCCGGTGAGCACGGCGTCGAGTCGCATGGCGAACCGCAGGAACGCGTCCTTGGCGGCGGTGGTGGCAGGAGCGGTAGTGGCGGTCATCGATCTTCCCCTTCTGGTGGTGAGGCCGGTGCGGGCCGCAGGCCGTACCTCTTGCGGCGGGCGGCCGCGCACCGGTTCGACGGGAGCCACGCCAGACGGCGGACTCCGAGGTATTGCGGTGGTGCGGTCTGACACCACGAACGCTGCTCGGGAATCACTGCCAGATCGACGCCGAATGCTGCCAATCATTGCCAGCCGCAGGTCAGCGCGGGTTGGCCGCCGCAACCGGGGTACCGCGCAGGTCCGCGGCGATGACGCGCGCCGCCGCGTTCTGCCAGTTGTGCAGCGAGCGCTGCGGCACCTCGGTGACGAACCACTGCCAGGCCTGCCGGGCGACGGGATCGAGGCCCGCTGCCGTCGCATTCTGGGCATACGCCCGCACCCCGACGACGTAGGGGAAGTACAGCGAGTTGTAGTGCCGCCACTGCTCGGTGATGCCGAAGTCCCCGCCATCGCGCGGTTTGAGTGCGGCGATGCGGTCGGCGAGCAGTGCCCGCAGTTCGTTGGCCCGTTCCAACGGCTGGTCGGGCGTGCTGCCGCGAGCCAGTCGCTCGTCGATGATCGGCAGTGCCGTCAGTGGGCTGGCGACGAGTTTGGACAGATCCCCGTAATGGCCGAGCGCCCGGCGGGTGAGGCGGACGAACGTCTCGTCGTCCACGCCGTCGAGCGGGCTGTCCGACCGCAGCGGCAGCGCGGCCTCGGTGCGACGCAATGCGGCACGCTCGGCGCGCAGGGCGGGTGAGGAGGAGAACGCGAGCCGGTCCAGCACACCCGCGAGCGGGTCGGCCATGACGTTGATCCCGATCGCGACCGCGAGGCTGGTGAACAACAGCACCGACAGCGCGGCGTGCTCGTCGGTGAGCGCCATGCCGATGAGCACCTGCCCGCCGAAGAGCACGGCGACGACGACGCTGCCGGTGAACGAACGCAGCATGTCGGCCCGCAGCGCTTGGCCCTCGTCGAACGCATCCCACAGCGCGACAGCGACACCGAGTAACAGCACGTCGAACCCGGTGGACGCCAACGCCAGCCAGCTCGGCACCAGGCCCAACGGGATCACCAAGATGGCGTTGCCAAGGGCGAAGAACAGCGTCGCGACGACGGCGACGCTGGTGACCGAACTAGGTCGGCGCCCACCGGCCAGCGCCTTGGCCATGGCGCCGAGGGTGGACAGCGAGATCACCGCGAACATCACCCAGTGCCCGGCCCGCAGTGGACCGTCGACCGAGCCGGCCATCGCGGCGCCGGTCAGGGCGAGGGCGGCGACCACCCCGATCATGACCAGCTCTGCGGCGCGGCTGCGCGAGGTGTCGCTCGGCCGCCAGAGTTCCAGCAGCACGGCGAACCATGCCGCGCCGGGCACGGCGACCAGATACACCTCGACCTGGCTCAGCACGGCGGCATGCGAGCTGGCGAAGTGACGGACCGCGTCCAACGCCACCACCACGGCGAAACTGGTCAGTCCGATCGCGGCGAGCAGCAGAACGGGTTTTCGGGGGTCACGCGCCAACAGGTACAGCCCAAGCCACCAGCTCAGGGCGAACACCACTGCGGACATCGCAGCCACGGGTTCAGTCTTGCACGCGCTTCACTGGCCGTGGCGGCGATCTCGCGGTGTGTAGTGGTTTTTCTTATGCCGGCTGCCGCGCGGCCAGCACTGCTACCCTGAGCGTCGGACTAAGTTGATGTCTCACAGGGGTACGGGGATGACTGCGCGTCTCTATGTATCCGATCTGGACGGCACACTGCTGAGTTCAGATGCGAGATTAAGCGCCACGTCGCGAGCCGGTCTCAACCACCTGCTGGATGCCGGGCTCGCGTTCACCGTTGCGACGGCACGCAGCGCCCCGGCCATCCGCGCACTCCTCGCGGGAGTCCGGCTGACACTTCCGGTCATCGAGCTCAACGGAGCCTTCATCTCCGAGCTGCACTCCGGGCGCCATGTACGGCGGCGCGTGCTCGCCGCCGAGGTCGCCGATACCGCTGTGCGCACGTTGCTGGATGCCTCGCTAGAACCCATCCTGACCAGCTGGGACGGCGTCGACGATCATGTTTACTACGACCCCGGTGCGCAGCTCAATCTCGGCAACGCTTGGTATATCGCGGAGAAGCATGCCTACGGCGATCCCCGTCTTCGCTGCCGCGATGACCTTGCCGACGTCGCCAGCACCGAGCAGATCGCGACAGTAACGACTTTCCTGCCGCACTCACAGGCAACTGCGCTGGCCGACCAGCTGCGCCTCATCCTCGGGGATTTCGCCGTAGTGACCAGTGCGCCAAACGGCTACGTACCCGGCTACTCCGAAGTGCAGCTTGTCCACCCGGAGGCGCAGAAGGGCAGTGCCGTCTCGCGCCTGCGTGGGAGCCTCGGGCTGGCCGATCACACGTTGACCGTCTTCGGCGACCACCTCAACGACCTACCGATGTTCGACGTGGCCGACCACGCCATCGCGACAGCCAACGCCAATCCCGTTGTCCTAGCGCAAGCTGATCGGGTTATCGGGGCCAACGACGACGACGCAGTCGTCCGCTTCCTCCTGATGGAACATGGCGACCCGCGCTCGCGCGCACCTGTTCCTGCAAGCGTCTGAATCCCGGGATTCGGGAGGGATCAGATCAGGCCTTGCCTGAATCGGCGTTCGAGCCTTTGTCCGGGACCGGTCAGGTCCGCGTCGACAGTGTCGGCGTGGGCGGCTGATATCCACGGCGCGACCAGCTGTGTGATTGAAGCCGCTAGCTGTGGTGTCGCATCACGTTAATTACGCGGCCAGGTCATTTCAGTCATGCTGCCGACGGGCAATTGGCAGTGTTTGGCAGTGCCGCGTCTGGGGTCGGCAGTGGCGTTCTGGGCACAGTAGGCTCATGACCATAGACTTTCGAATTGATCTATTTGGCAACGACTTCGACCAGCTGCCCGCAATCAGCGGTTGCACATTCTCAGGCGAGCGTGCATGACGGCATTCAGGGTCGGGGTCGCCGATGGGATACTCAACTCGTCTCTAGGGGCGTCGGTCTTGCCCAGGATGAGCTACCTCGCCGCCGCGGTGGCCGGGGCCGATTCATTCTGGGTGGCCGATCACCTCAACTCATTACTTCCGCGATCACTCGCATCAGCACAGTACTTCGGCGCAGCCAACGCGGTGCCCGAGATCGACGCCCACCTCGAGCCTTGGACCACCCTGGGCTACCTCGCAGCCCGCAACCGCCCGCGGCGGCTCAAGCTCGGCATCGGGGTAACCGACGCCGGGCGCCGTAACCCGGCAGTCACCGCCCAAGCCGCAGCCACACTGCACCTGTTGACCCGAGGCCGAGCGATGCTCGGCATCGGCGTTGGCGAGCGAGAAGGCAACGAACCCTACGGCGTTGACTGGACCACACCCGTCGCACGCTTCGAAGAAGCCCTCGCCACCATCCGCGCCCTCTGGAATTCCGGCGGCGACCTGATCAGTCGCGACTCCCCGTACTTCCCGCTGCACAACGCAACATTTCGGCTACCCCCTTACCAAGGGAAATGGCCACCGATCTGGATTGCCGCCCACGGGCCGCGCATGCTGCGCACCGCAGGACGTTACGCCGACGCGTGGTGCCCCGTCGCGTTTGTCGGACCCAAAGAATACGCACAACGCCTCGAGGCGCTGTCTGTTGCGGCCAGCGACGCTGGACGCGACCCATCGACCATCACTGCAGCCGCGCTCACCTACGTCATCACCGGCTACAGCCCCGACCACGTGGAGGAAGCACTGGACTCCGACCTCGCAAAGTCTTTCGCCCTCAGCGCCCCCGGCCAAGTCTGGGCACAACATGGAACCACCCACCCCCTGGGCGCCGACTTCGCCGGCCTTCAAGACCTGATGCCGCAACTCATCGACGAATCGACAGCACGGTCCTATACCCGACAAGTCCCGCCTACCCTGATGAAGCAGATCATTCTTGCCGGCACACCCGCCCAGATCATCGACCAGGCAGCGCACTGGCGCGACCACGGACTGCGCTACCTCGTCGTCTTCAACATCTCTGCGCTGCAGCCCAGCCTGCACCGAGGTCTCAGAGCCACTGCACCCTTCCTAAAGACCCTGCGCGGACTGAAGAAACTCTGACACTCGGCTAATGCGGCAGATGAGGGAGCGGAGCGCGCGGCAAAGCCACGGCCACCTTTCAATTGTCCAAAGCGTGTTGTCCGTTATGTTCTGTGGATGACATTGCCGTCGGGGTCGGGCGAGTCTGAATAGATGTTTCGCGGGGGCGTTCGCCGTGTGCACGTAGCCAGTGCTGGCCTGAGGGGCGAGCTCATATCGTGCTGTGTGGGTTGGCGCGGCTAGTGACTACCGCGGTGGTGGTAGGGGCAGGCCCAAACGGGCTCGCTGCGGGGGTGACGCTAGCCCAGCAGGGCGTCGAAGTGACGGTCCTGGAAGCCGCCGAAACGATCGGTGGGGGCACGCGCACTAGCGAAAACACGGTGCCGGGGCTGCTGCACGACGACTGCGCTGCGGTAGTGCCGATCGCGCTCGCGTCGCCGTTCTTCCGCGGCCTTGATCTCGAATCACAAGGGCTGCAGTGGGGGTGGCCCGCCGTCGACCTAGCTCACCCCATCGACAGCGGACGTGCCGGCGTGATGGTGCGCTCGCTCGATGAGACTGAGCGTCTGCTCGGAGTTGACGGTCCACGATGGAGCAGGGTGTTCGGCCCGCTGGCCGATGGTTTCGACGATCTTGCCGATGACCTGCTTCGCCCACTGGTGCACCTCCCGCAGCACCCGCTGCGACTGGCGGGTTTCGGACCGGCGGTAATGGTGCCGGCAACCGTGCTTGCGCGCATGTGGCAAACCGAAGAAGCCAAGGCACTGTTCGCCGGAAACGCTGCCCACGGTTGGTATCCGCTGACGAGACCGACATCGGGAGTGCCCGCAATCATGTTCGCAGCAGCCGGGCACCGCTACGGCTGGCCGGTGGTGGTGGGCGGTACGGCGCGAATCGCAGATGCCCTCGAGCGTGTCCTGACCGGTCTCGGTGCCAAGATCGAAACCGGCCGCTGTGTGCAGTCCCTGTCCGACCTCCCGGCCAGCGACGTCGTGATGTTCGACCTTTCGCCGGGGGCGGTCGCAGATGTCGTTGGCGATGCCCTGCCGCCGCGAGTTCGCCGGGCGTACCGCCGTTTTCGCTTCGGGTCCGCTGCATTCAAGATCGATCTCGCCGTCGAGGGCGGTGTGCCCTGGACCAACGAGCACTGCCGTGCGGCGGGCACCGTACACGTCTGCGGAACGCTCGACGAGGTGGTTGCCGCCGAACGCGCGACCCACGCGGGGCAGATGCCCGAGCGTCCGTTCATCGTTGTGGCGCAACAGTATCTGGCGGACCCGAGTCGCTCGGTCGGCAACGTTCACCCCTTGTATGCCTACGCGCATGTGCCGCACGGGTACACCGGCGACGCCACCGACACGATATTGAACCAGATCGAGCGTTTCGCTCCCGGTTTCCGGGACCGAATCGTCGCCAGCTTCAGCCGAACTCCCGCGCAACTTCAGGCCTACAACGCCAACTATGTCGGCGGCGATATCGTTGGTGGCGCCAACAATCCTGTTCAGATGGTGATGCGACCGAGGATCGCCGTGGATCCCTACCGGACGGGTGTCCCTGGGGTGTACATCTGTTCAGCGTCGACGCCGCCCGGCGTCGGCGTGCACGGGATGAGCGGCCACAATGCGGCTCTGTCGGCAATCCGGCATCTCAGGCGGTAGGTCGCGCGACGACCATACATCGAACCGGAAAACCCGGCCCGCCGCGCAGCCACCCGTAGCTTTCTCTCGGTCCGCGCACTCGTCTGCCCAGACTCAGCATCCCTTTGAGTCTCGTCAAGTCGTGTGGCCCCGGTTGTCGTGAAATTATGCCCCGGGGCCTCGCTGGGCGTGGTGTAGGTCTTCCGGCGGCCGTGAATACCCGCGTGGTGACGCGGGTTTGAATGCCGGGGAGCCCGATTGCGCCAGGAATGACAGCGTCGTCCCTGTGTTTCTCTGCACTTATCTCGCTCCGACGTGGCGGCCAGGGGTTCCCGATCCCCGATCGTTGGTACTACGATCGGTAGTAGCGCGTTGATGCGGGAGAATCGAATGACAGAAGTGCAGCTGTCTGCGGGTCCGGTTGAGTACACTGACACCGGCGGTGACGGTCCGGTGCTTCTCTTCGTTCACGGTCTGCTGATGAGCGGCACAGTTTGGCGGAAAATCCTCGACGATCTGGGTCGTGATTTCCGATGCGTTTGCCCCACTTTGCCCCTTGGCGGGCACCGCTTGCCGATGAACCCTGATGCCGATCTTTCCCTCACCGGTATGGCGAAGCTACTAGGAGAGTTCATCGAGAGTCTCGACCTAGAGGAGGTGACCATCGTCCAAAACGATTGGGGCGGAGCTCAAGTGCTCGTTGCCACCGCGGACACCACGCGTCTGGCCGGGCTTGTTCTGACGTCGTGCGAAGCGTTCGACTTGTATCCGCCAGTGCCGGCCCGCGTCATCGTGCTGGCTGGTCGGGTTCCAGGAGGGCTGCGGTTGGCGATGAGTGTGCTCAACACCCGGCTGGGGCGGCGTGGTCCGGGCACATGGGGCTGGATGAGCAAGCGGCCGATCCCTGACGCGATTATCGACGACTGGTTCCGTCCCGCCACCGAGCAGTCACAGATTCGCCGGGACCTCCGCAAGTACGTTCTCGGAGTTCCGCCCCGGGCTGAGTTACTCGCCATCGCGCAATGCAGCGCCACTTTCACCAAGCCCGTCACCGTCGCCTGGGCCACCGAGGACCGCATGTTCCCGGTGGCTGTCGGGCATCGACTCGCCGCCACGTTTCCGCACTCACGATTCGTCGAGATCAGCGACAGTTACACCCTGATCGCCGAGGACCAGCCGAAGCAACTGATCAGCGCGATCCGCGGGCACTTCACGCCGGGCCCCAACGACTCAGACTCTGCACGCTGACACTAATCGCATAAGCGCGGTCCCATTGAGTGACACCGGTCTCTGTAAACGAGGAACGCGATGACCTTCTATTCCGGGAGCACCGTTTTGGAGTAGCGCAGTGCGATTTGGGCGGTGAGCCCGAACATGGCCGCAAGGTGTAGTGGGTCGCCTCCGGAGGCGTGAGCCTCGTCGAGCCTCCGATCTTCGCGCAGTTGGCGACGCGTGATGTGCAGACCGCGAATTCGGGAGGTGAGCCAGTATCCACTGACCGGGTTCTGTTCGTGGGCGGTGCGTCTGGTGATCAGTAGGTGGGGGTTGGTGGTCGGCGGCCAACGATGGGCTCGGTAGCCCAGGTAGGACTCGACGGCTGTGGCGGTATAAGTGTCGAGGGCGCGGTCCAGTTCTTCGAACCGGAATCGGCTGGGGTCAGGCCACGATGAGAATGACCCGTTCAAGGACTGCAAGACTGAACAGCATGACAACAAGTAGTCTGGTGCGCCCGGCTATTGCAGAGGATGCGCACGCCTGTATCGCGATCTACCGGCCCTATGTCGAGGACACGGCGGTCACGTTCGAAACCGAAGTCCCCACGCCAGCGGAGATGGCCGCACGTATTGCCGCTGCGCACACAAGCCACGAATGGCTTGTCCTGGAACACAACGGCGAAGTGATCGGTTACGCCTACGCGCACGCATTCAATTCGCGCGCCGCGTACCAATGGTCAACCGAGACGAGCATCTACGTCGCGACCAACCATCATCGCGCCGGCGGCGGCCGCAAACTCTATAGCCACCTGCTGCAGCGGCTCGCTGAGCGTGGATATCGGCGTGCCTTCGCAGGTATCACCCAACCTAGCGATGCGAGCAACGGTTTTCATCGATCGTTCGGTTTCGAGCAGGCGGGCCTCTACCGCCGGGTTGGATGGAAACACGGCAGCTGGCACGACGTTGCATGGATGCAAATCGATCTGCTCGGCCCCGCCGAAGACAACCGCACACCGACCCCCATCACCTGAACCTGCGCTCTCAACGCCACCACGGTCACTCCCTAGTACGGGAATTCGTTATTGCCTCGCTCAACAACATATTTAGATTTTCAATCTGCGCCGATAACGGGCCTGCCTCCGTATTGCCCACGAGCGCAACCAGAATGGAGTCGGATGCGGCGGGCTACGGCAGGGCGTCGATCAGGCGGGAACCACCTACCAGCAGGCAAGCGGCGCGGTCACCCAGACCGATGACAAGCTGGCCGGCTTGCTCAAGCAAATTTTCGCCGCCAACGATGACACTCGCTCGAAAATCAGCGCCATCGTCACCAGCATCGAGACAGCTCGTCGCGCGCTGACGTCTGACCCGCAGACGGCCAGTGACCCACATGCGTTGGCCTTGTTTAACCAGTTCTTGGATGGTCAGCTCGCGCAGATTCAACAAGTGCTCGACAGCTCCAAAGCGGGCGGTAAGAAGCAGGCTGAATTGCTTGCCGCCCTTGGTGATGAGTACCGCGGTACCTCCGGCGGAGGCCATTCCACGGACCAGGACGGTGGCGGCGGGGGTGACGGCGGCAGCGGCGCGGGTGACGGCGGTGGGGCCGGGGCAGGCGGAACCACTACAGGTGCCGCTGCGGGCGGCGGGTTGACTGATCCGCTGGCCGGGCTTGGCGGGGCGGGCTTGGGCGATCCGCTGTCATGTTGGGCCCGGCGATGGCGGGGCTGGGGTCGATTCCTGGCGCGCTGGGCGGTGCGGTCCCGCACACGCCGTACCCAGACTTCAGAGCAGCCGAGTTAGCCGGCTCGCAGCGCCTCGACCGGCCCTGAGAGCGCCGATTTGATGTAACGCGTCAGGTCGTCGGCCAAAACCTCCGCGTCCCCATTCTCGACACCGTCAACGATTTGCCGTGCCACGTCCCGCGGGTCGTTCTTTGGCACATCGAACTCGGTGGTCATGTCGGTGTCGGTGTAGCCCAGGTGCGCGGACGTCACCAGCGTGCCCTGCTTCTCCAATTCGATGCGCAGCGAATTGGTGAGCGACCAGATGGCCGCCTTGGAGTCCCCGTAGCCACCGAAGCCACCCACCCAAGCCAAGACGGAACTGACATCCACCAGGGCTCCGCCGCCGTTGTCGGCCAGCACCGGCGCGAACGCCTTGGCCACCCGAAGCGCACCGAAGTAGTTGGTCTCGAAGACCGCCTTGACTTCCTCGATGTCACTCGTGAGCAGCTGGGGCGCACCCAGGATGCCGGCATTGTTGATGACGATGTCCGCGTCCGTTGCCGTAGTCGCCAGCGCCGCAACTGACTCGGCCCTGGTGACGTCGAGCTCGACGCTCACCACCCGAGGATCCGAGATTGGCTTCGGCGCCCGCGCCGTGGCGTACACCTTGGCGGCGCCCCGCTGCAGGAACTCTTCCACGATCGCCTTGCCGAGGCCGCGCTGTCCACCAGTAACCACGACGGTCGACCCCTTGACGTTAACCATGATCCATTCTCCTTGACTCAAGTAAAGTAGCTTTGCTTCTGTCAAGCTAATTGACGCTTCTGACATAGTCAAGTAGAATTTGATTATGTCTGAATGGCCTGCATCACACCGGTACGAACTTGCGCCGGCACCAGGAAGCCTCGGTCTAGTCCAGGACTTCCTGAACACCGTCGGCATCCAGGAATACGGCCCGGACCTGCTGGCCGACACTGCGCTGGCGCAGGCCTGGGTCACCGCCGTGTGCGGTACCTGGTCGCGGTTGCGTGGCGTCGACGCAGAGCCGCCGGCACTGAACGACGCCGATCTGGCGAAACTTCGCGCCTTGCGTGACACCGTCACGGAGCTGCTCGCCGGCCACCAGCTGGACGGGCGAGGAGTCGGCGGGGTTAGCGCGTCCTTCGCACTGTCAGATACGGGTGAGGTGCAGCTGGTGCCCACGGGAAGCGGCTGGCGCTGGCTGGCCTCGGCGTTGTGGGGTGAGATCTTGCTGAGCCAGCAGGCAGACACCTGGCGGCGGCTCAAGCAATGTCACCGCCATGGTTGCGATTCGACCTTTTACGACCGCTCGAAGAACAACAGCGGGGTCTGGCATAACGTGAAGACGTGCGGCAATGCCGAGAATTTGCGCGCTTCTCGGGCACGCCGACGCGAGCGAGAACTGGCAGCCAGCCTTCCGGCTTAGGTCAGCAGCGCTCGACGCCCTTACGCATGAGCCGCGGCTGGGAGGTCAAGACGCGCGGCCTGCTCTTTAACACGGCCTGCAGTGCGTCGCAGGCGCGCGCCTTGATCGGAGCGACTAGGTCGAAATTGGTGTCTAGGCCGAAATTGGTCGACACAGCATTAGCCCTTCGTCAGTGCGGCCAGTCGGCCGCCTCATGGAATTTGACCGCGTCTGTTTTACTAATCCGCCGCGCTGCGGTAAACGGCTCGAAAAGCTGGATTGTGTCCTGGCGCACAGGCCGCGCGACACTGGGGCGGAAACCCGGCACAGCCTTGTGGCGGGGTTTGCTCGCGTCCTGACCCTACCACGGCAGGCGGACTCTTTAGGTTTCCTATATGTCTGGGTATGTCTGGGTACTGCCTGAGCGAGTCAGGCCGTCATGGCCGCACGTTCGACGTCCAGCAGCTGTTCGCCGCGGCGTTCTTCGTCGTACGCTTTGCGGCCACCGCGCACACCGAACAGCCGCTTCGAGATCAGCAGGTAGATCACCGCGGCGACGTTGATGGTGAAGGTCACCACGCGCGTCATCGTGATGCCCTTGGCCAGGTCATGGATCTCCAGCGGCAAAAAGACCGAGGTGGCCACCACAGCGAAGTACTCGCCCCAGCGTTTCAGCAACCACAGGCCGACGCCTTCGACGATTTCCAGCAGCGCGTAGGCGACGAGCATCAGCGTCAGCAGCGCCAACGTGGACGGTTTGGCGGCCAGCGCCTTTTCCAGCTCATGCACAGCCGTCATCTGGTCGACTTTGAACCCCGCGGCGCGGAAGATCGGCAGGTCGCGGTCGAGAGTGTCCTGGATGGATCCGCGCACACCGCGGAACTTCCACACCGCGTACGCCGCCAGCCCGATCACCACCGCCCGGAACAACCGCTCGACCGCCAGCGCACGAATGATGATGGCTTGACGCAAAGCCTTGCCGCGCATGATCATCGGCGCGTCCTCTGCATGGCCGCGGCCGTGGGGCTCGCCTAACGTGAATTCGCCGCACCGCAGGCAGCGCCACACCTCACCCAACCCGGTGGAGCCACTGAGCCGTGCGGCAAGAGTCTCCTCATCGGGCGCATAGGTGGCGTGTCCCGCGAGCGCGCAGGTGACCAACTCCCACCGGTTGATGCGGGAGTCTTTGGGATCACTGTGACCTTTGCGCATGGCCGATCATTCAATCAGAACGGCGGCTTGCCGCGTGGACGTTGGGCGGTGGAACTCGCCGCGCCCACACCGGAATTATCCGCCATCACTTTTCAGCCAGCCGGCGCTACGGAGCGCTGCTGCGATTCCGTGATTGCCGCCGTTTCCTCATTGAGCTGTTTGCCGATTACCCGAATCTGACGCGCGCTGAGCGGGCACAGCGGATGCACTGCCACCATCAGCGCGGCCTGTCCACGATGATCGAAAATGGGCGCGGCGATGGTGACTACGGGCTGTTTCCGGCGACCTGGGTTGTCGTCGGAAAGGAAGCCGATGGTAGTGAACTCGACGAGTAACTGATCCATGATGTGTCGCACCGGCGTCGGCATCTGGTCGCTGTCCAGTGTTCCGACCACCCGGACGGCTTGCGCCAGCGCCGGCGTAGTCCAGTCGACGTCGAAGCCGCGCTCGCGGGTGTGCTGCAAAACCTGTTCCAGGCGCAGCGTGCGATCAGCGTTGCTGCCCGCACCGCGGCGGATCCACGCGCGTTGTTCCTCCTCGGTGTCCCAGGCGGCCAACGCGACGCCGAACGGGGGTGCATACGGGATGCGATCACCCGGTATCCCCGCCGGCTGGGCAGCGGGGTCACCCTCGAAAGCGGTGACCACCAACGAATCACCGAATCGTTCGACCACAGAGCCGGCATACCCGACCTCGCGGGAGAGCCGCAGCGCCGCCGAACGAGCCGCGTGCGCGAGCGGCCGAGCGGTGTCGGTCCGCGCGGCCACCACCGCCAGAGCGGGGCCGAGAGTAAAAGTCTTCGCGACGGGATCGCGGCTGGCCCAACCACGGTCACACAGCGTCTTCAGGATCGCGTGTGCGGTGGCCTGCGTGACATCGAGTTCGCGGACGATGTCGGAGAACCGCAGCCGCGAATTCCCGGACCGCGCGAGCAACTCGACGACGTCGAGGACCCGGGCGGTCGGCGCTGACGTCGATCCGCGAATGGCTTGACTCCCTTACCACGAAGTTCCTAAAGTTATCCCGAACATTCGAAATGTTACATCGACTATTCGAGAAATGTTAGGGCTGGGACGTATTGCGCGCTGTCGTTTTGAGGGAAGGCCGGCTACAGGTCCGGGATACGCCGGACCCCGAACCCTGCCCCGGTGAGCTGCTGCTCCGGACGCTGAGCACCGCGATCTGTGCATCGGACGTGCACTTCATGGACCACCCGGATCTCGGCGTCAACGATCCAACGGGTCGCTCGCTGTACGACGCGGATCAGGACATCGTGCTCGGCCACGAGTTCGTCGGCGAGGTCATCGGCCACGGGCCTGGCTGCTCGGATCAGTTCGCCGTCGGCACTCGGGCGACCTCCATACCGATGCGCCTAATCGACGGCGGTGCCGGCGGCGTGCGGATCATCGGTCAGCACCCACAGGCGTCGGGCAGCTTCGGTGAGCTGCTGGTGATTTCGGAAGTGGCTGCCAAACCCGTCTCAAAGGGCGTCTGCTGCGACGCCGTCGCGCTGACCGACGCGTTCGCCGTCGGTGAGTTCTACGTGCGATCGGCACAGATCCAACAAGGTGAAGTCGCCATGGTCGTGGGTGCGGGGGCGATCGGCCTTTC
>Ga0182014_10001222_pt1 | contig 34702 bp, 29 predicted proteins | sample 612S2DmetaG_FD_120489 | JGI IMG/M metagenome (GOLD analysis project Ga0182014, IMG submission 120489) | Permafrost microbial communities from Stordalen Mire, Sweden - 612S2D metaG | ecosystem: Environmental > Terrestrial > Soil > Wetlands > Permafrost | place: Sweden: Stordalen | collected... | reverse complement strand
CGCGAATGAAAATTCCTGAATCCAAAGCAATTTCAGGAGGTTCACTTCTCCCTTATCCCATAGGTTGCACCGAGATTGAAGCAGAGCCTATTTAACGACATCCTGACAGCCTGCTAGTGAGTCATTCAGTTGATAGACGAGGTCATCGAAGCCATGAAGGCGCCGTTATGACGGCGCGACCCCGACTCGCAGGAGCGAAATGAGGGGAGCAATTCCTTCAGCCTCGCCGGCCGGCATGCCCTTTAAAGCCATCAAATTGACGCGAGTTCTCCATTATTTCTTTAGCTATTGTAATCATTCCAAGAAATAGCCTCGCTTAAACACGAATAACTTTCTTTGCTGAATGGGCTATATTGGTCAGTTCCATGTCAGCGACAGTAGATTAAATCCCCATTCCGGATGCGTCGACAGATGACCGCCGACCGGCCTTTTTCCGTTGAGAACCGACTGGAGTTTGTGACGATGTCTGTTCTGGGGCTTCACAGCTCTCGGCAAGGGGGGCTTGGCGGGTTTCCCCAGCTGTCTCCCGCCGTTCGCGCAGCTTCGGCGCGCGCGGCGCGCCTCTCCATCGATCTGCCGACGCTGATCGGCCTCGCCCCCATGCTTGGGCATCGCCTCGACGACAGATGCGCCGTGGCGGAACAGCAGGACACCGACATGGCCCGGCGCCTGATCCGAGCCTCGGAAACGCCGTTGCCGGACGTCGCCCGGCGGCAAGATTTCTATGTCGCCCCGCTTGACATTCTACCGTTCCGGCGGGACGGCCAGCGCCGGTTCCAGCTGCTCGAACTGAATGGCACCGGGATCGGCGGCGTCACCAACATGCCGGTCGAGATCGTCGAAGCCATCCTGGAGACGGTGGGAGAGATCGGCGACCACGCGCCGGGACCCGCCCCGGTGGTCGTCGTCGCCTCATCCGGCAGCGAGTCGCCGCAGGAGCGCAAGCCAAGCCATCTTCTCCATGAGAAAGCGCTCTTCGTCGACCGCATCGCCCAATCGCTGCGGGCGCGCTATGGCGATGTCGAGGTCCTGGCGCTCGAAACCCTAGCCGGCATGAAGGGCTGGAGCGCCAGCCGCCCCACGGTGATCCTTGGCTACAGCCGCGACCTGATCAAGCACGCGGCGATCCGCAATGGCGCTCCCCTGCTTTTCGGGCGCAACATTGCGGCGATCGTGAACGACCGTTTCCTGCTGAACCTGACGGCGACCCACGGCCGGCTCAACAACGACGCCTTCCTTCCGGCCAACCGCTGCTACGAGGCGGGCGCCGATAAGGCTGCGGCTTACCGGCTGGCCAACAGCTTCAAGGGGGGAGACCGCTTCCCCGCCGTGCAGCAGCCGATCCGCTTCACCGTCGCCGAGACCGAGGAGGCCCTGGCGGAAGCGGTGCGCGCGCGCGTAGCGGCTCATGAGCTTCTGGTGATTAAGCCAAGCGGCGCCGGCCAGGGCGATGGCATAGAGTTCTTCCTGGGCGGCGAGGATGAATCGCGCATCCGCGATCAGATCGGGAGATCGCTGGCGACCGTGCGGCAGCGTTATGGCTCGGCCGCGGGTTTCCCCTATACAATCGCCGAATATCTCGACGCGGACGTCATAGATGCGCCGCAGCACGAACTGCATGGACGGAAATTCGAGCTGCGGATCGTCGTCTATCGTCATGGCTCGGTGCTGCGGGCTCTTCCCTCGATCGCCAAAGTCGCGCCGGAAGCGTGGGATCCCGCCCGGCCGACCCGCGCCGCCCTGATCAATAATGTTTCGGCATCGGTCCGGCAGGCGGGTGGAGGCGGCGCGGCGCATCTGCTCCCTTTATGTTCGCACCGCGCGCTGGCCTTGATCGGCCTGCGCGAGGGGGAGCTGGCCGAGCTTTGCAGCTGGTCGACCGCCTATGTCGCGCACGTCCTCGCCGAATTGCGCGGCGCGCCAGCTGACGTGAGGCGTTGTTGAAATGCAGGGCTGGATCGTCTCCCACCTTGAAGATTCGCCAAGCGTAGCTCTGCTTTGCGAAGCCGCCCATACCCTGGGTCACGCGTTGGCCCTTGTCCATCCGCGCGACTGCCTGCTGGATCTGCGCGGCGGCCGACCGCCTCGCGCCGCCAACGCCGCCGCCGACCCGGATTTCGCAATCACCCGGCTCAGCGGCACGGCGCCCGGCTCTGCGATCGCTGTCGTCCGTGCGCTCGAAGGGGCGGGCGTGACCTGCCTCAACACCGCCGAGTCCCTTGAGAGAGTGCGGGATAAGGTGCGAATGGCCCAGGCATTGGCCGCGGGCGACGCGCCGATGCCGGAAAGCCTTGTTCCCAACGAGGGTCTGAGCGCAGCCGTTGCGTTCGATCTTCTCGGCGGCGCAGGGGTGGTCGTCAAGGTCACGCGCGGTAGCAAAGGCGCGGGCGTCATGCTGTGCGAAAGCGTGGCGGCCCTGCAGGGCCTCATGGATATGCTGCGCGCGCTCGGCGAGGATTTCCTGCTGCAACGCGCCGTCACGGAAAGTTTTGGCGTCGACGTGCGCGTGTTGGTGCTGCAAGGACGCGCCGTAGCGGCCATGCGGCGCCGGGGGGCCCGCGGCGATTTCCGCGCCAACCTGCATGCCGGGGGAACCGCCGAGGCGTCGCCTCCGACTCCGGCCCAACGGTCGATCGCCGAGGCCGCTGCCATCCGGCTCGGCCTCGATATCGCCGGCGTGGACCTCCTCGAATCCGCCAGTGGACCGTTGTTGATCGAGGTCAACGGTTCGCCCGGACTCGCCGGCATCTCCGAGGCGACGGGACTCGATCTGGCGTCCGAGATCGTGCGCATGGTCGTGGCGAGGGCTTCGCGCGGCTGGACGAGCGCAGCTTGAAGACGCCCGCTTCCTCGCTGCCCCGCGTCTGGTGGATCTATTGGGGCGGCAACTTCATCAGCCAGATCGGCACCTGGATGCAATCGACGGCCCAGGCCTGGCTTGTCCTCGACTTGACCGGCTCGCCGACGATGCTGGGCGTTCTTCTCGCGTTTCAACATCTGCCAGCCGTCCTGCTGGCCCTCCCGGCCGCCGGCCTCGCCGACCGCTATGGCCGCCGCAACACCCTTTTGTGCACGCAGATTGCGCTGGCGGCGCTGGCTGTCGTCGTCGCCGCGCTCATCGCGCGCGGAACCCTCTCTTTCCCTCTGCTGCTCGGCGCGGCTTTTCTGTCGGGAGTCGCAAACGCTGTCTCGCAGCCGGCGCGGATCGCACTGGCCGCCACCCTTGCCGGTCCCGGCGGATACAGCCGGACCGCCGGCCTCGCCACGCTTTCATTCAATCTGGCCCGCATCGTTGGCCCCTGCCTTGGCGGGCTCGCCATGGCGGGATTGGGCGTCGCCGCGGCTTTCGCGGCCAATGCCGCCTCTTTCCTCCCGCTGCTCGCAGTGCTGGCATGGCGCCTGACCGATGTCGCGGCGGCGAACCGGCCCCGCGCCCGCGCCGCAATCCGCGACGCCGCCGGGTTTTTGTGGCGGAACGACCAGACGCGGATGCCGCTGCTCGCCGTCGCCGCAGCCGGAGTCCTTGCGATCAACGTGCAGGCTCTCGTGCCGGCCTATGCCCGCTTCGCCCTTGGGCTCGATGCGGCGGGATTAGGCTGGCTGATGGGGGCGATCGGGGCCGGTGCCTGTCTCGGCGGATTTTTGCAGTGGCGCTGGCCCGCCGGCTCAGCCGCGCGGACCTTCGCCGCCGCGGCGGGACTCGGGCTTTGCCTGCTTGGCCTCGCGGCGCCGCCGCATATGGCGTCCAGTTTGGCGCTGCTGGCAGCCTTTGGTCTCTGCTCCGCGACCGCGCTGTCTTCGACCGCCGCCGCGGTGCAGATGGCCGTTCCTGATCACCTGCGGACGGCGGCGTCTGCGCTGCAGATATTGATCGTATTGGGCTCCAATCCCATCGGCGGCCTTCTGACCGGTTGGGCTGTCGATCGGCTGGGTCCGGCCGAGGGCGCCGGCTCCCTCGGCGCCGCGACGCTGTTCGCCATAGCCCTGCTGTGGCTGCTCCGCAGTTGCCAGTGGCCTCGTGCGATGCCGCAAATGTTGGATGTCACGAAGAAAATTTGAACGCCGCCGCAGTCTCAATCAGAACGTCGCTTGAAAACCAATGTTCAATTTCGAATCAACGCTCTATAGGAAATCCCCGCAGGGGCCCGATTTGGCGCTATTTTACAGCTGCGGTACGCTCCGGGGACGCTAATGCAGTCGAATCGAAAGCCGTTTTCTTTGCAACGAGAAGCTCATAATTTGGATGGTCTCAAGAGCGAACTCCTAACCATGCCTTCGAGGCTGGGCCAGTCGCTACGGGTTATCTGGCGGCGGACAGAGGAGATCGCGGCGACTGTTTCGTTCGTGCGCGCCGGGATTTTCTTTGTGCTGGCGTTGCGCGATCCGCGTTCGGCCGGAGCATGGCTCGTGTTCCTCAGCGCCTTCGAGCGCATGAGGGGGTTGGCGCCGGCGCCTCTTCAGACCTTCTCGAAACCACTCGGCAACTACGCTGTCTACCGCCTCTCTATCTCCGAGCGCGTTGCGATGTTGCGCTCCCATTACAGCCTTATCGCCATGATGTCGGGATGTTGTTAATTGTGCGACAGCATCTCATGGAGAGCGGCAAAAACTCTGGGGTTCAAGCGGCTCTAAGCAAAGGCGGAGTTGGTTGGAAGATCGGGTGGAGCGGCAGCGCAGGCAGGTCGGGCTTGTGCCGGAGCCGTTGTCGTAGAGTCCCGTTCACCATAGCCGCTCGAACCACCAGCATGAGATGAGCGCCCGAGGGCGACCAGCGCATTTGCTGGCCTTTGACCATCCTTTTCGCAACCAGGGAATTGACTGCGGATTCCGCCAGGCTGGTCGAAATGCGGCGCCCCGCGCGATATCTCGCTCTATAATCGACAAGCGCGCTCCGATTGGAGCGGATGTAGGTCAGAAGTTGCTGACCAAGGCTGTTGAGCCGGGTGGCGGACAAGTCGCCCTGGCGTTCCAGCGTATCCATATCTGCGCTAATTTTTTCGAGAGCGCTGATCGCGCGTTCGACCTGCCCATGCCAGAGCTTCCATTTCAACGCCGCAATTTCCTCGTCGATGACCGCGAGAATCCCGCAGAGGATCGTCCGAGAGCCGACCATATGATCGGCGATTCGCTGCATGAGCCGGATCTTCATCGCCAGGTGGAGCCAGTCGATAATATGCGTCTTCGGTTTTGGCAGCGCCCTTGGCAAGCGCTTCATGGTTTTGGCGCCATCAGAGAGAATCGTGACCTCTCCATGTCCGGAATATCCCTCGAATTGAAGAGCTTGAAGCGTCCTTGCCCGCATTTGACGTTGCGAAGTGTTGCTCGTCGCGAAATAGTGACTTGGCGGCATCCCTCGTCCGCCGCGACCGCAACGAGCGACGACGATTTCGAAATCGCGCGCCATCTTTTGATCCGCGCTTCGGATATGAGCGGTATCGACGCAGACGACAAATCCGCGCAGGGAATTTTTGGTCATTCCGAGTTCAAGTTGTGCGCTGGAAAGCCCGTGGCGGGCTTTCCCTCTCTTGCCGAAGCGATTGGTCTTCAAGGCGGGCGCCAAGCGTCAAGGTTCGCTTGCGCGCCGTCTGATGGCTTTCCGTCCGTTCAATGGGCAGGAATTCGGCCGAGAGCTCCGCGGCCTTGCGATACGGCAACATGCTGCCCAAGCGCGCCGTAAGCTCCATGAGTTCGGGGGGCCTGGTCCGGGCAAATTTCGCCGAGAACCGTGAGGCCATGGAAAAATGGGGAAAGCAACGCTGGCAAACCATCCAGCGCGGGATTTTCACTGCAACGGTTCCAAACACAGTGCGAATTTTCTGCCTCGTGTTGTCCTTGACTGGCCGCAACCGTTCGCAGGACACGCAGACCCGCCGCGCCGGAGCATAGGCCGCAAGCTCTTGCTTCACGACGAACGCCTGAAGCGCGGACATGATCCTCTTGCCGTCGTCGATTGACAAGCCAATTTCACCGGACGCAAGCCCTTCAAATTCCTTCTCGATTCGCATTTGCGCCCTCTGGACGTCGCCAAACTCGTCGCGTCCCTCGATCGTCACCGTCCATTCCATCGTCGCCTCCTCAAGTCGGCGATTTTCATGAACGGCCCTGGTTAAGGTTTCCCTTTCCCGTCACCCCAGAGTTTTTGCCGCTTTCACGGCGTTAGACGAATAGCGCGGGTTCGAGTATTTCGGGGAAGACGTTTGAATCCCTCCGGCTCCGCCACATTGTCTAAAACGGCCCTATTGACGAACGACTTACCGCCGAAAGCCGCCGATAGCCGTCTTTCGGATGGGGTGTTTGTTTGGAGACGGTCGGCATTCCCGTGCATGGATGGATCACTGCATCCAGAGGCAGTTCAGGCCTGATTTAATCCCGGTATTATTGACGATTACATTCTACCCGGGTATTAATTGCGCCGTCCTTTTTAGATGAGCGCTTCATGACCGATCTCCTGTCAAAACCCTGCACGGCATTCGAAGATCACAGATTGCAGCTCTCGGGTCCCTTGGCTGATGTCGCCATCGCCGTTAGACGGTCGGCCGACAAGGGGACGGCGAGCGCGATCCTTGTCTTCGATGACGAGACAGGCCGCGTGGTCGATCTCGATCTGCGCGGCACCGATGCGGAGATTTTGGAAAGGCTGTCCCGCCATCCCCAGACCTTCGCCGGGCGTTATCGACCGCGAACCGCCGTGGCGTCCGAAGCGGTTTCGGACGAGGGTCCGGGTCCGAAGGGTCGTGGACGGCCGAAACTGGGGGTCGTGGCCCGCGAGGTGACGTTGCTGCCAAGGCAATGGGAATGGCTGGCTGCCCAGCCGGGCGGTGCCTCCGCCACGCTGAGACGCCTGGTGGATGACGCCCGGCGGACCAGCAATCCGCGCCAGCAAAGGCGCGCCACCCAGGAGGCCGCCTACCAGTTCATGCTGGCGATCGCAGGCGATCTGCCCGGCTATGAAGAGGCGACACGCGCCCTTTTCGCAGACGATCGCCCGGCGCTGGAAGAGCGGATTGCCGGCTGGCCCGAGGATATTCGGGCCTATGCCCTGCGCCTCGCGTTCGGCCCAGCCAATCACGCAAATTCAGAATGATCACAGGAGGGAGATGCCATGAGCGCGTCGGACACCATCCGCTATCTTGAGCCCACCCCAAAAGCCGGTTGGCTTTTCATGCAGCGCGGCTTCGAGGGCAGCGTCGTCATGTTGAACTTGTTGCGCTTCCGGGAAATGGCGGCCTTTGAACAGATCATCAACGCTCAGCATGCCGATCAGCCCTCCTGGTGTCGCCCCCTTATCGGCAAATATGCCTCGCTTGCGCCGTTTGCACCAGAGCCATACGGACAAGCACTCCGCGACCCCTTTCATCAGCGATGTCAAAACCCTGCGAGAGCGCGCCCGTCATCACATTGAGCAGGGAGCCGTGGGCGAAACCTATATCGGCGATGTAGCCCGCACCATCGAGATACTGCAAACCGTTCTCGCCACCGAACTGGTATGCGTGCTGCGCTACACTCAGCATTCCATCGTTGCCACAGGCATCGCCAGCGAAGGCGTCAAGGCGGAATTCGCCCAACACGCCACGGAAGAGCAAGAGCATGCGATGGCGGCGGCCGAACGCATCAACCAGCTTGGCGGCGAACCCGATTTCAGCCCCACCGGCCTAGCCACCCGGGCGGCGTCGGAATATTCCACCGGCTCCAATCTGGTCGCGATGATCAAGGAAAATCTCATCGCCGAACGGATCGCCGTCGACCACTACCGGGAACTGATCCACTTCTTCGGTGACGATGACCCGGCGCCGCGCACGATGCTCGACTCGATTCTGGCGGTCGAGGAGGAGCACGCCAGCGACATGCAGGATCTGCTGGCCACCCACGGCAGGACGAAAATGTAGCTTTTTCGCGCAACCAACTTCGCTGGGCCCGCAGGACCCTGGCGGCAAGCAGCAAGGCAAGAAACACAGTCGTTGCGGCAAAAAGCTATTCGCATTTGTGCTTTGGCGTACGTTTCGATGCCGATCTGAAGCTCTGCGCCACGGATCGTCCAGTGTCTTAGCCGTCGCTTCCTCAATGGCGCCGCTGGCATGCTTCGCCGCGCCGACGATTCGATATGCGATCCTTGTTCATGGCGCCGGTCGAAACCTAAAATCGCGGCGCGCGGTCTCGGCTTCGGAGCTGCGATCATCCCCCGAGGGCCGCCGGTTAGTCTCCGGTCGTGGCCCTTTCACATTTCCTGAGGCATCGCAGCAGGTGCGACGCGCTAGATGCAGAAATTTTCGATGCGAAAGCAAGAGACGGTATGCAGCATGACACCAAACCGCGCTCCGCGAGCGACGAGCGGTGAGGTGGTTAGGCAGGGACGCATTCGTCATCACAGCCGAACTCGGCAACCGTACAAATGTCCGCGCCGATTTGCACGGAAAGCAGCTCGGCGAGCCGGCGCCGCGCGCGGCTTACGCGGCTCTTGACCGTGCCGACCGCGCAGCCGCAGATAGCCTCCGCCTCGTAGTAAGTGTGACCGGGCCGCGCCAATCAAGATCAGCGCCTCGCGTTGATCGGCGGCAATCGCGAATTCGACCTCGCCGACGCCGAGCAGATAAATTTGGAGCGCCCAACAACTGCTTTCTAACTCGAACCCAGACCGCTGCCCGGGCAACAAGGAAGCGCAGACAATAAGGCGCGGCAAACAGCCGCGCCCAGTCGCCGCGTGGGGTCACCAAGGTGCGCTCAATACAACTGGCATCGTCCTCCGCACGGCGGCATAAAATGCCAAACGCCAATCACTCGCCTCGGCCGACCTGAGGACAACCTGTTGAGGCTCCATAGCTAGCCGCCTTGGTCGAGGGCTGGGGTCCGCTCACACCTCGTCCCGCAGGCGACCACCAAGCGCGGCCGCGGCGCTAGCTACGAAGGCGCCGATTATCAGCGACAGGACCATTAGAAGTGAAGTGGTAATCCCCACCTTACGGGCTTTGTCCGCTGTTTCCTTCGCCTTTGCTTTTGCCTGATCGATTTGAGCAATGACGTCATCGACACGCTGTTGCGCATCAGCGGCGGCCCGTCCGGTCCGAGCGGAAACGAGTTGCCCGAGGTAACTTCTGTCATCCGCCGACACGGAACCGGAGGCGAAACTCACAACGAGGATCCTCGAAGCTTCTGTCCGGGAATCGGTCCCATTCTGGATCGCGGCACTTGGACTGGAGGCAGACGGCGAGGCCGTCGGCGCGCGAAACATCAGGTCGACAAAATATTCGGTCGGCAAACCCGTTGCATTGGTCACCCTATCTTTCGCGGACTCCGCCGAACCTTGGGCCGTTCCCGTCGCCAACGATGTTCCTGCGCCGCCGCCTCTAGCTACGATTGCCGACGCAGCCGAACCCAGAACTCCGGCAAACAGGATTGTGGCAACAGCCCACATCAACAACCCATGTGCTGTGTCGCGGAAGAACACTTCATCTGTGTGAACTCCAGCCCATCTCGTTCTCAACCGTCCCGTGAGATACCCCCCCAGCGCGGAGGAAAGCCATTGAACGACAATCAACCAGATTGCCGCCGATACGGCAAAGGTCGTCACGCCGACGCCACTGTTCGACCATGGCGAAACCATCGTGAGTCCCAGGCCCGAGCCCATCAGCAACAAGATCAGAGACAATGCCACCGCAACGATCGCGCCAGCGATGACCGCGCTCCAGGAGACGGCCGAAGCCGATGCTTCGTCACGAACGGCGGTTTCGTCTCCAGCGAGGCCGGTTATTTCCAAAATCGTCATGGTCATTCTCCCTATCGATAGAGAAGAGCGATGAGGATGATGATCGGAATTGGAACTCCCAGAAGCCAGAGCAAAATGCCGCGTCCCATAGCAACCTCCCTTGCCGGATTGCACACGACGATGAACGCGTGAGCAGGAATTATTGAACATGAATTCTTGAGCTTCGCGCCGCGCGCACATAGCGCGGATCAAGCAAGACAGCGCGGGCGTCCGGGCGAAATCAGAAGACAGCATTTTTTCATGCCAGCTACCGCTCCCGAATCCTGCTCACGTCATCGGCTTTCGCAACAAGCCGCATCCAACAGAACGCGCGAAAACCTGCCGCGCGTTCTGGCTTGAGAAGCCGCGTTCCGCGACTATGGCCGTTGTAGGGTTAAAGCTTGCCAAGCACAAGCAAGATCACCAGGATAACAACCACGAGGCCAAGTCCGCCGCCGCCGTAGTAGCCCGTTCCGTAGAATGGACCGCCGCCAATTCCTGTAAAGCCGCCCAATAAAGCGATCACCAGGATAATAAGAAGAATGGTTCCGATCGACATTGTCGAATTTCCTTTTTTTGGGTTAGCCGCAACCGCTCATTGGCGCGCGACATCAACCGCTGCGCCACGCCCTTCGCGCCGTCGTCGGCATGGCAAAGGGGGCGACATCGGGCAGAAACCCTATTGCTATTTAGCCTTCCGCGTCTCTTTGATCGTGTCTTTCAAGCCGCCGAGGGCATTCTGACTCTTGCCTTCGGTCTTTTCGGCTTTGCCCTGTGACTCCAGCTTGACATCGCCGACCGCCTTACCCGCCACCTGCTAAACGGCGCCCTTGATTTCCTTCGCCGATCCGGCGATCCGATCCTTGTCAACCATTCGAGCCTCCTATTATTTGCCGCGCCCCCGAATTCGCTCTGCACACCCGTAACACATGGAACATTATCAGCCGCGTCGAACGCCAAGATAGGCTCGGAAACTACTCAGCTTAGGCGCGGCTGAATTTCAGGGTTCCAGACGAAGGAACCCGGTTGCCGTCATTCTTCCCGCGCTTCAAGAAATTTCGGCGATTCGTGGCGACGCGCGTTTCTGGTTTAGCGGAAAGGGTCGCCTTCAACAGCGGCCCTTCCCGGTTTGCTCAAACCTGGCTTCAGTTGATCACTTCGACAATGCGATGCGTTCTCGGATCGACCAGCACCGTTTGGTCATTGACGACCGTATAGCGATAGTCTTTCACGCCATATTCCGAGGGAACTTCGTAATAGGTCACACCTTCGCCGGGAAGCTCGGCGCCCACGCCCACAGGCCGGTCATAAGCATATGAGCTGCGATGCTCATGCTTGACATATTCGCGGAAACGCGGCTGCTGATCCACGCCAAGCAGCCCGGCGACGCCAGCGCCGACAGCGCCGACAGCGCCGCCGACAACCGCGCCAACGGGGCCAGCGGCATGATTGCCTTCATGCGCGCCTTCGGCGGCGCCGCCAACGACGCCCTGGGCGCTCGCGGCAAACGGCAGGGCAAGAAACACAGCCGCAGTCGCGGCGAAGATTTTCATGTTCATGTTGAGGCTCCAAATCATGATTTTTCGCGCGCCTGTCAACGCTTCGAAGTCAAGCGCATGGGATTGATCGGCGAATGCGAGAGTCGGGGCGCGATTTTCTGGGCGCTCCGTCGGAATCGATGGCCGATACGGGCGCCATCGATCGTGAGAGGCTAGCCGAAAGCGAATGGGGTTCGACAGGATCGGAAAATACTCAATCGTCATCTCTGGCCTGCCGTCCGACGCGATCGACCGCCGATTCCGGCGGCAATAATTTCGGCGCCATGCCGCAATCAAACTTTGCGCATCCGCAAAGAAACGCACAAGCGACCCTGCGCACCGATCATCGTCGCGCGACGGACTCCTATTTCGAAGGCGTCTGCCCCGCTCGCGCATCAACGGCCCGTTGAGCGAAACCAGCCGCAGAGGAAAATAGGTAAGAGGCCTATCCCGTTGCCCCAGGCTCGTCCATATTTAGTGGCTCGCCGATTTAGTCGGCATGATTTTGGTTCTCGGTTTGTGCGTCGCCCGATCCGTCTTGGCGCATTCCCGTCACCGCCTTTCTTCGACGCGGGGTTCGCCTGACGACCTTTTCACCCTTTCTAGGATTGGCGTGTCCGGATGTCCCAATAGCTCGAAGGCTCCTGATGCGCGGCGATTCCGACCCTATCATCAATCCGGCCCGACCGGGCTCGGGCCAAGTCGCGAAAAACGGCCGGACATGTCCGGCCGGTCAAAGCATTTTCGGCAGCCGCCTTGGTGGGGCCTAAAAATGTTATGGGGTTGTCTTCCGGAGGCCTGCGCTGCGGGAGGGTACATGCATCACGGGGCCACTGACCGGAAAATAAATGGTTTGGCCTCACCGTGCCCGCTGGATAGCGTCAACCAACTCCGCCGGGCGCAATAGCTCTGGCTCTGCGGCCGGTTCCAAACCAATAAAACAGGATCGCTCGATCGGGGCGGGCCAGATCTTAGGCGACCTTCTGCAAATTCTTCTTTTGGTTAGGTCCTTGAAAAGTCATAGGCTTGTTTTGCATATTGCTAGCAAAGCGGCGCCTCGATCGTCATGATCGCGCAGCCACTCCTTTACAATCCGTCGAGCATCGCATCGATTAGTGCTGATCGGCTCTCTCTTCGCGAACAGGGGATCTGGCGTCGCGATCGTCGATGGGTCTAACGAGGACGTCCACCGACATCTCCTGGAAGGCGTTGGGGGCGCCGACGAAACTGCCGGCCACCGGCATGGCCTGCCGGATGTCGCGGGCGACCGCGACGGGGATGAGATTTAAGCCGCCAACACCGCGGGTCGTCGGGTCGAAAGTGATCCATCCCGCGCCCGGCACATAGACTTCCGTCCAGGCATGAGTTGACGCCGCATCAGTGGAATCAACGATGTCCTGATTCGGGTTGTAAAGGTAGCCGGAGACGATCCTCGCCCCAAAACCAAGGCTGCGCGCCGCTTCAACGAAAAGAACGGCGAAATCGCGGCAAGATCCCCAGCCGCGATCCAGAGTTTGGGTTGGGGATTGGGTGCCTTCGTCCTCCCGCCTCTGGTAACGGATTGATCGTGACACGCCAGCGCTGAGATCTGTAAGCAGAGCGAGCGTGCCGGTCGGGTCGCCGCACACGAAAGAACGCGCCCAGCCTCGCAAACGTCCTGCGGGATCCGGGTATTGCTGAACCGCCAGAGCGCCGAGGTCTGTCCACTCATCGTTGGAATATCGGAAAGGATAGAGGAAGGCAGAGGCGGAGATGTCGAAGATGGGCCAGGCGGCGGCGTTGAGTTCGAGCTCCGCGACGCTGTCGATCACGAGCTTGTCCGCCATCGTCTGAAATGTGGCCATCGCGACGGCATTGCCGAAGACATCTTGCGCCCAGCTCATCGCGGCGGCCGGCGTCACCGTCACCTCGGTCGACATCAGCCGGAGATCTCGGGTCTCTCGCGGGCGAAGCATCAATCGATGGGGTCCGAGGTCGACCAGTTGACGATAGCGGTAGGTTGTCTTGTGATGAATTCTGAGGGTGATCAACAGAATCTCCCACTCGCAGACATCGTGGCCGCGGCTGAAACGCGCCCTCGTGCCTCGGATAATCGCTCCTGAGCAGCTCGAGAGCTGCGCTTAGGGCCGGTTGCGGCGTGTTCGCTTCAAATCCTTGAGCGCTTCATTGTGGGATTATCGCTAGGCTTGACCGCTTGAAATCCGTTATCATACTTCAAATTGGTGAGGCAAGCGGCTGCCGCAGCGCCCCCAAGAAAAAGTTGAACTTTATTGGGCCAGCGAATTTGTCAAGGTCTCGCGGATTTCGTTGGGCGGGTCTTGACCAGTTAACGTCTTGTAGTACAGGGCAGACGGGTCTAGCTGACCTCTTCCGTCCAGACCCTGAAGCTGACCAGCGTGTTTGGGCCGAAGGTATGAGTGATCGGAACGTCAGCTGCATCGCGCCCCTGAGCGATCAGCACGCGGCCTATACGCGGTATATTGTTCCGGGCGTCGAATGTGTACCATCTGCCCCCGAGATAGGCCTCGAACCAGCCTGCGAAATCCATTGGGCCGTAGGGTGGCGGCACGCCGATGTCCCCCAGGTAGCCTGTGCAATAGCGTGCTGGAATGTTCATACAGCGGCAGAACGTGATCGCGAGATGCGCGTAGTCGCGACACACGCCTTTGGCTTCATCGAAAACTTCCCAGGACGTCATCGTGGCGCGCGCATACTCGTAGCCGAAGGTGATGTGGCGATGGACGAAATCACAGATCGCCTGGACCCGCGCCCACCCCGGGGGCGATTTTTCGAACAGGCTCCAGGCTATGTCGGATAGGCGTTGAGTCTCGCAGTACCGACTGCCGAGGAGAAAGAGTAGGGTCTCTGCCGGCAACTCCTCCACGGGATGTTGGGAAGCCGAAGGGGCAACCAAGTCCGGCAGGCCGCTATCACGAACGACGCCATCGGCCGATAAGCGCATTCGGCCCGGGGGCGCGACGATGCGGCTGCACAAATTGCCGTAGACGTCGCGGTAGGAAGAGATCGGTACGGAAGGGCTCGCGGTCAGGGTGTCGGGCACTATGACGTCGGACGACCGGGTGAAATGAATGCCCAGAACCAAAATCACGGGTGTGGACTGCGGAAAGTCGTAAATCATTTCGTAGCCAATACGAAGCTTCATTGACATCCCACTATTGCACCGTCTCCTGGCGGCCAGAAGACCCGCCATCGCGTGAGCACGTCGAAATCGAGATGCCGGTTCGGAAGCACCATCGAATGAACGTGGAGCCATTCTATCAACATATCTTGCCCGCGTCACAACGTCGATCAAACTGATTGACAGAATAGGGACCACGTGGCGCGTCGAGCAACGGCCCATCGCCTCTGGCGGGTCGGACGTGTATACGCTCGTTTCCACCTCCACGCCGCGATGGTTCGACGGGGCGCCGACGCGGGCGCTGTGGAGCGGCGTCGCGTGGTCCGGATCGCGCACGACTGCGACGGTGACAAGGCTCATCTTGCTGACGCTGCCGCTCGTCGGGCGTCATCGAGCCAGCCGGCGGCTGGCAAAGACATCGGAAGCTGTTGAATTGGCGGGAATCGGGCGCGGGAATTAATCCGTGACGGCAAGTGAGGAAGTCCGCTCAGGCAAAATGCGGAAAAGATCTATGGCCAACCCGGTAATTGCATCGTTCGGGCTCCTCCTGTGGCGCATGACCGGTGGAGCTTGCTGAAAGCCGTAAGTGGTCGGATGCATCTTGGGAGCGATTACCGCAAAACGCTTAACGATCGGTAACATGTCACCGAACAAGCATAACCCCTCGCTTGATGCGACTTGCGGTCGTCCGTGATCGCCGTCCAAGGCATTTTCAAGCTAGGTTCGCCAAAAAGCTGCCGTTTCCCGTTCGGGAGGGTGTTGCAACGCCGCGGCTCAGGTGCCGAGGCTCCGAAGCGCCTGCCGATTCCTCACGCAGATGCGCCGCGGCGTCGGCAGCGATACGATGGCGTCGCGATCGAGGTCCGAAAGTGTCCGCGAGACGGTTTCGATCGTGATGCCAAGATAGTCGGCGATGTCCCGACGCGCCATCGCGAGATCGATGATCTGACCGCTAGCAGCGCGACCCGCCATTTCGACAAGAAACGCGGCGACCTTCTGCGCCGCGCTGCGGCGACCGAGCAGGAGGGAGTGCTCCTGTGCGCGCCGCAGGCTCTGCATCGCACAGACGAAAAACTGGCCCACCAGCCGGACGTCGATTACTCCGTAAGCGTCAAATGCCCGCCAGCGATAGGCGACGACGGTGCAGTCGCAAACTGCTTCGGCCGCAAAAAGATGCCTGGCGCCCGCGGCGAACCCGAAAATCTCCCCTGCCAGATGGAAGCCATCGATTTGGCGGCGGCCGTCGCTCCGGAACTTGCAGGTGCGCACGACGCCGCTCAGGACCTTGTAAAATGAAGTGCTCTCGTCGCCATCGCCATAGATCTCGCTGTCTGCCGCGAGATGAAGCACCTCGCCACCGTATGCGGAACCGCCTGTTTCGAGTCGATCGGCGAACGGCTGGACAGTCCGATGCGCGCCTGAAGGCGCCGCCTTGATCCACGGAAATCCGACATCGGGCAAGTTCGAAAGAGAGGTTGGCATGGAGTGCACCTGCCTGGTTAAAGCCCTATTTTTCGCGAACTCTGCGTGCCATTCATCAAAGCTTTGCGTTCAGTACGTAACGATCGATTGAGGGTCGGAGCGATCGTGGGTGATTGAGTCGCCTTCACGATACTTCATGAATACGAATCCATGCGCTCAAGCTAGGGCCGGAATCTACTCATCACGCCGAGGGCGCCGGGAGGGAAGACGACGCTAGTTTAAAGGTCTCTTGCGGGAACGCCGAGCTGGCGGCCGTGGAACGTGCTCAGGCTGCTACTGTCAAAGCATCTTCACGCTTTTTCTGCGCCGTCGACCAGCTCGGACGCCCTGGCGAGCCACGGATCCACAGCCGCTCCATAAAACGAAAACCCGCCCCGGGGCGCCCCACCGGGCGACCCGGGTGGCGGGGGGCCTCCCCGACGACTTGCGCGAGATGTTCAGATTTGGAACGACGGTCAGTGCAGCTGACCTTGGCCACCGCCGATGGTTATAATCGACGATCACTGACGGCAAGGCGATTGGCGACGCGACAAGGCCCCGGTCGGCCAACTGACGGCCCTCTGAGTAATTTCCGAGGGTGCTCTAAGACCACGTGAACAGCATGAGGTGTTTAGTGTTGCCCGTTCCGGCAAAAATCCCGGGAGACGTGTGCCTTGATGACAGAAAACTCGCCGCTAGTTGGCCCGCCACGGGGGCCCGACAACCTGCGAACCGCGTCGGCAGCCTACGGCGGTGCTTCCAGCTTGAAAAACGCCGCCGGCAAACGGATACTTGATCCAAGCGAGTCCTCCATCCGGAGAATATTGGATAAGATGCCAGGACATGAAATGCCGAAGCATTGGGACGAAGAAGCCGACGTTGTCGTCGTTGGCTAGGGTTTCGCAAGGAGTGCTGCGGCAATTGCTGCTCACGACGAAGGCGCGAAGGTACTTTCGCTCGAGAAAGCCCCCGAGCGACACAAAGGCGGCAACAGCCGCGTGTGCGCCCAAGTTGTGTTTTGGCCGAACGATATCGAGAAGGCCAAGACTTATTTTCGGGCTCTTGCCGGCTCTTACATGGACAACATTTCCGACGAGATGGTCCAGGTCTGGGCGACGGAGATGTACGCCAACCGAACATACCTCGACGGTCTGGGCATGAACCCTGTCTCAGCCGGCGGGGCGGAGTTTCCGGAATTTGCCGGATCGGACTGCGTGCAGATGCTTTTGCATAGTGATGAGAAAGCTGCCGGAAACGACGAAAGCTCGAACTCGTTCGACCACTTGCTCGGGGGTGAGCGTCTAGGGGTCATCGCAGAATCTGTTCCAAATCCTACGCTAAGCCGCGTCGAGGAAGGCTGAGCGCGGTTCTCGGAGAGGGCGGAAGGCATTTTGAAGGGGCTCCGTTGGCCAGACGTAATCGCCGTTGAAAGCGATGTGCTCCCAGCCGAGCGGGGCGACATGGGCGAGCAGATCATCGCTGATGTCCTCGCCTCGGGAGCGCAGCTCATCGACGGCGCGGCCGAGATAAATGGTGTTCCAGAGGATCACGGCTGCGACGGCGAGATTGAGGCCGGACGCCCGGTATCGCTGATTTTCGAAGGTGCGGTCACGGATTTCGCCGAGACGATGAAAGAACATCGCCCGAGCGAGCGCGTTGCGCGCCTCGCCCCTGTTGAGGCCAGCGTTGGTCCGTCGCCGCAAGGCGGGATCGCTGATCCAGTCGAGGGTGAACAGAGTACGCTCGAGACGGCCGATTTGGCGGAGTGTCTTTGCCAGCGCGTTCTGTTTGGGATAGGCCGCGAGGCGGCGTATCAACGTCGACGGCGCGACGGTTCCTGCCTTGATCGACGCCGCGAGGCGCAAGGTTTCGTCCCGGTTCTCGCCGATGACCCGAAAATCCAGGGTTCCGCCGATCATTGGGGTCAGGGCGGCGTAGGTCACGCGGGCGGCGGCGACATAAAGCCGGCGATCGGCGAGATCGCGAATGCGCGGCGCGAACCGAAACCCCGTGAGGTGGCATAGACCAAACACATGATCAATCGCGCCGGCCGTGTCGGTGTAATGCTCGCGGATTTCGAGAGAGCATTCGTGATGCAGCAGGCCGTCCAGAATATGAGCGGCCTCGCTGGCGTTGGCGGCGATGACCTTGGTGTGGAATGGCGCATAGCGATCGGAGACATGCGTGTAAAATTTCACACCCGGCTCCGAACCATATTTGGCGTTGTAATCGGCGCGCGCCTCGTCATGCCCGCCGGCCCTGAAAAACTGCCCGTCGGAGGATGACGTATCGCCGTCGCCCCAGATTTTCGTAAACGGCTGCGCGTGGATCGCCTCGACCAAACACGCAAGACCCGCCAGATAGGTTTCATCGCGGACATGCCGTTCGGCGACCCAGAGCAGCTTCGAATGGCTGAAAACCTTGGAGCTGCGGGCCATTCGGGCGAGCCCGAGATTGGTGGCGTCGGCAAGCAGCGCCGTCATCAACGCCTGGCTGTCTTCGGGCGGCGCGCCCGTGCGCAGATGGCTGAACCTTTCGGCGAAACCCGTCCAGCCGTGCACTTCGGCGAGAGGCTCGGTAATGCGCAGGCGGGGCAGCATGGCATAGAGCCGCCGCGCGATACGATCGGTCGCGTCGGTTTCGTCTTTGCGGATGGGACTGATCGAAAGCCCCTCTTCGGTCAGCGTCGCCTCAGGCAGCTCGCCGGCCGCCGCCAACGCGTCGATTTCCCGAAGTCGGGAGTCGAGAATGCCAATGCGCTCGGCGCGCCAATCGTCGAAGGAATTGGCGACGGCGAGGCCCAATTCATCGCCTTGACGCCGCGTCGCGAATACCTCTGGCGGGAGGAGAAAATCGTCGAAAGCGCGGAACGCTCGACTGCCCTCGACCCAGACGTCGCCCGAGCGCAAGCGATCGCGCAGCGTCGTCAAGACAGCGACCTCGTAGGCCCGTCGATCGACGGCGGCGCCGGCTCCGACGAGCTTGCGCCATGCCGGTTTCAGAAACGCCGTCGGCGGGCGTGGCGGCAGATTTCTCGCGCTGGCCGCGTGGGTCCCGCGCAACACGTCCAGCGCGGCGAGCAATGGATCTCCCGATTTCCAGGAGCGGAAGACGAACGCGCCGAGCAATATCGGAACCATGCGCCGCACCGTCGGATAGCGCTCGACAATTTCGGTCAGATTGTCTTCGCGCGAATCCGCGACAGTCTTATCGACCTCGGCGACAAGAGTTTTCAAGCGTTCCCAGCCGATAGCATGCTCCACGGCCGCGACCTGGTCCGCTCCGGACGCCTTGGCTGCCAACATGGCTTTCGCCATGCCGATCAGGACTCGCGTCGATGCATCGAATGTCTTCGCCCGATTGACGACGTTCTCCTTATGCACGCGATCGGCGCGGCGGAATACGCCGCCGAGCATTTTGTCGAACATGCTGATGGCGGCGTCCGTGAGGACCGCTCCGTCTCGCGTGCGAACACGACGAGCGTCGCCAATCGCCGCTTGGCGTCGAAACGCGAGAGATGCTGTGCGCTGAGAATGGATGTTTCACGCGCGATCGCCGCGTAGCGCGCCCGATGAATCCGTTGCTCTCGATCTTGTTTGACGCCGAGTTCTCGAACGACTTGCAGGCGTTCGACGATGCCCGCGAGGTTCTTCTGGATCGGCGCTTCCGGCCATTCGCGCAACCACGCGAGTGGCGTTCGGCCCCTGTCGCCGATCACGATCAATGCCTCCAATCCGGCAATCGTTTCTTGCGTCAAATCGTCGACGAGGTTCTTGTGTGCGCGCTTTCGGGCGCGAGCGCGGGCGGCCAAGCCCATTTTCTCCAAGGTAACGGAGGCTGGAAGCAATACGCCTCGTTCGCGCAAGTGCGCAATCATCGTGGAAACGATCGCCTCGCCGCGATCCGTGCCTGTCGCTTCATCGAGCGCGATTTTGGCGGCGGCGCGATAATCTTCGCGCCGAAATGGGCGCACCCCAAGGTATGTTTGGAGTTCCCCGAGATGCTCCCAGCGAGTCTCGTCACGCCGCGCGTAAGCGGCAAACGCCGTGGGCTCGCTTCCGACTTGCGCGGCGATGAAGTCGAGCATCTCGATCGACGGATTTTCCTCCGCGCCTAGAACGCGACCGGGAAACCTCAAATAGGCGAGATGGACGGCGAACCCCAATCGGTTTGCAGCGCGACGCCGTCGCCGGATCAGCGCCAGGTCTTCGGCCGAGAACGTGTAATGCCGGACGATCGCGGCCGGGTGGGTCGGCGGATCGAACAGCATCGCGCGGGATTGGGGCGAAAGAAGCTGGCGGCGAGGGATCATGGTCGATTGAAGGCAGCGTCAAAACATGTCCATCAATGGTCCTAATATTTTATGGACCGGCGTGGACGTCAATTTGGACTTCGCGCCTTGGCATCCACAAACCGTTCGGTTTACGGACGGGCCCAACTCATGAAAGGCGCTGGCCGATGGCCCACATTCTCGGCTATGCCCGCGTCTCGAATCGGCTGGAGCGTTCCGGATCTTCGAGGACGTGATTTCGGTAAAAACCTTCGCGCGCCCGGGCTTGGCCGAACTCCTCCGCTATATTCGTCCCGGCGATACCCTCGCTGTCGTTCGCCTGGACCGCCTGGGGCGTTCGCTCCGCGAGCTTCTCGATGTCGTCGAAACCCTCAAGAAGCAGGGCGTCGCGCTCTTGTCCCTGGAGGAGAAGATTGACACGTCGTCGGCGGCCGGCGAACTGGTGTTTCATGTCTTCGGGGCAATAGCCCAATTCGAGCGCCGTCTCATCGCCGAACGCACGCGCGACGGCATCAACGCCGCGCGCGCCAAGGGCAGCAAGCCCGGCCGCCCCCCGCTTGATCAGGAAAAGCTGCACGCGGCAGTGCTGCTCATGAAAAGCGGCATGTCGCCGACAAAGGCCGCTCGGCAAACCGGTCTCGGACGATCGACTCTGTACCGAGAGATTCAAGACCGCGCCAAAGCCTGAACCGTTAGCGTAGGATTTGGAACAGATTCTGCGATGATCCCGGGCCGGCGTTGACCTGCTTCGCGCACGGATGATGCCGATGCGGGGCTAAACTTGCACCGAGATTGAAGAAGACCCGATTTAAGTACAATCCGACAGACAGGAGACAATGCCGTAAGAACGCCATCATCACTGTGTAAAGATTGAGCTTGAGCTGCCTGCGCTTTGCCCGCGGCGCCGCCAGGCCCCGGCATCACACCGCCGGCCGGTCAGAACCTCAGTGGAAACAAGGCGGGAGGACGCTGCGCGGAATTTCTGTGGCGGGGCGGTCAGGTCGGCGCCGTAGGCGCCGGGCGGAATGCGCCGGTCTGGTTGGAGCCAACTGGATTGACGCGAATGTCTCGTCCCCTGCCGGCTGATTCAGGATCCGCGCCAAGAGGATTGAATGCGCATACTCGTCATTGAGGATAATTCCCGCCTTCTGGAACTGATCGCGGAGGATCTCAAAGGAGCTGGCTATGTGATCGACACGGCGCAGACCGTGGCCGACGCTTGGTCGTTCCTGCGCATGGTCCAATATGATTTGCTCGTGCTCGACCTCTCCTTGCCCGACGGTGAGGGCGGCGACATGCTGCGCGAGCTGCGACGCGCCGGTCACTCCCTGCCGGTTCTGGTCGCCACGGCGCGGATCGAGGTCCATCAACGCATAACGACGCTGAATGACGGAGCCGACGATTATCTGGTGAAGCCCTTCGATCGCGACGAACTGATCGCCCGCGTCAGGGCAATTCTGCGCCGGCCGCAGCTGCGGGCGCAGCCCGTTCTGCGTAATGGCAATTTGATGCTGGATCTCGACCGGCTCGTCTGTAGTGTCGGTGACCGGCCGATAGAATTGCCGCGCCGTGAAATGACGGCGCTGGAAATCCTTCTGCGTCACCACGACAGTCTGGTGCCCCGTCGCCGGCTGGAGCAGGGAATTTACGCCATCGACGAAGCCGTCACGCCGAACGCACTCGAAGCCGTAGTGTCGCGGTTGCGCAAGCGGCTGGAGACTGCCGAGGCGAGCGTCTCGATCACGGCGATGCGGGGGATTGGCTATCTGCTGTCGGAAAAAGCGTGACGCCCCCAGGCAGGTCTCCGCCTTCGCTGCTGCGCGTCATTGCGCTCCGATTAGCCGCCGTCGCCGCGAGTTTAGCCTTGGCTCTCGTCGTGCTGGTGACCGTCGAATATTCCATGGACCTGACCACTTTGCGGCGGGCGACGCTCGAACGCGAAGGCCACGCGTTGGCCGACGCGCTGCGCCATGGCGGCGTTGAAACCCTCGCGGCGACGCATTACGCCCGATATCCAGAGGCTTACGGTTACCGCGTCTTCGATTCCGAGAACAATATCGTCGCCGTGGCCAATGAAGATCTGTTTCCGCTCATCCCGCGCTTTCGCAGCGGGCGCCCGGACCTTGTCTTCACGCGTGATCGCACGGCGCAGCCAAATGACGACCGATGGTTCGTCATCATGCGGGAAGAGATCGCCGGCGCGCCCTTGTGGATCCAGGTCGCCTTGCGCGGCGATCCTGCGTGGCTTTGGCGCGAGGTCCTCGTGCAAAAGGTGCTGGAGCACGTCGCTGTTCCGGTGCTCGTGCTCATTCCCGGCCTCACCCTGGCCGTGTTCCTGGTCATCCAGTCGACGCTGCGCCCTTTGACCGCCATCGCCGAACAGGCGCGGGCGCTGGGCGAGCGCATAACGGAAGGCCGGCGATTGACGCCGCTTTCCTATTCCGGCCTGCCGCGGGAGACCATGGATCTTGTCGGCGCGATGAACGCCATGCTGAAGAAGGTCGATAGTCTGCTCAATCAGCAAAGACAGTTCACCGCCAACGCCGCGCATGAATTGCGAACGCCGCTCGCCGTGCTGCTGCTGGCGATTTCGCGGCTGCCCGAGTGCGACGCCGTCGCCAGGCTGAGGGGCGACGTGACCGCGATGAGCCGCCTTGTGGCGCAATTGCTCCGCCTCGCCCAGGCCGAGCAACTGGCGCGCGCGGATTTCGTCGTCCATGACCTGCGCGAAATCAGCCGCGCCGCATGCGAGGAACTGGCCGTGGTGGCGGTAGCGCAGCGAAAGCTGATCGAATTCGACGAGCCTCCGGCGCCGGTGCCGGCGTCCTGCAACGCCGACTTCCTCGGCGTCGCCATCCGCAACGTCATCGAAAACGCCCTGAACGCCTCGCCGGAGGGCGCGACCGTTTCGATAACGGTCGGCTCTGGCCGCAAGGTCACCATCGAGGATCGCGGACCTGGGATCCCCGAGGCGGACAAGGATCTGGTTTTCGGTCGCCTCTGGCGCCGCGCCCGCCGAGAGGAGGATAGCGTCGGCGCTGGCATCGGTCTCGCCCTGGTGCGCCGCATCCTTGATCTCCATAACGGCACCACCGCCATCGAGGACCGTGAGGGCGGCGGCGCGCGTTTCGTGCTGTCCATCGGACCCGATGCGGAATGGGCGACTGAGGGAGAACAACGCGGCCGCCAGCGGGATTATTCCGGTCGGACCGATGGCGCTGTGACGCTATCGAATTGACCGGTTTTCCATCATTTCTGTTCGGTGCCGTCGCCCTGAGAATAATTCCAACGCAAGACTGAATAAGCTCATTTCTGAATAAGCTGTGTTGATCAGCTTCCCGTCAGCGACGGCGTGTTATAATGGCTAGAAGCCGGTCAGTTTGAAATTGGCCAGGATTGGCGGGTGCGTAAAGCGCTCGCCGAGCCGGTAATGTTTGGCGATGAGTGCGCGACAGGATCCAGCTGAATTCAATGCGAAGCTCCGGACCATGCGCCGATATGCCCCCCTCGCGAAACAATCGTCACGGTTCTCTTCGAATGGAGGGGCGCCCGACTGAGCGCGGTTGGATCCCATTTGCGACGGCGCGCGATGGCATGGAGCGCATTTATACGCGCCGGAACGATCGCGCTGCGCTGAGTTCTGACGACGTCACCGCATCGGCGGCGACCGGCCGCGCCTCCGCGGCGACAACATCCGCCATTCTGGCCATTCCGCTGATCCATGTCGCGATTGTGATCAGCGCCGAGACGTTGGTGCAAATGAATCCGCCGCTCATTATCGTCGTCGGCGTCGCGATTCTCATTGAGTTCGCCGCCGCGCTGATTCTGCTCAGGCGGCAGAATGCGAATTTTCCGAAGATCAGTGCGTTTGCGGAAGACGCTATGGCCCTCGCAAAATGAACGCCCGCGCGAGACGAGACACAACAATCTTACGATTCTTGTTTGGCGCCTCTACGCTGGACAACATGCGTCCGGTCGGACGAGCCTTGCCCCGTCGTCAAGAGGCTTCATAAAGTCACAAACTTCGATGGCGGGGGTTAAAGAGCGAGACCGCTCGCTCGCAGCAGCCGAAGTCGCGAGGATAGGCAGCGCCGGGCAGCCTGTCGCGCTCGCCGGCGAAGCGCCGCCTGTCTGACGATGACCGGGCACCGTCGCAAATCCAGCTCAACGAGAGCATTTTCGAGCGAAGCGGATACCGGTTCACGTTAAGAAAATGGTTCAAAATAAAAAGTTAGAGTTGTTTTCCGATTCATCGAATCGGAAAACACTCGGGAGCTTAGGGCGAGGTCCGCAGCGGGGCGCCCTGTTGGCGGGCCCTCACGGAATGGGGTTCCACCAGTCGAGCCATTTTGGTTCGCTCGCCGTGCCGATGGTCGCGAGATATGCCGCGATATTCGACGCATCTGAGGCGGCGGCGATGCCTGCGAAGGAGCGCATGCCGCCTTCGCGGGCGTCGCCGTTCATCGCTTCGCTGACGTCGCCAGCTTCGGCGTGCTGAATGTTAGGCCCCATTCCGCCGGCGCCATTGTTGCCGTGGCATCCATAGCAATTTAATTTGAGCCAGGCCCGACGGCCTTCGACGACCCCAGCGGAACCAGCGGCCGGCGCCAGTGTGGCCGCGGCCACGGCGGCAGCGATGGCAAGTTGCAGCAGACGCATATCGAAATCCTCCTGATCATGAGATCACGGCAATTTTGGATTGCATAAATCCAATTCCTGAACGCGATCGACTCCAATTGTTCAGTGCGGGATGCGAGCGGAAACGCCGTTTCCGCTTTTCCACATCGCGCTCTAGCGGGTCAGTTCCGGCGCGCCCTGCTGGCTCGCATCAGCCGTCGAAGGTGGCGCCTCCACGGCGACTGTCGGTACGCCATTGTCCCGCAGGATGGTGGCGATCTCGGCCGAGTGGCGGTCGAGCGCTTCCTGCAGCCGGTCGCGGAACGCCGTGTCCGTCTTGCGGACGCCGATCGCCATCGGAAAGACAAAGGCGAGATCGGGCCGCTGCGGATCGCTGGTGATGGGCTCGACCCGCAACGCCGCGTCATGCGCCTTGGCGAAATAACCGCCGAACGGGCCCCAGACGAAGGCGACGTCGATGCTGCCGTCGGCGACCGCATCGACGATGCGGCCCTGCGGGTTTTTATCGCCATCCTCCGACCACATCGGAAAGGCGGTGATATGTTGGTTGAAGCCCCGGCTGGAGAGCGCCACCGCTGGCGGCGTCGTCGCGCCTTCGTTGCCGACGAGCTGAAGCCCGATCCGCGCATCGCGCAGCCACGGATCGTCGAATGAGGTGAAGCGCCTCTCGTCGCCCGCCCGCGTCACGACGACGTAGCTGGAGGCGAAATAGGGTTTCGTCGCGGCGATGCCCGGCAAGCCCGCAGGCACGCTGACGACCGCGTCGCAACGCTTGTCGAGCAGGGTCCGGCGCAGGAAGGTCTTGTGTTCGGCGAACCAGAAATATTTCAGTTCCGCGTGCAGATCGTCGGCCAGCAGGGCGGCGATCTTGTTTTCGAAACCTTCGCGCGCTTCATTGGAATAGGGCAGGTTGGCCGGATCGGCGCAGATGACGAGCGCCGATCCGGCGACAGCCGGATCTGACTCCCCCGCCACTGCAGCGGTGAGAGTGGCGGCCAGCGCCGCGCCCGCGAGCCCCAGAAGTATCCGCTTTGAACAGGCCACGTAACACGCTCCTTTCGACGAGGATTGGTTCGGCCCGCACGCGGGTATCACCCGCGCGCGGTTGCCCGGGCTAGGGGAGCTTGTAGACATGGACATAGCCGCTGGTGGCGGGCGCCGCGACAGCCGCCGCTGGATGCGAGGCCCCGAAGTTAACGGCGGCCTGCCCCTGCGGCAGCGCCGACTGCGCTTCACTTCCATCGCCGAACGTGGATCCAGCCGGGCAGGGGCCGCCGGCGAAGCCGCCGTTGATGAAGCCGAGGCCCGTCGTAATCGCCACGCGCTGTTTGCCGTCCGGGCCCTTGAAAGTTATCGGCGCGGAAGCGACACCGCATTCCAACTGCTTGGAGAGCAGCAACTTGCCGGTGTTGGCGTCCACGGCTTTGAATTGCTTATCAAGCGTGCCGTAGAAGACGACATTGCCGGCGGTGGCGAGCGCGCCGCCAAACACGGGGAGCGGCTCCTTGATCGACCAGGCTCTTTTGCCCTTGATCGGGTCGAAGGCGACGAACTCGCCCATGTTGCCGCCAGCGCCCGGGCCCATGCCGAGGCTCGCCCCGGTGAACGGCGTGCCGGCGATATACTCCACTTTCAGCGGTTCATAGTTCATGCACATATTGAACGCGCCGAAATAAAACAGCTTGGTGGATGGTGAGAAGGTGGAATATTCCCAGTCCTTCGCGCCGAACGCCGAGGGGCAAATGTTTTGCGTCACAACGCCTTGATGCGTGTCCTTCGCCGCCACAACCTGGGGCAGGCCCGTCTTGAGATCGATGCCCGTCGCCCAATTGGCGAAGCTGAACGGATTGGCGCTGATCAGCTGTCCCGTCGCGCGGTCAAGAATATAGACGAAGCCATTCTTGTTGAAATGCACGATCACCTTGCGGGTCACGCCGCCGATTTGCAGATCCACGACGGTGTCTTCGTTCACAGCGTCATAGTCCCAGTTGTCATGCGGCACCAATTGATAGGCCCAGACGGCCTTGCCGGTATCCGGGTTGCGGGCGAAGATCGACGCCGCCCATTTGTTTTCGCCCGGGCGCATGTCCGGATTGAACGTTCCCGGCTGCGAGGTGCCGTAGAAGATGAGATTCAGCTCGGGATCGTAGGTGATCCAGGCCCAAGAGGTGCCGCCGCCCTGCTTCCAGAGCGTTCCTGGCCAGGTCGAAACGCCAAGATTTGCGCCCCGGTCCTTGGCGAAATAGGGATGGAAGTTGGCGCCGATCAGCACTTCGGAGTCCGGGCCTGTGGCGTAGGCCTGCCAGAGCAACTTTCCCGTCTTGAGGTCGAGCGCGCGCACCGATCCGCGCACGCCCATCTCTGAACCCGAGCTGCCAAAGATCACTTTGCCGTTGACGATGATCGGCGCGGTGTTCAGCGTCTCGCCGTTCCACGGCTCGGCGACCTTGGTCCGCCACACCTGTGTCCCTGTGAGAGCGTTCACCGCGACGACATTGCCGTCGAGCAGCGTGTAAACGACGAGGCCGTCGGCGTAGGCGGCGCCGCGGTTGACAATGTCGCAGCACGTCAGTCCGCGCGCGTATCCTGCCGGCTGCGGGTTGAAGGTCCAGAGCGCTTTGCCCGGATGAGTGAGGTCGAGCGCGATCAGCTTGTTTGGGAAGGGCGTGACGACATACATGACCTTTCCAACGACAAGCGGGCTGCCCTGGTGGCTGCCCTTCGTGCCTGTCGGATAGGCGAATTCCTCAACCAGCGTCCCAGCATTGGCGGGCGTAATATCAGTCAATGCGCTGAATCGCGTGCCCTGCGGCGTGCCGCCGGCAGTTGTCCAATCAGCCGTCGTCTGCACGGGCGCGGCGGCGCCTTGCGGAGCGGCGACGGCGGCTTGCACGGAAGCGGCGCCAGCCGGCGGGGTGGTGGCGGCGGTCGATTGGATATCCGTCTGCTCGGCAGCGTCGCTGTTTTCCGCCCACGCGCTGGATGGCAGCGCCACGCAGGCGAGCAGCATCCCCAATGCGATGCGCCGCCGCCGCGAAGATGTGGTGTAGGCGACTGGGTTCGATCCCGAAGCTGTCATCATGGTCTCCCTTGGACACGTATAGCGCGCAGGTTTAGTCGATGAAGCTGACACGACGCTGATGGCGTCCAGAAAAAATCACGTGGGACAAGAAAATTGCCAAATGCGCGAGGGCGCCATAAATATAACAATATCAGCCGGGTTGGTTAACTGTCCGAGCTCAGATCTTCGAGCTGTTTAGCGAATTTGCGCGCAACGGAGCGCGTGCCGACTGTAGCTGCTCCGGCGCGCAAAACACGCGCTATCCGCGCACACGTTATCGGAGCATCAGCGATGCGATCCGGCTCGGTCGCTCATACACGACGGTCTGTTGCATTCGGAGAGAAGGGACATCACCCGTAGTCACTTGCGCCATGCGAGTGAGCCGCGCGCGGCGCACTTAGGCGGTCCTGATGAGGGGCTTTACAGCAGGAGCGACGTCGTCGCGGTCGCCGAGGCTGCTCCAAAGGGCGGCATAGACACCGGATTCCTTCAGCAGCTGCGCGTGGCTGCCGCACTGAACGATGCGGCCCTGTTCGAGCACCAGGATTTCGTCCGCTTCGACCACCGTTTTCAGACGGTGGGCGATAACGAGCGACGTGGGATTGGCCGTCAGCCGCTTTACGGCCTCCATCAGCCGATGTTCGGTGACGGCGTCGAGATTGCTGCTCGGCTCGTCCAGGATTACGGTCGGCGCATTGCTCAGCATCGCGCGCGCAAGGGATATGCACTGGCGCTGTCCAGCGAAGAGCGCTTGCCCGCGCTCGCTGATGACGCAATCATAGCCGCCGGGCAGGCGCCCGATGATCTCGTCGATGCCGACGGCTTTCGCGGCGCGGATGGCGTCGTCGCGGGTCGCCCCTTCCAAGCCGTAAAAGATGTTTTCCCAAGCGCTCGCCTGGAAGATCACCGGCTCCTGCAACACGAGCGCCACCTGGCGGCGTACGAAGTTCAGTTTCAGACCGCGCAGGTCGCGGCCGTCCAGCAGGACGCGGCCCAGCACGGGATCGTAGAAGCGTGAAATCAGGCCAGCGATGGTGCTTTTTCCGGCGCCGGTGGGGCCGACCAACGCCACGGTTTTGCCGGGCTCCAAGCGGAACGAGACGTCCTTCAGGATATTTGGCCCGGGCTTGTAGCCCAAGCTGACGCCGTCAAATTCGACGAGGCGGCGCATCTATGGTATGCGGCGTTTTGCGAGGACCTTACGGCAGAATGTCGAGGCCGTTCGCAATGCCGTGCCGGAACCCTGGAGCAATGGTCAGGCGGAGGGGCAAATCAATAGGTTGAAGACGCTCGAGCGTGGCATGTATGGTCGTGCCGGCATTGACCTGCTTCGCGTACGGATGATGCCGTTGCAGGGCTCAGGTTTGCACCAAGATTGAAGCAGACCCTTCGAAGATGGCTCCTGACAGCGGAATTCCGCCCTCAAATCCGCAACAATAACTCCAGATTTGATATTTTCCTGCAAGTTGTGTTCGGGGGGACACAGGAGTCCGCATAAACGCAGCTGTTGGCCTGAATCAGCCCAAAATTCTTGCATTCTACGCTACCCTCTTTCTGCGTGATGAACTGCGGCTTGCCTTGGGGGCTGCCGACCCAGAGCGGCGTCGGCGGCCCGTCTTGCTCTCGGCGGAGTGACACGACTGGGATGTTTCGGATCGGGGGATCTTCCATGAGACTAAAACGGCGACCGGCGATTAGCGCCGGACGGATGGATATTGCCAAGCGGCCACCTCTCGCGCTGGCGCATTGCCGTCTGGCGTCGACCGCCATCGCCGTCATCTTCGCCGCGCCGCCATCGGCCATTGCGCGGGTCTCTCCAGGCTACGACCCGTCTCTACAGTATGGATGGGGCCTCATCGGGGCTCCCGCCGCCTGGAAGTTGGGCTGTACAGGCGCCGGCGTCGCCATCGCGGTCGGCGACACTCGCATCACGACCAATCAGAACCCCGAGCCCTTCACGAGCAATATCGACCCGCGCAGCATGAATTTTGCGCCGCCCAACCAAGGAGCGCCTTACGATCCGAAACAAATCACAGATCTGGTCGGTTACGGCACGCACAGCGCCGGCGCAGTCTTGGCTTCGAGCACTAGCCGAGCGCCCGGTATCGCCTCGTTTAGTTGAACGCCGGCAACGCCAAGCTGCGTACACGGTTCTGATGCGCGTGCTGTCGCCAAGGATCGCGCGGAAACAGCCGGCCGCGCTCAGTCAAGATGGCTTAACGCTTCGCAGTAGGAAGTAGGTCCGACATGCCGCCCTGCGCATTTCAGGCCGCCAGACGCCACCAATTCTGAAAGGGGACATGGCATATGATCAGCTTTCGCGGTGTATCGGTCACGCTCCGGCGTCGGATTTGCGCCATCGCGGCTGTCCTGTTGCTGCCGTCGACGGCGATCTCGCAGGTTCAGGTCAATCAGGCCTTCGTGCCACAGGGACCGGCGCCGAGCTCCGGACCTAAGGAAACGGTGCAAAGCGGCGACGCCCCGCCCAATGGAACCGTCGCGGGGGCCGTGCAGGCGATCCTGCTCGATCCGGCTCTTGGCCCAAACACGATGTTCATCGCTTCGCCCAACGGGGGCGTCTGGGACACAACGAACGGCGGCGCGACCTGGACTCCTTTGACCGACAAGCAAGCCTCTCTGTCGATCGCGAGCCTGGGGCTCGACACGACCGATCCAACCGGGAAGACACTGATCGCCGGTGTCGGCCTCACGTCAAATGGCATTTGGGACGCTTTCAACCGTCCGAACCGTGCGGGAAGCGGCGGTCAACAAACTGGTCTCCTCTATTCAACGGATGGCGGAAAGCGCTGGACGTCGATGGGCGGCGCCGCATTGGCCGGGCAGAGCGTGATCGGCGTCGCTGCAAGGGGGAGCACCATTCTGGCGGCGACCTTCGAAGAACAGGCGCCGACGGTCACCCGGGTCGGGACTGCCGGCGCTCAGTATGGGCTCTATCGCAGCACCGATGGCGGCAAGACGTTCGCGCTGGCCTCAGGCCTTCCTGCAGGGCCCGTGACTGCCTTGGTCGCGGACCCTGCGAATTCGAACACTTTCTATGCGTCCGTCACATCCCCGACAAATCCGGGCGCAACGGGCGTGTACGTCAGCACGAATTCGGGAAAGACCTGGTCTCCCGTGTTCACAAGCTCTACGACGGTCAGCGGTGGAACTAACATCATCACGGGCGCGACGGACCAGCTGGTTCCCAAGCTCGCGGCCGGCCCAAATGGTTCAGTTGCAATCGCGATCGCCAACGTCAAATCTGACGGCAGCGCAGATATGAAGGCCCTATACTTATCGCAAAATAGCGGCCAAACTTGGTCAGCCCTGGCGACCCCTGTTACCAACGCCGGCGTTCATCAAGCAGTTGTCAATCTCGCCGTGGCGATCGATCCAAGCAACACCACTGTCGTTTATGTCACGGGTGATGGAATAGACGCATCGCCCTACACTGTTCCCGCTTTCCGCGTCCAGGGAGACGTCGCCACGAGTCTGACGGACAAGAACACCGCGAACGACTCGACCGCGCATGCCGATTCTCGCGTGCTCGTCGTGAATGCCGCAGGCAACCTCGTGATGGGAAGCGACGGCGGCATTTATATTCGCACCAATCCGCAGAGTGCCGCCGGCCAATGGCAGGGCCTCAACACAAGCACTTTGCAAATCCGCGAACCATACGCCGTTGCCTACGGAGCCAATTCTCAAAGGCTTATCGTCGCCGCGCAGGACACAGGAATCTCGATCCAATCCGCTCCAAACAGCACGCTTTACAACTCAATCCAGGGAGCCGACGGGGTGAACGCCGTCGTCAGTGACAAAACGTTCGCCAATCAAAGTGTTTACTACAATTCTTACTATAATTTCGGTTCGTTCAGCCGGCTTGTGCTGGATGCCAATGGAAACACAGTAAGCCCGGGCTCGATCCTCTCAGGCGTTCCGGTGACCTGCAATGGGCGCAAGGACTGCGCGAGCCAAGTAGACGGCCAGTATTTCTATAGTCCCATCGAGCTAAATAGGGTCAACCCGACGCGCATTGCTTTAGCCGGCGGCCATGTGTACGTGACCCAGGATACGGCGCCCGCCACCGCAACCAGCGTTGATTTGGCCCTGACGGATCTCGGCGCGACAGGGGGGAGCGTTTCGGCGCTTGCCTATGGCACGAGGGACAACACAAACGTTCTGCTCGCAGGCAACAACAATGGCGCCTCTGGCGGCGGATTGTTCCTCAGCGCGACCGGAGCGGCTGGATCGATATCGAGGGTGGCCGCCTATGCCGGTCAAACTCCAACCTCGCTGGTGTTTGATCAGCGCTCGCAGAACAGATTCTATGTCGCCGACAGTTTTAATCTATGGAGCACGCAGAATCAGGGCGCAACCATTCAAAATCTGACGCCGAACCTGACAGCTCTGAATATCATCCGGCCAACCTCGGTCGAGTTCATCAACAATAACGGGGTAAATGCTCTTCTGGTTGGCGGGCTCGGCGCGATCGCAGATGGGTCGAGCCAGATTGCGGTCGCCGACAGCAATAAGAGCGGGGCTCTCCAGGGCTGGCGGCCGTTCGGGTCCGGTCTCCCCAACGTGCTGATCTCGCGCATGGCGTATAATCCGCTTGCCGACGTTCTGGCCCTATCGGCCGTCGGGCGCGGCGCATGGTCGCTTTACGACGTCACCAGCTATTTTTCGCAAGCGACGGTTCTCCAATTCGGGCTGGCGAACAATGATTCCAAGCCTGATGCCTCCTTTCTGGTGGACGGCACGAATCTGGACGGCACACGTTTCGTTCGCCCGCTCGTGAAATATGGGACCGGCGCGCTTACGCTCGATGGCGCGGCGACCTACACCGGCCCAACTTCGGTCGAGGCCGGCGTCCTGAGCGTGAACGGCTCGATCACGAGCCCGGTGTTCGTCAATTCCGGCGGCGAATTGTCAGGCAGCGGGTCCGTCGGCGCGACGAAGATCGGCGCCGGCGGCGCGCTCGCGCCGGGCGCGACGACAATTGGAACTTTGACGATCAATGGCGATCTAACCGCCAATGCGGGAAGCGTCTATTCGGTCCGGGTGTCGGGAGCCACGGCCGACCGCGCCTTTGTCAACGGCGCGGCGACGCTTGCCGGCGAGGCTGTCGTCTCTTTCCAGGCTGGCGGCCTCTCCAATAAGTACTCCATTCTCGCCGCGGTGGACGGAACGAGCGGCGCCTTTTCGGATTTGATCGCAATGAATGCGCCAAGCTTCATGACGGCAAGTCTCGAATATACGCCAAATAACGTGCAATTGGACCTCACCTCGGGCCTCAGCAGGATCGCTGGACTGACGCCTAACCAGAGTTCGGTGGCCGCCGCGCTCGACAATGCGTTCAATCGAGGCGGCGGTTTCTTGACTGGCTTGTTCGGATTGACGCCTGTCCAAATTCCTGGCGCGCTCGGCATGCTCTCGGGCGAAGGAGCCAGTGCGACGCAGGAAACCGCATTCGGCGCCAACGACATGTTTGTCTCCGCGATGATGGATCAGGGCGCATTTTGGCGGAATGACGATGCCGGGGACGCGAAGGGAAACACCTTTCGCTCCGCTGCGCTCGCCTACGCTGCATCGGACAAGGGAGAGCGCCCGGCCCTAGCCGCTATCCGGATCCATGATCCGGTCGAAGAATCGAACCGGTGGCGTTCGTGGTACTCGGGTTTCGACGGAAGTTGGTCGCTGCAGGGGCAGCAACCAACCCCCGGCAGCTCGAGCATCAGTCATCGCGCCGCTGGGGGAGCCGCCGGACTTGATTATGAAGTCAACCCGGATCTCCTGCTCGGAATCGCCTCCGCCGGAAGCTACTCAAGCTTTTCGGCGCCCGGACTTCTGACAAGCGGCTATCTTGAGGGATTCCAGTTTGGCGGCTATGGCGTGGCGAAGGCGGGATCGCTATATGCCGCTCTGGCGACGGCCGTTGGCTATTTCGACAACAATACGAGCCGCACGATCGCCGGCGTCGGACCCACGGAAACGGCGAGGGGAGAGTTTGGTAGCGAACTCTTTAGCACCCGCCTGGAGGTCGGCGGGAAGCAAAGTTTTGAAGGAATCGCGGTCACGCCCTTCGGCGCCGTGCAATATTCAGCTCTCCGGCAAAACAGTTACGCCGAGACGAGCAACGTCGCTGGCTTACCCGGCGTGCTAGGCCTTTCATACACGTCCCACGCGGCGCCGTCGCTTCCGACATTCCTTGGCGCGCAGCTCGATATGCGCAAAGCATTGCCGAACGGCATAATCCTGGCTCCCTATTTCCGCGCGTCATGGGTGCATGAATTTGATCCGAACCGTCGGATCGCGGCTTCCTTCGAAACGGTTCCCGGCGCCCTCTTCATGGTGGATGGCCCGCAGGCCGCACGGGATGCTGCCCGGATAGATGCTGGACTGAAGCTCGCCATCGGCCAAAACTTCTCCCTCTTTGCTATTTTTGATGGAGAGTTTTCCGGGCGAGAACAAATGTATGCGGGCAGCGCCGGACTGAAGATCAGTTGGTAGCTTCGGCAGCCGTCACGCCGCAGTTAGTCTGTGAATAAGCGTCCAAGTATGACCCCGATCGGCAAGGGGTCAAACGCTCGGAGGGTTAGAATCCGAGGCTGTTAATGATGACCCTCGCGCCGATCGGGGGTCAAACAGAGGAGCCGATTCACAGTCCGCCCTGAGGGGCGCACTGCAATCCGGGGTCCCTATTCGATGCTGTTGGTTTTGTCGCAAAGTTTATTTATGGACGAAGACGGGCGTACAAGAATGACGAGGTTTACGCCGCGAGTGCATAGAACTGCGGCGCTGGACGCAATTTGCCCCGGGTCCGCATTTGACCCTT
>Ga0182014_10001221_pt1 | contig 34706 bp, 36 predicted proteins | sample 612S2DmetaG_FD_120489 | JGI IMG/M metagenome (GOLD analysis project Ga0182014, IMG submission 120489) | Permafrost microbial communities from Stordalen Mire, Sweden - 612S2D metaG | ecosystem: Environmental > Terrestrial > Soil > Wetlands > Permafrost | place: Sweden: Stordalen | collected... | reverse complement strand
TCGTCGAACGGGACGGAGGGTCACGACACTACGTCGAGCATCCTCCTGAACATCCGGTCGTTCACCGAGAGGAACGCGAGCGGGCACGGCCTGTCATGCTCGTCTAGCATGAAGGGGTTCCGCCCCGCCGAGGCGGGGAGGAGAGCGGGGGAGGACTCGAAGAGGATGCTCAACTCCAAGAAGCCCGAAGAGGGAGTCTACCAGATCCTGATGAGCCCAACCGTCGCGGCCAACCTCATCGCCCTGGTCGGGAGCTTCGCGTCCGCCTTCTCTGTCGACTCGGGGACGTCCTACCTGGTCGACAAGATGGGCAAGAAGGTCGCGTCCGACTCGTTCAGCCTCACTGACCACGGGAGGACCGCTGGAGGGCTCGGAGGCAGGGTCTTCGACGACGAAGGGACCCCGACCCAGTCCACCAAGATAATAGAGGGTGGCGTGCTCACGAGCTATCTCCACAACCTGACCACGGCGAAGCGGTTCAAGACCGAGAGCACCGGCAACGCGGGCTGGATCGAGCCGGACGCCTGGAACCTCGAGGTGGGACACGGGGACTCGGGGTACTCCGAGATGGTGAAGGAGATGAAGCGTGGCATCATTCTCACCAGCAACTGGTACACGCGCTTCACGAACTACAGGACGGGGGAGTTCTCGACCGTCCCGAGGGACGGGACATTCTTGGTCGAGAGAGGGCGCGTGACGAAGCCCCTCAGCGGCCTGAGGATGAGCGACTCCCTCGAGAGGATCTTCTCTTCCGTGAAACTGCTCTCGAAGAAGAGGGAGTGGATCCAGTGGTGGGAGGTCGACACGCCGACCCTGTGCCCGTGGGTCCTCGTCGATGGGGTGAAGATAACGAGGGCGTACGGCTCCGCACCCTGAGGCCGGGCAGCCCGAGGGATGGAAGATCGTGTGGTCGAAGGTAAGGGAGCAGTTCGAGGGCCAGAAGGTCAGGCTGGACGTCGCCCGGAAGATGCTGGAGTACGGGATCAGGGTCTCGGACGACTGCGGCCTCTTCATCGGGGGCCTCGAGGTCGACTACTCGGCACTCGCGAGAGACGTCGGGGCCGACAGGCGCGTGGTAAAGCAGACCGCGGTCCAGATCAGGGGGGACGGATTCCTCTACTCGGTCTTCTCCAAGATAACCCCGGTCGGCGCCAGCCTCGTCCCCGTGGTGGCGCGGCTGGGTTACTCGGCGATCGTGATCGAGGCCGACCCCAAGGCAGCCGGCATCCTCTCGGACGCCGCCGGGGTGCTCTCGAGGCACGGAATCGTCGTGCGGCAGGCGCTCGCCGACGACCCGGACATGATCCCCAGCGCGAAACTCACATTGGTCGTGGAGGGCCAGGTCCCCGGCACGGTGCTGGCCGAGCTCAACTCGCTCGCCGCCGTCAGGTCCGTCACTGTGATGAAGTAGGAGCCTTCTCGAGCATCCTGGAGAAGGTCCAGCCCACGGTGTTCAGTATCTCGGAGAGGCGCTCCGCCTCGCGGTAGTTCTCGATCGTCAGCCCGCTGATCTTCCCTCCCTTTTCGGCGAAGCTGAACTTGAGCTCCTTGCCCTTCTCCAGCTTCCCGCCGGAGACGAGCGCCTCGTCCTTCGTCTTCATGCCCGCGAGGATCTTGCCCATCAGGAAGGACTTGAACGGTGGGGTGTCCGACCGGAGCGCGACCTCGGCCACCGGCTCCACCACTACCTTCCCCCTTGTGATCTGCGCTATCGCTATCGTCTCGCCGCCCTTGTCGCGGCGGAGCTCCCGCATCTCGGGAATCTGTCCCGAGTCCTCCTTGGGGCGGGGAAGCACCTCGGACGCCGGCCTGAAGCTCGAGGCCCGCAGGACCGTATCGACCATGGTCTGCATCTCCTCCAGCTTCTCGACCTCCTCCTGGAGTTCTGCGATCCTGGAATCGATCCAGAGCTTAAGGTCAGCAGCCCGCTTCAGCTGTTCGTCGCTGGTCGCCATCGTCCCCCGGAGACCCGGGAGGCGCTAAAAAAGATAACCCTATGCGGGTCGTCCAACCGATAGCTTTACACCGCCGGAGGGGAGAGTGGAACTCCTTGAGGAGGACCGCCAAACTCGGCCCGTTGCAGGTCGGACCCGGCTTCCCGGTCCGGATAATGGCCGCTGTGAACGTGAGCCCCGAATCGTTCTATAAGGGCTCGGTCGCCATCGGACCCAGGGACATACTGGCGAGCGTGACAGGCGCCCTCGAACGGGGGGCCGAGGTGATCGACATCGGCGCCATGTCCACCGCGCCCTATCTCGAGAGCGAGGTCACGGAGGAGCTGGAGAGGGAGAGGATTGCCGAGGCACTGCGGGTCGTCGAAGGCCTGGAGGCCGTCATCTCGGTCGACACGCTGAGGGCGTCGGTTGCGGAGCTCGCCCTCAAGAGGGGAGCGAGCATCATCAACGACGTCTCCGGGCTCAAGAACGACGAGAAGATGGCGAGGGTGGTGAAGGAGCACGGCGCCTCGCTGCTTGCAATGGCCCACTCGTCGGTGGGCTCACGGGCGCGGCCCATGGTCCAGGTCCGCGAGTCACTGCGCCGAACGCTCGCGATAGCGCGCAGGGCCGGTATCCAAGAAGAGAGCATCGTCCTGGACCCGGGCATAGGGTTCTTCAGGGAGGAGGGGGCCGGAAGGGCATACTCTCCTCAGGGGCTGATGCCCTGGCACGAGTGGGACTCTGTCGTGCTAGCCGACCTCGGCGAGCTCAGGGTGCTCGGAAGGCCCCTCTGTGTCGGGCTTTCCCGGAAGTCCTTCCTCGGAAAGATACTGAAGTTGGACGACCCCGGGGAGAGGCTGCCCGGTTCGATTGCTGCCACCGCCATGGCCGTCATGAACGGGGCTGACATGATCAGGACCCACGATGTGAAGGAGACCGTTCAGGCCGTCAGAGTGGTCGAGGCAATCATGAGACGAGGTCCGAGAGCCGAACGGGCACTCTGACCACCGCCTTGTCGGTCCTCAGCGAGGACGCCATCTCGGATACGGTCTTCCTCAGCACCGGGTGCACAAAATCCGGCCTTATCTCGCTCAGTGGGGCGAGGACGAAGAGCCGCTCGGCGATCCTAGGATGGGGTATCTCGAGCCCCTCCTCCGAGACCACTCTGTCTCCGTAGAACAGGATGTCGAGGTCCACCGCCCGCGGGCCGTACCTCACGCCCCTCTCTCTCCCCATCTCCGCCTCTATGGCGTGCAGAGCATCGAGGAGGGCCCTCGGCGCCAGGTCGGACTCTAGGCAGATGACGCAGTTTAGGAACCAGCCCTGGCTCTCGAGGTACATCGGCTCCGTCTCGAAGACCGAAGAGGCGCAGCTGACCCTGCCGAGACCCCCGATGGCCTTGACGGCGCGCCTCAGGTTCCCCTCACGGTCACCGAGGTTTGTACCGAGGGCTATCAGCGACTCGACCATGACTCTCTGTCCCGGGCGATCTCGACCCCTATCGACGGCTCCTGGGAGTACTTCGCCTTGCGTACCCTGACGGACACCCGCTCCACCGGGAACGCGTCCAGCATGGCGCCGGCGATGCCCTCTGCGACGCTCTCGAGGAGGGCGAACTCCCTCCCCGACGCGAAGGAAGAGATGCGCGCCTTTGCGTCGTTGTAGTTGACACTGTCCTTAACCTCGTCGCTGCGGGCGGCGGGCGTGAGGCCGAGGAAGAGGCTCACGTCGACCATGACGTCCTGGGGCTCTCGCCTCTCCGCCGGCGTGAGGCCGACCCTGCAGGGGACCCGGAGGTTGTCGACGAAGATCCTGTCTGTCATTGAGACTCGGAGCGCCTCAGGGCTGCGATGGGTCTTAAGGTTGGCCCTCTGGCGACGGTCCGCCCCGACATCGGCTCAGCAGTGGTTGACCATGACCGAGTCGAGGAGGGCGTTCTGCGCGTTCAGGGAACCGGAGACGGCCTCCATGATCCTGGCCTCGGACTTGGACCGCGCGAGGTACGACCTCCAGAGCGCGGCGTGCCTCACGTCGGCTTCCTCGTGAAGTTCGAAGTATCTCGTCGCGTCCCCGCCCTCCATCCCGTAGAAGTTTTTCAGGCCCTCTATCTTGGAGCGGCTGATCTCAGGGAGCTGCTTCTCGTAGGCGTACATCGCGGCCGCACCAGCCTCGAACGACGAAGCCGTCAGTCCCTCCAGAGCCTGGACCGACTCGAGGGTGGCCGGCGCGCTCGGATATCGCTCAAGCTTGCGCTTGGAGACGCCGACCGAGCCTGCGAACCTGACCCAGGGCTCGATGTGCGTCAGCTCCTCGTCCATGTTCTCCCTGATATGGCCGGCCCGCGAAGGTCCAGCGAGAGCGGCGACGTTGGACACGAGCGTCGGGACGACCTTGACGAGCTGGAAGTACTCCATCGAGTAGCCGGCGAGGTTCTCCTTGGTCAGCTTACCCTCGGACCACTTGCGGTAGAACGGGTGCTTGAGGAGGCTCCGTTTCTCGATCTCTGCGTCTATCCTGATAAGAAGGGACACGGGGCCGCTTGTCCCCCATTATTACATAAGTGTTACGAAGTCAGAGCTGCGATGCGATCGCGTTCGCCATCTCCCTGGTCCCCGCCGTCCCTCCCAGGTCGTAGGTCACGTGCTTCCCCTCCGAGACGACGCGGGTCGTCGCAGCGAATATCGCCTCCCCGGCGCTCTTCTGCCCGATGTACTCGAGCATCCAGGCCGCCGAGAGAATCGTCGCTGCGGGGTTGACCTTGTCCATCCCCTTGTACTTCGGGCTGCTGCCGTGCGCCGGCTCGAACATCGCGTGACTGTCCCCGATGTTCGCCGAGTAGATCATGGCGATGCTCCCGACGAGACCCGAGGCCTCCTCGGAGACGATGTCCATGAAGAGGTTTGTCCCCACCACGACCGTCTGGTCGAACCGCTGGGGGTTCTTCATTAGCTGCTGGGCGAAGTTGTCCACGTAGAGGTCCTCGACCGCTATCTCGGGGTAGGAGGTACCGACGGCGTGCACAGACTCGAGGAAGAGGCCGTCGGAGACCTTCAGGATGTTCGCCTTGTTGATCGCGACCAGCTTCTTCCAGCCCCTCCTCCTCGCCTCCTCGAACGAGAAGCGGGCGACCTTAGTCGACTTGTCCCGCGTTATGAGCCTGACGGCCGATGCCACGTCGTCGCTCAGCTTGTACTCGATGCCCGAGTAGAGTCCCTCGGTACCCTCCCGGACGCAGACGAAGTCGACGGGGCCGAGAGGTCCGATGTGGTTCGGGAAGCTCTTTATCGGCCTGACATTGGCGTATAGATTGAACCGCTGCCTGATGCTGATCGCAACCGACCTAGGCGTGCCGGGGGCCGAGAGCGTCGTCGTGGGACCCTTGAAACAGCAGTCCGCTTCCTCGAGGACCTTCCAGGTCGCGTCGGGGATGAAGCTGGGCCCTTTGTTCTTCTCCCACCATTCAGCGCCGCCCTCACACCTGATGAACTCGGCGTCGGCGCCGCTCGCCTTCAGGACCGGCATCATAGCCTCGATGAGCTCAGGCCCTGTACCGTCTCCCTCGAGGAGGGCGACCTTCTTCATGCGTCGAGGGCGTATCACGGTAGCAGATTTATCCTTTCCAGACGTCAGGACGTTATCTGGAACCCGTCAAGGCGCGGACAGGATTCCAGGAGCTCCTCCTCGACCTCCGAGACCTCGGCGTTGGGGGGCCCGATCCGGGACCATTTCAGGACCTGCTTCACGTCCTCCTCGTCCCCCTGGAGGAGCGCCTCGACGGAGCCGTCGCCGCGGTTGCGGACCCAACCGTCCACGCCGTGCTGGGCGGCCTTCACCTGCATCGAGGACCTGTAGGAGACGCCCTGGACCGTGCCCTTGACCACCAACCTCACGCTTATCCGGTTCAACTTGACCCTCAGCTCTCCGCGTTCGGGCGCTCGGGGGGGTGGCGGGTATTTATCCGATAGAGTTCGCTGCTCGGACTCGGACGAAGAATGGTCGGATTGAAGAAGGCGATTGACTCGTTGGTCTACGCGTCGGTGGCCCTAGGGCTGCTCTTCATCTACGCCGCGAGCACGCTCGTCCCATCCTGGCTCCTCTTGAGCATCATAGTCGGGGAGGTGGCGTACGCCGCGGCCGCAATCGCGGTCGCCCGCGGGTTCAGAGCGGCTTACTATGCCGTGGTGGTGCTGGCTCTGATCGTCCTTGCCATCTCTCTGCCCCAACCTGGTCATTACGCCTTTGCGAGCGACGGGCAGGTAGGAGCGTTCCTGATATTCGGGACCGGATCGGCCCTGCAGATCTGCCTCCTCATCCTGATACCCTTCCACCTGAGGCGCAGGGCCGCAGCATAGTCCCTATCGCTCTGGCGGAGCAGGACCAACATCCCTCATGAAGATGGTCTACCTAGGCAAAGGGGTGACCGAGCTCGACCGGTCGTTCGTTCTATGCGAAGGCGCTCGGACTGGAGGAGGTGAGGAGAGGGGAGATGACCAAGGATGGACGGGGGTTGTGGGTCCCCCTGAGAGACAGGGAGACCAATCAGCGCCTCGAACTCAACTGGTACGCCAAGGCATCCGAGTTCGACCTGCCGTGCTCGGCGGCCGAGGGGCTTGACCACATCGGGTTCGAGGTCCTCGACGCCCCCGACGCCCACAGGAGGCTCGTCTCTCTCGGGGCGAAGCCTACGGTGGTCACACCCGAGACCACGGACGGCTGGCAGGCACACGTCGAGGATCCAGACGGGAACTAGGTGGAGTTGTGCGAGGTGAGCACCTTTAAGCACCTCACCCGAGCGCCCTGCTCGATAATCATGGCAATGTGCGCAAAATGCGGAAAGGAAATCCCGGCCGGACAGGAAGTCAAGAAGGGCTTCCTGATGAAGAAGACCTATCACAAGGGATGCGCGGCGTAGGTCAGGCCGCTCGCTCAGGCACGTCTCCCTCCTGATTCCACGCTTGGGAGAGGTGGGCGTCAATGGGGATGTGCCCGTCTGCGTTGGTCACTGTCGCGGACCCGTCTCGACGGTGGGCTACCGAGTCCTTTGTGGACATCCTATCGACGCCCACCTCTTCTCCAATATCGGGCGGCCCTATCAGGACTGTCACCCTAGGACAAAAACGCTTATCATTCGAATTCCAGGCCACGCTTTCATGGACCGCCTGAAGGGGAGGGTAGCCCTAATCACGGGTTCGGGTTCGGGGATGGGCAGGGCGACTGCGAGGCTCTTCTCGAAGGAAGGGGCAACGGTCGCAGTCAGCGACATCGACGAGAGAGGAGGGAACGAAACTGTTGCCGCCGTCAGGGCGGAGGGAGGAGTGGCATCTTTCTTCAGGTGTGACGTGACGAAGGGCGTCGAAGTCAAAGCTACGGTAGACGCGATAATCGCGAAGTATGGGAGAATCGACATAGTCCACAGCCACGTCGGCGGCGACATCGGTCCCGCCGACACCGTCGTCGAAGACAGCGAAGAGGATTGGGAGAGACTGATGAACCTCAACATCAAGAGCCATTTCCTGGTTACCAAGAGTGTGATACCCCACATGATCAGACAGGGCGGCGGAGCGATAATCATCACCATCACCACGAACGCTTTCATGAACTACCGCCACGTGCAGGCCTACGGGACGACGAAGTCGGCCCTGATCCAGCTGACGAAGTCCCTGGCGATGGACTACGCCGAGAACAACATCAGGGTGAACGCGCTGGCGCCGGGAGAGATCCTCACGCCGCTCTGGGAGAAGCACTTCAACGCCCATCCCAATCCTGCGGAAGCCAAGGAGGCGGTTCGCAGGAAGATCCCCATAGGGCGGATAGGGACCGCCGAGGAGGTCGCCTCGTGCGCCCTGTTCTTCGCGTCGGACGACGCGAGGTACGTCACCGGGAACATCTTGTTCGTCGACGGCGGCCTCATGGCAGGCTTCTACGATCCGTCATAGCGAGAGCCTTCGTCGTGTTCTGTTCCTAGGAGGTCCCGCCGAAGGGATTCAGTGAACCCCTCGGTCCAACGTCCAGAGGTGATTGAGAGCGGGCCCGGCCGGATTTGAACCGGCGGCATCTAGCTTCGCAGGCTAGCATTCTATCCATACTGAACTACGGGCCCGACAAAACGGGCTCCCCATTGTTGGGCCTAATAACTTTCTTCGGCGAGACGTGTGTCTCTGGCCGTTTCGGCCTAATAGGCTACCGAACTTTTGGTCTAGCTCTTTCTTGAGTTATCGAGCGCGGCGGTAATCTTGTTCGCGGTCGCTCCCTGGCCTGCGTCCATTATGTACGGGCCTAGCCTCGGTCCCCTCTCCGTCCCGAGGAGGATATGGTAGATAGCAGAGAAGAACTTGCTTGGCTCCGTCCCGCTGCTCCTGATCGACTCGAACGCGGCGCCCTGGATCTCGTCCGAAGTCTTGGACTGGGCGAGGGCCTCCGCGAACGACCGGAGGGCGCTGACCGTCTTTGCGTCCCAGTCCGGAGGCGTCTGCGGGGCCTTCGGGAGGTCGGACTCCGCCGTCTTCTCCACCCTCAGGTTCGCGTCGCGGGCCCATTTTGCGGCCCAGCCTATGCGGGTCGAGAGCTCCGGCGAGGGTCCCGCGACCGCCCCGTTCGATATCAGGCGCTTCGTGACGAACTCCTCGACCGCGCCTTCGGGGGCCACCACGGCCAGCTCGGCGACCTGGCGGTAGGGAACGTGAACGCCGGGATGCGGGGGGACCGAGGTCAGCACCGTGTACTCATACAGGCCCCTCTGCTTCGCGTCCTTCATGGTGTTGGGGTCCCTCTGCTTCGAGAAGTAGTAGGCCTCGAGCTCGTCGAACTCGTCCATGTAGGTCGGGACGTCGTCGACCGATATGTTCCTCGCGCCGACGATCCGCTTGAACATGAGGAGCCTGAGGCTGTCGGGCGAGGCGTAGGCCAGCCACTCCTGGGGAGTCAGGACGTTGCCGACCGATTTCGCTATCTTGCGACCGGCCTTGTCCTGGAAGAGCTCGTAGGCGGCGTGGTGCGGAGGAGCGCGCTTGAGCACGTTCTCGCATATCCAGTCGTTGACCTTGACCGAGTCCGCGATGTCCTTGCCGTAGGCCTCGAACCTGATGTCGAGCGCGGCCCAGCGGGCCGCAAACTCGCTCTTCCACGCGAGCTTCCCCTCTCCCTCGGTTATGCTGCGATCGCCCTCGTAGCCGCACCCCTGGACAAGCTTGTCGCGGATCTGGGCGCTGTCGCACTTGTAGTGCACGACGCCCCGCGCCGCATCGTAGCCGGTGACCTTCGTGGTGTAGAGCCTGCCGCAGTTCTTGCAGATGGGGGTGTACGGGAAGACAGATTGGTACTTGTCCTGGCCGGTGAGTTCCTTGATCTTGTCCCCTATCACCTCCGCGTTCTCCAGGATTATCTTGATCTGGTCGTTGAGCAGGCCCCTCTTGTAGGCCTCGGCACCGCTCATGAAGGTGTAGTCTATCCCGAGCATGTCGAGCGAGGCCTTCAGCAGCGACCCGACGTGCTCGCCGAAGGACTTGTGGCACTCGAAGGGGTCGGGGATGCGCGTCACCGGGTGCGCGATGTAGTCGTTGAGCCACTCCGGGAACCCGGCGGGGACCTTCCTGAAGCCGTCGAGGTCGTCCGAGTATGCGATGAGCTCTGATTTGTATCCAAGGCCCTCGAGGGCCATCTTGACCCCGTAGGATCTGATGGCGTCACCCACGCTACCGATGTGCGGGAGTCCTGAGGCCCCCAGGCCGCTCTCGACCCTGATCAGCGAGAGGTCACGGCCGAGCGACCGGTCCCTCTCTATGACCTCGCTGGCCACTCGGTCCAGCCACGTCCCCCTGCCGATTATCTTGACCTGCTGCGACAAACAAGGTGAGGGGGGTGCCGCGGCCGATTAAAGAGATTACGGGCCCCTTTTTAGCGGTAGTAGGGGACCGTGACCTTCTCCATCGGCTTGGACTCCCTCGAGGTGCGGACCTTCTTCGCCGCCTTCTTGAAGTGGTCCATCGTGACGATTGCCTCCTTGATGTGAGCCTTTGCGTCGTCGATCTTCGGGTACTTCGCGACGTACTCCTGGAGGACCATCGAGACGGCGGTGTTGGTCAGCGCGGCCAGGTCGGCCCCACTGAACCCTTCGGTCATCTCGACGAGCGCGTCGACGTCGACGTCGGGGTCCTTCTGCTTCCCTTCGAGGGAGAGGCTGAGTATCTGGAGCCTCGCTTCCTTGTTCGGGAGCGGTATGGAGATTATCTTGTCGAACCTGCCTGGCCGCACGAGCGCCGGGTCCACCATGTCGATCCTGTTCGTCGCCGCGAGAACCACGACTCCGGTGAGAGCCTGGATCCCGTCGAGCTCGGTCAGGAGCTGGCTGACGACCCTCTCGGTGACCATGCTGTCCCCTCCCATGCCCCTCGTCGGGGCGAGGGCGTCGATCTCGTCGAAGAAGATCACGCAGGGCGATGCCTGGCGCGCCCTCCTGAAGACCTCGCGGACGCCTCTCTCAGACTCGCCGACCCACTTGCTGAGGAGCTCGGGGCCGCGGATGCTGATGAAGTTCGCCTCGCTCTCGGTCGCTACCGCCTTCGCGAGGAGGGTCTTCCCGGTCCCGGACGGCCCGTGCAGGAGGACTCCCTTGGGCATGTTGTACCCTATGACCTTGTAGAGGTCCTGGAACTTTAGCGGCCACTCGACGGCCTCCTGGAGCTCTTTCTTCACGTCCTCGAGTCCGCCTATCTCGGACCACTTCACGTCCGGTGTCTCGAGGTAGACCTCGCGCATCGCGGAGGGCATGACGTCCTTCAGCGCCTCCTCGAAGTCGTTCATGGTGACGATGAGCTTGTCGAGGACCTCGGGGCTCAGCCTCTCCTCTCCGAGCTTGAGCACCGGGAGCATCCTACGCAGCGTCTTCATCGCCGCCTCCTTGCAGAGGTACTCGGCGTCAGCGCCCACGAACCCGTGGGTCACCGCCGCGAGCCTTTCGAGGTCGACGTCCTGGGTCAGCGGCATGTGGCGTGTGTGTATCTGCAGTATCTCGTATCGGCCCTTCTTGTCTGGGACCTTGATCTCGATTTCCCTGTCGAAACGTCCGGGGCGTCTGAGGGCCGGGTCGATAGCGTTCGGGCGGTTCGTCGCCGCTATCACGATGACCTTGCCTCTTGCCTCCAGCCCGTCCATGAGGGATAGTAGCTGCGAGACGACCCTGCGCTCTACCTCGCCGGTGACCTCCTCTCTCTTCGGCGCTATCGAGTCGATCTCGTCGATGAATATGATGGTCGGGGCCTTCTCCTTCGCCTCCTTGAAGATCTCCCTGAGCCTCGCCTCTGACTCGCCGTAGAACTTGCTCATGATCTCAGGGCCCGAGATCGGTATGAAGTGCGCGTTGCTCTCGGTGGCTACCGCCTTCGCCAGCAGGGTCTTCCCTGTCCCCGGCGGCCCATAGAGGAGCACTCCCTTGGGCGCCTCGACACCGAGCTTCTCGAAGATCTCTGGGTGGCGGAGCGGGAGCTCAATCATCTCCCTCACCTTCTGGATCTCGTCCTTGAGACCTCCGATGTCCTCGTAGGTGACCTGGGGCACTCCTCTGAGCGCCTCTCCCTTCTCGGAGATCACGAACACGGTCCTCTGCGTTATCAGGGCCGCCTCTGCGGCAGGGCTTAGGCCGACCACCTGGAAGGTCAACCTGCCTCCGAAGTACGGGATCATGACGTTGTCTCCCTTGGTTACAGGGACGCTCTCCAGCGCGTCTGCGAGGTATCTCTCGTCGATCGGAGGCACCGCCTCAAGCGGCGCTACGACGACCTTCTCGGCAGGAGGAGCCTTGACCTTCTTCACGGTAACCATGTCACCGATGGCGACGCCTGCGTTGTTCCTAATCAGCCCGTCTATCCGTACTATCCCACGGCCTTCGTCTGAGGGATAGAGCGGCAGACACTTTGCGACAGTCCTTCTCTTCCCGCGAATCTCTATGACGTCCCCCGTCGAGGCGTCGAGTGCATCCATAGCATCATAGTCTATTCTGGCAACCCCGCGTCCCACATCCCTGGTGTAGGCTTCCAGTACCTTCAGTTGGACTTGTTGCTGGCTCACGCCTTTATCACTTTCAGACAACTCTGACTCGCCTGTATCCCTTATTAGTGTTGTCCCTCAGTTTGAAGACCACCTCGAGCAGACCGTTGTTGAACGATGCCGAGCCCGAGTCCGGGTCGATGTCGCGCTGGAGGTCTATCTCCGTCCTGTACTTCCTCTCATCCTTCGCAGCCTCCAGGGTCACCTTGTCCTCGAGGGCGGATATTTGCACGTCCTCCTTGCTCACGCCGGGCATCTCGACCAGCAGCTTCAGGTTTCCCTCCTTCTCGTCTATTATCTGCTCGTAGATGGGAGCCCTGAACCCGTCAGGACCTATCAGGTTGTCTCCGAAGAACTGGATCCGGGGCTTGCCTTCGGGCCCGAACCCCATGGCCATCCCGGCCACGACCGGCTTTGAAAATGCCTTCTGTCCCGTGTTTACGCTGGATTTCACTGCGTCTTCCACGCTACGTTCGAACTCCTCGAAGTAGCGGTCGAGCTCTTCGAGCATATCTCGTAGGTTCTTTCTTCTTTCCTCGGACAAATTAACCACTGGTTAATTAGCTCATGGTTAAATGTTTTTAAGTCTTTCGTCCAGGGCACATCTCGGCATGGCTTCAATCGAGGACATCGCAGATTCCAGGGTGAGGCTTACGATCGCGAGCGCCATATCATCGCGGCCAAGGACGCTCGGCGAGCTCGCCGAGGTGACCGGAATCTCTGTGCAAGGGGTCCTTAAACACCTGAACAAGCTTTCCGAGTCGGGGATATTGAGGACGAGAAACCTTCCTTCAGGGGAGTACCTCAGGCCGAGGAAGCTCTACTTCATCGATTCGAGGAGGGTCGCAAACTACTCGGAGGGGGAGATGATCGTGGCCACCTTGGGCGAACAGACCGGAGCTGGCGAACTCAGGGTCGACGACCCCTACGCCGAGCTGGACGGCCTGGCCCAGGACATCATAGTCATGAGGAGGAGGGCCAGGGAGCTCTCTGCGCGTATGAAGCGGATGATAGAGGAGGTGACCGAGAACGAGTCCAGAATCGCCAGGCTGATCGAGGGACTCAAGCTCTCCTCCGAGGAGAAGCAGATAGCACGTCTTATCTTCGGCGACGATGGACCGGAGCAGGCGAGGAGGATCTTGAGGAAATACTACGGATGCGCGAACCCTGAATCGGCCATCCAGGGTGTCGTCGAGAAGCTGGCGGGGGCAGTGATATGAAGAAGTCCGCCCTGATAATGGTTACCAACGACGATGGGGTCTTCAGCCCGGGCATCGTGGCGCTGACCGACGCCGTCGAGCGCTATGCACACGTCGCGGTGATCGCACCAGAGGGCCAGCAGAGCGCGGCCGGGATGAGCCTGACGTTCCACAGACCGCTGCGCGTCGAGAAGGTTCTGGTCCACGGCAGGTCCTGTCACGCGGTATCCGGGAGCCCCGCCGATTCTGTGATGGTAGGCGTGAACAAGCTGCTCCCTCGACATCCCGACATGGTGGTCTCTGGGATCAACGTAGGGGAGAACCTCACAATACAGGACATCCTGGCCTCAGGGACGGTCGCGGCCGCGATGGAGGCGGCCCTGCTCGGGATCCCATCGCTCGCCTTCTCGATGGAGGTGCCGGGGAACAAGCAGTTCAGCCACGGGCAGAAGAACAACCGCTTCGACCTGCCGGCCATGGTCGCCGCTGAGATAACCCACGAGGTGCTCCTGAACGGGCTCCCTCCGGGAGTGAGTCTCCTCAACGTGAACTTCCCATGGAAGACCCAGGTGGGGACGAAGGTCAAGATGACCTCAATCGAGGTCCGGAAGTACAGGGACTACGTGCTCCAGAGGAAAGACCCGAGGGGCAGGCCGTACTACTGGGTCTGGGGCGCGAGGCTACCCACCTACAAGAAGGACTCGGACGTCTACGCCGTCCACAGGGACGAGACCATCTCGATATCCCCGCTCTCGCTGGATCTGACCCCTTCCGTAGCCGGACAGACCAGGTCGCTCGGGAAACACCTCGAGTCGAGGATAGGGGCGATGTACGATACACTATCAAAGATAAATACGAACAAGGATGATTGAGACTACAGGTGGAGAATCGATGGGGGTTGGTGCCTAGGTTTGGCGAATAGGTCGAGGGCGTGGGGCTCTCCGACCGCTCCGGTCGCGCCCCTTCCGGTAAGGTTCGTCATCCTCTCCACGGTCGTGAAACTTGCCTTTCCGCCCCTATACCTCTCGTCCCTGCCGAAGAGGGCCATCGGCTTCGCATTTCCCAGCGGCAACGAGGGAAAGCTCCTCGGTCTAGCCCTGCTGGGGGTGACGACCTCGATCGGACTGCTCCTGGCAAAGTCAATCGGACCTGTCGGACTCCTCCTAATGGTCTGGCTCACCGGTGGGACGGGAGCGCTGATGCTCTACAACTCGACGCAGTGCAGGGTGGCGTTCCTCAAGGAGTACTGCTCGGCCTGCAGGCTGAGGCCGATCATCGAGGAGCACGAGTCGATGCACCTCAACGGGGAGAGGAGCGAGGACGTCCTCTGGAGAGAGACGAGGAAGAAGTACACATACGAGGGCCTATCGCTCGCGGGCGACCCGAAAATCTGCAGCTTCTGCCCGATCGCCAAAAAGCTAAGAAACGCCTGAGAAGGGGTGGGCAGTCTTGGTTCACCGCGTCGCTGTACTCGACTCCGACCTGTGCCACTCGGACAAGTGCGGCATAGAGTGCATCAGGGACTGCCCGGTGAACATCAACGGCGAGCAGTGCATAGTCCTGGGAGATGAGAAGCTCGCCGTCATCTCGGAGTCGCTCTGCATCGGGTGCGGGATCTGCGTCAAGGTCTGCCCCTTCGAGGCGATCACCATCCTCAACCTGGGCGAGGAGCTCAAGCAGGACAAGATCCACCAGTACGGGATAAACTCGTTCAGGCTCTACCGGCTTCCGACGCCGAGGAAGGGCCGGGTCGTCGGGCTCGTGGGCAGGAACGGCGTCGGCAAGTCGACCGCGCTGCAGATCCTCTCCGGGCAGCTCATCCCGAACCTGGGGGACTACCAGAAGGAGCCCTCGTGGGACAGGTTCCTGTCGTACCTCAGCGGGAGGGAGATGAAGGAGCACTTCAAGAGGATCGAGCAGGGGGAGATCAGGGTCTCGCTCAAGCCCCAGGCGGTCTACAAGCTGCCCGAGGTGTGGAAGAAGGACGTGAGGTCCCTGCTGGAGAAGGTCGACGAGACGCACGCGATGGACGAGACGGTCAGGGAGCTCGGGCTCGGAGAGGCGCTCGAGAAGAAAGTCCCGGACCTGAGCGGGGGGGAGCTGCAGCGGGTCGCGGTGGCGGTAGCGGCGATGAAGGACGCAGACATCTACCTCTTCGACGAACCTTCGTCCTACAACGACATCTACCAGAGGCTTGCGGTCTCGAGGCTGATCCGCTCGATCGCGGCGAAGGACAAGTACGTCGTCCTCGTGGAGCACGACATCACATTCCTGGACTACGCCAGCGACTACGTGCAGATAATCTACGGCGAGCCGGGTGCGTACGGTGTAGTCTCCTCCCTCTACCCCTCGCGGACCGGGATAAACTCCCTGCTGGAGGGGATGCTGCCGCAGGAGAACATCAGGTTCAGGGACAGGGCGGTCACGTTCGAGACCGTCACGTCGATGGAGAGCCAGCAGTCGGAGGAGGTGATTGCGAGCTACACCGACATAGCGAAGACGTTCCCGGGGTTCAAGCTCAAGGCGAAGGGCGGAGAGCTGACGAGGGGGATCGTGCTCGGGATAATAGGGGCGAACGCCCTCGGGAAGACGACGTTCCTCCGGATTCTCGCGGGAGAGGAGAAGCCCGAGAGCGGGTCGATCAACCTCGGGGCGAAGATAGCGTACAAGCCGCAGTACCTGAAGTCTGACTTCTCCGGGACGGTTCAGGAGTTCTTCCTCGAGAAGGTCGGCAAGGGCTTCGACGAACCGAACCTCCAGGCGAACCTCGCCGTCCCGCTCAGGATCGAGAAGCTGCTCGCCAGGCAGATGTCCGAGCTCAGCGGCGGAGAGCTGCAGAAGGTGGCGATCGTGACGACGTTCGCCCAGGAGGCGGACCTCTACGCGCTCGACGAGCCTTCGGCCTTCGTGGACGTGGAGGACCGGTTCGTCATAGCCAAGGCGATCAGCAGGCTCGTCAAGGCCGTGGGCAAGAGCGCGATGGTCATCGACCACGACATCCAGCTCCTCGACCTCGTCTCCGACAAGATGCTGGTCTTCACCGGCAAACCAGGCGTAGAGGGCGAGGCGACCGCCCCGATGGGCAAGGAGGAGGGGATGAACATCTTCCTCAGGGAGGTCGGGCTCACCTACCGCCGGGACATCAACAGCGGAAGGCCGCGGGTGAACAAGCCCGACAGCAAGGTCGACAGGGAGCAGAAGGAGAAAGGACAGTACTACTACGTCTCCAAGCTCGCGGCCGCCGAGCCGTCGGAAGAGTAGCGAAGTGCGCCCGTCTTGGTCAAGCTCCTGAGAGACTCGCTGGGAGGCCTCCTCCCCCCTGGCCAGGCGCGCGCCCTCGAGACAGGGATAGACATCATCGGGGACATCGCCATCGTGAAGCTCAGCGAGGAGGCCAAGGCGTCCGGCCCTGTAGTAGGCGAGGCGATAATGGCCTCGATGAAGAACGTCAAGGCGGTCTTCGACCAGGAAGGAGGGCTGGAGGGCGACTTCAGGCTGAGGCGACTCCGTCGCATCGCTGGGGAGGACAGAACCCTGACGCTCCACAGGGAGAACATGCTCAGGTTCAAGGTCGACGTCGAGAAGTGCTACTTCTCTCCCAGGCTCTCCACAGAGAGGGCCAGGATCGCGGACCTCGTCGAGGACGGGGAGGTCGTCCTGAACATGTTCGCCGGCGTGGGCCCGTACTCGATAACGATCGCGAAGAGGAAGAAGGCGGAGGTCTACAGCAACGAGCTGAACGAGACGGCGTACCGCCTGCACCTGGAGAACAACAAGCTCAACAAAGTCGAGGCGAGGGTGAAGACGCTGAACCTTGACGCGATGGTCCTCCCCGACCACCTGAAGGTCAGGTTCGACAGGATCCTGATGCCCCACCCGTCCCAGTCCGACCGGTTCCTTGGGACCGCGAGGGCCCTCCTGAAGGAGGGAGGCTGGATACACTACTACAGGCACGTCTCGGGTGCCGACATCGAGGAGGCCCGGGCGAACTTGAACGCCGAGCTGGGGAGGACCCTCGGCGACGGCGCCTCGTTCACCAGCAGGAAGGTGAGGGAGATCGGCCCGCACTACATCGAGCTGGTGGCAGACATTCAGGCGAATGCCTGACCCGACGCACGAACGCCGTGGGCGAGGAGCTTCGCCAGTCTCACCGGCTCGGGGACTCCACCCTGGAGGGTGAACGACTCGATCACCCGGAGAGCATCCAGCTCCGAGATGGAGGCCAGGCGGGCGTAGACCGTCTGTCCGGTCCTCAGTGCCACCCGGGTCCGCTCCTCCAGCGCCCTGTATCGGGCTAGCTTCCCCGCAGGGTCTTCGAACCGCAGCCTGATTGCCTCCTCGATCCCGGCCGACTCCCGATAGGTCAGGCAGATGACGGGCCTGCCCGTCTTCTCCGCGACCGCGTCGACGTCGACTATGTTGTAGTGGCTGATAATGCAGCCGGAGAGCATTATCGCGTTCACGTCCTTTCTGTCGAGGCGCCGGTTCATGCTTACTATCGAAGAGGTCGCGTCGTCGCCTCCCACGGTCGCCCGTCCGAGGCAGACTCCGTCAACGACGAGGTCCGACCTCATCACCACGCCCGCAAGGACCGAGCGGGAGTCGCCCTTGCGGAAGCTCTCCGCAATCCCTAGTACCCTGATGGCGCGCTTGTTCGGGTGGACCCTCATCGAGAAAGTCGCTGGAGCCTCGCCTTAATACTGTTAGCGACGCTCAGCAGGCCCGGAGGCGGACTAGCCCGGAAGATTATCGAAAGGAGGCTCAGACAAATGCCTTCTCTTCATACAGAAATATTCGTAACTCTGATTCATCACTGCCCCCAAGTACCCGCGGGCCGTTTGGAGTATAAAGGATTATTCGGGCTCGCGCTCCCTCGTAGAACGGGGACTCGGCCCCGCCGCGGCGCCCCAGCTGAGACCTGATACCTCAGATTATCACGAGCCCCTCGTCGAAACGGCTGACGGAGACCGCGAAGTCCCTCAGCGCGAAGATCGGCACGACCGGGACCCCGAGCGCCTCTTTCACGGGAGAGGCCAGGAGGGTGAGAATGACCGGAAGGACCGGAGTCTTGACCTTCTTCTTCCTCTTGTAGAGCTCCGTCCTCTCGATCTGGCTCGCCGCCGCCTGCTCGAGGACCGAGCCCGAGAAGGACTTGCCCCAGTGCTTGCAGTCGACGGAAAGGGCGAGCGTCTGGGACTCGGCGAAGATGTCCAGCTGCCTGCGGGGCTTGGTGAGCACGATGTTCGTCTTGACGAGGTAGCCGCAGGCCTTCAGGACCCCAGCGCAGAAACCCTCGAACTCCTGCCACGTCAGCGAGGAGCTCACAGACTCTGGGCTCATCCCGCTCCGGATGAGCGCTATTGCAGCGACGACCTGGTCGGGAACGAGCCCCGTCAGCCCGTGCTGCAGGTCGATCCCCATCTCGACAGAAAGGTCCTGGAGCACGTCGAGTGCTGGTCCCTCCCCGCCCGCCTTTCTGACGAGGATCTCGAACGGCCTCTCGGCCGCGGGGGGCAAGTCGTGTATGTCCATGTGCAGAGAACCGGTGGGGAGATGCTTGTCCTATTTTAGGAGCGCGCGGAGAGAATGCTCTGAGACGGTTCGGAAAATCGGAGGAGGGTTCGGGGATGCCTGGTCGCCCGACCCCGTCTGACGCGTGCCGTCAGTTCCCGAGAGACTTTACCGATGGACTCGAAGAGTAGCCGCGCCTGCGGTTCGATCCGAGAACTATTGCCGACGCAACCACGACCGCAACTATCATCACTCCACCGAGCACTGCCGGAGAGAGCGACGTCGAGCTGCTCGTCGACGAAGTCGTCGGGGGAGTGGTCGAAGTGGTAGCGCTGCTCGTTGTGGAAGCCGCGGTCGTCGTAGTCGCCGCACTTAGCTGGATCGTCTCAGTCAGCGGGTTGTAGAGCGTCGACCCCGAAGTTGCGGTGTAGATGGACAGCACGTAGGTCCCTGGAGCCAGTGTCGACGGGATGGTCACTGAGACAGTCCCGGCGGAACTGGCTGTGTAGTTGCTCTGGAAGGCGACTGCGCCGTTGGCTATCAGCTGGAGGGTCACTGTCGCGCCCGGCGCTGGTGAGGTCGTAGTCGAGCCCTCTACCGTCTGCAGCGCGGTCACGGTGATCGTCTGGCCCGGCGTCACGACCGAGGGAATCTGTGCTTCTTGGCTCAGAAGCACCGGCGTCGCTCCCAATTCGGGTGACATGAGGTCTCCCCATGTGAATGCGGTGTTCTTCGTCAGCACGGCATAGGCAGGAGAGGTGGATGGGGAGTACGAAGTAAGTATGAAGGGCCCGTTACCGATGATGCCCGTCCCATACTTACCGATGAAGGTCACCGCCGCGTTGTAGCCCGCCGCTGCCGAGGCCGACGAAACGAGGCTGACTCCTGTCAGCGTCTGCAGCGACGCGAACTCCGGCGGGACGTACGAGCTGGTCGCATATGTCGAGAGTGCCGCCTTTAGGTTGGACACGTCGGTCGGGTTGACCAGGGAGAGCCACGGAAGGCTCTTATGATCCGCTCCGGATGTCGACCAGGCGTCCTTGCCGTTGGCGACCAGGTTGGCCATGCCAGCGTAGTCCTGCCATGGAAGGATGCCCTGGGCTCCGGTCGTTGGGGTGAAGGCGAAGAGCGCGCCCGCGGCGTTTATTCCGGCGTAGTACTGGTCAGGGTAGTAGAAGGTGGAGTAGACATCTACCGAGGTCGAGTTGATTATCTGCAGTCCCACGACGGTCTGCCAACTCGGACCGAATACGGCGGCCGAGTATCCGTCGTAGATCGGGCTGTTGGGGTTCTGAGTGACCTCACCGGCCAGTATGTACTGGTACAATATGTCCGCTAGCGTCAGCGGCTGACCGTCTTGCCAGGACTCGGCGAGCATCGGGGCGAAGTTCGCTATCACCGCCGTCTTGGCAGTGGTGCCTGAGGGCACGTTGACGAACTTGTCCTGGGTTGCGTTCATGACGACCGCACTGGTCGGGACGGCCACCGTCGATGTCGGGTTGTCGGCCTTCACGTCGAAGCCCCAGCCTACAGTGTACGGGTAGCCCGTGGACGGTTGATAGAATACCGGTGGGAACTGTATTGCCTCGGACCAGGTGACGCTGTAAGTGTCTGTGTATCCTCCGACCGGGTTGAGGGAAGAGGATGCCAGGTGGCGCACTCCGATGTTGGCCGTGCCCGAAGCGGTGTTCATGGTGAGGAACGAGAGCGCGTTGAGCAACGGGTCGTTCACGAAGTTCGTCGTGACCCCCTGGAGGGTTGGTGACGCCTCGTACGGCTCGAGAGACTGCGCAAGTCCTATCACGACCGCCGCCTTCACGCCGACACCCACTAGAGTGTTAAGGTCTGCGTCCCTCTGCTGGATGTTCGTGAAGTTGGTGGTGAAGAAGTTGAGTGCCTCGTTGTCTGCCGTGTTCAAGAGCGCGACGGTGGACGCCTGCTCCTTTGCGACGTCGTTGAACGCTCCAAAGGCAGGTCCCTGTGTGCTGCTGGCCGGGATCGCACCAGCTATTGGGGCGTAGAGCTCGGCGAAGCCCTCATCATAGTAGCTGTAGGTGAACCCGTAGCTCGCGGGATAGATATCCCACGTCGCGTTGGCCGGGTCGGTTCCGTAGACGGCCGTCTCTACTGTCGTGAGGGTGCCGGGGATCAGGGTGACTGAGAACCCGACCTTCTGGAGCTGGGCGGCGAGGTAACCATCGTACGCGTGCCTCACCGGGTCATCAGTCCTGTCGAAGATGCTGATGACTATCGGCTGCCCCTTGTAGGACCACTGCGGGGTCGCTGTGGACTTGAAGGTCGCACCCTGCGCAATCAGCGCGGTGTATATCGTGGAGTTGGCGATGGTTACCGAGTCGGTGATGTTCGCGTATGGTGCTGTCGCCGTCGACGTCACTAGCTCGTCAGGCTCCCCGCCGTAGACTGAGACTGTCGGGATACCGTTGCCTCCGAGAAGGTTGTCGACGAAGTAATCTCTGTCGACGAGGTAGTTGAGCGCGAACCTCACCTGCTGGAACTGGAATGGGTTGAAGCCGTCTGCGGTGTTGGTCGGATTAATCTCGAGCCCATACCATGAAGCTGGCGTCTTGTACTGGTCGAAGGTCGAGGGGACGGTAGATGCCTCCGTCGGGGTCACGGCAAAGTCGTAGGCCTGAATCTTCCCTGCCGCCAAGTCAGAGATTCCGGATGAGTCAGCTCCGCCGTAATCGGTCAGCGTAATCGTGTTAAGCGACGCGCTCGAGGGAATCGTGATTGTTTGTCCGCGCGCAAGCGGGACCGCCGCGAGCGAAGAGAGTGTCAGTATCGGCAGGATCAGGAGGACTGAGAGAAGCTTTTTGTTTCTCAATACACTTGACATTCGCAAGGCGTCTTAACAGCCTCTGACATATTTAACGCTTGGCCCGAGACCTTCAAAATCTTGCTAACTGTTAAAAGGAGGCGCGCGCACGTTCGCTCGAAATGGGGTACGCTCGTTTCATCGTGGGCAAGACGATTTCGTACGTCCTTGCGCTCTTTGGAGCGGTCTCCATCCTGTACGTAGCGCTCTTCCCCACGATGCAGAAGGTGATTGAGGCGTCCGCGGACGAAGCGGCGAGCGATTTCCAGCGGACACTCATAAAGGGTCACTCGGGGCTTAGTCTTGCTCAAATCCAGGCGTCCGTGGCCACATACAAGGCCTCATACCTGAGCGCCTTCGGATTCAACCAGCCGTTTCCGGTCAAGTACGCGCTACAGATGTCCAACCTTTTCCAGTTCCACCTCGGGTCTGCGTTCTTCCTTCAGGCGCCCAATGGTTCCAAGCAGGTAATTGACATAATCGTCGCGTACCTCCCGAACACGATCCTTCTCTTCACGACGGGGACGCTCCTCGTCGTCGCTGTCGGCGCGATCCTAGGACTGCTCGCCGCAAGGTCGGCCGGTGGAAAGTTAGACAGGTCCATCCCGATAATCGCAATTATTCACTCCAGCCTTCCAACGTGGTGGATAGGGTTCATCATGATAGCGTACTTCGCGTACTCCTTGAACATCCTCCCCTCGGGCGGCATCTCCTCGGTCCCGGCACCAACGGGACTCATCGCCCACTTCGCCGACCTCCTCTCCCACATGACGCTACCCCTAGCCTCCTTCTTCATCGTAAACGTGGGTGGGTTCGCCTATGTCATCCGAAGCCTCGCCGTCTCGACGATGGGAGAGGACTTTGTTACGACCGCCAGGGCGAGGGGGATGACAGAGAACAGGGTTCTGTTCAGGCACGTGCTGCGGACCGCCTCGCCGAGCATCGCCACACAATCAATCCTCGCGGTCGCAGGTTCATTCGGGGGGGCCATAACAACGGAAGTAGTCTTCAGGTGGCCCGGTATCGGGTACCTGACCTTCGCCGCGATAACCGCGAACGACCTCCCGGTCATTGTAGGTTCCACATTCATCCTGACGGTAATCCTCTTCTTGGGGCTCTACATAGGCGAGATGACCTACGGGCTTCTCGACCCCAGGATAAAGACAGGCGATTAGAAGATGAGCGACAAGCGCTCGGACAGGAGCTATGTGCGTGAATTGATGAAATCCAAGTCCGGACTGTTCGGGCTCGTCCTCCTAAGTCTCCTGCTGGTAACCTCGCTTTACGTCCTAATCACGATCCCCCAGTCCGAGGCGTACAAATGGGACAACCCCGGGGCCTGGCAGGGCAATCCGGTCTCCGCTCCTCCCGCCTGGGTCAATTACTTCGGCGAGGACGCCCCTACGACCGTCAGCGTTCCTCTGACGGGCTGGACCCAGTCCGTCTCCGGCAGCATCTACACCTACACCGTGACCACTTCGTTGGTCTGGAACCACGCCGTCACCCCGAGCGACTTCTCGGTCACCCCGATCTTCAACGGCACCGCCTACGAGGTCTCGATCACGTGGACCAAGCCGGACGGTACATCGATACCCATAGTCCTCACGTCTCCTAGCTCGGACAGTTTCTACGACCTCACGGCCTCCTCGATCCAGCAGAGCATCATTCCCTACATCCAAAGTCAGACCGACTCCTACTTGAGCTCGGTCTCGCCCCGCCAAGAGTTGGCGGCGCTCTTCAACAAGGGAGGCCCGAGCATACTGAACGACTCCGTTGAGCAGGGCACCTACGGGGTGACGGTCCAGGTAATCGCAGGCGCGCCACAATCGGTCTCCTCGCTCTCGAAGCTGTCGCTCGTTGGTGACTCCTACGGGTCGATGGGCACCGACAGCGTGGGAAGGCCCATCAGCCTCGGCGTGCTCGCCGGGCTGCCGTGGGCGCTGGAGATAGGTATCATAAGTTCAATCGGCTCGGTGCTCGGAGGAGTCCTGTGGGGAGGCCTGTCGGGATTCTTCGGCGGCTGGAGGGACCAGCTCATGCAATGGGGCGCTCTCGTGATTCTGGCGCTCCCGGCCCTCGCGTTCCTTGTAGCCCTCTCCTACTCCACTCCCCTCACCGTACTGAACGAGGCGTTAATCATCGCCGCCCTATCATGGCCGTTCTTCGCCATCCTAGCTAGGTCAGTGACGCTATCAATCAGGTCCCAGACCTATGTGGAGGCGGACAGGGCAATGGGGATCTCGTCCACGAGGTCGTTCTTCACCCATGTGCTGCCCCGGCTGACGCCCGTCACGATAGCGTACACAGCCCTCAGCGTCCCCGCCGGCATCATCACCGCTGAGACGCTCGCGTTTCTGGGCATCGAACAAGGAAACATAATAACGTGGGGTGGAATCCTGAACGCAGCTATCACATTCGATGCCTCGGTGCACGGATGGTGGTGGTGGGTGCTCTTCCCGGGCATAATGATATTCGTGGCATCGGTCCCATTCGTCCTGGTGGGCTTTGCGCTCGATCGGATCGTCGCGCCGAGGGTCAGCGCGAAATGACGTCCCTTCTGGAGACCAAGGGTCTCAGAATCTACTTCTCCTCGCCTCGGGGCGACGTCAGAGTGGTGGAAGAGGTCGACCTTCACGTCGACCAAGGCGAGATCGTCGGGCTAGCAGGAGAGAGCGGCTCCGGCAAGAGCACGCTCGCCCTCGGGGTAATGCGCCTGATCGGCACGCCGGGAAGGATAGCTGGTGGCGAGATCAGGTTCAACGGTACGGACATCCTCGCGCTCAAACCCGACGAGTTCAGGGTGCAGTACAGATGGTCCAAGCTGTCCATGGTCTTCCAAGGCTCCATGAACGGTTTCACCCCCGTCTTCACGATTGGTTCACAGATCCAGGAAGTCCTCAAGATACACGGCCACGAGACGAGCGAGCTCGCCGTCAGGAAGCTGCTGCAGATGGTCGAACTCGATGAGAGCATCGCGGTGAGGTATCCCCACGAGCTCTCCGGAGGTCAGAAGCAGCGGGCCTTCATAGCGATGGCGCTCGCCCTCGACCCGCAGCTCCTCATCGCGGACGAGCCGACCACGGCGCTCGACGTCATCACGCAGGCGAAGATCATGAACCTCTTGAAGAGGCTGAGGACCGAGATGGGCATCTCGATTCTGCTGATAACGCACGACCTCGCGCTTCTCTCGGAGGCGGTGGACAGGCTTTACATCATGTATGCAGGGAGGGTCGTCGAGGATGGGCCGTCCAACTCCCTCTTCGCAAAGCCGAAGCACCCCTACACTCAGGGACTGATCTCGTCGACACCAACACTCAAGACCGAGCAGATTAGAGGGATACCTGGTTTCATGCCGGACTTGGCCAACCCGGGAGAGATGTGCAGCTTCAGCCTCAGATGTCCTTTTGTCATGGAGGTCTGCAAGACCGAGAGGCCGAGATTGGGGAAGGTGGATGGTGGAGAAGAGGTTGCCTGCTGGCTCTACTGAGAGCGGCGGGGGTCCCAAGGGAGGGGGCGCCGGCACCGAGAAGGTCATCAGCATCCAATCCCTCGAGGTCCACTTCGTCAAGAAGAGGCTTCTGGAGAAGACTACCACCGTCAAAGCCGTGGACGGTGTCTCTCTCGAACTCACGAAGGGAGAAATCCTGGGGCTCGTGGGAGAGAGCGGCTCCGGCAAGACGACCCTAGGTCGTGCCGTGATCGGGCTGGTCAGGCCGTCCAGCGGGAGCGTCTCTATAATGGTCGACGGCGAGGAGAAGGACATCGGGAGGGCCAAGGGAAAGGAGTGGAAGGCCCTCCGGAGAAGTCTCCAGGTCATCTTCCAGGATCCGTTCTCGTCGATAGACCCCAACATGAGGGCCTACGACGCTCTCCGTCTGCCGCTGCAGTCGCAGGGAGTAAAGGGCAAGGAGGACATCGCAAGGAAGATCTCCGACGTAATGAGAAGGGTCGGCCTACCCGAGCAGGTGCTCAACAACTACCTCTTCCAGCTCTCCGGGGGCCAGAGGCAGAGGATCGGCATAGCGAGGGTCCTGCTCTTCGACCCGTTGGTGGTCGTTGCTGACGAGCCCGTCTCGATGCTCGATGCGTCGCTGAAGGGGGATATCCTGAACATCATAGAGAGGGAGTCCAAGGAACATGGCGTGACCTTCCTCTTCATCACGCACGACATGGCCGTGGCGAAGGTCGTGGCGCGCAGGATAGCTGTGATGTACCTAGGGAAGATAGTCGAGCTCGGGCTCGCAGAGGAGGTCATCTCCGAACCCCTCCACCCGTACACGAAGGCGATGCTCCAGGCATCTCCCACGATAGATCCCTCGATGAGGGATAAGATCGTAGAGATCAACATAGTCGGAGAACTGGCTCAATCCACGGCGCACCCGTCCGGGTGCAAGTTCAATCCACGCTGCCCCTTCAGAATGGCGGTCTGCGAGGAGAAGGAGCCGCCGTTCAAAGAGGTGAAACCCGGTCACCTGGCGGCGTGCTGGCTGAACTAGACGTGGTCCCCGAGGAATTCCACTACACCCCTTACCGCCACGAGCGCTCCGGCTACTCCAAGGGCGAAGGAGACGACAAGGACCACAATGGACTGGAGGTAGGCGCCGAGCAGGTCCAGCGCGATCGAGCCGAGCAGCAGCACCACCCCAATCAGAAGTATCCTGACAGAGTGGTGCAACGCGAGTTCGCGGGCCGTAATCGTATTTAGATTTTCGTCTCTTGCGGAGGCTCAACCGGGCTGGCCGCGTTCCTGCCCCTGAGCAACCCCACGACGAACGCCGCGTCGATGAGGATCAGCGCGACTGCGAGCACCTGGGCCCAGTCGAGCGTCAGCAGCCCCTGGATGCGGGTGGTCCCGTCGACGGCCGAGGTGATGTAGAAGAACGGGTAGTAGGCCGTGGAGGAGGTGAAGCCCAGGGTCCGGAAGTAAGCCAGCCGACCGGCCTGATCCTGGAGGACCTCCCAGAGCATCGCAAGGATTACCACGTTGGGGATGATGATCTTCGCGACAGAGAAGGCTTTCAACGGAAGGACGCACTCCCCCATGAGTTACTTAAGACTTAACAGGGGAGGCGGGGGAGCGTTGCTGGTTTGAGTTCTCCCTCGAAGGTGAGCCACGCGGCAGCGTACGCCGTGATCATCCTGCTCCTCGTCGGGGGGACGGCGTTCCTGCTCAACAGCAGGATCGGGGGGGTCCAGGTCTACGACGTCTATCCCACCCCGAGCATGAGGCCTACGCTTGAGGTCGGCGACCTGGTTGTCGTGCAATCGGTCGCCTACAACAGCATCCACGTCGGCGACGTTATAGTGTATTCGCCTCCCATCTCCGGGGGAGGGTGCGAGGCCGAGGTGATCGTGCACCGGGTCGTCAACATCACGAGCGAGGGCCTGATAACCCAGGGCGACAACAGGTTCACGAACCCGCGCCCCGACGAGCCGCTCAGCTGGCCTCCGGTCACACCGGAGTGCGTCAAGGGGCTGGTCGTCGTCTCCCTCCCCTTCCTCGGGAAGATCTCCGAGGCCTTTCCGCCCCCGCTCAACTACGTCCTGGTCGCGGCGATAGTGATCCTGATATTCATGATCGAGCTCTTCACCACGTCGAAGGAAGAGGAGAAGACAGAGCAGGGGACCGAGAAAACCGAGACCCCCTTAAATACTCTTTATATAGACGGCCGAATCCCGCGGCCGAACGATGCCTCAAACAAAGGCCATCGTTAGCATAGAGAACGTCGTCGCGTCCGCGTCGATCAACCAGAAGGTCGACCTGAACCAGATCACCAAGAATTTTGTTGACGTAGAGTACCACCCAGACCAGTTCCCCGGCCTCGTCTTCAGGCTGAAGACCCCGAAGACGGCCACCCTGATATTCAGCTCCGGGAAGATGGTCTGCACCGGCGCCAAGTCGGAGGAGCAGGCGAGGAAGGCCGTCCAGGAGGTCGTCCGCCGCCTGAAGAAGGGGAGCATCCCGATAAAGAACGAGGCCGAGATAGAGATCCAGAACATAGTCGCATCCGCGAACCTAGGCGGAAAGGTCCACCTGGAGGAGGCCGCGAGGCAGCTGCCGAAGTCGATGTACGAGCCAGAGCAGTTCCCGGGCCTGATCCACAGGATGGCAGACCCCAAGACCGTGATACTGCTCTTCGCGTCTGGGAAGCTCGTCTGCACCGGGGCGAAGCGCGAGAGCGAGGTCTACAGGGCGATCAACAACCTGCACGTCCTTCTAGAAGAGAAGGAACTGATGGTGTATTGAACTGCCCGCAGTAGAGCCAGTCGGCCTCGTACCACGAGCTTCTTGCTTCAAAGGAACGAACTTGCTTATTCGCCTGCGATTGAAAAGCAGAGGTTGTTCCTCCACACGGGCCTGTTCCAGACCCACTCTGAGGATGTTTCTTGCTGCGTTGACATCCCGATCCACGACGAGTCCGCACCCACGACAGTCGTGAATCCGTTCAGAGAGTTCCTTTGCGACCATCTCTCCGCATCTAGAGCATTTCTGTGAAGTTCCCTTTGGGTTGACGAGGATCACACGTCCGCCGCGCCTTTCTGCTTTGTAAGCAGCTAATCGGCGCAGATTTCCCCAAGAGGCATCCATTATTGCTGATGCTAGACGATGGTTTCTGACCATGTTCGAAATGTTAAGGTCCTCGAATACTATGGTCGAGTATTCTTTGGAAAGAAATGCTGAAATCTTGTGAGCCAAGTCCGATCTCTGGTTCCTGACTCGTCGCCACGCCTTCGCGAGTGCTATTCGAGATTTTTGTCTGTTTTTCGACCCTACTTTCCTCCTCGAAAGTTGTCTCTGGAGAATCGTGATTCGTCCTCGTGCGCGAACGAAAACTCGTGGGTTCTCAAACTTCTTCCCATCGCTGAGTGTTACAAGTCGATTAATCCCTAGATCAACACCGACAGCGGGTCCGCAAGGCATCTGTCCGATACCTTGAGAGTTTTCAGTCTCAACCGTAACACAAGCAAACCAGACGTCGACATCCATGATGATGGTGCAGGTCTTCGGGGTTCCTGCAATCAAACGAGCTGGTCTAATCTTGATCAAACCGATTTTCGAAAGCCGAATCTCTCCTCCTAGGACTCTGAATCCTCCAAGTTGAGGGTAGGTGAAGGACTTGTATCTGCCAGCCCGTTTGAATCTGGGCCTACGCGAGAGCCCTTTGAAGAAACGAGAGCACGCCATGTCGAGTCGAAGGGCAACATCTTGCAGCACCTGGGCATTGACCGCTCCTAGGAACTTGTCTTCCCTCCGTACCGCAGTAACTGCTTTTGTCTGTGCAAAATAGTTGGTGTTCTCCTTTAGTCGCTCCTCTAGTAGGTCGTTGTACAATCTTCGGCAAGTCTCGATCGTTTGGGACATGATTCTGGATTGCGCCATGGTCGGGTAGAGTCGAAATTTGTAGGTAATCGAGAACCTCTTGCCTCTCCTTGTCACTCCATGTACTCATTTAAGCCCCAAGCTCACGAGTGTCAAAACTTCATCGTGGTCCACTAACTGAGTTGGGGATCAATTAGCGGCCGGCGACCTGGCTCTTTATCGCCTTCATGGCGTCGTCGGATATCTCGTCCTTGGCGTGGAGCGTCCGCGCCAGTTCCGTGATATCGGTAAGCGGGCGCAGTTTCACGCCTGCCTTCCTGAGGTTGGCCTTGCCTCCCTCCAGCCGGTCTATCAGGACCGCGACGCTCTTCACCTCACCACCCTCCTCCCTGATCGCGTCTATGCCGGTTAGCACGGAGTGGCCCGTCGTTATCAGGTCGTCCATGACCAGGACCCTCCAGCCCGGAGTGATCGTCCCCTCTATCCGCTTCATGTGCCCGTAGTCCTTCTCCTCCTTGCGGACGTAGATCATCGGCTTGCGGAGCTCGAGGGCGACCGGGGATGAGAAAGTCAGCCCCGCGGTCGGGATGCCTGCGATCGCGTCGAACTTGTCCAGACCCACCTCGTTCCTGATCAGCGAGAGGTAGCAGTCGATGACGTACCGGTAGGCTCCGGGGAAGCTGGGGACCATCCTGAGGTCGACGTAGTAGGAGCTGAGCTTCCCGCTCGAGAGTGTGAAGGTGCCCACCTGCAACGCCCTGACCTTTACCAGGACCATGGCCAACTCCTCCACAATCTTCTTCCGACCGCTCCAGCTCATGAGCCCGCGACGACACCTTCAGGTAGAAATGTGTATCGAGCGGCGCGCGTCAGTCCGGCCGCCGACGAGAAAAGGTTGATAGAAGCTGATAAGGAGGGAGGGGGCAGGCACCGCTCTTGGAAATCTGGCTCCCGTACGGAGACGTCGAGTCTCTCTTGACCCTGCAGGCGGAGAACCTCGGTGAACTCTCTGACCCACCGCCCGAGAGCCATGTCGAAGAGCTGACCCAGAACCTGGGCGAGAGAATAAAGGGCCGCGAGAAGCTGGTCGTCTGCGACAACAAACGGGCGACGGTCAAGCTCCTGAAGTCGCTTGCCCCTCTCCTACCTCAGGATGGGACCTTGAAGATCTACACCCGCTCGCCGAAGGCGCTGGAGGACGGAGTCCCCGAACTGAAGGGGCGCGTCCTGAAGCTCTCTCCGCCGCAGGCGCCCGCAGCCGGCGAACTCACCTATTCGCCTGAGATCCTGGGAGGCACCGCGTTCGTCCTCAGCACGGGCGAACCCGACCCTCTCTTCGGCTACATCGACTCCAGGGTCGCGCTGGGACTGGCTGCGGTGGGAGGCGCGAGGAGGAGCGCGTACATGGCGAGAGGAGGGGACGCCCCGGCTTTCCTCCAGGAGACCCCGGCCTACGCTGCGATTGCCTCCGCCGTCGAGAAGACGGAGGGCGCCGCATTCGGGACGATCGTCACGAAGGGAGGAGAGCCGCTCTCGATTATCGACGGGGGGCCGAAGGAGGCGAGGGCCCACTTCATACCCCAGCAGGTCAACCCGGCGAAGGGAGTGGTCATCGGGGCCGGCGGGAGGGGTTTCGACGATACCTTCTCCCACACCCTGAGGGTCTCGCTCGGAGCGCTCAAGAGCGTGAAGAGGGGCGGCGACATCCTCCTCGTGGGCGAGTGCAGGGACGGTCTCGGGTCCGAGGCGCTCCAGATGCACACGATGGGAAGGATAAGCGACGCGGCGCTCAGGAAGGGATTCTACGCGGACGGGATGGAGGAGATTGGATACCTAGACTCGCTCAAGGAGAACTACTCGGTGACGCTCCTCTCCTCGCTCCCCGAGCTCTACGCGAGCGGGAGATTCAGGTTCAAGACCGCGAACAACTCGGCGGAGGCGCTCAGGAAGATCTTCAACTCCACCGGGCGGGGGGCGAAGCTCCACGTCTTCACCCGCGCCTGCGAGACGCTCCTCTCCTAGAGAGGGTACGTGAGGAAGTTCTGGGGTATCGGGGCGCACAGGAGCATCAGCACCATCCCCGCAAGGAAGAGGAGCTTCCTCGAGCGGGAGAGGTCCGAGAGTGAGTCCAATGTCTCGTTCGTGGGCTGGATCGCCGCAAGGAGGAAGATCATGAGGAAGACCACCCAGTAGTTGGGGACGTCCACGGCCACGAGTATGAACCCAGTCACCATGGTGGTTATCCGGCTCCCCCGGACGCCCAGGGCGAGGGCCGCCATCCTCCCGCCGTCGAAGAGCGCGGCCGGCAGCATGCTGAAGAATGAGATCAGGAGCCCGATCCACGCCGCCACCTCCAGCGGTGAGTAGATGCTGACTCCGCCAGCGGGGACCTGCGGCGAGAGGTTCAGGTATCCGGCTAGGGAGATCGCCGCAGACTGGAGGGTCGATGGGTTCGTGCTGAGGGTCCCGAGGTTGCCGCTGCCGAAGATCGCGACGTACTGGTCATGTGTCAGCGAGATCGCCGTCGTAGCGCCGATGAGCGCGACGGCGAAGGCTATCGCCACTCCGACGACCGGGGCGAAGAAGTAGCAGTCGAAGAGCGAGTCCCTGTCGACAGTCGGAGAGCGGACGAAGGTGATCGCCCCGAACGTGGGGAGGAAGTAGAGGACTGGCAGGGCAATGAAGAACGGGATGTTCGGAAGATAGTAGGGAATCGTCGAGGCCCCGCCCCGCCTCCTGACGAAGTAGCGCTGGACGAGGTCCTTCGCGATAAGGACGGCGGCGATGCCCACGACGAAGCTCGCCCCAATAAGCAGGGCGCTCCCGCCCTCCACCTGAGTGTAGATGTCGCCCAGCAGCCATCCGGCCGCAAGGATAGCGAGGATGGAGAGGAGGGAGAGGAAGACCGGAGTCCTCGGCGCCGGAGAAGCGGGGACGTCAGCCTTGACCAGTGTGAGGGACGCGTCTTCTCTTGTCCCGAAGAGCCGCGGGGTGAGTCCGAGGGGCTTCACCTTGGGGTATAGCGCATTGAAGGCGTCCTTTGACCTGCTGTCGTAGACTATGCTGTACTCCTTCGCGCCCTCGCCCCTGTCGAAGACGTCCCTAACGGTGAAGAGGGAACGGACGATCGCCTCGACCTCAGAGTCCTCCGACAAGTCGTTCTGGGCAGCCCAGTGGAGGAACTATAAGTCTTGGGTGGAGATGATGGCTCCTTACAGTTAGCGCCACACCGTGATGGCTCGCACCGCCGGCCGCAACCAGAAATTTATTAGTCCCCTCCTTGCGGCCGAAACTTCAAGGAATGCAAGAGTCCACCACGAGCAAAGCAAGGGACTACTCGGTCAGACATTGCGGCCCAGACGACGTTCCGAGCGTCATCACCGTCAACACGGTCACCCTCCCCGAGCACTACTCGGACTACTTCTACTACGACATCCTGAAGGACTTCCCGAGCACCTTCCTCCTCGCTGAGCAGGGCGGGAAGGTGGTCGGATACATAATGTGCAGGATCGAGTACGGCCTCTCGATGACCAAGAGGTTCGGGCTCGCCAAGAAGGGGCACATCATCTCGATAGCCGTCCTGGAGCAGTACAGGAGCACGGGCATCGGCACCGCACTCATCAAGGAGGCTCTCGAGGAGATCCGCAAGGCCTCGGGCAAGGAGTGCTACCTCGAGGTCCGAACCACGAACAAGGGCGCCATCGTCCTCTACGAGAAGCTCGGCTTCAAGGTGAGCAGCACTCTCCATGGGTACTACAAGGACGGAGAGTCTGCGTACACTATGGCAACGTCGCTCTGATCGCGTCATGGGCACGTTCGCGGACTTCGCCTCTACCCTAGAACGGGTCCATTCTACGGCCGGCAAGAACGAGAAGGTCAGGATTCTCTCCGAGTACATGCGGGGCCTCGACGCGGACGACGCGGAGCGCGTGGCCAGGTTCGCGACCGGCAGGGCCTCACTCAAGGGGAGCGCGGACGAGACCCAGATAGGCTACTCCATGATAAGCGACGTGATCGAGGAGGTCACCGGACTTCCGCCGAGGGAGCTGAGCCGCGTCTACGTGAAGTACGGAGACCTCGGCAAGGCCGCCGAGGAGCTACTGTCGAAGAAGAAGGAGACGACCCTCTTCCAGGAGAGCCTGTCCTTGAGCGATGTCGCCGGTTCCTTCGAGGCGATGACCCAGGCCAAGGGGAAGGGCTCGAACGCGACGAAGAAGGGTCTCCTCAAGTCGCTCCTACTCAGGGCGAACGAGTCTGAGGCGAAGTACATCGTCAAGATCCTTACGAAGGAGATGAGGATCGGGCTGGTCGACGGGCTCGTGGAGGAGGCTGTGGCCCGCGCCTACGACCTCGACCGCGGTTCGGTGAGGGAGGCGCACCTGCTGGTGGGCGACATCGGGATGCTCGCGCGCTCGGCCCGTTCTGGGGAACTGGGACGGATCAGGCTCGAGCTGATGCGCCCGACGAACTTCATGCTCGCGGAGCCGATGGAGACCCCCCAGGAAATCGCTGACTACTTCGGGAAGGAGGTCTACGCGGATTACAAGTATGATGGGGTCCGGGCGCAGCTCCACAAGCGGGGAGGCGAGGTGAGGGTATTCTCCCGCAGGCTCGAGGAGATCACGGCGAGCTTCCCGGAGCTCGTCGAGGGCGCGAGGCTGATCGACCACGATTTCATGATCGACGGCGAGATCGTGCCGTTCAGGGATGGGCGGCCGCTCGCATTCCAGCTCCTCCAGCGCAGGCTCAGGAGGAAAGAGGGCTTCGAGGGCGCGCAGAGCCGGGCTCCCGTCGTCTTCTTCTGCTTCGACATCTTGCTGCTCGACGGTGGCGAGCTCTACAGGAAGCCTCTCGAGGACCGGAGGCGGACGCTAGAGCGGGTCATTGGGGGCTCGCCCTTCGGGATGGCGGAGATGAAGGCGGTCAGGAACTCGGGCCAGATTCAGGAGCTCTTCAGAAGCTCCCGGACGCTCGGGTACGAAGGGCTCGTCCTCAAGGACCCTGCCAGCCCCTACACGCCAGGCAGGCGTGGGAAGTACTGGGTCAAGCTGAAGGAGGAGCTAGACACGCTGGACGTCGTGATCGTGGGCGCGGAGCTGGGCCACGGGAAGCGGGCGGGCGTGATATCCGACTACACGTTCGCCGTCCGAGACGGCGCCGACCTCAGGGTGATCGGGAAAGCATACTCGGGCCTGACCGACAAGGAGATCGACGAGATGATGGTGAAGATCAAGGGCCTCACCACAGAGGACAACGGGTACTTCAGGAAGGTCCGACCGGAGCTTGTAATCGAGGTCGCTTTCGACAGCATCCAACGGAGCGAGAGGCACGACAGCGGGTTCGCGCTCAGGTTCCCCAGGATCAAGCGGATACGCGAGGACAAGAATGCCGAGCAGATCGACACCCTCGAGAAGGTCAGGGAGATCTACTCGTCTCAGAAGGTAACCTCGGAGCAGTAGAAGCGGCGGAACTCCTCCGAGAGCGTCTGATAGTCGGCGACTCCCTTGCCGACGAGCGACTCGAGGAACCGCGTCCTCCTTTCGAGGTCCGCGGAGACCCTCTTCGCTGAAAAGCCGTATCCCGCGGCCCGCCGCTCGAGCTTCGCCGACTGCTCCGGAGAACCTTCCCAGCTCCCGTCCTTGTAGGCGAAGAGGCCGTTCCACGACCGTCCCGGCTCGACGACCTGGTCGGGGGACCCTGGAACGCAGGTCACGTCGCGCTCCAGTATCGCCTGCTCCTTGCTCAGCTCCGGGAAGACGCCGTCGCCGAGGGCCGCGAGCTTCCTAAGCCCGTCGTCTATCGTGGGAGAGGAGGCGCGCGAGAAGATCGAGAGCGCGATGAGGAAGAACGGGAGCTCGGCT
>Ga0182014_10001219_pt1 | contig 34735 bp, 32 predicted proteins | sample 612S2DmetaG_FD_120489 | JGI IMG/M metagenome (GOLD analysis project Ga0182014, IMG submission 120489) | Permafrost microbial communities from Stordalen Mire, Sweden - 612S2D metaG | ecosystem: Environmental > Terrestrial > Soil > Wetlands > Permafrost | place: Sweden: Stordalen | collected... | reverse complement strand
TGCGCGAGCAGCAGGCGGCCGAGCGCCACCCGGTGGGCCTGACCGCCGGACAGCCGGGCCGGCATGACGGTCAGCAGGTCGCCGACGCCGAGCAGTTCGGCCAGCTCGGTTAGCTCCGGCTCGGTCGCCGGGCGGCCGTAGGACAGGTTGGCGCGCACGGACAGGTGCGGGAACAGGCCGGGGTTCTGGCGCAGCAGGCCGACCCGGCGCTGCCAGGGCGGCACGGCCTGGCGCAGCTCCGTCGAGGTCAGCACGCGGCCGCCGAGCACGATGCGGCCCCGGCGCGGCGTGACCAGGCCGGCGATGGCCTCCAGCAGCGTCGTCTTGCCCGCGCCGGACGGGCCGAACAGGGCCAGCCGCTCGCCGGGCGGGACACAGACGGCGGCGCGCACGGTGAAGTCGCGGCGGTCAACCTCGAAGTCGGCGTCCAGCACGGGCGCTCCAGACGTAGGCAGCCAGCGGCAGCGGCAGCGCGACCACCAGCAGGACCAGGGCGAACGGCAGCGCCGAGGCGAGCCCGGTCTCCTGTAGCGTCGTATAGATCTGCAACGGTATGCCGAACGGATGGTAGGCGATGATGATCACGGCCCCGAACGCGCCCATCGCCCGCGCCCACGCCACGGACAGGCCCATGGCCAGGCCCGGCGTGGCCAGCGGCAGGGTGACCCGGCGGAAGGCCCGCAGCGGCCGGTCCCCCAGCAGCTGAGCCTGCTGTTCCAGCCGCGGGTCCACGCCGCTGAACGCCGCCTGCGCGCTGAGCACGTAGTACGGAGCGGACTCGTACACCTCGGCGATGCACAAGGCGAGGAACGTATTGCTCGCGGACAGGTTCAGGTGGCCGAGCAGTTCACCGATCGGCGTGTACGGGCCGACCATGAAGATCAGCAGCAGGCCGATGACCAGCGGCGGCAGCAGCAGGCTGCACAGCACGCCGGCCTCCCAGACCCGCGGGAAAGGAAGCCGGCCGCGTGCCATCATCCAGGCCAGCGGCGTGCCCAGACCGAAGAGGACCGCGAGCGTCACGGCCCCGGACTCGACCGAGACCACGAGCGGGTCCAGCGCGCCCGGCGCGGTCAGCGAACTGCGGATGGCGTTCCACGAAAGGTGGGTGAGCAGGGCGATCACCGGGCCGAGCAGCGCGATCCAGATGACCGCCGCGCCGATGACCGATACCGCCCCCGATACCGAACGGACCCGCTGCGGGCCGGGACGGGATAGCGGACCGGACGGCCCGGGAGATCCGTCTCCCGGGACCGTCCCGCCCGCGGCGACCGCGGGGCTAGCCGCCGAGCTCACTCTTGATCGCGGCCGGGACAGCGCTGCTGTCGCCGAACACCGTGGGCGTGATCAGCGTGAAGCCACCCTGCTTATACTGCGCGAGGCCCGCGCTGGACAGCGTGTACTTGATGAACGCGGTCCCGGCCGCCGTCGGCGTGCCGATCGTGGTGATGTCGATGACCTGCGGGCTGCCCGACTTGACCGTCCCGCTCTTGAGCGTGACGGTGGCCTTCTTGTACGCGGCGGCGTCGGCGGCGCTGGCCAGGCTGATGGCGTCGGGGAGCTTGATGTAGGGCAGCTTCAGCTCGACCGCCTGGGTGATGAACGCGCTGGACGCGTCGAGCTGGCCGGCCTCCAGCGTCGAGTCCAGCGAGGACTCGGCGTAGATCTGCGAGGAGGAGGCGGTGCCGAAGTCGGAGGTGCCCAGGATCTTGGCCACCGTGCCCGAGGGCAGGTTGCAGGAGGACTGGGCCAGCTCCAGCATGTAGATGAAGTCCCGGCCCTGCGGGTCGACGTTCGGGTCGGTACGGCCGAGCTTCAGCCCGGGCGTCTGCAGCACGCTGCTGAACAGGCTGCAGAGGGGCTTGCTGCCGTCCGCGATGGCCTTGAACTGGCTGGCGTACTTGCTCTTCGGGTTGTAGGCGACCACGATCGACGTACCCGCGTACTGCACGTACCACTTGGTGTACTTGGGCTCGAGCGGCGTGATGTTGTCCCCGCCGACGCTCTCGAAGACGTTCGGGCTGATCTCGCCGCCGGCGATGTCCGCCTCCAGGTCGCCGGAGGCGGCGCCGCGGCCGGAGAACGTATAGCCCTCGGCGCTGGTGAACGCGGGCTTGACGACCTTCTCGTTGAGGAACTGCAGCGACGATGCGTAGGCGACGTTAGCCGTACCGGTCGGCTTCGCCGACGCGGACGCGCTCGCGGAACTCCCTCCCGACGACGGCGACGAAGAGGAACTGCTACAGCCCGCCGCGACGAGCCCGAAACACGCTATACCTGCGAGCGCGGCGATACGCGCTCCTCGTTTTGACTGGTAATCGGCCACCTTCCCGACAATAGCCAGCGCTGATTGCGCCGGGCAAGAAACAGGAGCTTGTAGTCACATTGTGACCAGTGGCGGGTGAGGGCCCGGCACGGCCCGGTCACAGGCCGGGCGGCCTGCGGCGGGCGAACTGGGTCGCCTTCTCGAACGCGTGGCCGGCCTGCAGGACCGCGAAGTCGGCCCGGTGCGGCCCGACGAACTGCACGCCAATCGGCAGTCCGCTCGCGCTGAACCCGGCGGGCACGGACAGCGCGGGGCAGCCGGTGGCCGAGACCAGGTAGGCGGATTTCATCCAGGCCAGGTAGTCCATCATGGTCACCCCGGCGATCTCGGCCGGGTACTCCAGGTCGACGCGGAACGGCAGCACCTGGCTCACCGGCAGCAGCAGGATGTCGCAGGTCGTGAAGAACTCGCGGACGCGATGGAAGAGCGCCGTGTGCAGCACCTCGGCCCGGCCAAGGTCGGCGCCGCTCAGCTTGCGCCCCTGCTCGATGTTCTCCCGCAGGCTCGGCTTGAGCTCCTCGGGCGCCCGGTCCAGCATCATGCCGAACATGACCTCGAACTGCCAGGCCCGCAGGGTACGGAACGCCTCGTCGGCGCCGGCGAAATCCGGGCTGCGCTCGGTCACCTGCGCGCCCAGCGCGGCGAGCACCTGCGCGGCGTCGTGGACCACCGCGGCGACCTCCGGCTCGATCGGGACCGCGCCGCCCAGATCCGGGGACCACGCGACCCGCAGCCCGTACAGGTCCGCGTCCAGCGGCCCGGCGAAACCCGCCCCGGGCTCCGCCAGCGCGATGGGCGACCGCGGATCGGGCCCGGCCAGGACGGACAGCAGGAGGGCCGCGTCGGCGACGGTCCGGGCCATGGGCCCGCTGACGTTCAGCGTGGTCCAGCCGAGCAGCGCGGGCCAGCCCGGCACGCGGCCCGGCGACGGCCGGAACCCCACCACGTTGCAGAACGACGCCGGGTTGCGCAGCGATCCGCCCATGTCGCTGCCGTCGGCCAGCGGATGCATCCCGCAGGCCAGCGCGGCGGCCGCGCCCCCACTGCTCCCGCCCGCGGACCTTCCATGGTCGTACGGGTTCCGGGTGACGCCGAAGACCCGGTTGAAGGTGTGCGATCCTGCGCCGAACTCCGGCACGTTGGTCTTGCCGATCGTGATCACCCCGGCGGCGCGCATCCGCTCGATGACCAGCTCGTCTTCGGTGGGGACGTAGCTGGCCCGCAGCGGCGAGCCGTACGTCGTGCGGATCCCCGCCGTTTCGTGGACGTCCTTGTGCGCCACGGGCAGTCCGTGCAGCACGGGCAGGTCCGCGCCCGAGGCCGCGCGCCCGTCGGCCGCCGCCGCGCTGTCCAGGGCGCTTTCCGCGGTCACGGTGACCACCGCGTTGACGCCCGGGTTTTCCCGCTCGATCTGGTCCAGGTGCGCCTGCACCACCTCGCGCGCCGACACTTGCCGCCGGTCCAGCGCCGCCCGGAGTTCCCGGGCGGTCATGAAACACAGGTCCCTCATCGTGCCTCCCACGGCGTCATCCCTCACGATGGGGCAGGCCGGGGACTCAGGGCAAGGTACGGGGGGTTACGGCAGGGCGGCGGCCCCCCTTACCGCCCGGCGGGCGGGGGCTGGCCCTCCTCGAAAGACGGCACGGCCGTCGCCCAGCGGGCAGGTCTGGCTGACCATCGGCGGCAACGTACCCCTCACCCGGCTGCGGCGACGGGACCGGCGCCGGCCGGCCTGATGATGATCGCCCTGCCGTGGCTGCCCGGCATGGCCTGCGCTAGCGCGGCGGCCGCCTCCCGCAGCACGAGCGGCCGCGCGAGGCGCATGGACAGCGCGCTGGACGGCGACCCGCTCCGGGGGGCCGGGAAATGTCAGAGGGGCTCGTTACGATCCAGGCATGGACTGGAAACTTGAGCTTGTCTTCGTGCCGGTGACCGACGTGGATCGCGCCAAGCGGTTCTACGCCGACCAGGTCGGTTTCCACGCCGACCACGACCAGCAGGTCAACGACGAACTGCGGTTCGTTCAGCTCACCCCGCCCGGGTCGGCCTGCTCCATCGCGATCGGGACCGGGCTGATCGACATGACTCCCGGGTCGCTGCGCAGCCTGCAGGTCGTGGTGGAGGACGTCGCGGCGGCCCGGAAGCAGCTCGTCGAGCGCGGGGTGGACGCCAGCGAGGTGGATGTTCAGCCGTGGGGATCGTTCGTCACCTTCGCCGACCCCGACGGGAACACCTGGGCCCTGCAGCAGTTGCCTCCACGCCAGGGGTGAGGACCCGGCACGGCTGTCGGCGGTGGCTCAGCGGTTGGCGATGGCCCGGCTCGTCCAGGGCGGCGGCGAGCGCCATCATGCGCGGCGGGCGGGCTCGGCCATGGCCGGGCCATGCCCGCTCCGGGGCGGGTGCATCCCGGCCGGCGCGGGCGGGAAGAACTGGTTCCCGCGCGCCACCACCAGTTCGACCCGGTGCAGGGCGGAGATGTCACGCAGCGGGTCACCGCGGACCGCGATGAGGTCGGCGTCCTTGCCCGGCTCGACCGACCCGGTGCGGTCGTCCACGCCGAGCGCCCGCGCCGCGCGCAGGGTGGCCGCGCCGAGCACGTCCCGGGCCCGCAGGCCCGCCTCCGCCAGCGCCTCCAGCCCGCACACGTAGGCCCCGTGCGGGCAGTCGTCGGTGCCGGCGTCCGTACCCGCGATGATCTGCACGCCATGCTCGGACAGGCCCATGATGACCTCTTCCAGCACCGGGCCGTAGCGCTCGCGCATGATGGGCGCCTGCACGTTGATCGTCGGGCAGACGAAGATCCCCGCGGCGGCGATCTCGTCCGCGAGCACGGGGTCGAAAGCAGAGCCGAAGATCCCGTCCGGGCCGGCGAACGAGCAGTGCTCGATGGTGTCGGCGCGCGCCGCGACGGCCCGCGCGATCCCCTCGGTGCCGTGCGCGTGCGCGGCCACCCGCCGGCCGAGGCGGTGCGCCTCCTCGACCACGATGCGGAGCTCACCCGCGGTGAACTGGGCGTGCCACGGCGCCGGGCCCTCGGTCATGAACCCGCCGGTCGCCATCACCTTGATGAGGTCAGCGCCCATCCTGTGGTGCAGCCGGACCATCCGGCGCAGCTCATCGGGGGAATCGCACTCGCCGCCCATGAACCAGCAGTGCCCGCCCGCCGGCGTGATCGGCCGGGCCGCGGTGACGAGCCGCGGGCCATCCGCGGTGCCGCGGGCGATCGCGTCGCGCACCGCGACATCCAGGAAGGCGCGCGCGCCCAGGTCCCGGGCGGTGGTGACCCCGGCCCGGAGCAGTTCCCGCGCGCTGCGCAGCATGAGGATGAGCTGTTCGGCTTCGGTCTCGGCGCGCATCCGGGCCACCGGTCCCGGGCCGCCGTCGAAACCCAGGTGCACGTGGGCGTCGATCAGGCCGGGGAGGAGGGTCACGTCACCGAGATCGATGACCTCCGCACCGTGGCGAGCATCGCGGTGAGCGCGGAGCGGGCCGGACGGGCCGGACGCGACGATCCGGGCCCCGTCGACAAGCACGCCGCCATTCGGGATGACGTCAGCGCTCGCAGCGGGCAGCAGCGCGGCCGCCGTGTAAAGACGCATACGGCTCCTCCCCATGGCCGGCCCCCGGGACGCCCCCGGGACGAGCGGTCCTCGCGGCGGGGCACCCCCGCGCACGTCCGTTTCGGCTGGAAAATGGGGCCGGTGACCGTTACCGGCCGGCAGCGGCCAGCGCGGCGCGGATCGTGCCCGCGCTCGCGGGGCGGCCGCGTTCATCCTCGAAGGGGCCGTAGGGCGTGCCGTAGACCGGCTCGCCCGGCTGCTGCCGCCAGCCCTCGGCCAGCGGGCCGGCGTCGACGGCCCCGTAGCCGATCGAATCGAGGAACGCGGTCACCGCCGCCTTGGCCTGCGCGTCATCGCCCGCGATGGGCAGATAACTGCGGTCGGCCGCGCCGGCCGACCGGGCGAGCGACGCCAGGTGCCGGAAGTAGATGTTGTTGAACGCCTTCACCACCAGCGACGAGCGCAGGTGCTGCTGCAGCAGTTCGCTGCTGGTCAGGTGCCCTTCATCCAGGGCGGCGATCTGCCCGTCCCGGGCCACGTAGTAGTTGTTGGCGTCGATCACGGTCTTGTCGACCAGCGGGCGGACGGGGACGCTGCGATAGGCCTTCAGCGGGATCGCCACCAGCACGATGTCACCCGCTTCCGCCGCGTCCTCCGCCGTCGCGGCGCGGGCCCTCGGGCCGAGCTCGCCGACCAGTTCCTTGAGGGTGTCCGGGCCACGCGAGTTACTGATCACCACGTCATGCCCGGCGGCCACGCTGAGCCGGGCCACGGTGCTACCGATCATTCCGCTGCCGATGAATCCCACAGTCGTCATACAGGCGGGAACCCGCCCGCCGCCGCGGTCATTCCTGGCCCGGGCCCCTGTCCGCGTCCTGGCCCGGGAGGTCCTCCGGGGACAGGGGCGGGACGGCCGGGGCGGGCGGGACGGCCGGGGCGGGCGGGGCGGGCGGAGCGGGCGGGACGGCCAGGGCGGGCGGAGCGGGGATGTCCGCGTCAAGCAGCGCGCTTGATCCGGCGGGCCGGGTGGTCGCGTTCTCGCTGCGCTCGCGAAGCCGGCCGAGCGTCTCGCTGTCGCCGATCGGAACGGCAGCCTCCAGCCGCGAGCTTTCCCGGACCTCGGGCAGGTCCATCACCGCGTCAACCAGGCTGGCGCGGTGCCCCGGGGTGATATGCCCCGGGGCGGCGCGCAGGGACGCCTGCGCGGTGCCCTCGGCTTCGGGTGGGGTCGTGACGTCGGCGGCGGCTACGGTCTCGTCGCCGTCCCTGATCTCTAGGTGATGATGCCGGCCAGAATTGGTCATCAGACTCCTCTCGGGCCTGTGCCCGGTCAGTGCTGGACTGGCGCGCACAGCACCCTCGCTGCGCAGATCCTGATATCAGCCGTGCCCCGGCGGCCGGCCGCCAAACGGCCTTCCCGCTCCGGGCTCCCCCTGGCCGCGCGGACGGCAGGAGCGATTACCCTATGTAATCACATCTAGGCAGGAACGAAAACGGAGCGTAAACTTCCGGCTGGTTAACGTCAATGCTTTGCCGCGGGCGCCTGAGCGACGCCGGAAATGTCACGCATATGGGAACCAGAGCCGAATCTGCGATGCTGGCCGCGGCAGCGGAAACTCCGGGCAAGAACGCCGGTTCCCCGTTCCGGGGGCCAGGGCTATGGGCCAGGGTGGCCCCGTTCGCCGTGGTCGCGGTCCTGGCCGAAGCCAGCCTGGCGCTGCCGTCCGGGCACGAGCCAGGGGCGGCCGTGCTGGCCAGCGCGCTGCTACTGCTGCTGGCGGCGGCAGGTTTCCTGCTGCCGTGGCCACGGCTACCCGCCTGGATGCCGGTCCTCGTCCCGGTTACCTACACCGCGTCCGTGCTCGCCCTCGACCTGGCGGCCGGTTCCAGCTCCGGAGTCGGGATCGTGATCCTGATCCCCCTGGTGTGGACGGCGCTGTTTCACCGCCGGCGGGAATCGGTGTGCGTGGTCGCCGCGATCGTCGCCACCGAGGTGATCGTCTCGCTGACGCCGGTGGCGGTCCCGGCCGCGGTCACCGTGCGCCGCGCCATCTTCTGGACGGCGCTGGGCGCCATGATCTCCATCGCGACACACGGCCTGCGCGACCGGATCCGGCGCTCGCGGAACCGGAGCGAGCAACTGCAGAGCCGCCTGCGCGAGCTGACCGTCCTGGCCGAGCGGGACCGTATCGCCACCGACCTGCGGGACACCGTCATCCAGCGGATCTTCGCGGTGGGGCTCAACCTGCAGAGCACCGCGTCCCGGGCGCCCCGCGGCGACGTGCGCAACAAGATCGTCTCGTCGGTGGACGAACTCGACCAGACGGTCCGGCTGCTCCGGGACGCCATCTTCGCGCTAGAGCAGCGGCCCGGGGAGCGTGGCCTGCGGCAGGAGATCATGGATCTGTGCGCGCAGTTGTCCCCGACGCCCGAGATCAGCTTCAGCGGCCCGGTGGACACCGTCGCGGCCGGCACCAGGGGGCAACTGGTCACGATGCTGACGGAGGCGCTCGGCCCGGTGCGGGAGAACGCCGTGCCCGCGAAGATCGGCATCGCCGCGGGCGACGGGTCCTGCCGCACGGTCATCGAGGCCGGTCCGGTGCTCGGCGTGCCCCGGGCCGGCCTGTGCGGCGAGGATTTCACCGGGTTCCAGGACCGGGGCGCCGAGGCCGGGATCCGCATCGACATCAAGGCCATCCCGGAGGGAGTCAGGGTGGCCTGGCAGGTCCCGTGCGACGCAGCGGTGTCGGCGGCCGGGGCCTTGCCGCTGGCCGGCGCTGACCGCTGGCGGACGTTACCGCTGGCGGGCGTCTGCCGCTGGCGGCCGTTTACCGCTGGCCGGCGTTTACCGCTGGCGGTCGAGGGCGCGGTCCAGGTTGACGGCCGCGCTGATCAGGGCCAGATGGGTCAGCGCCTGCGGGAAGTTGCCCAGCGCCTCCCCCGAGGCACCGATCTGCTCCGCGTAAAGGCCCAGGTGGTTGGCGTAGGTGAGCATCTTCTCGAAGATGGTCCGGGCTTCCTTGAGCCGGCCGGCCCGGGTGAGCGCCTCGACGTACCAGAACGAGCAGAGGTTGAAGGTGCCCTCGCCGTCGGCGATACCGTCGTGGCCGGTGATCGCGTACCGGGAGACCAGGCTGTCGGAGGTGAGCTCGGTGCCGATCCGGTCCAGCGTCGACAGGAACCTCGGATCGGTCGGCCCGGCGAACTTCACCAGCGGCATCACCAGCAACGAGGCATCGAGCAGCTTGCTGCCGGGGTGCATGACGTAGGTGCGCAGTTCGGGGTCCCAGCACTCCTCCTGCACGTAGCGGTGGGCGGCCGCGGCGAGCTTGCGCCAGCGCTCGACGGGCCCGGGCAGGCCGCGGTCGCGGGCCAGGCGCGCGGCCCGGTCGTAGGCGACCCAGGTCATCAGGGCCGAGTAGGTGAAGCGCTGCCGCGGGCCGCGGATCTCCCAGATGCCCTCGTCCGGTTCCTCCCAGTGCCGGGACAGCCAGTCCAGCCGCTTGGACAGCGCGACCCACAGGTCGTAGGAGATCGGCACCTCGCGGTTGTAGAGGTAGACCGAGTCCATCAGCTCGCCGTAGACGTCGATCTGCCGCTGCCGGACCGCGTCGTTGCCGATGCGCACCGGCGCTGAGCCCCGGTAGCCCTCCAGGTGGGACAGGACGGTCTCGTCGGTGTCCTCGTGCCCGTCGACCGTGTACATGATCATGATGTCGCGCTCGCGGGTGGCGGACTCACAGCGCTGCTGCACCCATTCCATGAACGAGGCGGCCTCCTCCAGGAAGCCGAGCGTCATGAGCGCGTAAACCGTGAACGCGGCGTCGCGCAGCCAGCTGTACCGGTAGTCCCAGTTCCGGCCGCCGCCCAGTTCCTCCGGCAGCGACGTGGTGGGCGCCGCGACCAGCGCCCCCGTGGGGTGGTAGACGAGGAGCTTGAGCACCAGCGCCGACCGCTGGACCATCTCGCGCCATCGTCCCCGGTAACGGGACTGGCTGACCCAGTTCTGCCAGAAGTCCGACGTGAGGGTGAACAGCCGCTCGGTCTCTCCCCGGGCCAGCGGGCGTACCTCCCCCGCCCATTCCAGCTCGATGTCGACCGTCTCCCCCTCCTCCACCGTGAAGCTCGCGGCGACCCCGGTTTCCTCGATCTTCAGCGCCACGTTGGTCCGCAGCACGCAGCGCCCGCGGGAGGACCCGAAGACGGCGCCCGTTCCGGGCAGGAGCTCGACGGTGTGCGGAGCGCGGCCATAGTCGAACGCCGGGTGGCAGGCCAGCTCGAAGGTGGCCCGGCCGCGGACCGCGCGGGCCTGGCGGACGAGCAGGTCGCGGGACTTTCCGGTGCCGCTGGTGTCCGGCACCATGAAGTCGATCACCTCACCGACGGCTTCCGCGCCGTGGAACCGGGTCAGCAGAATGTTCGTATCGGGCAGGTAAAGCTGCCTGGGCCGCCCGCTGGTGCGGCTGGACAAGGAGAAGTAGCCGCCCTTGCGGGCGTCCAGGAGCGCCCCGAACAGCGAGGGCGCGTCAAAGCGGGCCGGGCAATACCAGTCGACCGTACCGTCCGTCCCGACGAGCGCCACGGTGCGCAGGTCCCCGACGATGCCGTGTTCCTCGATCGGCAGGTAGCCCGTCGGCGGCGTCTCGGACCGATGGCCGTTGCCGACGGAAAAGGATCCCATTCTTCCATCATCCGAGGCCGTGTTACGCCCGCATTTCATCCGTAACACAGGCACGGACCAGGTCAAACGTCTGACGGGGGGTGCAGGAGGGATGGGCAGGAGGGCGGATCAGCGCCAGGTGTGGACGGGGTCGTTGGTGTGCATGTGCTCGATATAGCGCTGGGTCATGAGCCGGAGCGCCTCGGTGCGGTCGGCCTCGCCGTGGTTGCTGAGGGCCCCGACGGTGGCGGTCTGCCAGGCGGCGCCGGTCTGGCCGGCCAGGCAGCGCTGCTCGATGATGTCCAGCAGGCGGTCGGCGTGCTCGGTGGCGACGCCCCAGCGGGCCAGGCCGTCGCGGGCCAACGGCAGGAGCCGGCGCAGGACCAGCTCGGCGGCGGGTGCCTCGCCGAGGCCGGGCCAGTAGAGCCGGGCGTCCATGCCGTACCGCGCCGCCTCGTGCAGGTTCTCCGCCGCCGTGGCGAAAGAGAGCTGCGTCCAGATCGGGCGCTGCGCCTCGGCCAGGGCGCGCAGCAGCCCGTAGTAGAAGGCCGCGTTGGCGATGACGTCGGCCACGGACGGGCCGGCCGGGAGGACCCGGTTCTCTATGCGCAGGTGCGGTACGCCGTCCGAGACCGCGTAGACGGGACGGTTCCAGCGGTAGACGGTCCCGTTGTGCAGGCTCATCTCGGAAAGCTGCGGGCAGCCGCCACGGTCCAGCGTGACCACGGGGTCTTCGTCGTCACACAACGGCAGCAGCGCCGGGAAGTACCGGATGTTCTCCTCGAACAGGTCGAACACCGAGGTGATCCAGCGCTCGCCGAACCATACCCGCGGGCGCACGCCCTGGTGCTTGAGCTCATCGGGCCGGGTGTCGGTGGCCTGTTCGAACAGCGTGATCCGGGTTTCGTCCCAGAGCCGCCGGCCGAACAGGAACGGCGAGTTGGCCGCCACCGCGACCTGGACGCCCGCGATGGCCTGGGCCGCGTTCCAGTAGTTCGCGAACTGCTCCGGGCTGACCTGCAGGTGCAGCTGGACGCTCGTGCACGCGGCCTCGGGGGTGATGCTGCCGGCGTGGGTCAGCAGCCGTTCCGGCCCGTCGATCGCGATCCGCATGTCCTCGCCGCGGGCCGCGAAGATCTGCTCGTTCAGCACCCGGTACCGCGCGTTGGCCGAGAGACTGTCCTCGTGCATGTGCTCTTCGCGCAGCGTGGGCAGGATGCCGACCATGACGAGCCGGCTGCCGGTGCGGCGGGCCTTCTGGTCGGCGCAGTTGAGGCTGGTGCGGATCTCCTTCTCCAGGTCCACCAGGGCGTCCCCGCCGAGCTCACGCGGCGGCACGTTGATCTCGAGGTTGAACTGACCGAGCTCGGTCGCCCACGCCGGATCGGCGATGGCGTCGAGCACGTCGCCGTTGTGCATGGACGGCTCGCCGGAGGCATCCACGAGGTTCAGCTCGATCTCCACGCCGACCTGGGCGGGCTCACCCTCGAAACGGTGCTCACGCAGCATGCGGGCGAACACGTCCAGCGACCGCCGTACCTTGTCGCGGTACCTGCGGCGGTCTTCGCCGGTGATCTTGACTGCCTCAATGTCGCGGCCCATGAGGCCTCCGCTCACCTAGCTGGGGAGACCAGTGAGTACTCCGGACGTCTTTTCTCCAGCGTCGCACGCCGGCCCGGCCGGCGCTAGCCGTCCGCGGATCCCGCCAGCTCATCGCGGATAGCGGCGGCGAACTGGCCCGGGTACTCCAGCGGGGCGAAATGGCCCGCCCCGGCCACGAAGCGGACCGTGATGTCGCTGAAGAACTCCTCCACGCGATCCGCCCAGGCCTGCGGGAACAGCGGGTCGTGCTCGGGCCACAGCACGACGGCCGGAACCGCGATCCGGTCCTCCGGGGCCGGCGGCTTCTCGGCCAGGGACCGGGCCACCGCTCCCCCGCCCGACCGGTACCAGCCGATCGACGCGGTGAACGCGCCGGGCATGCCGTACGCGGCGACCAGGTGGTCGAGGTCACCCTCGCTGAGCGTGAAGGAGGGACCGGACCAGTGCGACCAGAAGTGCGACAGGTAGGCGCGCACCGCGGCCGGCGCTCCGTCGATCAGTTCCGCGGCCAGGGGCAGCCGGTGGAAGGACTGGTACCAGAACTCGCGCTGCGGCTGCACCTCCAGCACCCGGATCCCGATGCCCGGCAGCGGCGGCGCGATGACCAGGGCGCGGACCAGCTCCGGGTGCGCCTCCGCCACCGTCTGCGCGATCCGGCTGCCGATGTCGTAGCCGGCCAGCACCGGGCGGTTCAGGCCCAGTTCGCGGATCAGCCCCGCCACGCTGCGGGCCTGCGCCGCGGGGCTGTACTGCTCGGCGGGGTCGGCCGGATACTTGTCCGATTCACCGAACCCCCGCAGGTCGGGAACGACCACGTCGCAGGACGCGGCGAGATCGGGGACGAGCAGGCGGTAATCGGTGCGGTCTCCCGGCCAGCCGTGCAGCAGGATCACCGGCTCGCCGGCCCCCGAACGGTCGTAGGCCAGCCGAAACCCGTCAACCGGCTCGCTCTGCGGCATCGGCGCCTCCGGGGCAGTGAGACTTCCGGCCCCGTCAAGTTACATCCCGGGGCGCCCCGCTTCTAGCCCCCCAGAGCGGGGCGGCCCCGGCATATTCGCCCCGCGCTGGCGGCGGCGACCCGGAGCGGACCCCCTCCGCCGGCCCCGGCACGGGACGAAGAGCGGGCCCCCCTCCCTCCCCTCAGGGAGGAGGGCCCTGGCTCTGCCCCCCGCTGCACAGCTAACTAGGAACTTGCGCGGCGGGCTATCCCCGGAATCGGGGATAAGGCCGCCGGGAAGAACCGGCCTACACTCCATACGGCAGAGCGTGCGCCTACCATCCGGTGTCGCCATCCGGTCGTGGCGATCCGGTCGACGTGGCCGGCGGGCCGCGCCCTGTGCCCGATCGGACCGCCCGCCACGGACACCGCAGACCGAGGACTACCGATGACGCTCCAGCCCACCACCTCACTGATGGCGCACGTCAGCACGCCGTCCGGGCTGGTGGTCAAGATCGGTGAGGGGAACCGGCTGGTCTTCGGCCGGGGCGCGGACGCGGATCTGACGATCGCCGTGGGGCGGGGCCTGTCCCGCCGGGCCGGAGTGATCAGCGTGATATCCGATGGCGCGTGGATCGCCAACATCAGCCGCACGCACGCGCTGTACACCGAGGGCGACGGATACCGGATCCGGCTGCCCCGGATGGAAGAGGAGGGTGAGCCCTCCGGCGGCTGGTTCGTGCGCAGCGGGACCACCATGGTCGGCTCACGGGCGATGCTGGACGACGGCCAGTCGCTCGTCGTGACGGTCAGCGGGAACGGCCGGATCTGGGATGCGCTCGGCGCCGACAATAGCCGTATCCGAACGGACGTGGATTCGACCGTACTCCCGCTGTACCTGGACCCGATGACGAAGATCTTCCTGGTCGCCCTGATGTGGTGCCGGCCCTGGCTGCTGGACCCGGCCGCGACGACCCCGCTGCCCCGGACGCCGGAGATCGCCCGGGCGGCGCTCGAGGTGACCGGCGCGTACCACGAACTGGAGCGCTTCGACCGCGAGCAGGAGTTCCGCGACCGGCTCTCGGCGCGGGTCGCCGAGCACATCAAGGTCCTGCGGCGCAAGATCACCGAGCGCGGCCTGACCAGCGCGGCCAAGCGGCTGTCCGACGAGGTGGTGGTGCGCATCCTGATCGAGCACGGCATCATCACCCGGGGCGATCTCGGCCGGCTGAACGACCCGGCCTGGTGCTCCCGGCAGGAGGACCTGTGGTGGACGCAGCTGCCTTAGGGCGTCACGGCGCCGTGCCTGTCACTGGGCCCCTTCATTGGGCCCCGTCACTGGCGCCGCGCCCAGGAGGCGGCCCCAGGGCCTGCGGGGGCGGGACGCGGGGGGTCGGTGGCGGCGGGGCCGATACCCGGAATACGGCACTGGCCTGCTGCTTCCCGTTAACGTCCCTGGCGACGACGTGATAGAGCCCGTCTGGTATCCCGCGGGCAAAGAAGACGTGACCCTGATCGATCGTGTAATTGAAGGTGCCCTTGGGGTCGGTCAGCGGCTCGTACTTGAACGGCGTGGAACCGTGCCCCTCCAGGGACAGCACGACCAGCGTGTGCGGGGTAAATCCACTGCCGTGCACCTGGAAGCCGGTTTCCCCGTCCCCCAACGGCTGGCCCATGGTCAGCTTCGGGGTGGTGCTGCTGCCGTGGACCGGGGTCGGTGGCGGCTCCGCGCCCGGCGGGGGATCGAGAATCGACGAAGTGGCGCTAGCGGACGGCCCGGACAGGGCCGGGTCGATCTTCGGGCCGGCATAGGCGCCGCCGATGGCCAGCATCGCGCCCCCGACGACCACCCCGGACGCGATCAGCACGGTCCGGGCCCGCGGCCGCCGCGGGCCGCGTGAGCGGCTGGCGGGGGCCAGCGCGGTGCCGTCGGCTCCCTTCCGGGGCGAGGCCTGCCTGCGCCGCCGGTGGCTGGCCGGCGGGCTGAACGACGCGGGGAGGGCCGTGTGTGACGCCGAGGTCGGGTCCTCGCTGTCCGGCCCGGGCCCGGCCCGCGGCACCACGGCGGGCTGCGGGCTGCGCTGGTACTCGCCGATCAGCGCCATCGCCGAATCCGGCAGGTAGTAGTGGGCGTCGGCCGGGTCGGCGGTGGCCTCCACGAACGAGCCGAGCCCGGCCAGCAAGCCCGCCGAGGTGGGCCGCATCCGCGGGCTGCGCTCCAGGCACGCCTCGACCAGGGTGGTCAGATCCGCCGGGAGGCCGGACAGGTCGGGTGCCTCGGTGGCCAGCTTGACCAGCACGTCCATGACCGTCTCGCCCTGGTAGGGCCCGTGGCCGGTCGCGGCGAACAGCAACGTGGCGCCGAGCGAATAGACGTCGCTGGCCAGCGAGGCATGCTGGGAGTCACGGGCCTGCTCCGGCGCCATATAGGCGGGCGTGCCGACCGCACCGCGGGTGGCCGTCAGCTGGATGCGCTCGGCCGCGCGGGCCAGGCCGAAGTCGATCACCCGGGGACCGTCCGGCGCCACGAGCACGTTGGATGGCTTCAGGTCACGGTGCACCAGGCCCGCGAGGTGGATGGACTCCAGCGCCTCCGCGCACCCGGCCGCGAGCCACCGCACGGTCGGCACCGGCAGCGGGCCGCACACCCGCACCAGCCGGCTCAGCGTGGGGGCCGGCACGTAGGCGGTCGCCAGCCAGGGCATCTCCGCCTCGGGGTCGGCCGCGACCACGGCCGCGGTGAACACGCCGCTGACCCGGCGCGCGGCGGCGACCTCCCGGGCGAAGCGGAGGCGGAAGCCGGGCTCCTCGGCCATCTCGATCTTGATCGTCTTGACCGCGACCAGCCGCCCCGCGGTGGACCGGCCCAGGTACACCTGGCCCATGGCCCCGGCGCCCAGGCGGCCGATGAGCGAATAGGGGCCGATCCGGTCGGGATCCCAACGGCGCAGCGGCTCCAATGTAGGCTGCGACACTGTTATTGGCCTCCCATGACCCCGGCGAGTAAGCACCATGATGCCGAATTTAGCTAACTTCGTGTCTGATTCCGAGATTGTGAATTGACTACATAGGTATGTACATACTGGTTTCGGGCACGCGGGAATCGCGGGAGTGACAGTCCGCTATGGGCAGGCGATCCGGGCGCCCGGGCCGCCGCGTCAACGGCAGCTGCCACGAAGAGCGTTCTGACCAGCAGATATAAAGGGCACGCCATCTCCCCGGCGGTGCCGATGAGGGTGCCCGGGTTATCTCGGGGGCACCGCCGCGGCGTCATCAGCACGAGCAGAAACCGCCATAACTTTCCGGTGACGTCGCGCCGTCATGCCGTCACTTCTTCACGCTTCCTTCATGTTCTGCGCCGCTCCTCCAGGTTCGGCGGCACGGCGGGGATCAGGGGAGCGCGATCGAGGTGCCGCCGTCGACGCTGAGCACCGTGCCGGTCATCGATGACATCCCGGCCAGGAAATAGACGGCGCGGGCGATCTCGCCGGGCTCGACCAGCCGGCCGATGGGCAGGGTCCCGGTGAGCGCGGCGACGGCGTCTCCCCCGCCCTCGAAGCCCCCACCCTGGAAGCCGCCGTAACTGTCCGCCGCCAGGTCGGCGTGGAGTTTCTCGGTGCTGACCGGGCCCGGGGCCACCGCGTTGACCCGGACCCGGGGGGCGAGATCCAGCGCGAGCTGGCGGGTCAGGTTCACCACCCCGCCCATGGCCGCACAGTACGCCGCCCACCCGCCGCGCATGCCGAGCAGGCCGGCGTCGGAGGCCATCGTCACCACGCAGCCGCCCGTCTCACGCAGCGCGGGCGCCGCGGCCTGCACCGTGAAGAAGGTGCCCTTGAGATGGCAGTCGATGGTGTCGTCCCACAGCTTCTCGGTCATCTCCGCCAGCGGCGCCGACTCATATCCACCGGCGTTGGTGAACAGCAGATCCAGCCGGCCGAAGGCGGCGGTGGCCGCGGCCACCGCCGCCCGGCAGCCGGCGACGGAACTGACGTCAGCCACCGCGCCGCGTACCTGCCCGCGTACTTGCCCGCGTACTTGCTGGGCATCCTCCAGCCGGGCCACCGCACCAGCCAGCGACGCTTCGCCGCGCCCGGTCACCACTACGGACGCGCCCGCGCTCAGGAACCGGTCGGCGGTGGCCAGGCCGATTCCGCGCGAGCCGCCGGTGATAAGGACAACGCGGCCATCCCACTCCATGGAGCCTCCTCGTTAACCGGATCTGCCGGGCCTGCCGGGCCTGCCGGGCCTGCCGGGGCGGGCAGGCCCGGGATGATGTCCGGGAATGATACGCAGGGGCCCGCGCAGTTGCCCGCCTATTTGCCCGCGTATTTGCCTGACCAGGGCTTCGGCGGGATAAGCCACGTTCGCCCGTTACGAGCAGTTTTCACAGCTGTCATACACTGCTAACGGTTAACAGTTGACCTGTTGTCAACGGTTAACCGCTGGAGGGGAGACCGGCCGTGACCATCACCTCGTCGCCCGGGAAGCTCGACGGCCGGGTCGCCGTCATCACGGGCGGAAGCTCCGGCCTCGGCCGGGCCGGCGCGTTCCGGTTCGCAGCCGAGGGCGCGAAGGTCATGATCGGCGCGCTCCAGCCCGCCCAGGGCGCCGGTGTCGTCAAGGAGATCACGGCCAGCGGCGGCGAGGCCGTCTATCTCGACACCGACGTGCGCCACCCTGCCGAGGTGGAAGCGCTGGTAGCGGCGGCCGAGGACCGCTGGGGCCAGGTGAACGTGCTCTACGCCAGCGCGGGCGTGCAGCCCACCGGGACCGCGCCGGACACGTCCGAGGACGACTATCAGCTCGCCATCGACACCAACCTGGGCGGCTGTTTCCGGCTGGCCAAGTACGGCATCCCCGCGCTGGCCCGTTCCGGCGGCGGGTCGGTGATCCTGACCGCCTCAGAGCTCGGGCTGGTCGGCGCGGCGGAATCGGCCGCGTACTGCGCGTCCAAGGGCGGCGTGGTCAACCTGACCCGCGCGCTGGCCATCGATTCCGCGGCCCTGGGGATCCGGGTCAACGGCCTGTGCCCGGGGCCGATCGACACGCCGATGCTGCGGGGCTGGTACGAGACCAGCGACGACCCGGCCGCGTTCGAGCGGCGGCAGGTCGAGCCGGTGCTGCTGAAACGGCACGGCCAGCCGGAGGAGATCGCCGAGGCCGCGCTCTTCCTCGCCTCGGACGCCTCGTCGTTCATGACCGGCGCCATGCTCACCGTCGACGGCGGCGCCACCTCCTGGTACGGGCTCTAGGCCCGGCGCCAGGGTGGGCGCCAGGGCAGACAACAGCGCCAGCGGAAGGATGCGCGGAGCGATGCGACTGGAGCGGATGACGTCCCCCGAAGTCCAGGCGGAGATCAAGACCGGGACCCCGATCGTGCTGCCCGCGGGAGCGATCGAGCAGCATGGGCCGCACCTGCCGCTGGGCACCGACGGCTTCATACCGGAGTACATCGCGGCCAGACCGCGGCCCGGCGGCGCCTGGTGGTCGCCCCTCCCCTGTTCTACGGGGCCTACTCCCGCCCGCGCAGTGGCGGCGGCCGGCACTTCCCCGGGTCGGTGGGGCTGCCCGGCCGGGTACTCGAGCAGGTCGTGCACTGCCTGGTCGAGGACTGGCTGCGGCAGGGCTTCCGCAAGGTGATCGTGCTCAACGGCCACTTCGAGAACGCGTGGACCCTGCTGGAGGGCGTCGAGCAGGCGATCGAGCGCTACACCGCCACCTCGAAGGTCCTGCTCGTCAACTGGTGGGACCAGGTGGGCCCGGCTGACATCGAGGAGATCTTCGGGGACACGTTCCCCGGCTGGGAGACCGAGCACGCGTCGGTCACCGAGACGTCCATGCTCGAGTCGTTCGCGCCGGAACTCGTCCGCACCGGGCGCAAGGCCTCCGGCGGTGCACAGCGCCTGGTCAGCTACGACATCTTCCCGCCGCCGGACGACATCTTGTGGCCCAACGGCATCGGCTTCAGCGCGGTGGGCGCGAACGCGGCGACCGGAAAGGCGCTGACCAGCCTGCTCATCGACCGGCTGACCACGATCATCGACCGCGAATTTGGCCCCGACCGCGAATTTGGCCCCGACGACCGGCAGGGATGACCGCCTGTGCGTATTTACTTCTGCTCCGATATCCACGCTTCCCGCAAGTGCTGGAAGAAGTTCCTGGCGGCCGCGAAGTTTTACCAGGCCGACACGATCATCGTCGGCGGGGATATCACCGGTAAGTTCATCGTGCCGATCGTCCGGCAGCCGCGCGGCTATTCGGCCGCGCAATTCCTGGGGGTCGAGCGGCGGGCAGAAACCCCCGGGGAGATGGCCCGGCTGAAAACCCGTATCGCCGACGCCGGCCAGTACTCCATCGAGATGGACGCCGACGAGCAGGCCTGGTACGCCCAGGATCAGGCGCGGGTGGATGAGCTGTTCCACAAGCTTGTGCTGGAGCGGGTCACCGAATGGCTGGCCGAAGCCGACGACAAGCTGGCCGGCACCGGCGTCCGCTGCTTCGTCAGCGGAGCCAACGACGACTTCCTCGAAGTCGACGACGCCCTGGCCAGCTCCGCGGTCATCGAGGACCCGAACGGCACCGTCATCGACCTCGGCGACGGCTACGAGATCCTCGGCATGGGCTACGGCAACCCGACGCCGTGGCCGTGCCCGCGGGACATCCCCGAGGACCAGCTCGCGGCGCGGATCGACGAGGCGGCCGCCAAGGTCAAGGACCCCGCGAAGGCCATCTTCAATCTGCATGTCCCGCCGCTCGGCACCGGGCTCGATCTCGCGCCCCGGCTGAACGACAACCTGGAGATGGTCATGACCGCGGCCGGCCCGGAGATGATCCCGGTCGGCAGCACGGCCACCCGGGACGCGATCCTGAAATACCAGCCCATGCTCGGCCTGCACGGCCACATTCACGAATCCAAGGGCGTCAAGAAGCTCGGCGGCGTCACGGTCGCCAATCCCGGCAGCGAATACGGCGAGGGAATACTCGACGGGCTGCTGATCGACATACACCCGAAGAAGGGCCTGCGCGGAATTCAGCTCGTAACCGGCTAAGAAGCCAGCTCGTAACCGGCTAAGAAGCCAGCTCGTGACCGGCTAAGAAGAAAGAAAACGCAATGGCTGAGGAAAGCATATCGACGTCCATGCCGGCTCCGGCCGGGGTCTTCACCCGCGCGAGCTCGGGCCTGGTGCGCCAGGTCAAAGCCGACGATGTCATGTTCTACGGCTGGCAGCAGATCGCGCTGAGTTACCTCATCTTCATCGTGCTGGCCTGGAACGCCTACCCGGGTGCGTCGATGGAGTGGGCGACCATCCTGTCGACCGTGGGCGGGGTCGCCATGGGCGTGTGCTACGCCATGCTCGCCACGGTCTACCCGCGGTCGGGCGGTGAGTACGTCTTCATCTCCCGGATCATCCATCCGGCCGCCGGCTTCATCATGAGCTTCTCGTTCACGTTCTGGCAGATCTTCTACTACGGGATCAACGGCGCCTTCCTGGCCATCTACGCGCTGGAGCCCTTCTTCGGCGTGCTCGGCGTCGAGGAGCACAGCCCGGGCCTGCTCAGCACGGCCAACTGGTTCGGCAGCAACTGGGGGATCTTCCTGACCGGCAGCTTCATGATCGTGTTCTTCGCGGTGCTGCAGGGCCGGGGCGCCGGGCGGTACTTCCGCTGGCAGCGCTACGCCTCCTACGTCGCCGTGGTCAGCCTGCTCATCACCATCGTGGTGCTGGCCCTGACGGCGAGCGGCGCCATCGACTTCAAGGCCAACTTCGACCACTTCGCCGGGTCCGGCGCGTACAACCAGATCGTGGCCGGAACGCACGTGGCGAGCGGGTCGCTGGCGGAGACGATCAAGTTCATGATCTGGCCCGCCTTCTCGATCTGGTTCGCGGTCGGCGCGGTGTCGTTCAGCGGCGAGGTCAAAAACGTTCAGCGTGGCCAGATGATCGGCATCAACGGGGCGATGATCACCATGGGCGCGGCGGCGGTCGTGCTGACCTATCTGTACCGGCACGCGTTCGGCACGGCGTTCCTGCTCGCGTCGGGCACGTCGACGCACTACAAACTCGCGGCGCCGCCGTACGTCAACGTGTTCACCGCGATCGCCGGTAATAACGTGGTGCTGACCATCCTGACCTTCGCCTGGGTGCTGGTCATCGCGTTCTTCGTGGGCGCCACGACCCTGGTCTACTCCACCCGGGCGATGCTCGCCTGGAGCATCGACGGGGTGGCACCGGAACGGCTCGGAGACGTCAACGACCGCTACCACTCACCGCACTGGGCCATCTTGATCTCGGCGATCCTCGGCGAGGTCTGGCTGGGGCTGTTCGCCTTCACCAAGCTGCTCGGGCCGATCTCCGGCTTTCTCGGCTTCACGATCTCCTTCATCGCGGTCAGCCTCACCGCGATCATCTTCCCGTTCATCAAGCGGGACGTGTTCGAGAACTCCGCCGTCGCCTGGCGGCTGGGGCGCATCCCGGTCATCTCCCTGTTCGGGATCGTGTCGCTGGTGTTCGTGGCGGTCGGGTTCGCCCGCATCCTCGTGGACAACACCTACACACCTAACCTGGCGTTCGGCGACATCGGCGCGGCGGCCGTTATCGTGGCCGGCGGGATGATCTTCTACGCGGCCCGCGCGTACCGGCGCAGCCGCGGGACCAACATCGACCAGCGGTACCAGGAAATCCCGATCGAGTGAGGATGCGAGAGCGAGCGATGGGCGTGGAGACCGGCGCGGGCAACCCGATGGCTACCCTCCGGCCGCTGCACGGCCAGACCCTGGGCGCGCAGGCGGCCGACGCCATCCGCCAGCTGATCGTCTCCGGTCAGCTGGCGGCCGGGATGCGGATCGTGGAGGCCCGCGTGGCCGAGCGGCTGGGCATCAGCCGCGGGCCGGTCCGGGACGCACTGCGGCTGCTGAGCCAGGAGGGCCTGGTCCGGGACGAGCCGCGGCGCGGCACCTTCGTCGTCCAGCTCACCGCGCAGGACGTCCGGGACATCTACGAGCTGCGCATCGCGCTGGAGACGACGGCGGTCCGGCTGATCATTCAGCAGGACCGGCCGGAACCGCTGGCCCAGATCCGCGGGGTGATCGAGGACATGCGGGCCGTGGCCCGGAACGCGCCGCTCGCCGCGCAGCAGGACCTGCGTTTCCACGGCACCGTCTGCGCGGTGAGCGGGAACTCCCGGCTGTACGACGTGTTCGTCCGGCACGCGACCGAACTGCTGATCTTGCTGCGGCTGGACGAGGAGGAACTCAGCCACGCGCCCGATTCGATCGTCGGGGAGCACGAGGAACTGCTCGGGGCGCTCGGGAAGAGCGTCACCGTGGCGGAGACGGCGTTCCGCGCGCATCTGGAGGACGCCCGCGACCGGCTCGCCGCGCACATCGGCGGGGCCAGTGGCGGGCACAGTGGGGCCCGCGCCGCGGTCACCGCGCACCCGTAACCGGGTGACGTCCTCCACCTGCTCGTACCAGCGGACCCGGTCGCCGACCCGGGCCCGTAGCTTCCACTTCTGGCTTTTCGGGGCGCCCTCGATCGCGTCGGCGAGCGTCACGATCCGCTCCCGGACGGCGCCGGTCACCTCGGGCGGGAGCACCGGGTACCGGTCCAGGGCGGCAGCGATCTTGTCCAGGTTGAGCTGGGTGGTGTGGCAGAAGCCCCAGTCCTTGCGCATGATGCCGGTCACGTGGCCGACATCGATGATCTCCGCCGCCGCGGGATCGGCCGGGCGCCTTTCCGGCTCGCCGGAACTGGTCCGGTGCTCGGCCAGCAGGACGATGCAATCGATCAGGTCGTTCTCGGTGATCTCGTGAATCTGGAGCTTGGTCAGGAGCAGATCGGTGACCGTGATGGTCGGCGAATCCAGCTCCAGCCGCCCCTGAAATCCAATGGTGTGCGCCATCACCAGCTCGTCGAAGAAGACATCGGCCTTGAGGTGGCTGTCCGGGTGCTCGTAGACGAACCGCTTGAGCCCGAATTCCTGCGCCTGCCGGACCGCCGGGTCCAGCACGTAACCGCGTTCCTCGAACAGCGCCGCGATCTGGCGTTTCTGCTTCGAGTACCCGATGAGGTCGATGTCACGGTAGGGCCGCCGGCCCAGCGCGGGCAGCAACGGCGCCTGCCCCGGGCAATGCGCGTGCACCGCCAGCGAGCCGGTCAGGCGCACGGTCAGCGAGCGGCCGGCGGAAATCCGCAGCAATTCGCCGGCTTCGGCCAGGACTGCCGCCGCCAGACGGTCGGTGCCGGCTGCGTCGGTGCCGCTGTTGCCAGTGCCGCTGTTGCCGGTGCCGCTGATATCGGTCATTCGCCCGATGCTTCCTGTCCGGGACCTGGAATAGTAAATTTTACCGTCCCGGCGAACAACGGTAAAAGCAGTTATGTAACAGCGGGATGAATAAAGGTGACATGGACAATACTGCCATCGCAAACTTGACGGCGGGCGAGCCAGGTACCCGCGTGCTCGCCGTGGTGGGCGCATCCGCGGACGCACCACCGCCGGGGCTGCCGCCGCGGTGGCCGGGGTACGACATCCGGTTCATCTCCGGCGGCGCTCAGCTGGCCCGCGATGCCGCGGACGCCGAGATCGTCTTCCTCTGGGAACGGGTCGGCTGGCTGCGCGAGTCATGGGGCCTGATGGGCAGCCTGCGCAACCGCCTGCGCTGGATCGCGACGGCCACCGCCGGCGTGGACTGGCTGCTCTTCCCCGAACTGGCCGGCAGCGACGTCATCGTCACCAATGCGGCCGGCGTCTTCGACGCCGCCATGGCCGAATACACCGTGGCCCTGGTCGCCGCCATCTGCGCGGATCTGCACACGACGATCCGGCTGCAGGCCAGCCGGCAATGGCGGCACCGGGAAACGACCCGGCTGGCCGGCCGGCGCGCGCTGGTGCTGGGGGCGGGCGGGATAGGGCGCGCTATTCATCAGGCTCTGAGCCGCTCCGGAATTGTCACGACGTGCCTTGGCCGCGATTCAAGGGAAGACCCGGAAATTGGCCGGATCGCCTCGCTCCGGGACCTTCCGGATCTGCTTCCCGGCACCGATTTTGTCATTCTTGCACTCCCGCTGACGGCCGCGACGAAAGGCATTATCGGCGCGCCGGAGCTGAGGTTGCTGCACCCCGGATCGTGGCTGATCAACGTGGGACGCGGCGCCCTGGCCGACGACGCGGCACTGCTGGCCGCCCTGCGCCGCGGCGAGATCGGCGGGGCCGCCCTGGACGTCTTCACCGACGAACCGCTGCCGGAGACCTCACCGCTGTGGGACCTGCCCAACGTCATCGTCTCGCCGCACATGTCCGGGGACTTCCGCGGCTGGGGCGAGGCGCTGACCGGGCTCTTCCTGGCGCAGTTGCGCCGCTATGAGTCCGGCCAGCCGCTGCTCAACGTCGTCGACAAGCGCCTGGGCTTCATCCCGGGCCGCTAGCCACGCCCTCGGGGGTCAGGTCCCCGGGGCGCCAGGCTCCCGTCCCGCGGCCGGCGCGGGCCGCAGGCCGGCGAACAGGTCGGTCTCGGGGACGGGGGCACCCGTGGTGTCACTGACCCGGATGAAGTGCTCGAACCCGAACACGCTCTCGGCGGTCTCCGGCGGGAGCTGGCTGAACCAGGATTCCTGGATCTGGCTGGCGTGCGCGAACAGCGCGTCCCGCTTGCGGGCGAGCACCGGGCGGATGTCGACCGTGGTGGTGATGCGGGCCTCGTTCGCGAGCGCCTGCCGGCGCTGCTCTTCGGTCAGCGTCATCTCCGGCATTTCCACGCCGGCTTCGCGCAGTGACTCCCGTATCCGCTGCCAGTCACTGCCGCGCATGGCCGTGAGGTACAGCTTGGCCGGGATCCCGGTCTGTGCCACCGCGGCCTGCGCCGTCTGGCTGGCGTACACGTGGTCGGGATGCTGGTAAAGGCCCTTGTCGTCGTAGGTGATGACAACCTGCGGGCGGTACTGCTCGATCAGGGCGGCGATCCGCCCGGTCACCTCGGCGAAGGGGACGTTGCAGAAGGCTTCCGGCCGGGTCTTGTAGTCCCACTCCGGCATGCCCGAATCGTGATAGCCCAGCAGCTCCAGGTGGCTGACGCCGAGGATCTTGGCTGACTGCCGCAGTTCGGACAGCCGGAGCCCGGCCACCGCGTCGGTCTCGTGCCCGTCCTGGCCCGGCTTGACGCCGCCCGGGGCATCGCCGAACTCGCCGTTCGTGCACGTGACAACGACGGTGCGGATGCCGTCGGAGGAGTACGCGGCCAGCACTCCGCCGGTGCCCGAGGCTTCGTCGTCGGGATGCGCGTGCACGGCCATCAGGGTCAGCGTCTCAGCCATGGCTCCAGACTGCCCGAAAAACCCGCTAGCGGGAAACCGGCGCGCGCTGGAGCCGGTCGAGGGCGCGGCGGGCGTCCCGGAGCGCGGCGGCCGCCGCCCGCGAGGTCCGCTTCGCACCGGCCAGCCGGTCGTGGGCGTCGTCCAGTTGCTGCTCGAGGTCGCGGACGGCTTCCGCGCACGCCCGTTCGGCAGATTGCGCGGCCGCTGCGGCGCGGGTGGCCGCATCGATCATCCGCTCCGCGGTGGCGATCGCCTGAGCGCGTTTGGCTTGCTCCCGCGCCGCGCGGGCCCGCTCGCGTTCGGCCCGATCGCGGTCGGCCCGTTTTTGCCCGGCCCGCTCGCGTTGAGTCTCGCGCGGTCCGGCCCGCTGCCGTTCGCCCCTGGCCGAGCCGGGCCGTTCCGCCTGCTCGGTACGCTCGGGCCGGCCGGGGGCGGCCCGCTTGCCCGTCGGCGAGGGGGTGGCGGGGAGGGGGCCGTCGGCGTCGGAGGGACCGAAACCGAAGCCGGACCGCTCAACCGGGCGGACCAGGGCGCCTGCGGCCAGTTCCGCCGCGACCTGCGGATCGGCCAGCGCGGCGCTGAGGGTGGCGATCACTTCCTCGCGCAGGGCCTCGGCCGGGTCGCACAGGCCCGCGCCGGTCAGCGCCTGCCGGGTCAGCGCGGCGATCAGGTCACGGCGCGCCTGGGACAGTTCCCGCAGCCGCCGGCCGTCCAGCGAGCGGCCCGCCGCACGCAGGTCGTCGCCGAGCGCGGTCAGCCGGGACGCAACGCCCGGATCGGTGCGCACCAGCCGGTTGACAACCCACGCCGAGCGGGTCGGCTTGCGCAGGCCCGCGATCGCCTTCGCGGCCGCGCCCTCCCCCGCCGCACGCGCCTGAGCCGCGAGATCGCCGCGGCGCCGGATAAATCCGGCGGGATCGCCGGCGTACAACTCGGCCGCGGCCTCGCGCACCAGCCCCGTGTCAGCCTCGGTTTCAGCGCCGCGGGCGGCGTTGTCGGTGGCCACTTTCCTATCGTTCCCCGGACGCCGTGATTCAAAGTGAGAAAACCGGCAGGTCATCCAAGAGGTACGGATGCCTTATATGCCCGCATCGGTGCGGGATGGCAGGTGCGGGGAGGGAGCAGCCATGGCCGCTTTCGACTCAGGCTCCAACGAATCCGGGAGGTCAGCCGTGGAAGAAGTCGTAGCGGTCGAAGAAGTAGCTCAACAGGCCCCAGCTGGGCCACTCATTGGTGACCCGATGGCACTCGGGCTGCCCACCTTCATCGCGGGCTCGGTGGCCCTCGGCCTCGTGCTCGTCGGCGTGGTGCCCGCCACCGCGACGGGTGCCTCGCTCCCGATCATCCTGTCGGCCACCGCGATCGGCCTGTGGCTGGCCACGATCTGGGCCGCGATGCTGGGTCAGTCGGCCGTGGCCAGCGTGTTCGGCATCTTCGGGGGCTTCTGGCTGAGTTACGCGGCCCTCGTGCTGGGCCTGACGCACAACTGGTTCGGCATCACCGCGGCCGCCGCCCAATCGACCCAGGAACTGTTCCTCGTCTCCTGGCTGGTGGTCGTGGTCATGCTGACGCTGGCCACACTGCGGCTGCCGGTCGTCTACACCGTACTGTTCGCCCTGGTGGACCTGGCCCTGCTGCTGGTCTTCCTCGGCGTCAACGAGGCCTCGACCGGGATGCTGAAGGCCGGCGGTTACGTGGTCCTCGTCTTCGCCGCGGTCGGTGTGTACCTGTTCTTCAACATGGCGGCGCTGGCGACCGGTGGTCCCGGCGTACCGCTGGGCAAGCCGCTGCTGCGCAGCTAACGTCACCCCGCCCGCGAGCCGGCCCGGTGGAGGACATGGCCGGCTCGCGGGCCGCATCTTGTGTGGTACGGCTATGGCCTCCCACCCTCCCCGGTGCGGCTCCGGCCCGCGCGGGACCGTCCCAGTGCGCCCCGGGGCGCCTGGGGACTGGCATGATCGACGGTATGACCGTCGTCAAGATCAACGCGATAACCGTCCCGGCGGACAGCGGGGACGAACTGGCCCACCGATTCGCGGCCCGCGCCGGCGCCGTCGATGACCGGGAGGGCTTCGAGGGCTTCGAACTGCTCAAGCCGACCGACGACCGTACGGTCTGGCTCGTGGTCACGCGGTGGCGCGATGAGGCCTCCTTCCAGGCCTGGCTGCACTCCCCGGCCTTCGGGCACGGGCATCGATCCGCAGCCGAACGGAGCGGCGGCGAGGCTCCGCCCCCGGTCGGGACGGATAGCGCGCTGTGGTCGTACGAGATCGCAGGCGGTTCCGGGCACTGAGTCCCCGGGCACTAGGTCTCCGGGCATTGGGCCCCGTGTTCCGGACCCGGCCCCCGGGCGCTCGCGTGCGGGCATGTGATCTATTCAACCGGCCGTGAAACGCGGGATGGCTGGCCAAGCCGCCGTGTAGTGCGTACTAATAGTCTTCGCGCGAAGAGGTGAGCACAGTGGAACCAGGGCATCGGCCCGAATGGCGGCCGCTCAAGCGGCACGAAAGCCATGAGGCGGAAGAAATGGTCGAGCGGGCCGCCGGGCTCGCCAAGGATTCCCATGCCCGGACCCGGCACGCCGCCGTCCTGGTCAAGGACGGCAGCATGGTCGCCTGGGGCACCAACGGCGTGCCCTTCCCTGGTGAGGACCACTGTTACTGCAAGTACGCGGAGTTCGGCGTGCACGATAACTGCCGGACGCACGCCGAGCAGCGGGCCATCAACCTCGCCCGGGAAGGCGACGGCTGGAAGATGCTGCAGGGCTCCAAACTGATTTACGTGCGGCTCGAGGCCGACGACTCGGTCCGGCTGGAGGACCCGCACTTCTGCGCCCGCTGCAGCCGCCTGGCGCTGTCCCTGGGGATAGCGGAATGGGTCTTCGCGCTGTCGGACGGGCTGGTCGGGTACTCCGCGGCCGACTACGACACCGTCGCCCAGCTCCGCTGGTAACCACCACCCCGCCCAGCCGCCGGCGACCGCCCAGCTGCTGGCGGTCGCTCGCCGCGTCCGTGCGTGCGCCAGGGCGGTCTATGGACTTCTTGGCCGCCATCCTGCGACAGCGATGGCTGCGACGACACCCAGGGACGTGCCATGTTCGAGCAGCTGGGCGGTACGCAGATCGTCCGCAATGACGGGCACTTCGGCGACGCCGGCCAGCCATACGAGACCTTCGAGCTGCTCGACAGACTCATCGCCTAAGGCCGCAACCTCGGCTGCCCTTGAGGCCTTACGAATCCCCGAGACCCGGCAAGGGCGATAGGTTTCGTCGCAAGATCAGGCCCGCCACCACACACGGGAGCGAGAAGACGTGCCCGACAGCGACGCAACCCTGAGCCAGCTCATCCCGGAGATGCCATCGGATCTGCCCGGCTCGAGCCTGACCGGCTCGACCGTCGACCTCGCGACCGACGAGCCGAAGTCCTGGCTGGACCGGATACTCGGCTGGGTACCGCGCGTCCTGTCCAGCAAGCCGCACGTGATCGTGCTGATAGGGCTGGGCGTCTACCTGATCGTCCTGCCCCTCGCGGGCGTCAACGTGAGCGCGAAGTCCGAGCTCATCGGGGGCAACTACACCAACGTCACCAGCGACATCGGGGCCTGTATCGCCGCAGGCGGCACGCTGCACCTGATCAGCCAGAACCGGAAGCGCAACAAGGTCGAAGCCGAACGGCTGCGGCTGGCCCAGGAGACGCACCGGCTGCTGCACTTCGTGTGCCACGACGCGGCCCTGGAACTCGGCCACATGACCATGGGCGCGGGCCCGGGCGCCAAGCCGCCGTTCCCCGGAGCCGGGGAGAAACCAGAGCCCCAGTAGTGGGGCAGCCACAACCTCCTGGGCGCTCATGACGGTGACGTTAGCGGGCAGGCCCGGCATTCTGCTTTGCTGGAGGTGAGGAGGTTGACTGGTGACAACGGCATTCGTGCTCGGCGGCGGGGGTGTCCTGGGAGCCCACGAGGTGGGCATGCTCCGGGCCCTGGCGGAAGCGGAGGTGCGCCCGGACATCGTGGTCGGCACGTCGGTGGGCGCCATCAACGGCGCGTTCGTCGCGGCGGACCCGGCAGGTGCCGCGGACCGGCTCAGCGAGCTCTGGCAGGGCGCGCATCTGCAGCGCGCCTTCAGCGGGACGCTGCTGAGCCGGGGCGCCCGGCTGGCCCGGTCAGGCACGCATCTGCATTCGATCGAGCCACTGCGCCAGATGCTCGACGACGCGCTGCCCGCGACGGACTTCGCCGACCTCAAACTGCCCTTCCAGTGCGTCGCGGCGAGCATCGAGCGGGCCAGCGCGCGGTGGTTCTCCAGCGGCCCGCTCGTCCCCGCCGTGCTGGCCTCGTGCGCGGTACCGGCTCTGCTGCCGCCGGTGGAGATCGACGGCGAGCACTACTTCGACGGCGGCCTGGTCCATTCCATCCCCATCGGCCGCGCCATCGAACTGGGCGCCCGGACGGTCTACGTGCTGCACGTCGGGCGGATCGAGCGCCCGCTGACCCCGCCGGTCCGGCTGTGGGAAGTCGGGCTCGTGGCGTTCGAGATCGCCCGCCGGCACGATTTCCACGAGGAGATGTCCGCGCTGCCGGACGACGTGACGGTACATGTGCTGCCGACCGGGGGCACCCAGCGGCCGCCGGACCTGACCCAGCTCCGTTACCGCAAGAAGAGCGACGTCAATGCGAACATAGAACGGGCCTACACTGCGTCCGCGGCCTACCTCGCGGCACGGGCCTGAGACGAAGGGACCGACGATGATCCCGCCCCGGCCGATCCGCCGCCTGGTCCTGGCCCCCCTGGTCGTCGTCATCGCCGTCGCGCTCATCGTGCTCTTCCCGGTGCTGGCCGTCGTGACCGCGGTGTTCGGGCTGGTGGGACGGCTCGCGCGGCTATCGAAGCGAGGGCCGTTGCGGAGCCTGCGGCTGCTGTGGCTACTGACCGTCTGGCTTGCCGCCGAGACCGCGGCACTGTTCGTGTCCCTCGGGCTGTGGGTCGCCAGCGGGTTCGGCGGCCGCCTGCGGACCGAGCCCTACCAGGCCCGCAACTATGCGGTCATGCGCTGGTTCCTGAACCAGGTGTACCGCTCCGCCATCTACACGTTCGGCCTGCAGGTCGAGATCGAGGAGCCGGCTTTCACGCCGGAGGAGCGGCTGGCGCGGCTGGCCCGGCCGGTGATCGTGCTCAGCAGGCACGCCGGGCCGGGCGATTCGGTCCTGCTCGTGCACCATCTGCTCAGCATGTACGGGCGGCGCCCGCGCGTGGTCATGAAGGCGGCGCTGCAGCTCGATCCCATCCTGGACGTGGTGGCTAACCGCGTGCCCAACGTGTTCATCCGCCACGGTGACACGGGGCGGCACCTGTACACCGAGGAAATCAAGCGGCTGGCCCATGGCCTGGACCGGGACGGGGCCCTGGTGATCTTCCCCGAGGGCGGCAACTGGACTCCCGGGCGCTGGCGGCGCGGCATCCAGCGGCTGGAGCGGCGCGGCCGGCGGGACCTGGCGGCCCGGGCGCGGGAGATGCCGAACCTGCTGCCGCCGCAGCCGGGCGGGGTGCTCGCCGCGATCGGCGCGTGCCCCGAGGCGGACGTCATCTTCGTCGCGCACGCCGGCCTGGACGGGCTGGTCAGCATGGGCGACGTGTGGCGCGACATGCCGATCGGTCAGACCGTGCTGGCCCAGTGGTGGCGCGTCCCGTTCGACCAGGTGCCCCGGTCGGCGCAGCACGAGGCCCAGGTCAAATGGCTGTACGACTGGTGGCAGCGGATCGACGCCTGGATCACCGAGCACCGTCCGGCCGACGCGCCGGGCCTGCCGCCGGGCGGCACGGAGCCGGACACCCCGGCCACAGCCGCGCCGTCCTTACCGGACCGCTGCACTGTGCTGGCCCGGGGGGACGACCCCCGGAGCCCCGCGCCCGGCGCGCTGGGTGGGCATTTCGGGGTCGCGGACGTTGCCGTGGCGGCGGCCCATCCGCTGGGCCTTGTCCCACAGAGCCTTGTCGACGAGGGCGGGGTGGATGGGTTCGGGCCGGTCAGGGCACGGCGTGCAGGTCACCGGAGGCGGCCACCGCGTGCAGGAGGGCGTCGGCCGGCCGCAGCGTCAGGCCGACGCATCTCCAGCACCTCAGGCACCGGCAGCGGCCCGCGGACCAGGCGCAGCACGGCCGCGTCGATCTCAATGGCCGCAGTTCCCCGGCGTGCCCCGCGCCCGGCGTAGATCCTGACCACCACCGGCTCCTCGGATTCGGCCAGGAACGTCTCACCGCTGAACCCACCGTCCAGTGGCGTAAGCCCGTGAGCATCCATGCGCGCCGCCGTCAGCCGACCGGCTCCGGGCGGGGCCCCGGACCGGACCAGTGGACCGGGCGCCGCAGCGGTGGGGGGAGGCGCGTCGCGCCGTCGCCGCGGGCCGCGTCGAGCTGGGCCTGGGTGAGGAACAAGGCCCCGGTCAGGTCGGCGCCGCGCAGGTCCGCGCCGCGCAGGTCGGCTCCGGTGAGATCCGCGCCGCGCAGGTCGGCTCCGCCGAGATCAGTCCCGACCAGGTAGGCACCGCGCAGGCTGGCCCCCCTCAGGTCCCGGCCCCGTAGGTCCCTGCCGATCAGGTCGGAGCCCGAGAGGTTCCGTTCCGGAGAAACATCACCCCGCACCAGATCACTGACCCGCCGCAGCAACGGAGTAACGTGCTCGCGCAGCGCGCCCACATCGGCCCGCGCCAGCTCGCTGGGATCGCCCTCGCTCAGGCGGTGAATCTCGCGGGATGCGCCGGCCAGCTCGCCGTGCACCGGGCCGGCCGCCTCGCCGCGAAGCGGCCCGGCTGACACGAGCGCCAGCGCCTCGGTCACGTACCAGAGCAGTTCGTGCAGCTGCCGCATGACCCTGAAGGAGGCAAACATGCTGGCGGCGAGGCCGGGGGCCCGGCGCCAGTCAGTTCCGCCGAACGTACGTTGCGTGACGTGCTGCCCGGCGCCGAAGCAGTCGTAGGTGGAGCAGCCGGGGAACCCCCGCGCGCGCAGTTCCCCGTGGATGGAGCAGCGGAAGCCGGCGTCCAGGTGCGGGCACGGCTGCCCGGGAGCCTTGTCGATGGCGAAGTCGGCCGAGGCGGAGAATCCGGGCGCTACGCAGCACAGCGCGGCGCAGTTCGCGCAATCAGCCCGCAGGCTCGGGTTCAATCCATGACCCGGGCGGTCAGCGCGGCCGGCGCGGCCAGCGGTGCGGCCAGCGGCCCGGTCAGGCCGTACCGGGCGGCGAGCCACGCCGGGTCGAGGTAGGTCATCCACACCGTCCCCTCGTCGTCCTCCCAGACCAGGATCTTCAGCGGCAGGTCGAGCGCGGCCAGCGGAGCCGCCGCCATGACCGGCGTACCCGCCGACGGGTTGCCGAATATCACCAGCTTCGTCGCGCGCAGCGACATACCGGCCTGCTCGGCCTCGGCGCTCTGGTCGATCACCCCGAACAACGTCGCCCCGGCCGCGCCGATCAGCGCGGCCAGCCGCTCGGCCGTGTCGGTCACAGATAGCTTGCTGCGCGTGCTGACGATCCCGTCGACCGGATGCGTTCCGGCGGGCGCTTGGGTCATGATTCCTCTCCGGTGAACGTTTCGACCGTGTTCACGGCTCTATCGATACCGTATGAGGGTGACTTCTGCAGAACAGTCCAGGCCGCAGCCCGCGGGACCGGCCCGTGACGAGGAGGTACCGGCCTTCTGGCAGGCGCTGGGGCTTCCCGGGCTCGCCGACGTGCACGTGCACTTCCTGCCGCCGCGGATGCTCCGCCGGGTGTGGGCGTACTTCGACCAGGCCGGCCCGCTGGTCGGGGTCACCTGGCCGATCCGCTACCGGTGGCCGGACGGGGAACGGATCGCGCACCTGGCGTCCATGGGCGTGCGGATGTTCAGCGCCCTGGCCTACGCCCACCGCCCGGAGATGGCCGAGGACCTGAACGCCTGGACGCTCGCGTTCGCGAGGACCGCACCGGGCTGCCTCCCGTCGGCCACGTTCTATCCCGAGCCGGGAGTGCTCGATTACGTCCAGCGCGCCATCGACGACGGGGCGGCCATCTTCAAGATCCACCTCCAGGTCGGCGGCTTCTCGCCCGGCGAGCCGCAGCTCGACCCGGTGTGGGGCCTGCTCGCGGACGCGGGCATCCCGGTGGTGATCCACGCGGGCCACGCCCCGGTGGCGGCCGCCCACACCGGGCCGGATTCGTTTACGCCGCTGCTGGCCCGCCATCCCCGGCTGACCGCGATCATCGCGCACATGGGCGCCCCGGATTATGCGGATTTCGTCCGCCTGGCCGAGGACCACGAGCGTGTCGCGCTCGACACCACGATGGCGTTCACCAGTTTCTTCGACGAGCTGGCCCCCTTCCCGCGCGACCTGCTCCCCCGCGTGCGCGACCTCGGCCTGGCCGGCAAGGTCCTGCTGGGCACGGACTTCCCGAACATCCCCTACCCCTACGCCGAGCAGATAGCCGCGCTCAACGCCCTGGACCTGGGCCCGGAGTGGCTGCGCGCGGTCTGCTGGGGCAACCCGGTCCGCCTCTTCGGCGAAAGCCACCTGGGCCGACCGCTTACCGCGGGCTAGGTTTCCCCGCCGGTCACCGCGGGGCAGGCCGGACGCGAAGACCGCAGAGGTGTACCCCCGCGTTCCGATTACGTACAGTAATATCTTGCTACTTTAAGTGGCAGATGGTGTGCGGGCGGGCTTGACCGTTTCCGCCGGGACGAGGGCCACGGGGCAAGGGACGAGGGGGAGAGGTTATGCGGGGACGGGGAGGCGTTCGCGGCGCCGCCAGGTTTGGTAGGTGGCTGTCCGCGCGCGGGTGGTGCGCCGCGGTGGTGGCGGTGGGGGTGGCGGGGATGCCGCTGGTGACGGCGGCGCATGCTCCGGCGGCGGTTCGTTACCGGGTGACCCGCACCATCTATGTGGGCGGCGAACCGTACGGGGTGGCGGTGGATCCCGCCTCCCGCACTGTTTACGTGACCAATCGGGCCGATAACACGGTGTCGGTGATCGATGCGGCCACCGGCACCGTGACCGGCACCATCCCCGTGGGCCCCGAACCGTACGGGATAGCGGCAGATCCCGCGGCTGGCACCGTCTACGTGGCCAACTCCGCCGGTAACTCGGTGTCGGTGATCGATGCGGCCACCCGCACCGTGACCCGCACCATCCCCGTGGGCTCCGGGCCGATGGGGGTGGCGGTGGATCCCGCCGCCCGCACCGTCTACGTGACCAACACCGGCGGTGACACGGTGTCGGTGATCGACGCGGGCACCGGCACCGTGACCGGCACCATCCCCGTGGGCCACTTTTCGGACGCGGTGGCGGCGGATCCCGCCACCCGC
>Ga0182014_10001218_pt1 | contig 34759 bp, 27 predicted proteins | sample 612S2DmetaG_FD_120489 | JGI IMG/M metagenome (GOLD analysis project Ga0182014, IMG submission 120489) | Permafrost microbial communities from Stordalen Mire, Sweden - 612S2D metaG | ecosystem: Environmental > Terrestrial > Soil > Wetlands > Permafrost | place: Sweden: Stordalen | collected... | reverse complement strand
GGTGGGATGGATTTGGCCCATATATATAGGAAGTTCAGGCTCTCTCAGTGATCTTCGAGAGATAAAGGAAGAAAGTGCAATAGCATACGAGATTGAAACCGAATGTTACAGATACGTTCTAGGCGAACGTGTAAGTGGTGGCTATATTCTGGCATTTGGTATTGGCACGGATTTGTATGCTATTGATTTATCCGACAGCAGTCCAGGCAGCGTTCCGAAGCAGATTGTTGAAGGAACTATGCTCCAATGTATCCATTATTCAAAGAGCGATCTAAGGAGAGGTACCTAATTCCAGGCGGGTTGCCCACATCTAGATCTGTTACTAAAAATGGGTTCCCCAGGTTGCCGGGTGCCCCAGGTCTCGATTTTGAGACCTGGGAAACCACAAATCTCAGGAACGAATTCATACGGTCAGCGACTAGGAGCTAGAGGCTTTCTTTCTCACCACCCCAGCACGTAAGCAAACATCAGCGGAGCCACAATCGAAGCGTCGGACTCGATGATGAACTTGGGCGTCTTCTCGCCCAGCTTGCCCCAGGTGATCTTCTCGTTGGGCACTGCGCCGGAGTACGATCCATAACTCGTCGTCGAGTCGCTGATCTGGCAGAAGTAAGCCCACAGCGGAACATGCTCGCGCTGCAAATCCTGGTGCAGCATGGGAACGACGCAGATGGGGAAGTCGCCCGCGATACCCCCGGCAATCTGGAAGAAACCGAGCGGTGTTTTGGCAGTGGTAGCGGTGTACCATTCCGCCAGTTCCATCATGTATTCGATCCCGGTGCGCACCGTGTGCACTTTCTTCACGTCGCCCGTGATGCAGTGGCCCGCATACATATTGCCCAGCGTCGAATCTTCCCAGCCCGGTACGAACATGGGCAGGTTCTTCTCCGCTGCCGCCAGCAGCCAACTGTCTTTTTTATCGATCTGGTACGACTTCTCGAGGTCGCCTGACAGCAGAATCTTGTACATGAACTGATGCGGGAAGAAGCGCTCACCGGCCTTGTCGGCGCGTACCCACTCTTTCAGCACCTCGTTCTCGATGCGCCGCATCGCCTCCATTTCCGGGATGCAGGTGTCGGTCACGCGGTTCATGTGCCGCGCCAGCAGCTTGCCTTCGTCTGCAGGAGTCAGATCGCGGTAGTGGGGAACGCGCTCGTAAAAGTCGTGCGCCACCAGGTTGAAGACGTCTTCTTCAAGATTGGCGCCGGTGCAGGCGATGCCGTGAATCTTGTCTTGCCGGATCATCTCTGCCAGCGAGAGACCCAGTTCCGCGGTACTCATGGCTCCGCCGATGGTCACAAACATCTTGCCGCCGGAGGCCAGCAGTTCATTGTAGGCATTCGCGGCGTCGACCAGCGCTGCGGCATTGAAGTGACGATAATGATGCTTGATAAACGACGTGATAGAAGACATTTTTTCTTTCCTTACTCCCGTTAGTACGCTAACACAAATGAATCAGCGGAAAGTGAATGCCGGCGGCCCGCGGAACGGGGCCCGCGTGGCTATCCCAGAAAGAACAAATGAGCAGCCGCAGAGACGCTTCAGCCCGTGCAGAGCACCAGAATCTCACCCGTTGATTTGCAGAATAATTTCTCTCGTTGCCGCACAATAGAACTAGGAAATCAAGCGGAGAAGACCGTCCGCTGGCCTCATCCCTGGATTTCGCCATCCAACGCGCTTTGAGCGCCCCGGAATAAATAATCCAAAATCGGCTGTGAAACTGTGAAGCCCCGCTAACCCGCCTGATATCAATAAATTCTTCCAGAAATCATCACAGTTTCACAGTTTCTGTGAAACTGTGAAACTGTGAAAACCTGCCGCCGGCCTCACCCCTTGTGCGCATCAAGCAGGCCATTCAATTTGGCCATTACCTCGAATGCGTCGGCCACATAAACCACGTCGGCCTTTCCTCGTGTCCACCCGCAGTTCGGGTCCAGGCTGATGGCGCGCCGCTCGCCGATGAAGCGCCAGCCCACCACATGCGGTTCCTCCCCATGGCAGCAGGTGGAGAGTCCTTTCGCATGCCGTGGCGTTGCGCCTGTTTGCCCGATCTGATTCATGTGCGTCAGGAAAGGCAGCACCGGCTGACCGTCGCCTCCCTGATCCACCAAAGATTTGCTGCTGCCCAGCGAAGCGCCAGCCAGACGTAGAAACCCTAGAATCAATTCGCCAGCCTCTGCAGCGTGCACCTTTCCGTCGGACTGCTTCTTCGTCCATCCCGCGCCGGCAACAAAAAGCAACTTGGCGTCGGGCCGAATTGTCTGCGCACCTTGCGCTGGGGCGCGGAGGCCGCTCACTGTAGTCCGCAGCGCGGGCAGTTCGACCGGCACCTGCTCAACCTGCGCATCGGCAGAGTCCGCGGTAAACGCCGCATGGGTACCCGCTTCGAGCAGCAGGAACCACGGCCGTGCTTCCCGGCTGAGTATCCCTTCAATTCTTTGCCGATAAAACCAGCGCGTTGCTTCAACAGATTCCGCGCCGCCAATCGCCGTGAGATGTGTGTCGATCACTCCGCCCAGCCGATACGCCACGCCAGCTAAAACGCGTGCAAAGCGCGACCCTGTTGGCGCAAGCACAATAGTCGCTTGCGCGGCGCGGCACAGTGCTTCGCATGCGGCGGCGTCGCTTGCATAGCGCGCCTGCGCAAATGCTTCGCCAGTGACAGCCAGGAGACGCGCCCCGGCCGGGGCCGGAGTTGTAGCCGCTGTTTTTGCGTCGGGGGCTACGATGCCCATCGTCAGTGACGCACCAAGTCGCGAGGCTAATTCCGCGGCCGCTGTGACGATTTCGAGTGAAGCCTTGGTGAGAGAGCCGCTTTCGTCCACATGAGTGAGTGCAAGAATGGATTCCATCATTCAGCTCCAATCCATTCGACCAGTTCACGCGCGATGGCGTCCGGTGTCATGTCTTTCTCTATGCGAGTGGTGCGGTGTTGTTTGGGCAGGGCCACCGAGATGTAATGCAGGCCGTCCGCCTGCAGCGCTGCGGGCTTGGCTTTTTGCAGTGCGGGCATGATGGTCCGCATGTTCGCCATCCCGGTCTGTGGGTTGTTGCGCGGCTCGGCGAGATTTCCAGTGGCCCAGCCCAGAACCGCGGGTGTTCCCATGCACACCGAAGCCTGGTGTTTTCCACCCTCCACGCGCTCCAGCACTTCAAACGAACCATCTTCGCGGAACTCGATCTGGTCCACGCCCTGAAACTGATCGATGATCCCAAGACGTTCGCCCACCAACTGCAGCGTGACTCCGGCTCCGCGCGTGGCCGATTCCCAACCGCCAAACAGGAGCAATCGCTCACGATTCAGACCGGGCAATGCAGCAATGGCTTCGGCCAGCACTGCTGCCGTGGCATGCGCGTCGGTGAAGCCGCCGATGGGTCCATCGATTGGAACCAGCTCGAAGCTCACCTTTTGGGCCACTGCCATCATCACCTGCTGCAACTTAGCCTTGGAACCGAGGCTCACCAGCCATACCTTGCTGCCGGGATTCCTGGCAACAAGATTTGCAGCCTCGTAGAGAGCGCTTGCTGCCCATGGATCAAGCACCGCCGGCAACATCATTTCGTTCTTCACTCCCGGACCGTTGGGTCCGGTGATTGGCTCCAAGGTTTGCAGCGGATCGGGAACGGTGCCCGCACAAACCACAACATGTAAAGCATTTCCCATGAAAACTATCCTTTGATAGATGAACTTGGTTGAAGACGAAAATCAGTTTTCTGCAGAGTGCAGTCCGCCTGCTCCTGCGCGGAAATCAATATGGGCTCGTGAGCTCTGACCTGTCTGGATGCAGTTCCAAAGGCACGCCCCACAATGCACGCATTTCTCCCGTTCAAACGCAGGCAATCCGTCGGCGCCGAGCTTGATGGCCTGGCCCGAGCACATGGAGATGCAGGTCTTCTGAATGCATGTGGCGCAGAGTTGTGTATCGTGAAAGGTCACGTGATCGGCAAAGCCGGGCAAGGCCTGTACCTTGCCGCCCATCAGAAGCGCGTCTTGTTGTGTCACCAGCAACCGGCCGTCGAATTCTATCTCAGGCCAGCCGCGCGCCGACAAGAGCGCGTCATGCAGCGGTCGCCCACCAGCAAGTGCGGCCTGCGCCAGCGTTGCAAGCTTCTTCGGATTCAATCCGGCGATGGGACTGGCACTGTGCTTTTGCGGCGGTGGAATCTTTGCTCTGAGTGAGAGCCGCCCGCCGGTCAGGCCCGCCAGCGCCATTCCGATGACACCTTTGACAGTACCGCCACGAAATCCGTTACGCGCATTCTCCGCTTCGCGTGCCCCGCGTTCTACCCAGCTTGCGCGCCGCCGCGTTTCGTAGGTGGCCGCAAGACTCTCCTTCGAGAATGGCTTGCCATCACGCAGCAACTCGATGACTGCTTCGCCCAGTTGCACGCCGGTTGTCCACGCCTCATCCACTCCTGAGCCTGTGAGCATGTTAGTCGAGCCTGAGCCTTCGCCGATGCGGGCAAATCCGTCGCCGCTCAAAAACGGTTCGCCTATCCTGCCTGACTCATCAAGCGATTTCGCTCCCCACGAGCGCAGGTTCCCGTCTTTCAGGTGACGCCACAGCGCAGGGTGCTGAATGTAATGCTGCAAATACCGGTACGCGGTTCTCGACGGATCGCCAAGCCACGAGGGAACGAAGATGCCCACCGAGGCCAGCCGCTCAGGATGCACATAGAGGAATCCAAAAATCTCCGGCTCCGGAAATCCAAACGTGTGCCAGACAGTTCCTGGCTCTAACTCGGAGTTCTCCGGCAGTTCGATTACCATCTTCATGCCGAGCGCCCATTCGAGCCGTGCATGGCCTTCAGGCACTCCCAACTGTTCGTCGATCGCCCGACCCACCGCGCCCACAGGGCCATCGCCCACCACAGTCAGCCTTGCCCGCACATCCATTCCAGCCATGAAACCGTCAGCGGGCATACCGTACTTGTCCACACCCTGGTCAGCAAGCCGGACGCCCTTCACGGCCTTGCCTGCGATCAGCGGCTGGCTCACAGGCGTTCCCGGCCAAATCTGCACCAGCCCGCTTGCCATCACTTGCGCTCCGACCCATTGATTGAACTGTCCTATCGAGAGTACGAGTCCGCCTTGCTTGTGCAGAAAGCCCGGTGTCCAGGGCAACTCGAAGGCATGATCGCGAATGCCCAGTGTTCGTCCCAAGCGGCGCAGCACCGCATCGGCTGCGCGCAAGGTGAAGGAGCGCCGGCTAGCGCCAACCGGGTCAAGCAGGTAGAGTACACGTTCCTTCTGAACCTCGACTGCCATTGGAATCTCAGCCGGGTTCAATTCCGGAAAGCTGGCGCGAATCCCCTTGGCTCGTGTCACCACCCCGCTTACGCCGGCGGACAGGTCATCGGCGCGTTCGTAACACAGCACCTGCAGCGGCATGCCCGGCGCAGTTTTGCTCTCAAACGCAGGATCGGTGGGGTTCTCATTCCACGCCCGCGTCAGCGTGGTCAAAAATCCGCCCATTGCCGGGCCGAATCCGGCGCACGCGATGTCGACTTCCATCGTCATGCGCTCAATCGGTTCCGCCGCTCCCGCCTCTTTCATGTTCATGCCGCTGCTCATGCGGGATAATCCAGCGCTTCGGGAATCATGACTTTGCTGACCGTTTCGGCAGCCCGGTCCTTCGCCAGCCGTGAGCCGCTGAGGCAGGTGGAGAGCTTGTTCTGCAACCGCAAGAATTCGCCGCCACCCATGCAGCTTGCGCATGGCCCGGCTTTCTGCGGATGACTCCCATCCGCCGCCAGCACATCCACTGCATAAGCCGAGATACCGGGCATCGTCTCCTCGTAATCGTCAAGCTCACTGGAGAGGAAGCAGCCTGCATGTCCCTCTTCGTTCCATGCGGGGTGCCGGTTATATCCGAAAACCAGCTCGGCACAGATGCGGCCTACTTCGCCCGCAGCCTGCGCCGCTTGCGTGTGGCACAAATCGCTCAGGAACTGCACGGTGCCATCCAGACCCTCGGCCACCACGGCATCTTCCGCGCCGCGATTCTCCAACTCCAGCACGTCAAGAATCTGCGCTCGCGAGGCCATCAGCCAGCATAGTGCGTCGGCGAGCGGGAAAGTCACTCCCTGTCGCTGCCCGTGATAGAGCTTGTCGCCGTCCGCGTCGGTCGCCTTCTGCAGATGATTCATCGTCCATTGCCACAACTGCATCGCCGAGGCAAGCGTGCAGGCGCCTGTGCCCGGCCGCGTGGATGCGATCTTTCGCATCTCTGCGGTCCACGTCCGGAACAGGGCGAGAAACACCTCGGAAGCCATGGTCACCGTCAACTGTCGACGCTGCACGGCCTCCGGGCCTTCATAGGTGGCTTCCAATTGCGCGTCCATCCACTTGCTGGCGAGGAAACCGGGACAATCCTCGGTGATTCCGTAGCCCCCCATGAGGCTCACTGCCTCGCGCATCATGTTGGCGCCGTGGCCGGTATTCCAAAGCTTGGTCGCGGGGCACAGCACGTTGGCCTCGGCGTCCATCAGCACATACGCCACCAGGGGATCGGATTTCATCTCGGCCCGGCGCGGGCTGTCCTGCTTCAGCTGCAACAACTCGATCGCCCGTTGCTCGCTCTCGCGCAGCGCCTTCATCTCCGCACGCCCACCCTGTACGCCGCGCTCTTTCAAAATCGCTGTTTTTTGCTTTTCGATTGGATCCAGCTCGTCGAAGAGCCGTGCGGCGGAAAAGCCCAGCGATGCGGCAGCCTCGCCGGTGGCCCACACATCCACCAGCCGGTGCAGGGCGTCTTCGCGTTGCTGAATGCCCTGTTCGTAGCGTACCGAGCCTGGCTTGGCTCCCTCGGCGCCGCGGAAGCGCCCACGCTGATAGCGGATTACGGGTTCCACAGCGGAAAGCAGCTTGGCGGCCGTCATCAGGCCCACCGGCACGCGTGTCCGGCGGAACACCGCCTCGATAATCTCGCCATGATTGAAGTTGGGTACGATCACGCCATCTTTTATTGTGTAACCGCCAACGATGCGGCTGGCCGGCACCTTCAGGTTGAAGATTGGATCGCCGGTAGACGAAAGCTGGTGCACCAGCTTCTTGGTTGCCGTTCCGTGGTCAAAGGTACCTTCATCGGTCTCTTCCAGAATCACCACGCAACTGCCCTTGATGCGTTCGTCGTCGGAATTAACCGCGGCGGTCACAAAGTTGGCAAAGGCGATGTTGGTGATGAACCGGCCGCGCTTGTCCACCTGCAGCCAGGGCTCCTCGCCGTCCTTCCACTCTGCCACGCGCACCTTGCCGTTCAACATGCCGGTGTCGACACCCACGTAAGGAATCGGCTCGGTAAGCACGAATGCGCCGCGCCACGGTTTGCGATCCTCGCCCGGCCGCGGAGGGGCGGCGAGGCTCATGTAGTGATTCGCCTGCTGCGGAGTACCGCGCTCGTGAATGGGCGAAAGGGCCAGGAATCCGGCCAGACTTGCCGTTGCCGCGCCGCCGTCAACCCAGGCCAATTCAAAAGCCGACAGGGACAAGGCCAGGTTCTTCGGCCCGGAGATAAATCCGCCCTCTTCGGGCTCCATAAATGTCGCGGAAATGCCGGATCTGTCAAACGCTTCCAGCATTTCGTTCTTTGCCGGGGTCCATTCGTGGTTGTTGCGTTCTCCGGCGGCCACCATGTGCGCCACAGTGCCTCGTGCCACACTGCGAGCCGATTGCACCAGCATTTGAATGTCAAAGCGGTCTGAGAACCGCCATAGAATCTGGCGCACCGCGTCGCCGGGAAGGGTAAGCATGGTTTTCGCTTCGGTTACCGCAACAGTGCCCATAAGTTGTACCTCAATCAGCGTTCATATTGTCTTCTCATTCACCCGATGCGGCGTGTGACTCACATCACCTCGGCCCGCGGAGCCTTTGCTGCGTTCAAGAGGCGGCAGCAGGTGATTTAACGCACGTGCAGCGAATCGCTCAGTGGACCGCGGGGCGAAGCAAAGCGTCAATCTTTGCAAGATGATGGATTCTGGACAGTTAAGAGAATGCGCAATTGACTCCCTCCAAAGCTTGTGATCCCAATCACTGCAGGATTTTTCTATAGAGACTTTCCTCAAAGGTGCAATCCCTTGCGCGAGTGCTTTTTCAGAAGAGCGATGGAATCCGCCGCAGGGAAGCCATGCGAGAAGGGCGCGATTTCTCTTCTCCTGGGGAAAGAAGACTGCAGGATGGCCGCAGCCGGAAGAATGACAATATGTTTCATCGCGCAGCCACTACGGTGGGCTGCACGGTTAATGATCGGGAGTCTTTCAGCCAGGATTAGCTTGGTATTGCCCAATACCGACTTCGCTCCATTTCGTCGAGCCGGCACCCTTATTCGTGCCTCGGTGCTGACGATGGGCCTCGTCGGGCTGTTGCTTGCCGTGACTCCTGGCCATCTCCGTGCGGAAACGGATTGTCTGGCCTGTCATGCCGACAAGGGCCTGCAGGACTCTGCAGGTCATAGTGTGAGCGTCGATGCGCAGAAATTTGGTTCCAGCATTCATGGCGTTCTGAAATGCGGCGATTGCCACGCCGACATCAAGGACTATCCCCATCCTGATCACATCGCGCAAGTGGAGTGCAAGACCTGCCACGCCGAACCATCTTCACAACTCGCCGGGAGCGTACATTCCTCCTCAAAAGATCACCCCTGCACCAGCTGCCACGGGGATGCGCATAGCATCTTTCCCAAGACAGATGCGCGGTCAGCGGTTTATCCCCTCAACATCCCGCGGACCTGCGGCGCCTGCCATGGCACCGAGGGGATGGCAAAGAAGCACGGCCTTCCCAGCGTCTATCCGCTGTACATGGACTCCATTCATGGTTTTGCGCTGAGCAAGGAGGGGTTGCTGGTGGCGGCCAATTGCCAGAGCTGCCACGGATCGCACCACATCCTCAGCCACAAGGATCCGCAGAGTCCCACTTACAAGGCGAACATCCCCACAACATGCGGAACATGCCACGCGAAGATCAACGTGGATTACCAGGGCGGGGCACATGGAAAGGCCATTGCGGCCGGAAATCTTAAAGCGCCTGTTTGCACCGACTGCCACACGGCCCACGCCATCCTGCAGCCCACCGAGTCGGCCTTCCGCATGCAATCCACACCCATCTGCGGATCGTGCCATAAGGACAAGCTGTCAACGTATCGAGATACTTTCCATTCACAGCTGGGCTCGCTTGGGGGCTACGTTGAAACGGCGCGCTGCTGGGACTGCCATGGAGCACACGAGATATTGCCTGCGTCCGATCCGCGGTCTCCGATTGCCAAGGCCAACCTGGTGGCGACTTGCAGCGGATGTCATAAGGGAGCCAATCTCAGCTTCGTCCAATATCAGCCGCATGCCAACGCGCACGATCGCAAGCTCAATCCTGCCCTTTACTTTGTCCGTTTGTTTATGAATCTGCTGCTGGCCGGCGTGCTTACGTTCTTCGTGATTCACACCATACTGTGGCTGATCCGCGCACGAGTCGACCAGATTAAGAAGAAATCGGCACAAGGAGAAACGAATGCCTGATTTGGAGCAAGCAGCAGATCGGACGGCAGAGCAACGCCCCGCAGCGGGCCGCCATTTCATGCGCTTCACACGCGCGCAAAGATACCTCCATGCGGTTCTTTTTACCACATTCCTGGGACTTGCCGGGACCGGTCTGCCTTTGCGTTTCAGCGAGAGCATCTGGGCGCGTGGATTGGCTAGTGCTGTGGGCGGATTTGGCGCCATTCTTTTCTTTCATAAACTCTGTGCGATCGTCCTCACCGGGGCGTTTCTCGTTCACGTGAAGGACATCTTTACGCGCGGCGTTCTCCATCGCGAGAAGGGAATCTTCTGGGGTTCTACCTCCATGGTGGCCAACTGGAAGGATGTGAAGGACCTATTCGGACACATGCGCTGGTTTCTGGGTCTCGGTCCCAAACCGCAGTTTGAGCGCTACGCTTATTGGGAGAAGTTTGATTACTGGGCGGTCTTCTGGGGAATGCTCGTCATCGGCTTCTCTGGATATGCCATGTGGTTCGCCCCGTTCTTCGCGCATTTCCTGCCCGGCTGGGCGTTGAACGCCGTGCTGGTGATTCATAGCGAAGAAGGGCTGCTCGCCATCCTGTTCATCTTTTCCATCCACTTCGTCAACACTCACCTGCGCCCCGACAGTTTTCCAATGGATATGGTGGTCTTTACCGGCGTAGAGAGCGAAGAGGAGTTCAAGCACAAGCGCACGCTCGAGTATGAGCGGCTTGCAAGCCAGGGCAAGCTGGAAGCAAGGCTTGGAGAAGCGCCGCAGACGTGGCAGATCAACTTCTCAAAGGTCATTGGCTTCACAGCCATCTTCATAGGGTTGACACTGCTGGTGCTGACCCTGAGTGCGTACTTCATCTGACCGGAGCTTGCCTGGGACCATAGCTGTTGCAGTGCAAGCCGTGGATGAGCAAACTCAAGGCCGCTCAAGGCCTTAGCGATGTGCTTGTCGAATGGCGCGCAGCACATGTAGTCCGGAAAAGTCTACGGCGAGACGTTTCCTGGTGCCTTGTGACTCCAATCACTGCGCAGTTTTGCACTAGAGAATCTCCTTGAGAGCGTGAATCCTCTAGGCAGAATCTTTGTACCAACGCTTATTTTATCCCTTCTTTTCTGCGCCTGCAGCGCTCGCGCCCAGCATAAGCTCAAGGACGAAGATTGCCTTTCCTGCCACTCTGACGCCACCATGACCACGGATGTCAATGGGGCGAAGGTGAGTCTGTTCGTGGATGCGAAGAAGCTGAAGCACTCCATCCACGGCTCGATGTTTGCCTGCGTTGATTGTCACAAAGATGTGAAGAGCCTGGTCCATGAGACCACCCCGCAGAAGGTCACCTGCGCCCAGTGCCATGCGGACGATCATGATGCGTATTCGCACAGCACTCACGCGAAAATCACGAAGTCCGGCAAGCCGGCGGCAGGGTGCGAGGACTGCCACGGGGGAGTGCACGAGATTCTTCCCTCTACCGATCCCAAATCGCCGGTGAATCATGCCAACATTCCGTACACTTGCGGACGCTGCCACGGGCAGAAGTTCCTGATGGAGTCCAACGGCCAGAGTGCGCAGCCCTTCATCTCCTACCAGGACAGCGTGCACGGCAGAGCGACGGAGAAGGGTTCAACGAAGGCGGCGGTTTGCACCGATTGCCATGGCTCGCACCAGATTCTTCCCGCGAACGACGCCAAGTCGCCCATTTACAAGTTCAATGTTCCGGCCACCTGCGGCAAGTGCCACACGGACGTCAGCAACACATTCATGCAGAGCATCCACGGCCAGGCGATCACACGGGGCAACGGTCTCTCTCCGGTCTGCACGGACTGCCACGGAATTCACTCCATCAAGTCGCACGTTGATCCCAATTCGCCGGTCTCGGAGCAGAATCTGGCACGGGACACGTGTGCCCGCTGCCACGAAGGCGTGCGGTTGTCGCAGGAATTTGGCGTACCCGGCAACCAGGTAAAGACCTACCTGGATAGCTACCACGGGTTGGCCACGGAAGGCGGATCGGTAATCGCCGCCAACTGTTCCAGTTGCCACGGCGTTCATAATATTCTGCCTTCAACTGATCCACACTCAACTATCAATCGCGCCAATCTCGATACCACCTGCGGCCAGTGTCACAAGGGTGTTACCCAGAAGTTCACCCTCACCCGCGTACATCAGGAGGACGGTCTCCATCCCCGTGACATTGGCTCCCTGGTGGTTCGCTGGGTGCGGCTTATTTATGTGGTCTTGATTCTGCTGGTCATTGGAGCCATGTTCCTGCACAACGCCATCATCTGGCGCAGCAAGGCTGTGACGCGCAGGCGCATGCAGAATCCCATGATGGTGCGCATGACCACCAATCAGCGCTGGCAACACCTGATTCTGCTTTCAAGCTTTATCATCCTGGTTCTCACGGGCTTTGCCCTGAAGTTCCCCGATTCCTGGTTTGCCGAACTCCTGGGCATGGGTGAAAGACTACGCAGCATCGTCCACCGTGTTGCAGGCGTTGCGCTCATCGGTGCGGGCATCTATCACGTCTTCTACCTCGCGGCCTTCAGGGAAGGGCGTCGCTTGATTCGCGATATCGCGCCTCGACCGAAGGATGCCTTCGACGCATGGACCGCAATGCTCTATTACCTCGGGCTCAGCCGCCAGAAGCCAAAGTTTGGCCGCTTCACCTACGGCGAGAAGGCGGAGTACTGGGCGCTCGTGTGGGGCACGGCCTTGATGGGCCTTACCGGCATCATGATGTGGGCCAAGGTCTGGGTCGGCGATCTGCTCGCGCGCTGGTGGGTCGATGTTGCCACCGCCATACACTTCTACGAGGCCATTCTTGCCACGCTGGCCATTCTCGTCTGGCACTTCTACCAGGTCTTCTTCGACCCCGATGTCTATCCCATGAACTGGGCGTGGTGGGATGGGAAGATGCCAGTCGAACACTATCGCCACGAGCACGAACTTGACTCAACCTCGCTGCCCGAGGCAGGGAAGCCCGCGCAGACGGACAAGACAACGCCGGGAGCTAATCCGCCGCAAGAGTAGGGCCCGAGGAGGCTCTTGCGGCAACCCCGGATCGCGCTTCGCTCAGACTCGCCAGTTGTCGGGGCGCCAGTCCTTGATGCGTTCCTTGATCTGTTTCCGGGTCAGGTTGTGCTCCAGCGCCTGCTTGGCCAGTTCCACCACTTCGTCATCCGAAGCAAAGCGCAGGCCGATCAGCTGATCTTCGGTCAGGCGGTAGATTTGCGCATGCCACTCCTCCGGAGCCAGCGACTGCAGCCGAAGCCTCTCCTCCAGGCGAATCACGCGATCCTGCACTTTCATGGGGTACTGGCGAAGCTTGCCGAGAACCAGGAACGCCATGATCGACAGCACCAGGAACCATGCGGAAGAGATACTGGCATTCGCCCAATGGTGGACCAAGTGGAAGATGGCGAAGACCAGGTTGGCAACCAGAAGAAGGAGGAGCCCGAAGTGATACGGCGGATCGAACCGGACATGATTCTTGAAACTCTGTGGCTCTTTACTCATGTGTAGCCATCAATTCTTTCAGGCCGGAATCGGCTGTCGTGGCGGATGGAATTTCAAGCAAGCCGACGTCAGCGGCGCTTGGGGCCTGGACACTTGCGCTGTCGGGATTTTGACCGGGGGTGGCAGGGTATGTCAATGCCGTAAGGGAATCCGGGCCCAGAATCTGGGGATGCTTCGGCATCGGATGGGATCGGCCACGGACCAGGTAGTCCACAAAAATTCCCCCGGCAAGATATGGATTCATGACAGCAATGGGGACCGCATAGCCGGTTGTGATCAGAGATTCGGCAACGCTCTTATTGGAACGGCTCAGGCGGCGATACCCGGGAATCTGCGGGATCTCAAAGGCTGTCAATTGCGTCTCAGGGTGTTGGAGTGCGTAGCGCACCAGCTTGTAGGTGATCTGTTTGGGCGTGGTCATGCCGACATCGGGAAAGATACTGCGGCGGAAGGTTCCCGGAAAGTAGAAGTCAAGGGAAGCGCGTGCAAAGTCAGCGCAGTTGCTATAGAACAGGTTGAAGCGGGAGCGATTTGCCCTTTTGTTCAGCCGGGCGATAAGCGCGTCGTCCTGTTCTTCGCTGGTTTCAAAGCGAAAGGCATAAATGCGCCGTTCGTAGGCCACACCAATCAACTGTTCCCATCCGCCGCGCACCACATTGCCTTTGGGCAGGTTTGCGCCCAGGCTCAACAAATGCGCTTCGTGGTAGCGCTGGCGCATGCGCTTCACGGAGCCACCGTCGACATGCGTTGGAACCTGAGTGGCGTCTTCTACCGAGTAGAGATATGGAATAAGCGGGATCGCTACCCAGTCGTACCCGGAGATTCCCTGGTAGCGGGAAATTACCGCACCCACCTCGCGCGGCTCGCAGCGGCGCAATTTCACTGGGGTCTCGGCGCAGATGCGCTCAAAATAGACAGCGGTGTGCCCGGTAGGATTCACGGTGCCGAAGAAGCCGTAAGGCTCCTCCATCAATAAGGCAGCTTGTGCGTGGCAGCGCGAGGAGCCAAAAGGCAGAGGCGCTAGGGCCACGAGAGCGAATGCAACCATGCGTTGTGCGCACATCAAAGGCATTTGGCCCCCTTGGTCGAGTTGGTGTACTTCCTTTCTGAGCGACGACTGTGGAACAGTGAAGAAAAGAGAGGTTCACGCCGGACACGATTTGCTGAGGCGGGTTGTTGGTACCTCGGCACCCCCTGACCAGCAAATCGGTTCCAAGGGACGGCTGGCGGAAGCCATCGAATACATTCGCTTTGGACCCCGAATGCGGGCAAAAGTCGCGCGATTGAGTGCGAGCCGTTGTCTCATGGGGTAATGCTTGGACCGTGGTGCGGACCACTCCATTCTGATAACCTGCTCAGTCCGGAGGATTTGCACCAGTCAGGTCCTGCAACCTCCCTCACATTCAAAAGACTTATCGAGGCCCCAACATGTTCTTTCGCTTTCTTGTCCTGTTATTCCTACTACCCGGCACTGCCCTTTCCGCGCAACTGACGCTACCCGCCGTACTATCCAGCCACATGGTCATCCAGCGTGATCTGCCTGTTCACGTCTGGGGGATGGCCGCGCCCGGCGAACAAATCAGTGTGGCCTTCCGGGGCGAGACCCGCTCCACCAAGGCCGGCCCGCTTGGCCGCTGGAGCGTTTACCTCAAGCCAGGAGCCGCTGGCGGCCCATTTCAACTGACGGTGCAGGGCAACCCCGCCGATGCTGCCGGGAGTACCCCGGCCACGCAGAACCTTACCCTGGACGATGTGCTCGTGGGCGACATCTGGGTTGCGTCGGGGCAGTCGAACATGGAATTCCAGATGCGCAACGCCGCCACGGCCGCGCAAGACCTGTCCCATGCGGCCAATCCCCGCATTCGCCTGCTCATTGTGAAACAGCGCGCTTCCGATTTTCCTCAGGATGACGTTGCTACCGACGGCTGGGTCGCCTCTACGCCTGAATCTGCGCAGGATTTTTCTGCGGTGGCATGGTACTTTGCCCGCGAGATCGAGCAGCGAGAGCATGTGCCGGTCGGGGTCATCGACACTTCCTGGGGTGGTACTCCAGTCGAGGCATGGACGCGGATGGCCGCTCTGGGCGAGGATGCTGCGGTGGCGCCGCTGTTCGGCTCCTGGGGCAAGATGACCGAGGGCGAGTCCGACGCGCTGCTCAGCCAAAAGGCGGAGCAAAGGCAGCGCGACGAAGCCAAGGCGCAGGGCAAACCGGAGCCCCAATTTGGATGGCATCCGCAACTCGTGAGCTGGGGCCCGGGCCAACTGTACAACGGGATGATCGCTCCCTTTACTCCGCTTCCCATCCGTGGAGCCATCTGGTACCAGGGCGAGAGCAACTCGGATCTGGACAGAGCACCGCTTTACAGCAGGATTTTTCGGGACATGATCGAAGATTGGCGTCGGCAATGGAAGGTGGGCGATTTTCCATTTCTCTACGTGCAGATCTCCAACTTTAAGTCCAGCCCTGCCCAGGACTGGGCACTTCTGCGGGATCAGCAACTGAAGACTCTCGCGCTTCGCAACACGGCCATGGCGGTCACCATCGATATTGGCAACCCGGACAACGTACATCCTACCGACAAGGTCGACGTTGGGCTGCGTCTGGCCCGCGCCGCCCGCGCCCTCAGCTATGGCGAACAGGTCGAATACTCCGGTCCGCTGTTTCGCCAGGCTACACCGGAGGGTCCGGTAATGCGCGTCTGGTTCGACCATGCGAAAGGGCTGACGGCAAAGGGCGCGGATGTGACGGGTTTTGAAGTCGCGGCCGCGGATGGTAAATTCTCCCCGGCTACGGCAAAGATCGAAGGCTCAACCGTGGTGGCTGCAAGTCCCACAGTTCCAGAGCCCGTATCTGTACGCTACGGTTGGGCCAATAGCCCGCAGTGCAATCTCTTCGACGGCGAGGGGTTGCCCGCTTCACCGTTCATGTCTGGGCAGTAGTTCCGTGCCAACGGCTGAAGGAGATTCTCTAAGAGTCCGTCTAAAAACTGCGAAAGCAGTACCGGTGCAGGAACAGGGGGGCCGGCATAGGGAGAGAGTTCCGAACACGGCGCCGGTCGCCGGTTAACCAATAAGTCACCCCCTACCCCCCTCCCCCTATTCTGCAGTTAAATTCTCTCTTTTCATGGGTGTACTGTATGGGTAGAGCGGCAAAATATTGATTCTGCAAGAGTTATCCGCAGGATATAGACATTAAAGAGGTTAGGCCTCATTTTCAGGCGCGGTTGGTTGTTTGCCTCACAAATTCGGGAAGACAAGCCCCTTCCGCGCAGGCCTGTGCGCAACTTCTCGAAGTGTGGGCCGGCTGGCGGGGCTTCACGCTCTTGCCATCGACCTATCCACGCTCCACTCAAACCCCATTATGCGCCGCGTGTACTTAATTCTAGGCAAGAGAGCGGCCGTTCTCCGGGTTCGAAAGGGAGAGCACCCCTAAATTAGGTGCCGTAGCCGGCCCTCTTGGTTTTTGGGCAGATTCTAACAAGGCAGAATACAATCTGCCCTGCAGCGCGTTCAGCACTTTAATGGATGACTTCGAATCTCTCCCATGAGAAGTTGCACTCCGGGCAGTTTTCCGCTTCGCGACGCTTTGCCGTGTAGCCGCAGACCGCACAAACATAAAATCCGTGCGCAGAGGTGGTCCAACCGGGCGCGACGCCGTTTTCGAGCAGCGCCACGGCATCCGCGTAGAGTCGGGCGTGAGTTTTCTCTGCTTCGAGCGCCCAATGATATGTGCGGATGGCGGAGGTATCGAGGTGCGATGCGGCTTCTTTCAGGAAAGTCGGGTAAAGCCGGTCGATTTCGCGCCGCTCGCTGCCCAGGGCTAACTTCAGGTTCTCCAGGGTGGTTCTCACATGGAAAGGGTGAACCTCCGCCTGGGCTTCGCCGCCCATCTGCCGGATCACACGGGCATGATTCCTGGCGTGTATCTCCTCGGCGCGCGCTGCGGCCCGAAACAGGCTCGCGACTCCGGGGAGCCCGTCCGCATCCGCTCGATCTGCAAATGCCTTGTACTGGGCATGCTCATTCACTTCGCTTTCAAGGGCGGCTACAAGATTCTTGACGGCGAACTCATCCTCAACTGCAACAGCAGGAGCGAGCATTCGGTTACCCCCGGCACGAACTGCGTCCTGACTTGCTTAGATGCTGGAGATGCGACTTCGGCCACCCGGCCCGGATATCGATGCGGCGCTTTCGAAAACGGAGCTTAACGGATAACTTCAAACCTTTCCCACAGGAAGTTGCAGGCCGGACAGTTCTCCGCTTCGCGATGCTTGGCCGTGTAGCCACAGAGCGTGCAGACGTAAAACGCAAGCTCGGCCTGGGTCCAGGCGTCGGCTTTGCCGCTCTCAACGAGCGCAATGGCACCGCTATAGAGCCGGGCATGAGTCTTTTCTGCTTCTATCGCCCAGATGAAAGTGCGCATAGCGCTGGTATCGAGGTGCGATGTAGCCGACTTCAAAAAACCCGGATAAAGCGACTGGATTTCATTTTGTTCGCCGGAGAGGGCTGACTTCAGGTTTTCAAGGGTGGTCTTCACTTGAACAGGGTGGATCTCTGCCTTGGCTTCACCGCCCATTTGCCGGATCACGCGGCCATGATTGGCGGCGTGTATCTGTTCGGCGCGCGCTGCTGCCCGAAACAGGCTGGCGGCTCCATACAACCCCTCTTCTTCCGCCTTGACCGCGAATGCCTTGTAGCTGGCATGCGCGTTCACTTCACTTTCAAACGCGGCTAGAAGATCTTTGACGGCAAGTTCGCATCCTGAGTTGACCATGGCGCTGAACGTCCGCCCCTTTCACACTGTAAATAGATACTGGAATAGTTTGACATAGGGGCAGTGACTTAAATCACATATTCACGGACCCGGCCGCATTTCTGCGCATATCTCGATCTCGCCGTCACGCGCACCTACTGTTCACTGCCGGGGGCGATGTCGCTACGGGAATAGCGGATGACTTCAACTGCAGAAGTGGCCACCAAGCCTTCCTCTACCATCGCATCCAGGAAGGGAAGCAGCTTGGCGATCTGCTCCTCGGTGTCGATGATGCTCAACTGGATGGGTGCGTCCTTGGAGCGAGACCAATGGCCGGAGCGGCGAATTCGGCTGGCGGAACCGTAGCCTTCAATGCCACGAAAGACGATGGCCTCGGCAATTCCCAATTCCTTGCACTTGCCCACTATGGCTTCATGCAAGGGCTTACCCTGCCAGCGGTCGTCTTCGCCGAAGTGGATGCGCAGCATGCGCGCCTGAAACTGCTCTTTCATTGCTGCACCTGCCCTTGCCCGGAATCCTGCGTTGCAGATGCAGTTTCCTGGTCTGCATCGAGCGCACGATAGGCGTACTTGATAACGTCCACGTCGGAGAATACCACCAGCCCTTCTGCAACCATCTTGTCGACTATGGGCAGAAAGGCGCGAAGCTTTTCCGCGGTGTCGATCGCCGAAAGCATCACCGAGCCATGATGCGGAGAGAGCAGCGGGTTGTCTTTGCGATTGCGGCGATGCGCTCCATAGCCGAGGATTCCGCGATATACCGTGACGCCGGCAATGTCATTGGCGCGCATGGCCTCAACCAGGGCTCCGTAGAGCGGCTTGCCACTCCAGCGATCGTGTTCGCTCAGGTAAATGCGCATCATCTGTGCTTTGCCCTGGATCTTCAGGTGCGCGGGGGTCAACGGCTTCGCGGACTTGGATACCTGCGCGGGCTTGGCAACTGTGGTTTCCTGCGTCTCGATAAGACCGGAGCCAGCCAGCTCCTCCAACTTGCCGAGAAGCTCCTCGACCTTGTCGCGGGTCTCGATGAATTCGATCTTGATGGGCAGGTGGTCGGAGATTTCGACCAGGTGGGCAGAGTGCATGTGGTGATCGGCGCCGAAGCCAGCGACGCCCTTCGTCACCGTGGCTCCGGCAACGCCGCGATAGAACAAAAAGTCCAGAATGCTGGAATAGACGGGGACGCCGTGATGAGTGGCTCCCTCGCCCAGGTAGATGGTGACTTTGACGGCTTTTCCAGGCTGCAACATACACCCTCTCTGAAGGCAAGTCAGGATTCTACGGCATTCCGCCAGGCTCGCGGGCACGCGGCGGGGCCGGCAACACTCACGAGAGAACCTCGGCTAACGTGGCACCCAGCCAGGTGGCGGCAAGACCGGCAATCAGGCTGCCAACGGCGTAGAGCGCCGCCAAAGCGAACGCGCCTGAGCGCAATGTCGAAAGCGTCTCCCACTCATAGGTGGAGAAGGTGCTGTAGGCGCCGATGAAGCCCACTGGGATGAAAAACCTCCACGCCGGACTCAACTCGACCCGCCGGCCCAGGTAAGTGAGCGAGAACCCGATGATGATGCAGGCCGTAAGGTTGATGACGAACGTGCCGTAAGGGAATTTGGTTCCTATGCGGCCGGAGATCGTGGAGCCCACCCAGTACCTGGCGATGGAACCGAGCGCGCCGCCGGCGGCGATGAGCAGGTATTTCTGCAAGGACGTCCTCTCTCTCTAGATTACATGTGAGAAAGCAGCCCCTTTGATTGGAGAATGCGACTGGAAACGGCGCCAATCGGAGTCAGGGCGGCTGCGAAATGACGCAAAATCTGCCCGAAAAGGGGCCGAAAATGCCTAAAAATGGGCAGAAATCCGTGGGTTCCGGCCAGTGAAAAGAAGATGGAAAATCCGATAAGCTATTTTGTTTTAGTTACCTACGAGAGGTGAAGGGCCGGGAAAATGCTGCTTACGAGGGGGAGGGGGTGGGGTCGGGGGGTACGAGGCGGTTACATCCCTGAACGAGTGAACGGGGAAGCGGACCGGCATACAGATATCATGCGCTCGTGAAGTCTATTTTTCGGCAAGATGCATTGCGGTGGATTTGCCGTGTCTTTCGGTACCGCGCCGGGGCGATACCGAAAGACGCGGAAAGCGCCTTGTGACGGCCGGCTCTATCTGTCGGTACAGGAGTAGCAGGGGTCGATGGATGCCTGAATCAAGGGTGTGTCCGCAAGCCGTGCGCCAAGGACCATCCAGCGGATCGCCGGCATATTTACAAAGGTAGGCGTGCGCACATGGACTCTGGCCGGGTTGCGCGATCCCTCTCTCCAGGAGACGGAATACATGACCTCGCCACGGGGCGCTTCGACGCGGCTGGTGGAGGTTCCGGTGACGAAGTTGAACTTGGCGTCGCCGGTATGCAGCTCTCCGGGGGGCATCTTTGTGAGCGCCTGGCGAAGAATGCGGCAGCTTTCCATGATCTCAAGGGCACGGACCATCAATCGAGCGCGCACGTCGCCGTCGGGCTCCACGGGGGTGTTGAATTCCATTTCGTCGTAGGCGGCGTAGGGAGCGTCATGGCGAAGATCCTGGGGCACGCCGGAGGATCGCGCCACCGGGCCAACGACGCCACAGGAGATGGCTTTCTCATGTGTGAGGACGCCAATGCCCGCGCAGCGTGAACGTGCCGTGGTGCTGGTGGTGAAGATGGGGATGACGGTGCGGGCCATCTCGGCCTCGAGGGCCTCCACCATCTTCAACACGGCAAGCGGATCCTCGATGTCCCGATTGACTCCGCCAATGCGGTTCATGGAGTAATTGACGCGGTTGCCGGAGATGGCCTGGAGCACGTCCATCACCTTCTCACGCAGCTCAAAGCAGGTCATGAACATGGTCTTGAAGCCCATCAGTTTGGCCGCGATGCCAGCCCAGAGCACATGGGAGTGAAGACGCTCAAGTTCTGCGACAACTACGCGGATGTACCTGGCACGCGGCGGCGGAGTGAGGTTTGTCAACCCCTCCATTGCCTGGCAAAGGGTGAGGGTGTGGATGTTGGAGCAGATGCCGCACACGCGCTCCATGAGCGCGATGACCTGAATGTAGTTGCGGGTCTCGGCCAGATGCTCAATGCCGCGGAAGTTGAACCCGATATGCAGCTTGGCGTCGCTTACGGTCTCGCCCTCGCAGATCAGGTCGAGCTTGTAGGGCTCTTCGAGGGCCGGATGAAACGGACCCATGGGAATCTTGTAGCTCATTTTTTGACCTCCTCGCGCAGGTTCACACCGATCTGGTCTCCCTGGCGCAGGAGCAGCGGTTCATACTCGCGGCCCAGAAAGTCGACAGCAAAGCCTTCGTGAATCTCGCGTTCAATCCAGTCCACGGCCTCGCAGAGGTCGTAGATGCTATCGATGGAATTGCCGGCAAGCTGGAAGGGAAACCCCAGCAATTGCCCATCGAGATCCCAGTGATACTCCAGGCGCAAGCCCTCTTGTTTGGGAAGCTGATACGCAGTGATGGTGATGAAGCGGGCATGCAATTCGTTCATGGCCTGGGCGAGTTCGCGGACGGTCATGGCGCCGGGTTCGAGCCAATGCACGCCGCCCTTTTCGACCCAGGATTGGTTGCTGCCAAGTTTTTCCGGAATGCTCTCAAGCGTTGTCATTGCGTGCCTCCAGATGCGGGGTTGGTTGCAGGCGCGGCCGCCGTAGCGTTTACCGCAGCTTTTGCCGCAATTGGGGCCGCGGGAGCAGGGCGGGGAGCGGGCGGTTTGCGGGCAAGCGTGTAGGACTTCTTCAACTCTCCAATGGTTGTGTAGACGGGCGGGCAGGCCGACTCCTGGCTGAGGGCGTGGTCCTTGCAGCCTTCGACGCAGCGACCGCAGAAGGTGCATTGGCCGGGGTCGTAGCTCCAGGTGAACTCGCCCTTGCCGCCTTTGAAATCGATAGCGCGCGAGGTGCAGCGAAATTTGCAGATGGCGCAGCCGGTGCAGCGCGTGGGATCGAACTGCACCAGTCCACGGAAGCGCTCGGTAACCTTGGGGCGCGCGGGGAAAAGCAAGGTGCGAGAGCCGCCCCAAAGGTTCTTCAACAGCATGATGAGAATATTCATGACCTCAACCTCATAAAGAGCACGGACGAAATGGCCAGAACCGCGAAGATCAGCGTGCATTGCCAGTAAAAGCGCACCGTGGTATCGATCGCCAGCCGCGCCGTAGCGGAGGCCAGTATCGACAGCAGCAGAACGATGGCAAACGAGAGCGCGACGAAGATCGGTGCGGCAATCCACCACAGGGTGACATGGGGAGCGGCCAGCGTGGCCACGAGTCCGGTTGCGGCCACCCACTCCAGCCCATGCGAAAGTTCCCACATCGCCAATTCGGGGCCAGCGTACTCGACCATGGGGCCGGAATAAATCTCCTGCTCGGCGTTGGGCAGGGAGAAGGGATTGAGGTGGAGCTTGGCGGGCAGGCAGACGAGGATGGCCAGCACTCCGAGCCAACGCAGCGGCGAGGCCGGCAACTGCGCCAGGGCTTCAAGCCGGAAGGTGTGCTGTGAAGCGGCGATGGAGACGATGGCCAGCAAAAAGACCACGTTGTACGAAACGCTGAGAACGGCTTCGCGCGCCGAGCCAATTTCGCCAAAGATGGAGCGAGAGGAAAAGCCCGCGGCGATGATGCACATGGAAGGAACTTCAAGCAGCGCCAGCAACAGAATGAGATCGCCCTCAAAACCGCCGGAGGAGGGCAAAACGGGAAGCAACGCAACCGCGCCAGCGGCCGACGAGACCGCCAGCAGCGGCCAAGCCTTCATCAGCAATCCGCCGATGCCCTCGCGGAGAGGAGTTGTTTTGCCCAGCAGCTTGATGAAGTCGTAGAAGGGCTGCATGAAGGGCGGCCCGATGCGGCCCTGCATCAAGGCAACGGCCTTGCGTTCGACCCAGAGGAAGAACCATGCGGCCGGCACCGCGAACAGAAGGCCCGGAAAGATGAGCAGGCGCGCCAGAGCAGTTATCAGATTCATGGCTGCACCTCTTTACATTCATTGCAAGCACATTCGGTTGCGCCCGAGCCCACAACTTGGGGAGCGGCATCGGCAATGGGCGGGTTGTTGCCTCTTTCGGCCAGGATCTGAGCCGCCTTGGCTACGCCTTGAATGATTGCGTCAGGGCGCGGCGGGCAGCCGGGCACAAACACATCGACCGGGATGTGCTTGTTGAGCGGCCCATCCAGGGTGCGGCTGTCAATGAAAACATTGGTTGTGGCCGGGCAGGAGCCGATGGCTACCACGGCCTTGGGTCCGCAGACCTGTCCGTAGACGGTTTGAATAGCGCCCACAGCATTGCGGGTTACGGGGCCAGTGATGCAGAGGATGTCAGCGTGGCGCGGGCTGCCCTCAAGACGCACACCCAACTGTTCGGCGTCGTAGCGGGGCGTGAGGCTGGCTACCAATTCAATGTCGCAACCGTTGCAACTGCCGGAATTCATATGGAAGAGCCATGGGCTGCGGCGGCGGCAAGTACACATCAATCGATTCCAGAGATTCATGGTCTCCCCCAGTGCAGCATTTGCAACGCGTCGGGCCAGATTCCGGCCGCGAGCAGCAATACCACCAGTGCAACGATCGTGGTCTGTAACAGGAAGGGCTCCTTCGCAGTGGGCTGCTCGGGCAGCGCGAGTGCATCGGGGCCGTTCGCCGGTCCCCACCAGATGCGGGTCAAAGCCAGGACATAAGCGATGAGCGCAAAGATCGAGGAGAGGATGAAGACCGCCAGAATAAGAGGATGAATCTGCAACGCGGTCTCATAGAGGCGCCAACGGCCGATGAAGCCGAGGGTAGGCGGAACGCCCAGCATGGCCAGCATTCCGAAGAGGAAGCCGAAGGCGGCGACCGGGTAACGGCTGATGAGGCCGGTGTGCTGGCCGTCCAATATGCCGTCAGCCTCGGGACCACTGAGACAAATGAAGAGAAGCGACTTGGCTACTGCGTGTGTGCAAGCCGCAATCATCGCGCCGTTTAATCCGATGACGTTCAAGGAGAAGACTCCCAGCAGCAGGAAGCCAACGTCCTCGACGGTGGAGAGAACCAATAGGCGCTTGAGGCTGCGCTGCGTGAGCATCAGCAAGGCGGCGATAAATGAGGTAGCGGCTGCCGCGCCGAGCAGAAGTCCATGCGGAAGATAGAAGTCGGGAATGGCGACCGCGGAGATTGAAAACTCGCCGAAAGCGGCCATGTCGACGACCGCGATGATGAGACCAAGAACCACCGCAGGTAGTTCGTCAGCCAGAGAAAGCAGCCAGAAGAAGAGTGGTACGGCCGCCAGCTTGACGCAAATGCTGGTGATAAGCAGCGCCCACGCCCATTCCTTTTGTCCGCTTTCCAGCAATAGGTCGCTGGCCATCAGAGATAATGCCGAAATCAGCACTACTGCGAGGTAAGTCAGTTTGGCAGAGAGAGTCCGTGCGCTCTGCCAAACGAGTATTGCGGTCAGAAGCGCGCCAAGCTCCAACAGACCGAGGCGAGTCCTTTGGTCGGCAACAATCAGACCAGCCACTGTTGCCAAGCTGATAAGAGTCATCAGCGGTACAAACAGTTGCGGAATAAAGCTGCGACTAGCCTTGCTGTAAAACGCGGCCAGAATTAGTGCGACCGCAGCCACAGCGCAGGCTGCAACCAGTAGCGCCGGAACGGGAATCGGCCCTGAAAGGGGCACACCTCGTGACCACAACCACGCGCTTTGCCCAGGCGCAAACCAGCGAACCCCAGCCAGCAATCCTGCCGCCAGCACGACGACCAATATGGTTGCCCGCCGCTCCATCCAGGAGACTGCAACACCCAAGGCACGTGAAGCAGCCTGCAATCCGCTCCAGATGCCCAGGTAGACGCGGTCCACGTTGGTCCAGCGGAAGAAGGAGTGCCAGTTTTGCATGAAGATGTCAGAGAAGTCGCCGGCTGTGAGCCTGCCCTGATCGGACAATGGCTCGCCGCCGGTAAAGATTCCGCCTCCAGCGCCCGCCAAGGCCGCTCCGCCGCCCGCGGTTGCCGGACGCGCAACGTATGCGATTGCGTAGATGGCGCCGCCCACAACAAGCGAAATGAGGGCCAGCACCAGGCCGCCCGTGGTGGAGAAGCTTCCTGCGTCGGACGACATTCCAAGCCAAGTGACCCGCACGCCGGCGCCGAGTCCTAGAACGCCAAGGATCGGATTGAGCAGGTAATTCACGGCCAACTGCGGAGCGACGCCAAGCACGATGCTACCCACAGCCATGAAACCCATTCCCCACACCATGGTTGGCGGAGACTCGTGAGCGTCTTTGGTGTTTTCAGTCAGCGGTCCGAGGAACACCGCGCTGGTTGCCTTGGCGCCCAGGAAGACCGTGCCCAGGCTCGCCGCCCAAGCTACCATGGCGGGTACTGCCCACCCGGCCTGCAACGCGGCAGCGTAGAGCATCCACTTGCTGGCAAATCCGCTCATCAACGGGATGCCCATCATGCTGCCCACGCCGATCAGCCAGGAAAGCGTGGTGCGCGGCATCTTCTGGGCCAGGCCGCCGAGCTGGTTCATGTCGCGCGTGCCCGAGGCGTGCTGCACCGAGCCGGCGGTCAGGAACAGCCCTCCCTTGAAGAATCCGTGATTCAGGCAATGCAACAGACCCGCAGTGATGGCCAGCGGCGTCCCGATTCCGAGGCCCATCATCATGTAGCCGATCTGGCTTACCGTGGAAAAGGCCAGCATCCGCTTCAGGTCGGTCTGGACCATGGCGTACATAACACCCACCGCCATGGTGATGGTGCCTATCCACACCACGGAGGCGCCCCAGGCGGCCGGCCATACGCCAAAGCTGTGCATGCGCGCACACAGATACACGCCCGCCTTGACGTAACAGGCCGCGTGCAGCAGGGCACTGACCGGGGTCGGGGCTGCCATGGCTTCAGGAATCCAGGTATGCAATGGCACCTGCACGGACTTGGCGACCAGGGCCACCAGCATGAGCAGAAACACGCCGCCCGTGAAACTGTGCGCCACGGCCGGATCGGTCCACAGCGCGCTTCCGGTGCGGTGATAGATGACCAGGATGCCGGCCAGCAAACCGTATCCGGCAATGTGGGTCATCAACAACACTTTGCGCGCGCCGTGCACCGCCTCGCGGTTGGTGTACCAAAAGCCGACCAAGCTGAAGGAGCAGAGGCCTATCAGTTCCCAGCAGAGATAGAAGAGGAAGAGGTTGGCGCTGTAGACGAGCCCGATAAAGCCGCCGATGAAGATCAGCATCGAGGCGTAAAAGCGGGTCGCGGCCCGGTCGTGGGCCATGTATCCAATGGAATAAAGGAGTACGAAGCCGCCCAGAGCGGACCCCATTAAGGCGAACAACACACTGAGCGCGTCCACATGCAAGACCAGGGCCAGGGGTCCATCCCAGCGCAAAAGATTTACGTCGACTGCCTGTCCTGCGCCAACCAGGCGGGTGGTGGCCACCACGGCAAGGACTGCCGGCAAACAGGTGAGAGCGGCGAGAATCCCTTTCGCGCGGGCTGAACACAGCCTCGCCACGAGAATCTGCAGCACAGCGCCCACCAGAAGCGAGCACGGCGCAATCAGGATGAGGGTTGCAGCAGTCATATATGGATGGTAGGCAGCGGTGGTCACGCCGTGATGTGATACATGTCACCCGCAGGCCCGCAGTTCTCTCCGAAGCATCGACTTGTCCCGCATCCCGGGATTTGGGTGCATTGCCGGAAGAGCAGCCGGCCAGCGGCGAGCCCTGAGGCATTTTGGCCCCGATCGGTTGCACCCCGAGGCCATGCTTGAGATCCCCACATTTCCGCAGTGCTGCGCGATTGTGCGACGAATATGGGAGTTACGAATCTGGACCGTCCCCAGGAATCTAACTTGACACTCATGACCGGAGCCCAGGTAGGGTTTTCGGTTCAGTTCTGGCTGGCGATGCAGGGAATCCACAGATTCGCAAGGGCTTCACAAACAAGTGTGATCTACGGTACAGCGCAAAGTCGTCATGAGGGTGAGTATTCCGGCCGGGTATTTCTCCGGATACGAGCCTCTACGGAACGGGTTGAGCCTCGACCGGCGGTGCGTTACACCCTATGGCCCAGGGTGCCAAGCGTCGTTGGCAAATGCTCATTCCTTTCACCTCTGCCTCCTGAGAACTGCGCCTGTGAAGTGAAGCGCTGCTGTGACGCGCAGGCCGCATGAAAACTGTGCGCGTTTGGGATAGGAGGAAGGATGCAGAGTGTCGCTGACGATGTTCTGAATGCCCGTGAAAAGGTGCAAATCGACCAGGCAATCGTGACGCACAGGAACCGCCCTGGAGCGCTGCTGGGAATCCTGGAAGAGGTCCAATCCGCCAATGCGCACAAGTACCTTTCCCTGGCGGCATTGCGCTACATCGCAGAGGAAACCGGTGTGCCGGCGTCCCGGGTTTATAGCACGGCCACGTTTTTTGCGTTGTTTAGTCTCGATCCGCAAGGCGACAACCTAATCTGTGTCTGCCGGGGCACAGCGTGCCACACACGAGGGTCCCGCGACTTACTAGGGAAACTGTGCCTGGACCTGGGCCTGAGCAACAACGAGGTGGGCGATACCGGCGATGCCGACAAACTGGCGCTTACCACGGCCGATCGCAAGTTCACGATTCGCACGGTGGCGTGCTTTGGCCAGTGCGCGCTGGCTCCCGTGGTGGAGGTAAACCACCATATTCTGAGTCACGTGAACGAGCGCACGCTGCAAAGGGAAGTGAAAGCACTGGGACAGGGGGGTAAGTAATGCCGCGCATTCTGGATATTGGCGGGTTCAACGCGGTTCGGGAATCGGGTCTTGCAAAAATGATGCCATCCATCCCGCGGATCACTGTGGGCATGGGGACCTGTGGCCGAGGCAATGGCGCCGAAGAAGTGTTTCATGCGCTCCAGCAAGCGATTGAAGGCAGCGGCCTGGAAGTGCTGCTGGCCGGCGTCGGCTGCTTTGGTTCGTGCTTCCAGGAGCCGCTGGTCAGTGTGCGCCTGCCCGGGGCGCCGTTGGTTATGCTGCGCTGCGTGCGCACCAACGATGCGGCGCGCATTCTTGAGAGCCTCTCAACCCGGGTGATGCCGCCGGACCTGATCTACTGCAAGATCGAGGAATGGGATCACATTACGGCGCACCTGAGATACGGTCCTGGCTATCCGGAAATCGCGTCGTGGAACCAGGTCCCGTTCTTCAAAGGGCAGAAGAAGATTGTGCTGCGCAATTGCGGCTTGATCAATCCCAGCGACATTGAGGAGTACATCGCGGTGGGAGGATACCAGGCCCTCTATAAGGTATTGATCGACGGACGCCGGGAAAGCGTGATCGAACAGATCAAGGCGTCACGGCTGCGCGGCCGCGGCGGGGCGGGCTTCCTGACCGGAAATAAATGGGATTTTCTGGCCAAGGCCAAGGCGGAAACAAAGTACGTGGTGTGCAATGCCGACGAGGGCGATCCCGGCGCCTATATGAACCGCAACGAGATTGAGGGCGATCCGCACTCGCTGCTGGAAGGAATGATCATCGGCGCGTATGTAATGGGCGCTACCGAGGGCATCGTGTATGTGCGCGCCGAGTATCCTCTGGCGGTGCGCCGCCTGACGCGAGCCATTGAACAGGCGCGGGAATACGGTCTGCTGGGCAAGAACATCCTGGACCGCGGATTTGAATTCAACATTGAACTGGTGCAGGGTGCGGGAGCGTTTGTGTGCGGCGAAGAAACGGCTCTCATTGCTTCATTGGAGGACCGCGCCGGCCGCCCCCATCCACGTCCGCCGTTTCCAGCGCAGCGTGGTGTGTGGGGGCATCCCACCAACATTAATAATGTCGAGACCTGGTGCAATATTGCTCCGATTGTGAGCCGCGGCCCGGCATGGTTCAGTGAGACGGGCAGCGCCAAGAGCCCTGGAACCAAGGTATTTTCGCTGGTGGGCAAGGTGCAGAACACCGGGCTGGTTGAGATGCCGCTGGGCACACCGCTGAAAAGCTTCATCTACGACATCGGCGAAGGCGCGGCCAATGGGCGCCACGTGAAGGCGGTGCAGACAGGCGGACCTTCCGGCGGGTGCATTCCGGTAGAGATGCTCGACACGCCCGTGGACTATGAAAGCCTGGCACAACTCGGCTCCATCATGGGCTCGGGCGGCATGGTCGTGATGGACGACGACAACTGCATGGTCGATGTGGCTCGTTACTTTATCGAGTTCACGCATTCCGAATCGTGCGGCAAGTGCGTGCCTTGCCGGGTGGGCCTGGACAAGGCGCTGCGCATTCTGAACGCCATCACCGAGGGGCAAGGAACCGCGCACCATCTGGAGTTGCTGGATGAACTGGGGCGCATGATCCGCGAATGTTCGCTCTGCGGGTTGGGACAAACCGCGCCAAATCCGGTACTGACTACCATCCGCCATTTCCGCGAGGAGTACGAAGATCACATCGTGGCTCGTCACTGCCGGGCAGGCGTGTGCCAGGAACTGGCCTTGTCTCCCTGCGAGAACAGTTGCCCGCTGCGGATGAATATTCCGCGTTTCCTGGAGCTTTACCAGGAAGGCCGGCTCGAAGATGCGTTCGAGTCCGTCATCCTGGATAACCCGCTGCCCGCGTCGACGGGCAGGATTTGCCAACATCCCTGCGACAATCGCTGCCGCCGGCAGTCGTTTGATGAAGTGGTGAACATGCGCGAGGTGCACCGCTTTATCGCGGACTCGATTTACCAGTCCGACCGCTTCGAGCCGATGCTGAAACGGATTATGGCGCGCAAACTGCAACCGACCGGACGCAAGATTGCCGTGGCGGGCTCCGGCCCCACGGGGCTGACAGCCGCGTTCTATCTGGCCCTGCTGGGCCACGACGTGACCATCTTTGAAGAGCGCAGCGAGGCGGGAGGAATGCTTCGCTTCGCAATCCCCGAATATCGCCTGCCCAAGTCTGTTCTGCGCCGCGAACTCGATCTCATCGAGGGAGTCGGCGTAAAGATGGTGTTTAACACCCGAGTTGGGTTCGATCTTCCTTTGAACGAACTAGCCAGCCAGTTCGATGCCGTCTTTCTTTCTATTGGAACGTGGAAGGAATCGTGGCTCTACCTGCCCGGCACGGAGTTGAAGGGAGTGTATCCCGCGCTGCCCTTCCTGGAATCGGTTGCCAAGCACGAGACGGCCGCACCCGGCCCCAGGGTTGCGATCATCGGCGGCGGCAACGCGGCCATCGATTCAGCGCGAACCATGCTGCGCAAGGGGGCCTCGGTCACCATTCTCTACCGGCGCGAACGCAAAGACATGCCTGCGATCGATGAGGAGATTCAGGCGGCTGAAGACGAAGGTGTTCAATTCGTCTTTCTGGCCGCGCCGCATCGCATCCTGGGTGACGCCGACGGCAATGTGAAGGCCATCGAAATCGTCAAGACGCGACTGGGTGAATACGACAAGTCGGGGCGCAAACGACCGATTCCCACCGACGAGGTGCAACGCTTCGATTGCGACAGCGTGATCCTGGCCGTGGGCGAAACTTTCGACCTGGACTTTTGCCGCGCGTCGGGCCTGGAACTCAAAGAGGAAGGCACGATCGTGGTGGATCGCTTTACGCTGGAGACCAGCCGGCCGGGGTTCTATGCGGGCGGGGACGTGATTACCGGCGCATCGAACGTGTCAAACGCCATGGGCGGCGGGAAGCAGGCAGCGCGCCAGATCGACGAGCGCCTGATGGGCGAGCAACGATGGGAGCGGCTCTTCCCGCAGTTCGAATACAGCCGCCAGGCGCCGGGAGAACCGAGCCTGAGCCGCCGCCATACAGCGCAAATGCTGCCGGCAAAGGAAAGAGTCCGTTCACAGCAGGAAGTTGTTGCCGGTCTCGGCCCGCAAGAGGCGCTGGAAGAATGCCGCCGCTGCCTGCGCTGCGATTTGAGAGCCACCGTACCCAGCAATTGAGAAAGGAGCGCCGCATTGCCGAATAAAACCGTTTCCCTCAGAATCGACGGCGAGTTGGTGACCGCACCGGAAGGACAAACCATCCTTGAAGCGGCCAGCGCCAATCAGAAGCACATTCCGACGCTTTGCTATCTGAAAGGGCTGAGCGCGGTGGGAGCCTGCCGCGTGTGCATGGTCGAACTGGCAGGCACCGAGCGTCTGCTTCCGTCCTGCACCACTCCCATTCAGGAGGGGATGTCGATCAAGACGAGGTCGGCCAAACTGACTCTCTACCGCAGGATGGCCGTGGAGTTGCTGCTGGTGGAGCGGAATCATATCTGCTCGTCGTGCGTGTCGAACGGACACTGCGAACTGCAGTCTCTGGCCAGCAGCCTGGGCGTCACCCACGTGCGCTACTCCTACAACAATCCTCGGCTGCCTGTGGACATGACGCATAGCCGTTTTGTGCTCGATCACAACCGCTGCATCCTGTGCACGCGGTGCGTGAGGGTTTGCGCCGAGGTGGAAGGGGCGAATGTGTGGGAGATCGCGTCGCGCGGCATTCATGCCCGGGTGGTGAGCGACCTGAAGGATGACTGGGGCCACGCGCACAATTGCACGGGCTGCGGCAAATGCGTTCAGGCATGCCCCACGGGAGCGCTGGCGGAAAAGGGCTTTGCCGTGCACGAAATGGTGAAGCAGAGCGAGGCCGTGACACGCCTGGCCCTGCAACGAAGTGGCACTACGCCCAGCGCGGTATAACAATTCAGCTCAAAAAAACGCAGGCACCGCGGAGGAGCGATGCCTGTCTGTGCTGAGGAGTCTCAGGGATTGGTTGTATCTTGTGCTGGGTGTTGAGGTATCCCAGGTCCGAGAATCCGGACCTGGGGCACCCAATGTTCTGTTTGTACTCGAATCGACGATGCCCTAGCTGTGCTTGCCTTTCCACTCCTCATAGGGGCCGTGGAAGTCCTCGATGCCGTCGTCGTTGAAGTGCCATAGCCGTGTGGCTACCTCGTCGATCAGGTCGTGGTCGTGGGTGACCAGCAGCACTGTGCCTTCGTAGCGCTGCAAGGCGATGTTGAGCGCGTTGATCGCTTCCAGATCCAGGTGATTGGTCGGCTCATCGAAGATGAGAATGTTGGGCTTGGTGAGAATTAACTTGCAGAAGGCCAGTCGCGCCTGTTCTCCGCCGGACAGGGCCTTGGTCTGCTTGTCGCCTTCTTCACCGGAGAAAAGCATCTGGCCCAGGATGCCGCGAATCTCTTCGACGTGGGCTGCGGGGTTCCAGCGATGGAGCCACTCAGCCACGGTGGTGCCGTGCTCGATGGTTGCTCCCACATCCTGCGGAAAGTAGCCCACTTGCGCCTCGTGGCCCCAGAAAACCGAACCCGAATCGAGCGTGAATCCCTTGTCGGCGAGTCCGGGATAGTTGGCCAGAAGGCTCTTTAGCAGCGTGGTCTTGCCGGCGCCGTTGCGGCCCACCAGGCAGATCCTTTCGCCGCGCAACACATTGGCCGTGAAGCCGTCGATCACCTTCAGGTCGCCGTAGAGCTTAGTCAGGTGCTTGAACTCCAGCACGTGCTTGCCGCTGGGCCGGACCTGGTCAAAGCGTATATACGGGCGCTGAATGTTGGAGCGGGCCAGCTCGTTGGTTTGCAGACGCTCCACTTCCTTGCGGCGGCTGGTGACCTGGGAGGACCGCGTTCCCGCGGCAAAGCGGGCGATGAACTCATTGAGCTGCGCGATTTTCTTATCGCGCTGGGCGTTTTGGGATTCCAGCGTAGAGCGCACCTGGGTCTTGGCCATCACCATCTCGTCGTAGCCGCCGGTGTAGGTGATGATGGTCTCGTAGTCGATGTCGGCGGTGTGCGTGGTGACGCTGTTCAAGAAGTGCCGGTCGTGGGAGATGACGATCAGGGTGCCGTCGAAATTGATCAGGAAGTCCTGCAGCCAGTGGATCGAGTCGAGATCGAGATAATTGGTGGGCTCATCGAGCATCAGCGCTTCAGGCTTGCCAAAGAGCGCCTGCGCGAGGAGCACGCGCATTTTTTGTCCGCCCTGCAACTCGCCCATTTTGCGCTCGTGCACGTCGTCGGGAATGTCGAGCCCCTGCAGCAATACGGCAGCGTCGCTTTCGGCGGTGTAACCATCCTCGTCGCCGATGACACCCTCGAGCTCTCCCAGCCTCATGCCGTCTTCGTTGGTCATCTCAGGCTTCTCGTAGATGCGGTCGCGCTCTTCCAGCGCAGCCCATAGCGGCTTGTTCCCCATGATGACCGTGTCTATGACACGATAGGCGTCGAAGGCGAACTGGTCCTGGCGCAGAACGCCCAACTTGCGCGGGCGCACCACCGTGCCCTGCTGCGGCTCCAGATCGCCGGTGAGGATCTTCATGAACGTGGACTTGCCGGCTCCGTTGGGCCCGGTTAGCCCGTAGCGGCGACCCGGCACGAAGGAAACACTCACCTCGTCAAAGAGCACCTTGGAGCCATAGCGCATGGATAGATTGCTGACGCTGATCATTCTTGTCTTGATTCCTGAGGGTGGACCGCAGCGGGGTATTGGCTCCGCCGGGCCGCATGAAGCTTGGTTTGGATCAATGTATTGGGGCGCGCACGCTTGGGCAGCCCCCTGAGAACTGCTGCACTTCTAGTTTCTCATAGGTTGGGTAGGAGAACGGCACGGCAGAGGGGTTGTGTTGCCGGGTCTCAAGGGCGAGAGCTGGGGCGGCCGGGAATAAGCTTCGGTAAGATAACATTCAAGCCAAGCTGCCGATATATGCGTGCCAAGCGCCCCGCACTTATATCTGATAGCCGCCGAAAAGAGCGGCGAAGGGTATTCACGGGTACTGGACGGCTGTTTTTTTGGAGTCGCTGCCGGAGTGGACATTAGAACTCGCTTTTGTTTCATACCGGCGACTTTCAAAGAGAGTTGGGGCTTTGCTTTTGAAGGGCAGAGATCTGTCGAAAAGCGGAATTCAACATGACGGGCACGCGAACTTCGGCTTGTCACCGGAGAATTTTCGCGCGTTGCGCGCGCTGAAGACGCCGGTGCGGATCCAGAAGTTCATTGACGCGCTGCCGTACCAGTACGCGAACACGGCGTGGTCTCCGCAGCGCGTGCTGCGTGAGCGCAAAGGGCACTGCCTAGAGGGAGCACTCCTGGCCGCTGCAGCTCTGCGTGTCAACGGCCATCCGCCGTTCCTGATGGATCTGGAGGCCGTACAGGACGACGACCACGTGGTAGCCATTTACCGCGAAAGGGGACTGTGGGGAAGTATTGCCAAGTCGAACTTTGCAGGGCTGCGCTTCCGCGCGCCCATCTATCGTACGCTGCGCGAGCTTGCGCTTAGCTATTTTGAGCAGTACTACAATCTGCGTGGCGAACGCACTTTGCGTTCCTACTCGAGACCTGTAAACCTGGAGCGCTTGGACAGCCGGCACTGGATGACCTCAGAGAAAAGCGTTTGGTGCGCCCCGGAGCTGCTCATCGCGGCCAGGCACTACCCGCTCGTTCCCGACAAGGTAGCGCGCGCACTGCCCCGACTTGATCGCCGCAGCTTCGAAGCAGGAATGCACGGCTGGACGAAGCACTGAAGAGGCTTCCACGCGACATGGTGCTCACGTCTTCGGGTTAACGCGGGCACTGTTGACGCACCTCCCGCATCGGTCCAATTTGGAATTTGGTGGGGTATGTCGATATAAGGAGCAGGTCAGATAGGCCGAGGATTGTTGAAGACAAAGCCAATGGGATTGTGAGAAGAATGCAACCGCAGGTCCTTCGACTACGCCTCTCGCGATGAAGCTGCGAGTGGCTCCGCTCAGGATGACAAACATAAAATTATCACTCGCATACATACGAATTCTATGTTGAGTTATATGTCAATATTGCCCAGGTTAGCCGAGGAATGCCATCACTACGTGGTTGACCACGAAGGCGGCGGCGTAGGCCATTGCCAGCATGTAGGCGAACTGGATGGCGGGCCACTTCCAGCTATTGGTTTCGCGGCGGACCACGGCCATGGTCGACGTGCATTGCATGGCGAAGGCGAAGAAGATCATCAACG